>Ga0157372_10001907_pt1 | contig 22629 bp, 15 predicted proteins | sample C55metaG_FD_115307 | JGI IMG/M metagenome (GOLD analysis project Ga0157372, IMG submission 115307) | Corn rhizosphere microbial communities from Kellogg Biological Station, Michigan, USA - C5-5 metaG | ecosystem: Host-associated > Plants > Roots > Rhizosphere > Soil | place: USA: Michigan... | reverse complement strand
TTTATATATTTATTATATCCGAGTGCTGGAATGGTAGACAGTGCAAACTTAAGCTTTGTTGGTTAGTAACCGTGAACGTTCAAGTCGTTCCTCGGATATTCCATTTTTGGGCTACGCAGTGCGCAGCAACGATAAAAAGAAAAACGAACTAGTTATATGTATATATATGGATATAAGGGGGTATAGTTTAATTTGGTAAAACACTGACTTTGCACGTCAGATTCCCAGGTTCAATTCCTGGTATCTCCATAGGCCACCGCCTGAGAAGCTCAATTGGTAGAGCAGAGCATTGAAGCTGCTTTGGTTGTAAGTTCAAGTCTTATCTTAGGCATAAAATATAAATGGGTGTGCTGGAATTGGTAGACAGGTTCCGTTTAGGCCGGAATGGTTGCAAAACTGTGCAAGTTCAAGCCTTGTCACCCATATGTTAGAATATATTAATATTGATAAAAAAAAATTTTTTTTTGCTTTGGCGACTTAAAATTAGAATTTAAGGTGGTAGGTCGCAGGCTAATAGAAAGTAGATAAAAAGATACCCCTCTATGCCTAGTCGACGTCTTAAATTTGTTTGATATGTTGTAGACTAATGGGTAAGTCATAAATTTTTGGTATTTACAATTGAGTGTTCGAATCACTCCAACATAATCTTTTTTAAAAAAGTGAATTATTAAATTGACTTTTTTCTTATACTAAATGATAATAGTATAATTAAACCCAAGATAAATTAAAAAAGAATAAGAATAAAAATTATCATAATAAGGATAATATAGCTCAATAGGTAGAGCGACTGTATGTGGCACAGTAGGTTCTCTGTTCAAATCAGAGTATTGTCCCAATTAAATTTACTATTGAGCTATAATATAGCTCAATTGCCCTGACTGTAGGTCATAGTGGCTTTAAATCAAAAGATTCTTCTTTTGTTTTCTGAAAGAACTACTCAATATATACTCTTTTTAGTATTTAGCATGGAGTGAATTTTTATTTTTTTTAGTAGAAAAGCAAGGAAGCAAGTAAGCAAAAAATGAGTAAAAAAATTTAAGCTTGAGTGGTTTAACAGGTAAAACCTTAATTTCATACATTAAAGATGAGAATTCGACTTTCTCCTCAGGCTATGCGTATAATGTGTTTATGTTTGCTATATGTGCGCGCCCGCATTATACGCATAATGTTTGCTAGGCGCGCGCTATGTAATGTGCTTAATTTTTTATTACTTTGTTATGATAATAATCTCTATACTATCTCTATTGCTATCAACTTCCGTTACTTTAAGACGAGATATGTCTATTCTATTCAATAGAATTGCAATTACAGCCCTAATATATTGTATATTACATGATACAATGAGTCTATCCTTTATAAGCAAAGGAATAGGTTTACATGGGGGTTTATTACATATAACTAATATATCACAAATATTTCATATATTTGTTTTTTTTATTAGTATATTAATATTGCAATTAACAAGTTTCTATCCTAGAAAAGTATGAATCCCTGAATATTCATCATTAAAAGATTTAATTTTTAATAAATTTTTGTACTATAGAACAAAAATTATTAATAAAATGGGAGAACATATGAAAATAATAGAATATCCTTTAATTTTATTATTTGTTATTAGTGGAGCAGTATTTTTAATGTCAACAAATGATTTAGTTTCTATTTTTTTATCTATAGAATTGCAAAGTTATGGTTTATATTTATTAAGTACTATTTATAGAAATTCTGAATTATCTACCACAGGGGGTTTAATTTATTTTTTATTAGGGGGTTTAAGCTCTTGTTTTATTTTATTAGGGACAAGTTTATTATATGTAAATTCAGGTACTACAAGTCTGGATGGTTTGTATATACTTAATAGTATAAGTGATATAAATGATGGCGTGGCCTTAACATCTTGATATAAATCATATTATTTAAATTTCTCTTTACTTATATTTAGTATAGGATTTTTATTTAAAGTTAGTGCAGCACCTTTTCATTTCTGATCTCCGGATGTTTATGATGCTATTCCTACTATAGTTACAACATTTGTAGCTATTATAGCAAAAATTTCTATTTTCATATTTTTGTTGGAATTAGTTTATCATACAAACAGTTATCTATCAGAATTTAGCTGAACATATGCTTTATTAATAAGCTCTCTTCTTTCATTAATAATAGGAACTGTTGTAGGTTTGACACAATTTAGAATTAAAAGATTACTTGCATATAGTACTATCTCTCATGTAGGGTTTATATTATTAGCTTTGAGTGTTTCTAGTATAGAATCAACACAAGCTTTTATATTTTATTTAGTACAATATTCTATAAGTAATTTAAATATATTTTTTATAATAATAACTATAGGATTCTCTTTATACGGTTATATAACTAACAACAAAGAGTATAAATCATTATTAGATAAAAATAACTCTCCTATACAATTAATTAGTCAATTAAAGGGGTATTTTTATATAAATCCTTTATTATCTTTAAGTTTAGCTATCACTATTTTTTCTTTTGTAGGTATACCACCTCTGGTAGGGTTTTTTGCAAAACAGATGGTATTAAGCGCTGCTTTAGATAGTGGTTATATTTTCTTATCCTTAGTAGCTATTCTTACTAGTGTAATTGGAGCAGTTTATTACTTAAATGTAATAAAAGAGATTTTTTTCTATTCTCCTGAACATGAAGTAAATCCTATTTTAAATGAATCTGATTCTAATTTAAAAAGTAGTATTCTTAATGAAAAAAATGCTTTAATTAGATCTATATTATTTAAAGGTAGAAATATATATATTTCTAGTCCTTTTTCTATTACAATTTCTATAATTACGAATGTAATATTATTATTCATTTTTATGAATAAGGAATGATTAAGTATGGGTACCATATTGGTACAAGTTTTATTTAGTAATTAAATGAGTAGTATGACATTATTTATTTTATTTGTTTCTATAATCGCTTTACTTTTTTTATTTATTAATTTAGTATTTGCCCCTCACAACCCTTATCAAGAAAAAGATTCAATGTTTGAATGTGGGTTTCATTCTTTTCAACAATCTAGATCGCCTTTTAATATAGCATTTTTTATATATGCTTTAGTTTATTTATTATTAGATTTAGAAATCTTGTTAACTTTCCCTTTTGCAGTAAGTGAATATGTAAATAATATTTACGGTTTAATTATAACATTAGGATTTATAACTATTATAACTATAGGATTTGTGTATGAATTAGGTAAAGGTGCATTAAAAATACCTTCAAAACAATATACATATACAATAAAAAATCAACCTTTAATCCATATATCTTATATAAAGACTAAATCGGCAGAAATTACTAAACCTCATCCTTTTATAACTTCGCCACTACAAAGTAGTATCTCACCTTTTACTATCTCGATGCAAAAGAATTAGAAAATACCTCACTTTCAATAACATAATTATAGGGTTAATTAGTTTGATTGTAATGGGTTTAGTAAAAACACTACAAATTCCTATGTATATATTAAATTTTTTAAACTTAGAAGATGTAGAATGACTAGAATATATTATTGCAGGGTTTTTTGTTATAGTTTCAAAATTAGGCTTGAGAGGTCTAATTGAAGGGGCCTTCGTAGATAATTATGCGACTATGGGTGGTGAAGCTCCTACACAGGGGAGTAGTTCTCCGCTAGGTTCAAAAACAGGTGGCGTTGGTGCAACTGAGGTCTCAGGTAGCAATACACAAAAAGGAGGCGGAAGTTCATCCGGAGCAGATACACAAACACAGGGGGCAGGTCAAAGTTCATCAACAAATACACCAGTTAATCCAATAGATTATTCAGCTAAACGTAAAGCAGTAGTATTTGATAAAGCTGTTCAAATGTTAATAGAGGATGTTAAAAATTTAAATATTTCTATGCAAAAAACTGAAGATGATAAAAAATGAGCAGATTTGAGAGACCAAGTAGATGAGACTATGGAGATGATAAAGATGGTAAGTAAAGCTTCAGCAGAAGAAGTACAGAAATGAGTATCTGGAGAAAATACTAATAGTACTGCAACCAAAAGAGATTATGATGATCTTGAAACAGAAAAAAAAGAAGAAGGGGAACCTTCAAAAAAAAAATAGTTTTTTATTTTTTTTTGCTTTCTTTTAGTATAACATCAGGGTGTTATATATTAGTAGACGTAAGTGAAGTATATATATAAATTAATTTAAAGTATTCAGTAGTAAAATAAGTCTAAAACTTTAATAATAATAATTAAGAATGTTCCTGATTAGTCAATTCTATCTTATATTTGCTGCTTGCTTTTACGCATTATTCGATTCTAGTATATAATATATTATATATGAGGGAGGGTGGTTAACTCTAGGGAATTGATGTGTACCGTACAGTGCACTGTAATGCAAACCAAAGTACACTTGTTATGTTTATATTCTATATATTATGAAACTAAGCTATAAGATATAGTATTAATGATTCAACAATATAGAAAATTTGATAATTTTTTGTTTATGATTTATTTTTTAAATAAATTTACTCTTAATTTTGATGCGCCAAGCCCTTGAGGAATTTATTTCCAAGATAGTGCTACTCCACAGATGGAGGGGCTAGTGGAATTACATGATAATATCATGTACTATTTAGTAATAATCCTATTTGCCGTAGGATGAATTTTATTATCTATTATAAGAAATTATATTAGCACAAAATCACCTATTTCACATAAATATTTAAACCATGGTACATTAATAGAATTAATATGAACTATTACTCCAGCGGTTATATTAATCTTAATTGCTTTCCCTTCATTTAAGTTACTGTATTTAATGGATGAGGTTAGTGATCCTTCAATATCTGTTTTAGCAGAGGGTCACCAATGATACTGAAGTTACCAATATCCAGATTTTTTAGATTCAAATGAGGAATTTATAGAATTTGATTCATATATAGTACCAGAATCGGATTTGGAAGAAGGTGGGTTAAGAATGTTAGAGGTGGATAATAGAGTTATCCTTCCCGAATTAACACATGTTAGATTCATCATCACCGCAGGTGATGTTATACATTCTTTTTCCTGTAACTCTTTAGGTATTAAATGTGACGCTTACCCTGGTAGATTAAATCAAGTATCTGTTTTTATCAATAGAGAAGGAGTTTTCTATGGTCAATGTTCAGAAATCTGTGGTATACTACACAGTTCTATGCCAATAGTAATAGAATCGGTATCCCTAGAAAAATTCCTTACTTGATTAGAAGAACAATAATTAAATGATTAAGCAAAAATAATAAAAATTAAGAATGATCATTATTAGTAAATTCTATCTTATATTTGCTGCTTACTTTATTGCTTGCCTGCTTTCTTGGTTTTACGGAATATTCGATTATATTCTCTTCTATCTTATATTCACATTCACAGCACTTAAGTGAGTATATCGATCTATTAAACCTTAATAAGCAAGTAGTGAGTATATTATACTCGCTATAATGCGTTTGTTTATTTTAGATTGGAAGGAATACCAATCTAAAGCATCTTATCCTAATGGTAAGGAATAGTACTACGGCTACTCTGATATGAGTTCAAATCTCATAGATGTTTGTGTGGTAACCGGAGCTGGAGGAGCTTGCAGCTAGCATAAGTCCATAAAATTAAATATATTAATCTTACTGTTAAAATCTTTATTTTTACCCTAAAACTCATATTAAAAAAATTAGGTAATATTCTATATTATTGAATCATAATTAAGGAATAATAATATATAGAATATTATATTATTGAATAATAATGTTGTTTTTTAGTTTAAGGGATATTAATATATCCTTTACCTTAATTCTCATTAGCTCAAAAGGTAGAGCAGAATACTTCTAATATTCTGGTTTTTAGTTCGAATCTGAAATGAGAATAAGAGTACCGTTTAACGGTAAAACAAGATGTAGAGGAGTTAATAGGCAAGCTGAACTTAAATCATAAGTCTATAGGTTAATATTTATAGACTTTTTTGTTTAATTGTAATTTAAATTTAGCATAGGACCGATAGAGCAAGTTAAGTTTTAAGGGCTCTATATGCCAAGCATAAGGATGAATATTAACTTTAAGTTTATCAATAGATATGGATAAATAAGATATAAGAAATTGAAAGGTAAATAATCTTTATTTTATTTGTAAGCACAAGGGGCTGGCTAGCTTCTTGCTGGCAGGAGATATATTACAGGGTCGATATCACTAATGAAGCGGGGTCACGGGGCTTTATTCAGAACGATTGTGCTATGCGGTGCCGTGCTGTACTGTGCTGTACCGTTAGCCTTAAGCTATGAGCCACATTAAATAATTTAATTTTAAACATAAATAAATAAATAATGAATATTACCTTAGTACTTTTTTTAATAGGAGTCTTAGGATTCGTATTGAATAGAAAAAATATAATATTAGTGCTTATTTCGATAGAAATAATGTTATTGTCTATAACATTCCTAATATTGCTAAGTTCACTTAATATGGATGATATAATTGGCCAAACTTATGCTATATATATAATAGTTGTAGCAGGTGCAGAATCTGCAATAGGTTTAGGTATTTTAGTTGCTTTCTATAGATTAAGAGGAAGTATTGCAATAGAATATAAATAATGTATTTAAGTATAATAATCTTACCATTATTAGGATCTATAGTATCTGGCTTTTTTGGTAGAAAAGTTGGAGTTAAAGGTGCACAATTAATTACATGTGCAAGTGTGATAATTACTACAATATTATCGATATTATCTTTTTTTGAGATCGGTTTTAATAATATCCCAGTAACTCTAAATTTATTTAGATGAATAGATAGTGAATGATTTAATATCATTTGAGGTTTTCAATATGATAGTTTAACAGTATCCATGTTAATCCCAGTGTTAATAATAAGTTCTTTAGTACACATATATTCAATAAGTTATATGAGTAACGATCCTCATAATCAACGTTTTTTTAGCTATTTAAGTTTATTTACATTTATGATGATAATTCTTGTAACAGCTAATAATTACTTATTAATGTTTGTAGGGTGAGAAGGTGTAGGAGTTTGTTCATATTTATTAGTTAGTTTTTGATTTACTAGAATAGCTGCTAATCAAAGTTCTATTTCGGCTTTTTTAACTAATAGAGTGGGGGACTGTTTTTTAACAATAGGTATGTTTGCTATATTATGATCTCTGGGTAATTTAGATTATGCAACAGTCTTTTCATTAGCCCCTTATATTAATACTAACGTCGTTCTTATTATAGGTGTATGTTTATTAATTGGTGCTATGGCTAAAAGTTCTCAAGTTGGTCTTCATGTTTGATTACCTATGGCCATGGAGGGTCCTACTCCTGTATCAGCATTAATACATGCTGCTACTATGGTAACTGCGGGTGTATATTTATTAATGCGTAGTTCACCTTTAATTGAATATAGTAGTACTGTATTACTATTATGTTTATGATTAGGTGCGATAACTACTGTATTTAGTTCTCTGATTGGTCTGTTTCAACAAGACATAAAGAAAGTTATAGCTTATTCCACTATGAGTCAATTAGGAATGATGGTTATAGCTATAGGTTTATCATCTTACAATGTAGCTTTATTCCATTTAATCAATCATGCTTTTTATAAAGCATTGTTATTTTTAGGAGCAGGTAGTGTTATACACGCTGTAGCTGATAATCAGGATTTCAGAAAGTTTGGAGGATTAAGAAATTATCTACCTTTAACTTATTCTGTTATGTTAATAGCAAGCCTAAGTTTAGTAGCTTTCCCTTTCATGACTGGTTTTTATAGTAAAGATTTTATTTTAGAATCTGCTTATGGACAATTTAGTTTTTCTGGGGTAGCTGTATATATAATAGCTACTATTGGTGCAATATTTACAACTTTATATTCTGTTAAAGTTTTATATTTAACTTTTTTAGCTAACCCTAATGGTCCTAGAACTTATTATAGACTTTCTACTGATAACTTATTTAGTGGACAGCCGCACCCTATAAGTTATAAACCTGCCCATGAAGGTGACTTCTTTTTAACTTTACCTTTAATTATATTAGCCTTATTTTCTATATTCTTCGGTTTCATTACTAAAGATATCTTTATAGGTCTGGGGTCTAACTTCTTTGTAGATAATAGCTTATTTATTCACCCTATGCATGAAATAATGATAGATACTGAATTCGCTGTACCTGTATTATTCAAATTATTACCTTTTATATTTACTATATCTTTTAGTATAATAGCCTTAACTTTATCTGAATTGTTATCTGAGTTGGTTATTTATTTTAAATTATCTAGATTTGGTTATAATATTTTTGGTTTCTTTAACCAAAGATTTTTAATTGAATTTTTTTATAATAAATATATTACAAATTTAATTTTGAATTTAGGTGGACAAATGACTAAGGTTTTAGATAAAGGTAGTATAGAGTTATTTGGGCCTTTTGGCTTAGAAAGAGGCTTAGTAAGATTAAGTAAAAATATCTCATCTTTAAGTACAAGTCATGTAACAACTTATGCATTATATATTTTAGTTGGTTTTATTTTATATTTATTTTATAATAATTTACCCTTTGATAATTTATGTTTATTTTTAATAACTATACTCCTAATTATGATTGGAAACGGCGATAGTGAGAAGGGGGCTGCCACTCTTAAATACGGCCATTATGCCAGAAATAATAAATTAATGGGTAATAGAATCTCCTAATTGAAATGAAAATTTAGCACCGGGGATGTGGAGGACTCTCTTAATGGAGATGAAAATTTAGCCTCTGAGGATGTGGAGGATCTAATTAAAACCCTTCGGTTGAATTATCATATGGCACACATGTCAATGCCGGAGACGGTTGAAACGGGTGGTTTCTGGAGTAGCCTGTTGGATTTAATTTAATGAAGCTTTGGTTCTTTTATAGCTTGCTTATTTAGGTAATGGTTATACATTTTAGCCATATATCATCTGTATATATTGCAGTGGGATATTAAAAGAGATGGACTACCATCATTTTTACTTATTGGCAATTGACATTATTTAATTATTAAATAAGTTAATTAGTGTATATTAATATAATTATTAATTCTATACGGGGAAGGGGCTGGGTATTAATAAGTAAGGAGGGTCAGTCGTATGCTACTTGTATTTGTACAGTATTACATACAATACATTATGTCGCGTATTTAGTATTTAGTCGATTAAGATTAAAATAAAGCTATTATTAAATATAATTATATATTATAAAGCAAGGGGGGATAATAAAATGGGTCTTTTTTTTTGGTTTAACGCTCTTTATCTATTTTTATCTTATTTATATTAAAAAAACCATACGATGAGAATATTAAAAAGTCATCCTTTATTAAAATTAGTTAACTCGTATCTTATAGATGCGTCACAACCAAGTAACATAAGCTATTTATGAAATTTCGGTTCTTTATTATTACTTTGTTTAGTAATACAAATTATAACAGGTGTAACTTTAGCTATGCACTATAGTCCTAACGTATTAGAAGCTTTTAATTCTATAGAACATATTATGCGTGATGTAAATAATGGATGATTAATACGTTATTTACACAGTAATACAGCTTCAGCTTTCTTTTTCTTAGTGTATTTACATATAGGAAGAGGGATGTATTATGGATCATATAGAGCACCTAGAACTTTAGTTTGAGCTATAGGTACAGTAATACTTATACTTATGATGGGAACAGGTTTCCTGGGTTATGTACTGCCATACGGGCAAATGTCTTTATGAGGTGCTACAGTTATTACTAATCTTATAAGTGCTATTCCATGAATAGGACAAGATATTGTTGAGTTCATTTGAGGAGGTTTCTCTGTTAACAATGCTACTTTAAATAGATTTTTTGCTTTACATTATCTTTTACCTTTTATATTAGTAGCTTTAGTTTTAATGCATTTAATAGCACTTCATGATACAGCAGGTTCAAGTAATCCTTTAGGTGTTTCAGGTAATTATGATAGAATAACATTTGCTCCTTATTACTTATTTAAAGATTTAATAACAATTTTCATCTTTATTTTTGTTTTAAGCTCATTTGTTTTCTTTATGCCTAATGTTTTAGGTGATAGTGATAATTATATAATGGCAAACCCTATGCAAACTCCTGCTGCTATTGTGCCTGAATGATATCTTTTACCTTTCTATGCTATATTAAGATCTATACCTAATAAATTATTAGGAGTTCTTGCTATGTTTAGTGCCATATTAGCAATAATGTTATTACCTGTAACAGATTTAGGAAGATCAAAAGGTTTACAATTTAGACCTTTAAGTAAATTCGCTTTCTGAGTTTTTGTAGTAAATTTCTTAGTTTTAATGAAATTAGGGGCTTGTCATGTGGAAACTCCATTTATAGAGTTAGGACAATTAAGTACAGCTCTATATTTTGGTTATTTTGTATTAATTGTGCCTGTAGTTAGTTTAATTGAGAATACTTTAATGGATTTATCCTTAGTTGATTTTAATAAAAATGCAAAGTTTAATCCTGCGAGGAAAATTTAAATTTTCATCTAAAAGATTCTTTAGTACTACTGTATCTAAATCTATGCCAGGTGGTTCAGGGCTTCTTGTGGCTACTACAGCTACAGCTGCTGCTTCAACTGCTATAGCAGTACTTCTGGTTAGGTTAGCTACATCAGCTGCGATTATAGGACTTTCGTATGCTGCATTCTTGGACAATTCCGTCTTCATTACTAGCTTAACAGTAGGTCAACGGATTGTGTTGGTGGTGAATGAAGAGCGAATGAATTATCTAATTAATAATTACATGGCTCAAACTGATAATATACAAGCTAATCTTAATGAAGTTTTATCTAGAACAGGTAGTTCTCTGGTCGAAGTTAAATCTTTTGACTGAAGAGAATTTACACCCGCTGATCATAATCAAATGGTGGATCATTTTAATAATTTGATAGATTATACAGATGAGTTACGGACTCTGAGTCAAACTGCAGTTAAGGCAGCCTTGGATCTAAAGACCATGCGAGAGGTGGGTCTAAATGCTATCCAAGCAGGGGATCCTGATATAACTTCAAGATTAGATGTATTATATGAGACTGCAGTGTCTTTAGGGCGTGATACCGTTCTATCACTTGGGACCTTAACATCAAACCTTATGGAGTTAGATGCAATTATTAATGTCGTTAGAGGAATGATAAGTATGGGTACTAATCCTTTCTTATAGGCTCGTATTGGTCGTAAAATAAATTTGTTTTTTAAAAGATTAAATTTACTGTATTTTATATTACCTGCTATTAGCTTAATTAAAAGCACTTATCTAAACATAGAATTAATGCTGAATTATAATATGTAGATTCATATATTCTTTAAATAAATAAACTTTTTAGTTTGTTAATTGAGTGGCTGCTACGTAGCTGCTACGTAGGCTATGCCCTAGTTCTATTTCTGATTATTGTTCATAATATTATATTAATAATAATAACAATGTTATTATAACAATAGTAAGAGTATAATATATAATATATATTATATAAGGATTATGAAGTAAATGGTTTACACTTTGATTGCAAATCTTAAGTAATAGGTTCGATTCCTACATAATCTTGATTAAATTTACTAATTATCTTAATAAGATACAGGTAAGATATGTATATATATATATATATAAATACCTTTGGAAGAGGCTAAGAGTGAACCGGCAAAACAGTACAAGTGTAATAGAGGTGGTTCCCTCCCATTAGAGTCTACTAGTTGATCAGGGTCAGCCGTGATATCCATGTGGGTAGAACGATGATTTTTATCAACAAACGCCAAAGATATAGGTACGTTGTACCTTATTTTTTCATTATTTTCAGGATTACTAGGAACAGCTTTTTCTGTTTTAATAAGAATGGAGTTAAGTGGTCCAGGTGTTCAATATATAGCAGATAATCAATTATATAATAGTATTATAACAGCTCATGCTTTATTAATGATATTCTTTATGGTTATGCCAGCGTTAATCGGTGGGTTTGGTAATTTCTTATTACCATTATTAGTAGGGGGTCCTGATATGGCATTCCCAAGACTAAATAATATAAGTTTTTGATTACTACCACCAAGTTTACTATTATTAGTATTCTCTGCATGTATAGAAGGTGGTGCAGGTACAGGGTGAACTATTTATCCTCCTCTTTCAGGTGTGCAAAGTCATAGTGGACCTAGTGTCGATTTAGCTATATTTGCTTTACATTTATCAGGGATAAGTAGTTTATTAGGAGCTATGAACTTCATAACAACAATAATGAATATGAGAACTCCTGGTATAAGATTACACAAACTAGCTTTATTTGGATGAGCTGTAGTTATAACAGCGGTGTTATTATTATTATCTTTACCTGTTTTAGCTGGTGCAATCACTATGCTTTTAACAGATAGAAATTTTAATACCTCATTCTTTGAAACAGCTGGAGGTGGTGATCCTATTTTATTCCAACATCTTTTCTGATTCTTCGGTCATCCTGAGGTTTATATATTAATTATACCCGGTTTTGGTATAATAAGTACTACTATCTCAGCTTATTCCAATAAATCTGTATTTGGATATATAGGTATGGTATACGCTATGATGTCTATTGGAGTATTAGGATTTATTGTTTGATCTCATCACATGTATACTGTAGGTTTAGACGTGGATACAAGAGCATATTTCACAGCTGCTACATTAATAATTGCAGTTCCTACAGGAATTAAAATATTCTCATGATTAGCTACATGTTACGGGGGTTCTATTAAATTAACTCCTTCTATGTTATTTGCTTTAGGTTTTGTATTTATGTTTACAATTGGAGGGTTAAGTGGTGTAGTTTTAGCTAATGCATCTTTAGATATAGCATTCCATGATACTTACTATGTAGTAGCTCATTTCCATTATGTTTTGAGTATGGGTGCTGTATTTGCAATGTTTAGCGGATGATATTTCTGAGTACCTAAAATATTAGGTTTAAATTATAATATGACTTTATCTAAAGTACAATTCTGACTTTTATTTATAGGAGTTAATCTTACATTCTTCCCTCAACATTTCTTAGGATTACAAGGAATGCCTAGAAGAATAAGTGATTATCCTGATGCATTTGCAGGGTGAAATTTAATAAGTAGTTTTGGATCTATTATAAGTGTAGTGGCCGCTTGATTATTCTTGTATATTGTTTATATACAATTAGTTGAAGGGGAGTATGCAGGTAGATTCCCGTGATTAAACCCTCAATTCTACACTGATACTTTACAAGCTCTTTTAAATAGAAGTTATCCTAGTTTAGAGTGAGCTTTAAGTAGTCCACCTAAACCTCATGCTTTTGTGAGTCTTCCAATACAATCTAATATTTTAAATTCTAAGTCACTATTAGAAAATAGAGTTTCAGATAAACCTTGATCTGGGACCCTGGTATCTCAGTAATATGTCAATTAATAGTCTGATGACTAGTCCTCCTAAACCTCACTGTTATTGTGACTTAGCTGTACAAGCATCTATTTTCAATTTCACTATGGGCTCTTTTAGTGTATTATTCGCGAAAATTCGTAATAATTTATTAAAATATCTTTTTTTTATTTTACCTTGTATATTAGCATTTAAAGCTTTATATCTTTGTTGAACTGATGAGGTATTAACTTTTGCATATTTCATTCAATATTTTATAAGCAATGTACCTTTCTGGGGGCAAACATTATCTGAGTATATATGAGGTAATAATTTGATGTTATCTCCGGACCAGATTCAAACGAATCAAAAGGTTACACAATTAATATTTGTAGGTGGGCTAGGTAGTTCTATAGGTAGAAGTTTATCTGAAACTTTATTTAGCGATTATTTTAATTTTAAAATACCTGCGGTAGCGGGCCCTGCCGATATAGGTGGTAATTTTACTTCAGGTAAAACTTCATCTATTAAAATACCTTTAATTTTACAATCAACCCAAGGTTCAGATTTAAATTTAGGTTCAGATTCAGCTTCATCAAATGTACCCGAACAAGGTACAGCAAATGTACCTCAAGAAGGCTCAGCAAATGATACATCACCACACACTGAACCCCAATTTCTTTGAGAATCAATTGTAGATAAATTTAATAATAATATGGTGCCAACTTTCGAACAGTACGTGGGTGTTTTCAAGAAGATGAATAGTCAAAATCTTGCTTATACTTTAGAAGTACCAAAAAATAACCTGGATCCTGATATTACTGAAGTGAAATTAGCACAAAGTTTTTTTATAGTACTAAAATATCAGGCAGATATGCTAATTCGGTCATCTGAAGGAAGAGATAAATGATTAGGTGAACTACGTTATTATCTTTCTGACCATGATAAAGCACAGATAGAAGAAATCTCAGATAAACTAGATCAAGCTAGATATGACTTTATTGATAAGATAGAGAGTCTGGGAGGATCAGATCCTAATAAGCTTAGAGTTGAGATAAAACAATTTTTTGATTATACTAATACATATAGAAATACTGTAAAAAAAGAGCTTTCTAAGGCGGATGGTATAATGAGAAAAGGTCTTAAGCAACATCCGATTTTTGAAAAAAAAGAAATAAAGCAAATGATTAATTCAGATTACCCTAAAACCCTTAAAGCCTTTTATGACGAGGACAATTACTTAAAGAGAAAAATCATGGAAAAATTGAATGAGGCGCCAAAGCCAAAAGAGGATAAATAATTTATTATTTATCTATAACTCTTATTTTATATGATCATAAGTGATCAATTGAATAACCTTGAATAACTAACTCTTGTATGAAGCACCCTTGCTTGATATAAGAGTTATTAAGGTTATTTTCACTCTCTACTCTTTTCTTTTTTTTTTCTTTTCTTTTATTAAAAATTAAAATTTTATATGTCTTATTCTCCTACTATTATTTCATTAATTGAAGTTGTTTTGGTTTTAGTTCCCGCCCTGATAGGTATAGCTTATGTAACAATTGCAGAAAGAAAAACTATGGCAAGTATGCAAAGAAGATTAGGTCCTAATGTTGTAGGATATTATGGTTTACTGCAAGCATTTGCTGATGCATTAAAACTTTTATTAAAAGAATATGTAGCACCTACGCAAGCTAACATAATATTATTCTTTTTAGGACCTGTAATTACATTAATTTTCTCTCTTTTAGGATATGCAGTTATTCCTTATGGACCTGGATTAGCTGTTAATGATTTCAGCTTAGGTATATACTATATGTTAGCTGTATCTTCTTTAGCTACGTATGGTATATTGTTGGCCGGTTGAAGTGCTAACAGTAAATATGCTTTTTTAGGTTCTTTAAGAAGTACAGCTCAATTAATCAGTTATGAATTGGTATTAAGTTCTGCTATACTTTTAGTTATTATGTTAACAGGTAACTTGAATCTTACTGTAAATACTGAATCTCAAAGAGCTATTTGATATCTACTACCTTTATTACCAATATTTATTATATTTTTTATTGGATCTGTAGCTGAAACTAATAGAGCTCCTTTTGATTTAGCTGAAGCGGAATCAGAGCTTGTTAGTGGTTTTATGACAGAACACGCTGCAGTAGTTTTTGTATTCTTTTTCTTAGCTGAATATGGAAGTATTGTTTTAATGTGTATACTTACAAGTATTTTATTTTTAGGTGGTTATTTATTGATTAATAATTTAGACATCTTTAATTTAAATCTTTTTGATTGTATTCATCTTATTCTTACTTATAATCCGATCTTTGTAGATTGAAATCTCTATTGAAAATATTATTATTTTTATACAGAGTATTTTTTAAATAATTCTATTGTAGATGGATTATTCTATGGATTAAGTCTAGGATTAAAAAGTTCTATCTTAATATTCCTATTTATATGAGTAAGAGCTTCTTTCCCTAGAATACGTTTTGATCAATTAATGGCTTTCTGTTGAACAGTTTTATTACCTATACTGTTCGCTTTAATCGTTTTAGTTCCTTGTATATTATATAGTTACAATATATTCCCTGCGAATATATCTTTACTATAGTAAATCTGCTCCTGCTCTTGCAGCAGCAGCTAACAGCTTAAAAGCTGCTAGTCTTTATATAATTTTATATAGTAATTATATATTAATTATATAATAAGTAGCCTCATTCCTTCTTTTGTTACCTTAATGTTGAGGATAGTTTAGTTATATTATTATTATAATAATTTTAATAGTATTACCACTACACTACTACTATCTAGTATGTATTCCTATAACTACTGCCAGGAATTATTCTTCTAACATACTAGTAGTGATAGTCTGAGTACAGTAGGTATTCATCGCATGAGTACAGTAGGTACTCTTGTGTTGTTTTACTTTTTCGAGCTTGCTTGCTTGCATCTAGCTGCTTCTCAGCAGGCTAAAAAAAGGAGGGATATAAATTATATTGGCGGTATATTTAATAATCATTTATTAACAAAAGGATAGGGCTTATCAGTACTGCCTGTGTACTGTTATTTTTTTCTTTAGAATTAAAAATATTTAATTTCTTTCTCTCTTACCCTAGCAGAGATCAGATGCATTCCCATATTTTCAGTAAGCTGTATCTGGTGTGACTTTTTACTACGGCTCATATATGTAAAAGTAAGGTAGCGATCTCGTCAGGGTGTCTTTACTATATCTTTTATTAATTATTCCTATAATAGGAATATTTTTGATATCTACAATACACAGTTTTTATCCTGTAACGAATACAGGATTAAATTATAAGATAAAATCAACAGGAGAAAATGAAACGAATGCCCGTCAGCAAACAAAGTATCTATATTTTTCAGAGGGGGATGTTTTGAATATAGATAAGAAAGAAGATTCTTTTTTTGATGTAAGTTATTATAAGAAAATAGCTTTTATAACTACTATATTAAACCTAATTGTATCATTAATAATATATATGTTGTTTGACTTTAGCAATAATCAATTTCAATTTATACAAGCAAATTTGGATTTAAGTTTTTATGATATATATTTAGGGGTGGATGGTGTTTCAATATACTTTGTTTTATTAACAACAATAATAATGCCTATAGCATTAGTATCTAATTGAAATTCTATAGTAAACAACATAAAATCATATTTAATAATAATATTATTACTAGAAACTCTGTTGTTAGCTGTATTTTTAGTATTAGATGTGTTATTATTTTATATATTTTTTGAAAGTATATTACCGCCATTGTTTATATTAATTGGTTTATTTGGATCAAGTAATAAAGTAAGAGCTAGTTTCTACATATTTTTATATACATTATTAGGATCTTTATTTTTATTATTATCTATATTAACTATGTCTTCAATAGTGGGTACAACTTATTTCGATGTTTTACTAAAAAGTAGTTTTGAATATACTACTCAAATATTCTTATTTTGTGGTATATTTATTGCTTTTGCTGTAAAAACTCCTACAGTTTTTTTAAACAGCTGATTATTAAAAGCTCATGTAGAATCACCTTTAGGTGGAAGTATTGTACTTGCAGGGATTGTTTTAAAGCTAAGTTTGTACGGTATATTTAGATTAATTTTACCCCTATTACCTAAAATATCTTTGAATTATACTTTCATTATATTTACTATAGGTGTTATTACTATAATATATGCTAGCTTTAGTACATTAAGAACTATTGATATTAAAGAATTAATAGCGTATAGTTCAGTATCTCATGCCGCAGTGTATTTAATAGGAGTATTCAGTAATGTAATTCAAGGAATTGAAGGAGGTATAATTTTAGGTTTAGCACACGGATTTGTCTCAAGTGGATTATTTATATGTGCAGGAGGAGTACTGTATGATAGATCAGGTACTAGATTAATTTATTATTATAAAGGAACTGCCCAGGTAATGCCTTTATTTTCTATACTTTTTTTCATTCTCTCTTTAGGTAATTGTGGAGCGCCTTTAACTTTAAATTTTGTAGGTGAATTTATGTCTCTTTATGGTACATTTGAAAGATTACCTTTATTAGGTATATTGGCTAGTTCTTCTATTGTATTCTCTGCTGCATATACAATTTATATGTATAATAGAATATCCTTTGGTGGATCTTTTAGTAAATTCTTTGAAGAAAATCTAATTGATACTACTAAAAGAGAATTCTCTATTTTATTTACTTTGATAGTGTTTACTATACTTTTAGGTATATATCCTTCTTTTATTCTAGATGGTTTACATTATTATGTGTCAAGTTTATTGTATAATATTTAATAACAATAAAAATTCTCTCTTAATAAGAAATTATACTTATTCATACTATTCATATTTTTAATATGCAAATTATATGCCTCCCGTTATTCATTTAACGTTAATCTAAAAGATTCTCTCTTAATAATTAGTAAAATAATGCCTCAATTAGTTCCATTTTATTTTGTAAATGAAATAACTTTTACTTTTGTAATAATTGCTCTAAATGTTTATATTTTATCTAAATATATTTTACCTAGATTTGTTCGTTTATTTTTATCTCGTACTTTTATCTCAAAACTTTTGGATAATTCTATAAACAAATAGAAATACCACCTATAAACAAAAAGAAAGGTAATAATTAAATTATTCGTTTTCTTATTTCTATTTTAGTCGTGTAGTATACACAACGCAGCGCGTAGCTGCGGTAAAAAAAATCCTAGACCCTTTTTATATAAAAAATTACATTACATAAGATTACAGTACATTATTACATTACATTGCATTACCTTATATTACAAAAATGTATGTGTGTATATGCCTTGTGTATATGTATGTGTCTGCTATTATACATACCCTCACTCAGGATATTTTAAGATATATAATTTGCCATGGATTCCTTCTGTCTGTGACAAATTTAAACTATAATATATGAAGAGATAATATAAGCCCTCTAAGCCAATTTGAAATAAGAGATTTAATAAATATTGATACACCTGTTTTATTAAATTTACATCTTTCTGTTACTAACATAGGATTTTACTTATCTATCGGAGCTTTATTTTTATTAGTTACAAATCTTTTAAGTACAAATTATAATAAATTAGTAAGTAATAATTGATCTATAAGTCAAGAATCTTTATATGCTACTATACATAGTATAGTGACAAATCAAATAAACCCTAGAAATGGTCAAATATACTTTCCTTTTATTTATACTTTATTTATTTTTATTTTGATGAATAATTTAATTGGAATGGTTCCTTATAGTTTTGCATCAACAAGCCACTTCGTGTTAACATTTGCCCTTAGTTTTACTATAGTTTTAGGAGCAACTATTTTAGGTTTCCAAAAACATGGATTAAAATTCTTTTCTCTATTAGTTCCTGCTGGTTGTCCTTTAGGTTTATTACCTTTATTAGTTCTAATAGAATTTATATCATATCTTGCACGTAATATTTCTCTTGGATTAAGATTAGCAGCTAATATAACTGCAGGTCATATGTTATTAAACATTTTAAGTGGTTTTACTTATACTATTATGAGTTCAGGATTTGTATTCTTTTTACTAGGTTTAATACCTTTAAGTTTCATTGTAGCATTTTCAGGTTTAGAGTTAGCTATTGCTGTAATTCAAGCACAGGTTTTTGTGGTGTTAACTTCTTCTTATATAAAAGATGGGTTGGACTTACATTAATTAAACAAAACTTGCAGTAACAGTACTGCGTACTGCTACTGATACTGCGCACTGTTATTTTTTCTTTAAAATTAAAAATATTTAATTTCTTTCTCTCCCCTCCCTAGCAGAGACCAGACGCATTCCCATATTTTCAGTAAGCTGTATCTGGTGTGACTTTTTACTACGGCTCATATATGTAAAAGTAAGGTAGCGATCTCGTCAGGGTGTTAGTTATTTATCTATTAATTTTAATCTTTTTCCGTGTTCGTTGCTTCTGTGAAGTAATAATTATTAAATATGCCGCCAACATATTTTATATTTATCTGGGAATTATTGTAATTAATACAATTATTAATCTAATATTATTATTAGCAATAGATAGCCCAATTACTTTAATTAGTAGTAATATTCTGGAAATAGGGGATGAAAAAATTATTTTGAAAATAGATTCAGGTAAGGTAAATTCAGATTTAGTGCAAACACAACAGGATGCAAGCTCTATTCAAAATAAGGATAAATTAGCTTCAGTTGTTAATGTTGATGGTAATCAAGAGGATAAATGTATAGGAAAAAATTCAAATCCTTTGAATAATATACATAAACGTCTTCTATTTGCAGATAAATCTCACATCCCTAGCCATTTTCAAAAAAGTACCATCTTTACACAAGATGTACCTGTCTACGGTAATAAATTAGTTACTTTTAAACCCTCATCTTTATTACAAAATAGGAATATACCTGAAATGTGTATTGAAATACCTAAGAGTACAAGTATGGGAAAATTGACTGAATTAAATAAAGCTATAGATGGGGCGGATGAAGCTGTAAAGTTATATGATTCACAATTTGTGAAATTTAATAAAGTTTTATCTGGTATCAAAAATGGGACAGAGGAGTTTTACCCTAATGAAGCTAAAGCTTTGATGGAAACTTATGTTGATCTTGTAACTAAATTAAGTAATCAACAAAAGGATATGGCTAATGAAGCCATAAAACAACTTCATAAATTGGACTTTAATTTTTCTCGTTATTTATATAATGTAGATAATAATGGTGGCGCAGCAGGAACTGGTACTGGAACTGGAATTGGAACTGGGACTGGGACTGCTGTAACTGGTGGTGGTAGTAGTAGGTAATAGTGTAGCTGAAGGGGGAGGAGCTAACCCTAGTATTAGTAAAAACAATTAATTTAATTTTTACTCTATATACCCGGTATACAACTGATTTATATCAGTTGTATGTCAATGATACATAATAAATATTCAGGATTAATTTAGTGATTAGATGGAAAGTTATAAGTTAAATATATTTTAAAATAAAAATTTTAAGTTTTTCATAGAAAAAATAAACAAGTAATAAATAATTTATTATTAAATAGTTAACTTTAAGTTGCGGACTTTCAAGCTATAAACTTATCTTTTATTTAGTAATTATAACATCATATAGCTTATTTTAATAATCCTAAATAATTTTGTTATTTCTTGATTTATTAATTTTTAAAAATTAATAATTGATGTAATTATATAAAACTTATAATGGATGTAATTATCTAAAACTTATAAGTGATGTAATTCATTTGTTTGATAAAATTAATCAGGAATCACTAATTATTAAAAATTAATTAGTGATGTAGTTAAAAAAAGAATTCTTAGTTACATCGAGGGGGTCTTTGACCCCCAAATAAATGAGTTTGGTGATGGCTCTGATTGAACGCTGTCCAAGTACTTGACACATGCTAATCGAACGTTTAATTTTAGTAAAGGTGGTTTATTCTAAACCTAAATTAAAAGTGGTGTACAGGTGAGTATTAGATTTTTTGGCCTATCTTAAAGTAAAGGGAAAATCCTTTATATAGAAAAGGGGTTGTTAATGTAACGAAACCCCCGCTTTAGGAGGAAAATTAAAATCATAGAGATAGGTAGTTGTTAAGGTAATGGCTTAACAAGCCCTTGATTCTCTTAGTCGAGGCTGAAGAGGTTGATCGACCACATTGGGGATGAAAAAATCCCAAGGCAAATAAGTACAGCAGTGAGGAATATTGGTCAATGGCCTAACGGCTGAACTGGTAACTTGGAAGAATGGTGCCCATCTTTGCCTATCAATGGCAAATATCGATTTTATATTATTGGATTTTAATATGAGTCAAAGCTGATGGGCAATTTATCGATTTATCGAATAAAGTTCTGTATACATATTGATAATGACAATATGTACATATGTCTTGACCAATTACGTGCCAGCAGTCGCGGCAATACGTAAGAGACTAGTGTTAATCATCTTTAATAGGTTTAAAGGGTACTCAGACGGAAGAATTTGCCTTAAAATAGGGACAATTTTTCTAGAGTTTTATGTAAGGAGATCGAACTCTAGTGTGTAGAGATGAAATTCGTTGATACCTAGGGGACTGGTGAAGGCGAAGGCAATCTTTTATGTAAAAACTGACGTCGAAGGACGAAGGCTAAGGTAGCAAAAAGGATTAGAGACCCAAGTAGTCTTAGCAGTAAATTATGAATGCCATAGGTTAGATGTATTATATTATAAGTGTAATCTAGTCTATAAATGAAAGTGTAAGCATTTCACCTCAAGAGTAATGTGGCAACGCAGGAACTGAAATCACTAGACCGTTTCTGACACCAGCAGTGAAGTATGTTGTTTAATTCGATGATCCACGAAAAACCTTACCACAACTTGAATAGTTGTATGTATATGCATTTGTATATAATACTCCTAATACAATACAAGTGTTGCACGGCTGTCTTCAGTTAATGTTGTGAAATTGTGGTTCAGTCCACGTAATTAACGGAAACCCTTGCTTTATTTATAAATATAAAATAAAGTATTTCACCTTTATATGGGTAATGATAAAAGGGATCAAGACAAGTCATCATGGCCTAAATGTTGTGGGCTACAGACGTGCCACATATTCCTAAACAAAGAGATGCAAAAATGTGAATTTTAGCTAATCTCACAAAATAGGATAAAATAGATATGGATTGTAGTCTGAAATTCGGCTACATGAATAAGAAATTGCTAGTAATCGTGAATCACCATGACACGGTGAATATTTCCTCGGATTGGTACTAACCACTCGTCACAT
>Ga0157372_10001906_pt1 | contig 22636 bp, 22 predicted proteins | sample C55metaG_FD_115307 | JGI IMG/M metagenome (GOLD analysis project Ga0157372, IMG submission 115307) | Corn rhizosphere microbial communities from Kellogg Biological Station, Michigan, USA - C5-5 metaG | ecosystem: Host-associated > Plants > Roots > Rhizosphere > Soil | place: USA: Michigan... | reverse complement strand
TGCCCTCCGGATTGAGCCGCTCGTGCCAGATGATCGACGGCGCTTGCTCGGGCTCGGAGATGAAGTCCTCGGGCTTGAAGCGGCGGCCGCGCTCGAGCAGGCAGACCCGCTTGCCCGCTTCGGCCAGGCGGCAGGCAGCGATGCCGCCCCCGAACCCGGACCCCACCACCACTACGTCGTAAGCGCCGTTCATCTTCAATGCCTCAGATGTCTTCTACCACAGCCGGATACCAATGAGTACCCAAAGGTTTCGGATTAAGGCTCTTTCGAGCCTGGGGTGCGGATAAGTACATTTTTCTAAATGTACATTTAAGGATATGTACAATCTGGGCCATGTATAGCCCGAATCCAGAGCTGAAAATCAATCCTGGAGGCCTTCTTTCTCCTCGCCAAGTGGTAGGCAGGGACGATTTCATAACGTCGATTTGGCAAGCGCTGGGGCGCCAAAGTGTGCTCCTGACCTCCGAGCGGCGGATGGGCAAGACCTCGGTGATGCGGAAGATGACCGAGGAGACCCCGATCGGTATCTGCTCCGTCAAGCGGAGCTTGCAGGGGATCAATACGCCCGAGGAGTTTGCGCGCGCTCTGGTCGCGGATGTCGAAAGCAGCGCTCCAGGGGTGCTCGCGAAACCCTTCTTGAAGCGTTTGCGAAAGGCGGGGATCAAGAAGGTCGGCGCGAAATCGGTCGAAGTCGAGTTCGAGCCTGCGAGCGCGGAAGCCTGGAAGGACGTGGTAACGGAGACCTTCGGGACGATCGATTCCGGAATCGACGAAACGGTCGTGTTCCTTTGGGACGAGCTGCCTCACATGATCGATGCGATCGAGGCCAGGCGGGATGCCGGAACCGCGCGGGAGATGCTCGACGTGCTGCGTTACGTCCGTGAGACCTACCCGTCGATTCGGATGGTCCTCAGCGGCTCGTTGGGAATCCACCACGTGGTCGACAAGCTCAGGCTAACCGGGGGAAGCTGGGCGCCCACCAATGACATGGCGGTCATCGACGTGCCTCCGCTGAGCACCTCCGATGCCACCTACCTGGCCACCGAACTGATGCGCAACGAGCAGATCTCCTGCGATCAGGAGCCGGCCGTTGCGGAAGCAATCGCCACAGAAGTCGATTGTGTGCCCTATTACGTCCACCTCACGGTCGCTCAGATCCGGGCGCGACAGGAGGGGGACGGGGAGGCCGCCACCTCTATTCGGGCTCGCGAGGTAATCGATGCAGCTCTGACCGACCCTCAAGATCCTTGGCACCTCAAGCACTACGTCGATCGGGTGCCGGTGTACTACCCGCAGGAGAAAGACCTGGCCTATGCGGTCCTCGACGTCGTCGCCGAGATCGGCGGCGCCCGTTCGCAGGAGGAGATCGAAGCTCTGCTGGCGGCTCAGATGAGGCCCCCGGAGGCGACGCGCCTGCACGTCCTGCTCGAGCTGCTGTGCAAAGACCACTACATCGAGCCCGCATATCGCTTTCGCATGGGGCTCGTGCGGCGTGCATGGCGGGCGAGGAGGCCACCTCGATGAGTGAAATCGTCCCGCTTCTGAAGTTCACCCCGTCGGCGCAGGACCCGGAAGTTCTCGAGGCGATCACGGTGCAGCGTGAGTCCCTGATCGCGAAGCTGGTCGAGGTCGCGCTCGACCCCGGCGGGGGCGCCAGACATCAGCTCCTGATCGGCCCCCGTGGGATCGGCAAGACCCACATCCTCTCTCTGGTTGCGAGCCGGGTGCGAGATGAGGACGCCGATTCGGTCACCTTGGCTTGGCTCGACGAGGATCCCTGGGGGGTCAGTTCCTACGAGAAGTTCCTGGCGGCAATCATCGGACGTATAGCCGCGGAGCGCGCGGACGCGGAACTGGAAGCCAAGGCGAATGAGTTGCACGCGACTCGCGACGAGGAGGGCCGTCAGGCGGAGCAGGTGCTCCGTGACGCCGTGGGCGAGTCGCGGCTGGTGCTGCTGGTCGAGAACCTCGACGAGATCTTCCGTCGCATCGGACCCAACGGGCAGGAACGCTTCCGGGCCATGATCGAAGACTGGCAGCAGATGCTGGTCATCGCCACGGCGCCACAGCTGTTCGAGGGGGTCCAACTGCACGAATCCCCGTTCTATGGGTTCTTCGCGATCACCCATCTGGAAGAACTCAGCCTCGAGAGCGCCGGTGAATTGATGCGTCGGGTCGCCGAGCTCAGGAAAGACCAGGCTCTGGTCCGCTTCCTTGCCACCGAGGTGGCGCGACGCCGGCTCGCTGCGGTCGAAGCACTGGCGGGTGGACACCCGCGGATCTGGCTGTTGCTTTCCGGCTGTGTCTCCATCTATGCGATCGACGAGTTGGTGCCGCTGTTCCTGGAAGCACTCGACGATCTCACTCCGTACTACCAGGACCGGCTCCGGGAACTCGGCGATCAGCAGCAGGAGCTCGTCGTCTTGCTTGGTGAAGCAGGAGGGGCGTTGAGCAACCGAGAGTTATCGGAGCGCAGCGGGATCGCCCAAAACCAGGTGGCGACGATCCTGCGCCAGCTCACCGATCGCGGCTACGTGCGCCGAGCCGAAGTCCCTGACGAGCTTGCGAAGGGTGACGCAAGGATGAGCTATTGGGAGCTGCGCGAGCCGCTGATGCGACTCTGCATGGACGTCAAGCAGGCCCGCGGCAAGCCGCTACGGATGGTGGTCGAGTTCTTGCGAGCGTGGTACGGACCGCGGCTCCTGGACGAGCTTGCGAGCCTGCCTCCCACCGCGCAGTTGGCCAGCACCTATGTCAGCGAGGCCTTGCGGACGTTGCAAGAGACGGTGCCCGCGGACGATCTTTTCCGTGGCTCTCCCGGTGAGGTGCTGGCCCGGGCGGAGGCCGGCCTTTCGGTGGATCCTCAGAGGTGGGAGTTCCAAACGGCAAAGATCAGCGGGTTGTTGATGGACAGCCGTTACGGCGAGGCTCGCGACGCGATCGAAGAGATGCTTCAACAGGCCGATTCGGAGCAGGGCAGGCTGGTCCTCGAGGCCCAACTGATAGGCGTGCAACGCGAACTGGGCGAACCCGCCGACTCAGCAGCGCATGCCCGGAAGTTGTTGGCGCTGACGAAGTCACAGCCCCATACGGGGGCGTTATTTGATTTCGTCGCGACGGGTCTGAGTCTCATCGGTCACCACGAGGAGGCTCTGAAGATATTTCCCCTAGCGCTTGACCTTGGGGCTGAAAACGGGGTGCTCCTGTGGAGCTATGGCAGGTCACTCAGTTTGACCGGAAGGTATGAAGAGGGGATCGAGGCTTTTGGGAGAGCGCTCGCCTTCGACGATATGAGTCGTGTAGCGATCTACGTTGACCGGGGGTCTCTGCTCCGCTTGATCGGGCGCTCGCAGGACGCGTTGAAAGATTTCACCGCAGGCGTCGAGCTTGACCCCGCTCATGCTGAATGCCACCGTCTTCAGGGAGTCACCTTGGGCGAGATGGGGCGTCACGGTGAGGCTTTGGAGGCGATCGACCGAGGATTGGAAATCGACCCGATGGATCCGAGGCTGTATGGATACAAGGGCGCCTCTCTGTTTGAGCTTGAACGTCACCAGGAGGCTCTGGAAGCATTCACCAGAGCAAGTGAGTTGGACCCGGAAAATGCTCTGCGCTTAGAACTACGTGCGCTTCTGTTATGTGAACTTCGTCGACTCGAAGAGGCCTTGCCCTTTTTCCGGCGAGTCTCCGAGCTCGAACCAGACAACGCCCATAGCCTCAGCCGGCAAGCCGTCATCCTCTGTGCGTTCGGGCGCCTGGAGGAAGCTGAGCGATTGGCGCGTCGAGCGATCGAGCTGGAAGGCGAAGAACCAACGTTCCAATTCATCCTGAGCGAGATCACCTTTGCAAAAGGCGAATATGAGGATGCCTTGGTTCAGATGCGAGAGGCCCTTTCGCTATGGAGCAAGGAGCGGGAGGCCCTGCCAGGGGAAAGCGACGTTCTTTGCCGGGTTCTCTGGGACCGAGGAGACGCCACGATGCCCAGGAGTGAGGCAATCGCTCAGATCGCCGAGGCCTATGGGGAAATGGATGCCGCGGAGAGCTTAGGTCCCGGTCTCGTCGCCTCGATTTCCTGGATCGCGGACTCCGAGGTCGATATTGAGAGCGCAGAGGCATGGGTGGCGGACTGGACCAAGGCCGAGGAGATCGAGGATCTGCAGATTCCGATGAGGCTTCTTCGGACCGCTGTTGCATGGAAGAAGGACCGGGATCGATCTCATCTTCTTGCCCTCCCCCACGAGCAGCGGGAGATTCTTGTCGACCTGCTTGAGTCCGCGGGTTCGGGGGTCAAGCCAGAGAGCGACTCTCTGTGATCCGAGCCGTCACCTTCGACTTCTGGAACACGATCGCGCGGGTGCCGACGGGGGCGATGACAGAGGCCCGGCGACAGGCGGTGCTGGCGGCGTGTAAGAGCGGCGGCGTCGAGGTCGAGCCGAAACTCGTGGCGGCGAGCCTGGAGGAGGTGGGGATGCGGTGGGAGCGCTCGTGGGCGGAAGGCGTCCATCTGCATCCGCGCGAGGCGGCGGCGATGCTGGCGCGTGCCCTGGGCGTGGAGGACGCGGCGGGGGAGCTGGTGGCCGAGGCGTTCCTGGGCGCCGGTCGCCAGGTGGAGCTGGAGCTCGCGCCGGAGATCGGGTCCGCGCTCGAAGCGCTGGGTGAGCGCGGAATCCGGATCGGGATCGTCTGCGACGTCGGCTTCAGCGGCGGCGCCCTGCTGCGCGAACTGCTCGCCGCGGCGAGCCTCCTCGACCACTTCGACGGCTGGGCGTTCTCCGACGAAACCGGCCACTACAAGCCCGCGCCGCAGGCTTTCGAAGCCGCTCTCGTCTCGCTGGGGGCAGGGCCGGAGGCGGCGATGCATGTCGGCGACCTGCGCCGCACCGACATCGCCGGCGCCGCCGCCCTCGGGATGCGGACCGTCCGCTACCGGGGCATGCACGACGACCCCGGGGACGGGGTGGAGGCCGACTTCGTCGTCGACAGCCACCTGGAGCTGGTCGAGGTGGTCGAGCGCCTGAGCCGCTAGCTCCGTGCCCGATCGTGGCGCCTCAGACGAGCGCCAAGACCGCCGCCGCGACCGCTGCCGCGGCGAGCATCGCTCCCACCCGGCGGGCGGTCCGCCTCGGCTTCAGGTTGAGCCGCTCGACGGTGATCAGCGTCGTCAGCGCCGCCATCCAGGCGAGTCTCGGCAGGCCGACGAAAGCGGTCGTCAGCATCATCGCCCAGCACGAGCCGAGGCAGGCGAAGCCGTGGCGCATGCCGAAATCGGCAACCCCGGCGGTGGCGCGCCAGCCGCGCGGCGGCAGCGGGCTGGCCCGGTGGCAGGCGAGCATCGACCGACGCTTCAGCGGCGTCAGCTGCCAGAGCGCCGCCAGCGCCAGGGCGGCCGCCGCCGCCGGCGGCGACGCCCCCCATCCCCACCTCGCCAGCGCCCCGAGCACGACGAGGTCGAAGGCGACCCAGATCCCCACGAAGACGAGGAGGAACTCGACCATCGCCCGGCGCCGGCGCCAGTAGAGGCTGTTGACGGCGACGTGGCGGACCGCCGGCATCGCCGGCGGCAGCATCATCGCGACCGCCATCAGCGCCAGCATCGGCAGCGTCGCGGCAAGGGACGCCGGGCCGCCCGAGAGGGCGAGCGGGACCGTGTGGGCCGCCGACCCGGCGCCCATTTCGCCCATCCCGGTCATGCAGATCCAGAGGCTGCCGCCGTTCGACCACGGCGAGCCGCTTCCGGAGGCGCTGCCGGGATCGACGACGCTCGCGCCGACGGCCATCGCCGTCCAGACGAGCACGACGCCCGCCTCCACCCACAGGGTCGGGCGTCGGGAGAGCGAAGCGAGGGCGGCCCCGATCCCCCCCGGGTGGAGGGCGCCGGCGGGGATCGGGCGCAGGAACATGGCTCAGGCGTCGATCGCGAGGCTCACCCGGCCGATGTGGATCGGCGCCTCGTCCTTCGGCTCCGCCGTCAGGTGGGCGTACTCCTCCTCCTTGCCCTCCGGGGCTTCCAGGGTGAGCGGGCAGAACGTGACGTAGATCTGTTCCTCGGCGAAGTGCTCGCCACCGCCGAGGACGCGCAGGAGTTCTCCGACTTCGACGCTGACCCGCATGTTGTGGGGGTGTTCGTCGTCGACCGGCTTGCCGGCGAGCTCGATGCCGAAGAACGAGACGTTGCCGACGTGGTGCTTGGCTTTCGTCTCTTCGTCGGCGCCTTTCGGCAGGTTCACGTAGATCCCATAGACGGTGCCGGGGTTCTCCTCGCCCTCGATGTCCTCGATGTTGAGGTAGAGGTGGCGCGGATCGGCCTTCCGTGAGGCTTCGCGAACCTCGTCGCGGGACCGTTCGTCGATTTCCACCGGGATCGCTTCCGGTTCTCCCGTCAGCGTCACCTTTTTCTCGCTGAGGCCGACGAATTTGGGACCAGTGGGCGGATCGACGGATGCCGGCACGGCTGCTTCTCCTTCCGGAATCGGAACGGGAGAGGGGCTCGGAGGGGGCGGCGGCCCGCTCGGAACCCCGTCGAGGGCATCGTACTTGTAGCCCAGTTTTTCGGTGCCGGTCACTTCTTCGCAGTCGAGCGAGGCCGGTTTGCCTTCGGCGTTCAAGAATTTGAAGTGCTGTCCGGTCCATTTCGGCGAGCTGGGGTTTTCCCGTTTCGGTTGGGGCTGCGCCAGCCACTGCGACCAGATGCGGTCGATGTTGGCGTGGTGGAGCCAGAAGATCGGGTCTTTGGCCGCCTGGAGGATGTTGCCCATCCAACCGCTGCCGCCGACGCCGCCGTGAACGCTGTTGTGCGGGGTCTGCTCGAGGACTCCGCCCTGTCTCCAGAACTGTTCGTTGGGCGGTGCTTCGCCGCCGCCGAATTCCGCCGTGCCGATGAAGTGGGGACGGGCGAGCGCTCGGTTGGATTCGGTCATCGTCCCCGGCATCTGCAGTCCCTGGTTGATGCCGGGCCGGCGCTGCTTGACGAAGAGGGGATTGGTTTTGCCGCCCACCGTTTCGGGGCGGAAAGCGTCGGGGATCGACGCGAATTCGCCGCCGCGACAGTAGTTCCAGTACGGCAGCGCCCATTCGTCGCCCGCCTGCTGACCGTGCAGTTTGACGATGTAGGAGCGCACTATCTCCTCGAAGAAGTACACGTACATCCGGTGCCAGGAGACGAAGTACCAGCTGCCGTGGTTGCATTTGTTCCAGAATTCCTGGGCCAGCTTGCTGGTGGGTTTGTTTTCGGTTCCGTGCATCGCGGCCTGGAACAGCCAGCTGATCGGGTCGGTCTCTTCCGCGCCTTTCTGCATCTCGGCGATCGCATCGGCGTAGCGCGGCAGCGTCTGATCCCCGGGTCCGAGGCTTCGAACTTCACGACGGACATGGAGTACTCCCGAGGAATTGTTCATTCAGAGGAAACTACTCCCAAAGAAAAACCTTGATGTATGGATGGTATGAAAAAAACCACACTGTGTGTCCAATGGTGCGGGCAGCGCGCTAGTCGGCACGCCTCAGCGAGTAGACCGCGACCTCCTTCGGCACCCCCTTGGCGCGGAAGCGGCGGTTCCTGCTCGAGACGGTCGCCGGGTCCAGTTTCAGCAGGGCGCGGTCGGAGCCGAGGACCTCGCCGGGCTTCGCTGCCTCGCAGAGGCGGGCGGCGACGTTGACGTCGACCCCGAGGTAGTCGCCGCCGACCTTGCGCGGGCGGCCCAGGTGGATGCCGGTGCGCAGGCGCGGGCGGTGGCCGTCCACCTCGACCGTCGCCACCCGCTCGTGGGCAGCGAACGCCGCATCGACAGCGCCGGGCGCGTCCCAGAAGGCCGCCATCAGCCCGTCGCCGAGCCGCTTCACGACCTCGCCGTGGTGCTCGGCGATCGGCGGCTCGATCGCCTCGGTCACCTCGCGCAGAAGCCGCAGCGCCGGGCCGTCGCCCGCTTCCAGCGCCCAGCTCGAGAAGCCGACCAGGTCGGTGAAGAGGATCGCCACGTCTACCGTGCCGCGACCGCGGTGCTGCGACTCGGCCAGCCGCTGCCACGCCTGCAGGGCGGTCAGGCCGAGCTCGCCCATGACCCCGGGCTCCTCGCGCCGCAGGTCGGCGAGCTGCTGGACAGCGAGGTCAGAGGGGCGGCCGCGGGCGGTCGAGAGCCGGTCGACGAGCTGGTCGCCGCCGAGCAGCCGCTCGCGCGCATTGCGGACCGATCGCAGGAGGTTCGGCTGGTGATTGAGGCGCCGCGCGGTGCCGGCAAATCGCTTCAGCGGTTTCTTCTCGCGGCTCTCGGCCATCGGCTGAGCCTATTTCCCTGTCTTATGGTCTGTCCCGATGACGCCGAGCCTGCCCGCCGATACCCAGCGACTGCGATTCCGCCCTCTGGAGATGGCGGACGTCGACGAGCTCGTGGTGCTCCACGAAGACCCGCTCGTCGCCCGTTTCTTGGGCTTGCGCGACCGCGCCTGGATGGAGCGCTTGATCGGCATGGTCGACGAGGAATGGGCCGAGCGCGGCCACGGCCGCGTCGCCGTCGTCGAGCGCGAGAGCGGCCGCTTCATCGGCCGCACCGGCCTCAAGCACTGGCAGCAGTTCGGCGGCGAGACCGAGGTCAGCTGGGTGCTGCACGCCGACGCCCGCGGCAAGGGCTACGCGACCGAGGCCGGCGCGGCCGCCCTGCGCTGGGGCTTCGAGCAGTTCGACCCGCCCTATCTGACGGCGATGATCCAACCCGAGAACACCGCCTCGCTCCGCGTCGCCGAGCGCCTCGGGATGAAGCCGATCCGCACCGACCGGCTGCTCGGCGACGAAGTGATCGTTCACGCGATCACGCGTGTCGACTTTGTGGCCCCATAGGCCACAAAGTCGACACCGGCCGCGTGGCTAAACCGGCTTCCGCGCCTTGGCGCCGACGACCGAGGCGGGGAAGACCGCGCTGCCGTCGTCGCTGACGAACCGCTCGCCGGCGGCCGCGACCTTGGCGCGGATCGACTCCCGGTCCGCGTCGGGCAGCGCCTTCAGCATCGCCGCCAGCGGGCCGCTGACCTCGAGGATCTCCTCCCACCAGCCGTCGAGCGAGTCGTAAGCCTGCTCCGTCTCGATCCTCTCGATCTCGACGTCGACCAACCCGGCCTCCTCGACCAGCGTCCGCAGGCGGTCGACGTCGCCGAGCGAGAAGGGGCCGGGGGTGCCGGGCTCCGGACGCGGCGCGTTCAGGTGGTCGATCAAGGCATCGATGATCAGCGACAGCCAGGGGTTCTCCTCGGCCGCGCCCCAGACCGCGAGCACCAGGCGACCGTCCGGGCGCAGGACTCGGGCGCTCTCCCGCAGCGCCTGCTGCGGGTCGGCCATCAGCATGTAGCCGAAGCGGCAGAGGAGGCGGTCGAAGGCCTCATCGGGCAGCTCGAGTTGCTGCGCGTCCAGCACCTGCGCGCTCACGTTCGGAACCCCGATCCGCTCGACCCGCTCGGCGACCGCGTCGACCATCGCCTGCGAGAAGTCGGAGCAGAGGATGGTGCCGGCGGGCTCGATCCGCCTCGCCGCCTGCAACCCGACCCGCCCGGCTCCGCAGGCAAGCTCCAGCACTCGCTGCCCCGGTTGCAGCTCGGCTGCCTCCAGCATCCAGGGAGTGGCGTCGCCCGAGGCCCCCGTCTCCTCTTCTTCCGCGGCGTCCGCCCAGCTCTTGGCCGCGCCGCTCCACTGCTGACGGCTCGCCTCCTGGTACTCCGACTCGCTCACGGACAGAACCTAACGCTGCCCGGCCGGCTCGCCAACTACGCTCGCCAATTACGCTTGATAACTACAGTTCCCGGCGTGGCTGAGCTGATCCTCTACGCGATCCCCGCCTTCGTGCTGCTGCTGGTCGTCGAGCTGCTCTCGTTCAAGTACGCGCGCGACGAGGAGCTGGTCGGCTACGAGGCGCGGGACACGCGGACCAGCCTGACGATGGGCGGCGGCAACGTCGCCATCAACGCCGTCTGGAAGCTGGTCGTCGTCTTCGTCTACCTCGGGCTGTATGAGCTGACGCCGCTGCGGATGCCGGCCGACCAGTGGTGGACCTACGTCCTGCTCTTCTTCGCCGACGACCTCGCCTACTACTGGTTCCACCGCATCCACCACGAGGTGCGGGTCTTCTGGGCGAGCCACGTCGTCCACCACTCCTCCGAGCACTACAACCTCTCGACCGCGCTGCGCCAGACCTGGACGCCGATGACCGCGCTGCCGTTCTGGACGCCGCTGGCGCTGCTCGGCTTCGCGCCCTGGATGATCCTCACCCAGCAGGCGGTCAGCCTCATCTACCAGTTCTGGATCCACACCGAGCGGGTGAAGAAGATGCCCGCCTGGTTCGAGTTCGTCTTCAACACGCCGTCGCACCACCGCGTCCACCACGGCTCCAACGAGGTCTACCTCGACCGCAACTACGGCGGCATCCTGATCATCTGGGACCGCCTCTTCGGCAGCTTCCAAGGCGAGACCGAGCGCCCCCGCTACGGCCTCACCCAGAACATCCGCAGCTTCCGCCCGACCCGCGTCGCCTTCCACGAGTTCGCCGCGATCTGGCAGGACGTGCGCCAGGCCACCAGCTGGCGCCACCGCCTCGGCTACCTCTTCCGCGGCCCCGGCTGGTCACCCGACGGCAGCGGCGGCGGCACCCGTGGCTGAGGCCCCTTTGCACAAGTGAACCGGCCTGTTTGGGCCATACGGGGGATTGCCCCGCACCTTGCCCCCGACTAGCGTGAATCTGTTCGGCGAGGAGAGGTGGATCGACCGGACCGTTTGCCTTCCCGAGGAGCCTCATTCGCGCACCTGCGCGTAAAGGAGGGCTGCGATGAGTGCACAAGAGAACAAGCAGCAGGCCGAAGCTGCCTACAAAGCGTTCAGCGACGGTGACGCCGCGGGGGCGATGGCGAACATGGACGACGGGGTGGTCTGGACGGTGGGCGGCGACAGCTCGCTGACCGGCACCTACAAAGGCAAAGAAGAGATCGCCGGGCTCTGGGCCAAAATGGCCGAAAAAGGGGTGAAGACGGAACCCCACGACTTCATCGCCGACGGTGACAAGGTCGTGGTGCTGACGACCGCCGGCCTCGACGGCGAGAGCGCCGAGGCCGCCGACGTCCTTGCGTTCAACCAGGAAGGCAAGCTCGTCGCCTTCGAACAGATCGGCGCCCCCGCGATCGGGAACCGGGTCTTCGCCGGCTAGGAACTCCGCCCAGGGCCGCACCTCGCGGTGCGGCCCTACGACCCGTCTAGCCCGCGCGCCGCCCGACCGCGAGCAGGTACTCCATCTCGAAGCGGGCGTCCTCGTCGCTGCCGCGGTTCCACTCGGCGCAGAACCCGCTCAGGGCCTGGTCGAACTCCTCCTCGCGCCCCTCTTTCTCGGCGTTGGCCCGCGCCGCGATCGTCGGCCCGTAGCGCTGCTTGAAGTGCTCGCCGTAGTCGTCGGGGCGCTGGAAGGCCGTCACCTCGAGCACGTCGCGCTCCAGCTTCTCGAACTCGACCCGCTCGCCGAACAGCTCGCGCAGGTAGTCCTCGCCGCCCCACAGCGGCGGCGGCGACGCTCCCGGCGGCGGGGGCGGCATGAACCCGCCCATCGTCCTGAAGAGGGCGCCGATCATCCCCTCCGGGGTCCAGCTGAGGAGGCCGATCCTGCCGCCGGCGCGGCAGACCCGGACCAGCTCGTCGGCGGCGAGCTGGTGGTGGGGGGCGAACATCACCCCGATCGAGGAGATCACGGTGTCGAAGGAGGCGTCCTCGAAGGGGAGGTTCTCGGCGTCGGCCTCGGCCCATTCGAGCTCGACCCCGGCATCGGCGGCGCGGGTGCGGCCCGCCTCGAACAGCTCCGGCGTCAGGTCGCTGGCGACGACGTTCGCGCCGGTTCCTGCGGCCACGATCGCGGCGTTGCCGGTGCCGGCGGCGACGTCGAGGACGTGCTCACCGGGGCCGATCCCGCAGAACTCGACCAGGCGCGGGCCGAGCGGGGTGAGGAAGGTCTCGACCATGTCGGGGTAGTCGCCCGAGGCCCACATCTTGCGATGTTTGGCCTTCAGCTCGGGGTTCAGGGCGTCGGTATCGGGGGTCACTTCGTCTCCTTTGGTCGCTGTCTCGACCATTTCTACGTCTGCTGCCCGGTCCGATCAACCCCAAAATCTGCAATTGGGCACTACCGGCGCCGCGTTACGAGCAGGTCTCTTCTTCCTGAAGGATGACCTTGACGATCGGGTGTTCGAGGGCCGAGGACACCGGGGCGTAGAAATGTTCGACCGAGCTGGGCGTTGGTCGCTTGGAGACAAGCGTGAGCACGCCCTTGTCGGAGAGGACCTTGACGTGATAGCTGACGACGGAGAGGTCCACGTCGAGGGCTTTGCTGGCCTGGGTCGGGCTGAACATATCTCCCAGCTCGACCGCGAGACGGAGAATCTCGCGTCTCACAGGGTGCTGCACAGCATCGACGAAGCTCTGCGTCTCGTCCGGTTTAGACATCTCCCCCTCTTTCGGATCCATGAGTGGAGGGAAGTGTCCTGTCTGGTGGCCCGTTGTTCTAGGCGGAATCGCTAGACCGAAGAGGTCGCCTCATCCGTGCCGGCGGCCCGCTTGAACAAGGTGGGGCCCGGCCGAACCCCGGCCGGGCCCCTTGCTTCAGCACTCGTTAGGCGCCCTTGCGCGTGCTGATCATTGGCATCAGAGTGCCGATCTGAGCGATCTGCATTGCGGCCTTCACCTCCCCCGGCCGCAGCGGGATCAACGGGGCCGTAGAGCTGCGGCACCTCTGCGACCCGGACACAGCATTGCTAAAAAGCTCTCCAGCGGTCGAGGGTCTCCAGCGCTTTAAGTCCGTTCAGCTGGTTTAATCAGCGTGGCTTGTGGAGACCGAGGGGGAATCAGTAGGGCTGGAGTCGCGGCGTCGGGTCCAGTCCCCGATGCTCACGAATCAGCAGTTGGTGGCCGCGATGGCCCACCCGACCCGCGCTCACGCGGTGACCGTCCTGAACGAGCGGGTGGCGTCCGCGGCCGAGATCGGGCGCGAACTGGACAAGCCTGCCCGGCATGTCTCCTACCACCTGAAGCAGCTCGAGAAGCTCGGCGTGGTCGAGCTGGTGAAGGTCGAGGAGACCGCGGGGGGACGGACGACAGGGAAGTACTACCGCGCCCTCGTTCGCTCCTGGTACGACCCGGAGAGCTGGAAGCAGGTCGATCGCCGGCATCAGACCGGGATCACCGCCGACATACTTGCTGCCTGCAACGCCGACATGGCGGCAGCCGTGCGGTCGGGCAGCATCCACCTCACCGACAACCACATCAGCCGCACGCCGCTGCTTCTGGAGGCCGACGGCTACCGCGAACTGGTCGACCGCCTCGACGCCCTGCTCCCGGAAGTGATCGAAATCCAGCAGCGATCAGCGGCCCAGATGAAGCGCGAGGACGAGACGGTGCTCGCGAAGGTTCACCTGATCCAGTTCCAGAGCCCCGACCCCGGCAATCGGGCGATCCCGATCGTGACGGCCGGCTCCGGCAGCGAGCCCCCCGATCTGAGCGAGGGCAATCTGCTTGCAGCCCTGGAACACCCGACCCGGGTCCACGCGCTGATGGTGCTGAACGAGCGCGCGGCCTCCGCCACCGAACTGGGTCGTGAAGTCGGTCAGCCCTCCGACCACGTCTCCTACCACCTGAAGCGACTGCGGAAGCTGGGACTGATCGAGCCCGTGCAGGTGGTGGAGACCCCGGGCAGGCACACCGCCGGCAGGTACTACCGGGCGCTCGTCCGTCCTTGGTTCGACCGCGACAGCTGGTCGGCGGTCAACCCGAAGCGCCAGGCCGCGATCACCTCGACGATGCTGGCGCTGTGCAACGCGGACATCGCCGAGGCGGTCCGGTCCGGGACGATCAACACAGAGGACAGCCACATCAGCCGAACCCCGGTGATCGTCGACCGTGACAGCTATCGGGACCTGATCGAGTTGCTGGACGAAGTGATCGTGGAGATCCTCCAGATCCAGGAACGATCCTCGGCCCGCCTCCGGGAAGGCGCCGACCGGATCGCGACCAAGGTTCACCTCTTCCAGTTCGAGAGCCCCGATCCGGGGTCATCGAAGCGGGGCGTCAAGAACCCTTCGTGAGCGTTGCCAGGCCGCGCAGAGGCCGATCGCGACCAGCGGCGCGATGAAGTCGCTCCAGAGGAGCAGCCCGGTGTTGTCCGGGTCGTGGTTGTCGTGGATCGCCTCCTGGTGGAGGTGCCCGTAGGCGTCGCCGAGGTAGGCGATCGAGACGGCGATCACGGCGGCGAGGAGGAAGCCGTCGCGGAAACGGAAGCAGAGGACGCCGAGGACGCCGATCGCGAGGTCGGCGAACCCGACCTCGGTCTGGAAGCCGCCGTCGCCGTTGGTGTAGCCGATGTCCCGCGCCGTGCTCGGGCCGTCGAAGAAGTGGAACATCGCCCCGAAGATCGCGGCGACGCCGATCGCGACGACCATCCACCAGACGAGGAAGATTTCCAGCGTGCGCGCGGCGCCCTTGTGGCGCTCCCGGTGAGCGTGGATCGCGGCGCCGATCAGCGCGATCGCGGCGAAGAAGAGGAACGGCACGCGCGCGAGACTACGCGGCGGTCCGGATCAGGTCCGCGGCTTTCTCGGCGATCATGATCGTCGGCGCGTTGGTGTTGCCGTTGGGGATCACCGGCATCACCGAGGCGTCGACGACGCGGAGGCCGTCGATGCCGTGGACGCTTAGGTCGGGGGAGACGACGGCGTCGGCGTCGCTGCCCATGCGGCAGGTGCCGACCGGGTGGTAGAGCAGCTCGACGCGGCGGCGGACGTCGGCGGCGATCGCCTCGTCGGTGTCCACGTCCGGCCCCGGGAAGACCTCGCGGCCGACGACCTCGGCGAGCGGGCCGGCAGCGGCGATCTCGCGGGCGCGGTCGACCCCGGCCCGCAGCGCCTCGACGTCCTCGTCCTCGGCGAGCGAGTTGGTGAGGATGCGTGGCTTCGCGCCCGGGTCGGCGGAGCGCAGCCGCACCCAGACGCGGCTCTTCGGTTTGACCAGGACCGGGCCGGAGGTGATCGCATGGCCGTCGTATTCCTCGAAGCCGTTGTCGAGGAAGTAGGCGGGGGCGAAGTGGAACTGCAGGTCGGGCGCCGGCAGGCCGGGGCGGCTGCGGATGAAGGCGAAGGCCTCGGCGACGGTCGAGCTGAGCGGGCCGGTTTTGCGGAGGGCGTATTCGAGCAGCGCCTTCGGCTTCTCGGCGTCGGCGAGGGAGCCGCCCCCCGGGACGTCCCAGATGCAGGAGACGTAGGGGTGGTCCTGCAGGTTCTCGCCGACTCCCGGCAGGTCGTGGACGACCGGCACCCCCAGCTGTCGCAGCTGCTCGGCCGGGCCGATCCCGGAGAGCATCAGCAGCTGCGGCGAGGCGATCGCGCCGGCGCTGAGGATCACCTCGCGCCCGGCCCGGGCCACCTGCTCGCCGCCGCGGCGGCGCGAGAAGCGCACGCCCCGGGCGGTGCCGCCCTCGATCTCGAGCCCCGCGACCAGCGCCCCCGTCACCACCTCCAGGTTCGGCCGCTTCTGCGCCGGGCGCAGGTAGGCGTCGGCGGTGCTCCAGCGGCGGCCGTTTCGCTGCGTCACCTGCGCCAGCGCCGCTCCGTCCTGCTCGGGGCCGTTGTAGTCGGCGATGCGGGGGATGCCGGCCTCGGCGCAGGCGGCGAGGAAGCGGCCCGTGAGCGGGCGGGGGGAGCGCTCGTCCTCGACCCGCAGAGGGCCGCCGGTCGCGTGGTACTCGGAGGCGCCGCGCTGGTTGTCCTCGGCGCGGAGGAAGTAGGGGAGGACGTCGTCCCAGCCCCAGCCGGTCGCGCCGGCGGCGGCCCAGCCCTCGTAGTCGAGCGGGTTGCCGCGCACGTAGAGCATCGCGTTCATCGAGCTCGAGCCGCCGAGCCCTTTGCCGCGGGGGATGTAGAGCGAGCGGTTGTCGCAGTGGGGCTCGGGCTCGGTCGCCAGGTCCCAGTCGAGCTTGGTCTTGAACTGTTTGGCGAAGGCGGCGGGGATCTTGATGTTGGGATGCCGGTCGCGCTTGCCGGCCTCGATCAGCAGCACCCGCACCGAGGGGTCCTCGCTGAGGCGGTTGGCGAGGACGCAGCCGGCCGAACCGGCGCCGACGATCACGTAGTCGTGCAAGTCAACCCCTGCCGAGGTCGATTTCGCTCACAGCACCACGTCGAGGATCTGGCAGAGGCGCTCGACGGGGGGTGGCGCGTTGCGGACGCTGCAGCCGCTCTCGGCGGCGAGTCGGCGGGTATGGCGCGCCAGCACCTCGAGGCCGTTCGGGTCGATGAAGCCGAGGTCCCGGAGGTCGAACACGACCGGCTCGGTCCCGTCGCACGCCGTCTCCAGGGCGCGGTCGAGAGCCTTGACCGAGATGAAGTCGACGTCGCCGCTGAGGACCATCTCGCCGTCTTCGGCGAAGAGGCGGAACGGCACCGTCTTGTCAGGTGCGTTCGACGCCGGGTGGAGGGCCGAGAGTTCGGAGAGCAACTGCTCGGGGACGAGGTCGCGCTGGTACCCGCACATCGCCGACATCGGCTGCACCGACATGAAGCGGTCGGCCATGCTCTCCCAGCGCAGGTGGGCGTCCCAGGTCGAGGGCTCGGTGACGAGGTTGGTGACCTGGGCGGCGACCCGGATGCCGCTGTAGCCGTCGGCGAGCGCGGCGTCGGTCACCGCCGCGTAGACGCCCATCTGGGCGTGCGGGTCGAGCGGCTCGCCCGCTTTGTAGATGCCGGTCAGGTCGATCAGCAGCAGCGCGCCCTCGTCGATCATCGCGCCGACGCCGCCGAGCGGCTCCAGCCGCTCCCTCTGCTCGGCCACCGGTTCGCTGCCGACGTAGACGATCCGCTGGCCGCCGCGCAGCCCGTCGGTGAGGAATTCAAGCGCTGCATCGACGAATTCCTGCCGGCGGTCGAAGCCCCAGCAGGCGTGCGCGTCAGCCCCAAGATCACTCCCCGAGTGGATGCACCCATGCGTCCTCACCCCGCGAGTATCTCACCGAGTGCGGCATATGAATAGGGCGATCTTGCTTGTGAATAGGACAGACCCTCGCCGCCCATCCGAGTTGCCGCCCGCGTGGAGTGGCGTGCGGCTCAGGAGACGGTTTCGCGACCGAACAGGATGCGCCAGAACCGCTTCCAGTTCATCGGGAGTGCCGAGGGCTGCATCGGGCTGGGCGTTTTCGGCTCAAACGATGGAGTTCTGGGCTCAGTTTTAGACATGACTCGCTCCTTAAGTACCAGTAGCTATGACGATGATCCAGAAAACAACCTCGAGGACCAGAAGCCCACTCGCGATTTGAAGGAGGAGGGCAAGGTGCTGGACGCCTGCTCGGTTCTCGACGAAGCTGCTGTGCATATGGAACGAGAGCTCGCTGTGGAGCTCGTCGATCGGCACTGGTTCTTCTCCTCGAAGATAGGGCTCGATGACGTCCCGCGGATTGGCGGTGAGCTCCCATGGGTGGGGCCAAAGGATTGTGAGTGAGATCGCAGCGGCGCCGATGAATGCCAGCAGGGCCAACCAGCTGGTGGCGGTGAGGCTGTTGCCGTCGAAAGACTGAGCACGCTCAGCACGGCTCCCATGGCTGGGCGAAGAGGTCATACGACTTGCGGATCGCGCTGAAGTCGAGCGCCTTGGCGGCGTCGCAGTAAGCGCTCGGCTCGAGCTCGTACTCGGCCTCGAAGACCGCCTTGCCGTCACCGACGAAGGGCTTGTAGCTCTCGCATTCTTCGTATTGGAAGCACTGCTCGACGATCGCGAAGTCGAAGCGGCCGAGCAGGGCGCGCACCTGGCGGGGGTCGTTCTTCAGCGCCACCGCCATTCCCAGCGCCCGCACCTGCGCGGCGACCCAGCGGTTGAAGCGCAGCTGCTCGGCGGCGGTGAGGTCGAAGCCGGTGCGGTTTTCGAAGCCGGCGACGTTGTCGGGCTCGACCGCATCGAAGCCCTTGCGGGCGCAGAGCCGGAAGCGACGTTCGAGGATCGGCGCGAAGCGGCGGAAGTGGGCGATGTCGAGCCAGCGCTCGTCGGGGAAGCCTTCGTAGCGGCGGCCGATCACCGAGCGGGGGAAGCGCCCGGCGTCGGGCCGGTAGCTCTCCCAGCTGCCGACGTCGAGGTAACAGATCGCGACGCGGCCGCTGCGGTGCAGCGCGGCGACGGTGGCGCCCGGGGTTTCGAAGCCGTCGACGTCGAAGACGCAGGCGGGCACGCCGGCATCGACCTTCCCCTGCAGCTGCCACTGCCAGGGTGCGGTGGTCGCCACGGGCTTCCAGGTCCCGTCCGCCTGGCGTTGCACCGGCGGGCAGGACAGGGGGTCGGCGGCGGCCGGCGATGCGGCGGCAAGCAGCAGGGCCGCCGCCAGGAGGCTCACGCAGGTGGCGCGCATCGACCGAACTTAGCGCTCGCGTCTAGCCTCCAGGCATGGTCGCGGCGCGAGCTGAGGTGCGGGGGCGGGTGCAGGGTGTCTTCTTCCGCGATGCGACGGCAGAGACCGCGCGGCGGCTGGGCGTCTTCGGCTGGGTGCGCAACGCCGACGACGGCACCGTCCTGGTCCACGCGGAGGGTCCCGAGGAGGCGGTCGACGAGCTGCTCGGCTTCCTCCGGCAAGGCCCGCCATCCGCGACGGTGGAGGACGTCGCGGTCGAAGACGTCAAGGTCGAGGGGCACGAGCAGTTCGCCGTCCGCGGGGTCAGCGCCGGCGTCTTCGTCGTCCAGGAGCACCAGGCGACCGCGCACCACTACGACCTGCGGCTCGAGGTCGACGGCGTGATGCGCTCCTGGGCGGTGCCGAAGGAGCCCTCGATGGACCCGACGGTGAAACGGCTGGCGCTCCAGGTCGAGGACCACTCCCTCTCCCACAACGCCTTCGAGGGCGAGCTCGACGGCGGTTGGGTGAAGACCTGGGACCGCGGCACCTATGAGCAGGGCGGCCGTGTCCCCTGGCCGGAGGCGCTGGAGCGCGGCCACGCCGTCTTCGTCCTCCACGGCGAGAAGCTGCGGGGCGGCTTCGCCCTCCAGCGCACCCGCGGCGGCGAGAAGCCGCAGTGGCTGCTGATCAAGCGCCGCGACGAGTTCGCCCAGCCCAAGTAGAGCTGGCAATACCTATTTGGGAACACTAGGATTCCTCCTAGTAGTCGATGGCCGACGCCGACGCCGATAGGGAGAGCACGAAAAAACCGTTCGTCGAACGGGGGTCGTTCAAAGCCGCCGTCGCCGTGGTCGGTCTGCTCGGCGCGGTCTGGGCTCTGCTCGGGGCGCCGAAACCGTGGGACGTCGCCAAGGACGCCACCGCCAAGGCACCGCTGCCGTTGAAGAACACCGAGATCGTCCTCGACGCCTCCGCCCACATGGGCGAGCCCTTCGGCCGTGTCACCAAGTACGACATCGCCGCCACGGAAGCGGCGCGCTGGGCGATCGCCGACGAAGGCGCCGGGCTGGCGTTGCGGGTGGCCGGCGGCTCCTGCAACGAACGCAGCGAAACGTTGGTCGATTTCGGCAAGGGGAACAGCGACGAGGTGCGAGAAGCGGCCTTGGAGCGAGAACCGAGCGGTAAATCAAATTTCGCCGCCGCCGTCCGCGCCGCGATCACGGATTTCAGCGAAGCCGAATTCAAGCGGCCGGGATCGGAGAACCAGGTGATGGTGTTCCTCGGGGGAGACGACGAATGCTGGGGCGTTCCCGGCGAAGAAATCCGCGACGAGCTCGAGCAGTCGGGCGTCAAGACCGTCTTCAGGTTCTTCGCGCTCAAGGTCTCGAAGCAGACGAAGAAGAGCCTCGAAACGATGGAACGGCAGTTGGGGTCGGTCGCCCGGGTCGAGGTCCGCGAAGCGAACACGCTCGGGCAGGTCCAGGAGGCGGTGGACGAAGTCAAGGAAGAAGAAGCCGAAGAAGCCGCCGAGGCGGCGCCGCGGACGTTGCAGGCGGAACCCGAATCACCGCCCGAAGCCGAATCCAACTCGGCGGAACCGGAAGAAGGGGAAGGGACGGAAGCCGAAGGGGAATCCACCGAAGAAGCCGAACCCCCCGAAGAAGCCGAAGAAGAACCCGAAGCGGAAGAAGCTCCGGAACCGGTTGAAGAAGCTCCCTCCGAAGCGGAATCCTCGGAAGCACCGGAAGAGCCGGTGCCGGCACCCAGAAAAGCTCTCTCAAGCGTTTCAAGGTACCGGCCGATGACCCTCTCGTGGACAACCCGTCCAAGCGGGCCGTCGGGTCGCGAAAACTGGCTTTCCCTGCACTGGGGCTCCTTTCCGGGCTTCTGGTCTTCTATGCCGTCGTAATCCTCTGGGGGCTCGGCGGCACCTCGCTGCAGGATGCCGTTGGACGCTGGGTCTACGACACGGTCGTCCTCGGCGCCGCCCTGGTCGTGCTGGCGCGGGCGGTGATGTTCGAGGAAGAGCGGAGGGCCTGGCTGGCGCTCGGCGCCGGCCTGCTGCTGTGGGCGTTGGGGCAGACCTACTACTCGGTCGTCCTCTACTACGCCAGCCCGGCGCCGTTCCCCTCGCCCGCCGACGTCCTCTTCCTCGCCTTCTACCCCGCCAGCTACATCGCCCTGGTGCTGCTGCTGAGGTCGAGGGTCTCCCGCCTCGACCCGCTCTCCTGGGTCGACGGCCTGATCGGCGCCCTCGCGGTCGCCGGGGTCGCCGCGGCGCTGATCTTCCCGCCGGTCCTGGACGCGCTCGAAGGCGAACCGTTCGGGGTGGCGGTCAGCCTCGCCTACCCCTGCTTCGACCTCGTCCTGCTCGGGCTGCTGAGCGGGGCCTTCGCCGCCTCGAAGTGGAAGACCGGGGGGACCTGGCTGTTGATCGCGGCGGCCCTGCTGCTCTTCGTCGCCTCCGACGTCGTCTACCTCTCGGTCCTGGGGCAGTCGACCACCGCCCTCAACATCGCCAGCATCGGCTGGCCGCTCGCCTTCCTGCTGTTGGCACTGGCTTCGTGGCTCCCGGTGGCCGCCCCCGCCGCCATCGTGGCCAAGGCCGAGCGGCGGCGGATCGCGGTCCCGATCGCGATGGGCCTGGTCGGCGTAGGCCTGCTGGCGGTCGGCAGCTTCGTCTCGCTCGGGCCGGTCGCGGTGGCCTGCGGCGTCGCCTGCCTGCTCGCGGTCCTCGCCCGCCTGGTCATCACCTTCGAGCAGAACACCCGGATCCTGGCTGTGACCGAGACCAAGGCGGTCACCGACGCGCTCACCGGGCTCGCCAACCGGCGGCGGTTGATGGCCGACCTCGAGGCCGCCGTCTCGGCCTCGCCGCCGGAGGCGATGGTGCTGGCCCTGTACGACCTCGACGGCTTCAAGGCCTACAACGACGGCTACGGCCACCCGGCGGGCGACGACCTGCTGCGCCGGCTCGGCACCGCGCTCGAGGCCTCGGTCGAGCCCTACGGGCGCGCCTACCGTCTCGGCGGCGACGAGTTCTGCGTCCTCGCCGCGACCCGGGCCCTCTCGGCCGAAGCGATCTGCAAAAAGGCCGAGGCGGCTCTGTCGGAGCGCGGCAAGGGCTTCACGATCACCGCCTCCTGGGGCAAGGTCCTGATCCCGGTCGAGGTGACCACTTCAACCGACGCCCTGCGGGTGGCCGACCGCCGCATGTACGCGAAAAAGGGCCGGCGGGCGGACTCGGCCCGCAGCCAGACCCGCGGCGTGCTGCTGCGGATGCTGCACGAGCGCGAGCCCGACCTTGAGCGCCACCTCGACGGCGTCGCCCGCCTCGCCGCTGCCTTCGGCAAAGCCCTGGCGCTTGACGCCGAGGAGCAGGACGTGATCGTCCGCGCGGCGGAGCTGCACGACATCGGCAAGGTCGCAATCGCCGACGGGATCCTCCACAAAGGCGAGGAGCTGACCGCGGAGGAGTGGGAGCTGATGCGCAAGCACACGATCATCGGCCAGCGCGTCCTCGACGCCGCCCCGGCGATGAGCCCGGTGGCGGCCCTGGTCCGCTCGACCCACGAGCGCTGGGACGGCGAGGGCTACCCCGACCGCCTCGCCGGCAAAGACATCCCCCTCGGTTCCCGGGTGATCTTCATCTGCGACGCCTACAACGCGATGACCGAAGGCCGCCCCTACCGCCCGCCGCTGAGCAGCGAGCAGGCGCTGGAGGAGTTGCACCGTGCCGGCGGCACCCAGTTCGACCCCGAGCTGGTGCGCGCGTTCTGCGAGAAGGTCGTGCCGCAGCTCGATCAGGGCGGTAGATCTGTCACCCCGTCCGCGTCGTCCTCCAGGTAACGGTCCGGGGGCCCTCGAGGGTCTCAGGCTTCACCGCGGGAGAAGTTTCTTGAAAAGAAGTCTTTCGAAAGCTATCTTTCGAATATGGCAGGGCAGCGGACCGTCCAACTCACCAACCCGCGGGCGCTGCGTGCCCTCGCCCACCCGGTTCGGCTCGAGCTGATCGGCCTGCTGCGGCGCGGCGGGCCGCTGACGGCGACGCAGGCGGGGGAGCGGATAGGAGAGAGCCCTTCGAGCTGCTCCTTTCACCTGCGCCAGCTGGCGAAGTACGGGCTGGTCGAGGAGGCCGGCGGCGGGCACGGGCGCGAGCGGCCCTGGCGGGCGACGGCGATCTCGACCGAATGGGCCGCGCGGGGCAGCGACGACGAGGCCGATGCGGCGACGGCGATGCTCTCGCGGGTTGTCATCGAGCGCTATTT
>Ga0157372_10001905_pt1 | contig 22639 bp, 19 predicted proteins | sample C55metaG_FD_115307 | JGI IMG/M metagenome (GOLD analysis project Ga0157372, IMG submission 115307) | Corn rhizosphere microbial communities from Kellogg Biological Station, Michigan, USA - C5-5 metaG | ecosystem: Host-associated > Plants > Roots > Rhizosphere > Soil | place: USA: Michigan... | reverse complement strand
CGCATCGATTCCGTGGTGCCTCTCGTGAAGAAGCATGGCGCGGCGGTGATCGCGCTCACGATCGACGAGATCGGGATGGCGAAGACGCGCGAGCGGAAGCTCGAGGTCGCAAAGAAGATCTACGACATCGTCGTCGGTGAGTACGGCCTCGCGCCCGAAGATCTCATTTACGACGCGCTGACGTTCACGCTCGCGACCGGCGACGCAGAGTGGATCGACTCCGGCAAGGAGACGGTCGAGGGCATCCGCCTGATCAAACGCGAGCTACCGGGCGTCTCGACCATACTTGGCGTCTCCAACGTGAGCTTCGGGCTGACACCTGAAGCACGCGGCGTTCTCAACTCGGTGTTCCTGCACCATTGCGTGCAGGCGGGCCTCGACGCCGCGATCGTGAATCCGGCGCATATCCGGCCGTACGCAGAGATTTCCGCAAGCGAGCGCGAGCTTGCCGACGATTTGGTCTTCAACAAGCGCCCTGACGCTCTCCAGCGTTTTATCGAGTACTTCTCGAGCGTTGGTGGCGGCGGTGCAGCCGCGCAGGTGGAGAAGGAAGATCCCACGGCCGGGATGACACCCAATGAGAAGATCCACTGGATGATCCTGCACCGGAAGAAAGAAGGGATCGAGGAACAGCTCGATGCCGCCGGGGTGCGCGAGCATCCGGTCAAGGTGCTGAACGAAGTGCTGCTGCCGGCAATGAAAGAGGTCGGCGACAAATTCGGGGCGGGCGAGCTCATTCTTCCGTTCGTGCTTCAGTCCGCTGAAGTAATGAAGAAAGCGGTGAAGCATCTCGAACTATTCCTCGAGAAAGCCGAAGGCTATACGAAGGGGAAGGTCGTTCTGGCGACTGTGTACGGCGACGTGCACGACATCGGCAAGTCGCTCGTCAACACGATTCTCTCCAACAACGGCTACACGGTCTTTGATCTCGGCAAGCAGGTGCCCGTCAACACGATCCTGGACAAGGCGGTCGAGGTCGGTGCCGACGCAATTGGTCTGAGCGCGCTGCTCGTCTCGACCTCGAAGCAGATGCCGCTCTGCGTCCAGGAGCTCGACAAACGCGGAATGCAGATTCCTGTCCTGATCGGAGGCGCCGCGATCAATCGACGGTTCGGACGGCGCGCGCTCTTCGTCGAAGGCGAGCGCGCGTACGATTCGGGCGTGTTCTACTGCAAGGATGCGTTCGAGGGACTGGAGACGATGGACGTTCTCCAAGATCCCAAGAAGCGTGGGCTGTTCGTCGTCAAAAATCTCGACGACGCCCGCAACGACGTCTTTCTCCGGACGACCGTCGGCAAGGACATCGCCGTCGGTGACGCCGGTGGCGATCGAAGCGACGTCGCCGCCAATAACCCGCTCCCATCGCCGCCATTCTGGGGCACGCGCGTGATTCGCGACGTTCCCATCGACGAGGTCTTCGATCTCCTCGATCTCGACGAGCTCTATCGCCTCCAATGGGGAGCTCGTGGCTCCGGCGATCAGTACAAATCGACAATCAAGAACGAATTCGAGCCGGCGCTCGAGCGGCTGAAAAAGGACGCGATCAAAAACGAGTGGATCAAGCCGCAGGTGGTATACGGCTACTTCCCCGCGCAGTCGCAGGGGAATGACGTGATCATCTACGATCCAGCCGCTTATTCGAGTGACGGCGGCTCGCTGCGCGAAATCGCCCGCTTCCACTTTCCGCGTATGGTCGGGCGCGAACGGCTGTGTCTTGCTGACTATATCCGCAGCGTGGATTCGGGTGACGTGGATGTCCTTCCGCTACAGATCGTAACCGTCGGAAAAGAAGCGACGAAGCGCTTTGAGGAGCTGCAGGCGAAGAACGAATACACCGAGGCATTCTACTCGCACGGCTTGTCGGTTGAAGCCGCCGAAGCCGTAGCCGAATGGACGCACCGCCGCATCAAGCAGGAGCTCGGTGTTCCGAGCGGCAAGAGATACTCGTGGGGGTATGGCGCGTGTCCTGATCTCGACGACCACGCGACCGTCTTCAAGCTTCTCCCCGCAAAGGAGGCGCTCGGCATGGACCTCACCGAGGCGTTCCAGCTGCTTCCTGAACAGTCGACCGCGGCGGTGATCATCCATCATCCCGAGGCGAAGTACTACGCGGTGCGCGGTTCGGCCGCCGATGCCTCGTCGCTGCCGGAGGCCGCTGTTGCCTGAGAATCCGCTGATCGCGCGCCTTCTCGACCCGCAGCAGGTCATCGTCTTCGACGGTGCGATGGGCACCATGCTCTACAACAAGGGCGTGTTCATCAACCAGTGCTACGACGAGCTGAACCTCCGCGCGCCGGACCTCGTCCGCGACGTCCACAAGGCATACAAGAAGGCAGGCGCGGAAGTGCTCGAGACGAACACCTTCGGAGCCAACAGGCTCAAGCTGGCGCAGTACGGACTCGAATCGCAGGTAGCCGAGATCAATCGAGCTGCCGCGAGGATCGCGCGCGAAGTGGCGGATGACGACATCCTTGTAGCTGGCGCGGTTGGTCCGCTTGGAATTCGTCTCGAGCCGTTCGGACCCACCAGTCTCGACGAAGCGCGTGCAGTGTTCCGTGAACAGCTCCAGGCGCTGAAGAACGGCGGCTGTGATCTCTTCATTCTCGAGACGTTCGCCGATGTGCACGAGATTGAACAGGCGATTCTCGCCGCTCACGAAGTGGATCCGACCATCCCGGTCATCGCGCAGATGACGATCGGCTCCGATTGTCACACGCCATACGGCGTTTCAGTCGAAGATCTCGTCCAATCGCTGGATGCCTTCGGCGCCGATGTTATCGGTCTCAACTGCTCCGTTGGCCCGCAGATAATTCTCGACGCGATCGAGAAGATGTCGCCCGTGTCGCGCCGCAAGCTCAGCGCGCAACCCAACGCCGGAATGCCGCGCGACGTGAGCGGGCGCAGCATGTACATGGCGAGCCCCGAATATATGGCGACCTACGCGCACCACCTGGTTCAGGCCGGCGCAAAGATCGTCGGTGGTTGTTGCGGAACCACGCCCGAGCATATCGCGGCGATGGTCGAGGGCGTGCGTCCACTGTCGCCGAGGCAGCCGCGCGTCCCAGCGCGGGAGCGCCGGCAAACGCAGCCCGATCTTCCTCCCGAGAACCCGGGCGTGCAGCCGGTTCCGTTGGCGGAACGGTCAAAGTGGGGCGGCAAGATCGCGCGAGGAGAGTTCGTCACGTCGGTGGAAATCGTTCCTCCGCGCGGCGTCGATGCGACGAAGATGCTGAGCGACGTTGCGCAATTGCGTCGCGCCGGCGTCGACGCTGTGAACGTGCCAGACGGGCCGCGGGCTCAGAGCCGCATGGGTGCGCTACTTACGAGCGTACTCATCGAGCAGCAGGTCGGCATCGAGACTGTCATCCATTACTGCTGTCGCGATCGCAATCTGCTCGGCATGCTGAGCGACCTTCTGGGCGCGGCAGCGGTCGGACTGCGAAACCTGCTATTGATCACTGGCGACCCGCCGAAGATGGGTCCCTATCCCAACGCGACGGCGGTATTCGATATCGACGCGATCGGCCTCACCAATCTCGTGAGCCAGTTGAACCGCGGTCTCGATCCCGGCGGCAACGCGATCGGTGCACCGACGAAGTTCACGATTGGCGTCGGCGTGAATCCAGCCGCGCTCGATCCGGCGCAGGAACTAAGGCGCTTCGAGTGGAAGGTCGAGGCCGGTGCCGAGTATGCGATCACGCAGCCGGTGTTCGACGTGCAGCAGCTCGAGAAGTTCCTGACGACCATCGAGCACACGCGAATTCCAATCGTGGCCGGGATCTGGCCACTGGTGTCGTTGCGTAACGCCGAGTTTCTGGCGAACGAAGTGCCTGGCGTCGTCGTGCCTGCGAAAATCATCGAACGGATGCGTGCGGCGAGCGCCAAGTCCAAGGAGCATGGCGTCGCCGAGGGGATCGCGATTGCGCGCGAGATGCTGGAGCGGGTGAGACCGCACGTGCAGGGCGTACAGGTATCGGCTCCCTTCGGAAAAGTGGAGCTCGCGCTGCAGGTGTTCCGCGACGCTCTGGTCGCCGCGGGCGCCGGAACGGTCTAGTGTCCGCGTCGGAGATCTTCGTTTCCCGCTCACGCTACTGGCTTACGAAGGAATATCCGATCAAGCTCCGTCACTGCGTCAACGCTCTGCCGCGAAGCGCGGTGTGGGCAAGGCCGAATCAGAGTTCCAACAGCATCGGGAATCTCATCGTCCACCTGACCGGCAACGTTTCCGAGTGGATACTCGGCGGCATCGGCGGACGATCGGTAACCCGGTTCCGTGCGGGCGAGTTCGCACAGACCGATGGCGCGGACGGGTCGAAGCTGCTCGACAACCTCGAGGCTGTGCTGAGTGAGGCCGACGCCATCCTCGCCGGTCTGACCGAAAAGGATCTCGAACGGTCCCTCGTCATCCAGGATCGGGAGACGACCGTGCTTTCCGCCGTGTATCACGTGGTCGAGCACTTCTCGATGCACACCGGGCAGATCATCTTCCTCACCAAGATCTACGCGCCGGACAAGATCCACTTCTACGAGGATGCCGGTGGTCTGGCACAGCCCGTCTGGCATCTCGGCACCGGTCTCGACGAAGCCGCGCACTAGTCGGCAGACAGACCCGGCCCCATTTTGCACATTATGAAGGGAATACTCATAGTCGATCACGGCTCTCGTAAGCGGGAGGCGAACGACATGCTGCGCTGCATGTCGAATCTTCTGCAGACGATGGCCGGGCCCGAAGTAGTGGTGCGGTACGCCCACATGGAACTGGCTGATCCTGACATCGCGCGCGGATTCGCCGATTGCGTCAAAGGTGGCGCGACGGACGTCATCGTATTCCCGTACATGCTGTCGCCGGGTCGACATTCGACCGACGACATCCCTCGCATGGTCGCCTCGGCGGCGCAGACATTTCCTCGGGTGACATTCAGCGTTACGCCCGCCTTCGGCGTCCACGAAAAACTCGCGGAGCTCATTCTTGATCGCGCCGGCATCGAAGCAATAGCAACAGTTGACGGCCCGGAAGCGGACAGGTGTTGGGATCCCGATTGTTCGGAGAAACTCTGCGGCGATGCATGCCGAGCGAAAACGGCGCGTCAGACCGCTCTACCAGGAGGGTCGTCGTGATACACTCACGTCGTTCTTTCGTAGGCTTCTATGCGTCGGCGGGCCTCGTGCTGATAGCAACTTTCGCAGGTTCCCTGCACGCCCAGGCCCCCGCGCAGACCAAGCCTCTCGATCGCGCCAACCTCGACACAACGTGCAACGCCTGCGACGATTTCTATCAGTTCGCGAATGGCGGCTGGCTCAAACGCGCGAAGATTCCCGCCGCGTATCCCGAGTTCGGCTCCTTTCAGGAGCTCTACGACCAGAACGAAGCGGTGCTCCACGACATCCTCAACACCAGCATGGCGCGAGTGAAGTCGGGCGAATACAAACCCGGCACAGGTGAATACAAGGTCGGCGCCTTTTACGCGACCTGTATGGACACGACCACGATCGAAAAGCTCGGCGCGGCACCGCTCAAGCCCGAGCTCGATCGCATCGCGGCAATCAGCAGCGTGGACGATCTCAAGCGAAGCTTCGGCGAGCTCGAGAAGCGCGAGGGACTGGCGCCCTGGGTGGACGGCTCGGCGCAGGACGCGCGCGACGCCGCCAACACGATAACCGGACTATATCAGGGCGGCTTGTCGCTCCCGAACGCCGAGTACTACACGAAGACCGATACCGCATCGGTCAACTTCAGAACGAAGTTCACCAACATCGTTGCGCGCTCGTTCGAGTTGCTTGGTGATTCACCAACCCGGGCAGCCGCCGAGGCGAAGACGGTGCTCGCGGTGGAGACACAGTTCGCGAAATCTTCCCGCACGCCTATTCAGCTCCGCGATGTGGTCGCGAATTATCATCGGATGACGCTCGCGCAGGTCGACTCGCTGACACCGCATTTCGAGTGGGCGGGCTTCTATTCCAGTGTGGGCGCGCCGCCAGTAGAGAAAATTGACGTCGGGCAGCCCGAGTTCTTCACCAACTTCGACAAGATGCTTACCAGCGTTCCGCTGGCCGACTGGAAGACGTTGCTGCGCTGGCGCCTGGTGAACACCGCGGCTTCGTCGCTGAGCACGCCGTTCGTGAACCAGAACTTCGAGTTCAGCAAGCTGTTCACCGGCGCAACCGAGATTCTCCCGCGTTGGAAGCGCTGCGTCTCAGCGACTGATGGAGCGCTCGGTGAGCTGCTCGGCCAGGAGTTCGTCGCCCGCAAATTCTCACCGGAAGCGAAGGCGCGCGCGGTGGCGATCGTCGACAATCTCGTGCGAGAGCTGAGGGCGCGAATCGAACAGCTGCAGTGGATGGGGCCCGACACGAAAGCGCAGGCCCTCGTGAAGCTCGATGCCTTCAATCGCAAGATCGGCTACCCGGACAAGTGGCGCGACTACTCCAAGCTCCAGATCAACGCGACCGGCTATTACGCAAACGTGATCGCCGCGCGGCAATGGGCTTCGGCGCGGGATTGGGCGAAGGTGGGAAAGCCAACCGATCGCACCGAGTGGGCAATGACACCGCCAACTGTCAATGCATACGAAAACCCGCTGCTCAACGAGATCGTTTTCCCCGCCGGAATTCTCCAGCCTCCCTTCTACGATCCAAAGGCAGATGACGCGCTGAACTACGGAGCGATGGGAGCGGTTATTGGTCACGAGCTGTCGCACGCGTTTGACGACCAGGGGCGCCAGTACGACAAGGCCGGCAACATGCGCGACTGGTGGACCAAGGACGACGCCACGCGCTATGACGCCGAGGCCCAGAAAATCGTGAAGCAGTTCGATTCGTACACGGTGATCGACACCGCGACGCACGTGCAGGGCAAGCTCACCCTGGGCGAGAACATCGGCGACTTTGGCGGGCTCACGGTTGCCTACGCGGCGATGAAGCGCGCGTTGGCGGAGCATCCGCAGCCAGTGATCGATGGCTTCACGCCCGAGCAGCGCTTCTTCCTCGGCTGGGCACAGGCGTGGCGCGAGCTCGACCGGCCCGAGTTCCTTCGCTTCCTGGTGAGCTCGGATCCGCATCCGCCCTCCAAGTGGAGAGTGAATGGGCCGCTCAGCAACATGCCCGAGTTCAAGGCGGCGTGGGGATGCAAGGACACGGATCCGATGGTCCGGCCGGTAGCCGATCGTCCACATATCTGGTAGCGCCGGGAATCGACAGGTATGCCCACTGACACTAGCCCGTCGTCCGCGCTGACTCTCCTCTCGGAAGAGGAGATGATGTTCCGCGACGCGGTTGCCGCTTTTGCGGACGAAGAAGTGCGCCCGCGCGTGACGGAGATGGAGAAGGCGGGAAAGATCGATCCGGCATTGCTGCCGAAATACTTCGAGCTGGGACTGATGGGGATCGAGGTTCCGGACCAGTACGGTGGCGCCGGCGGGACGCTCTTCATGGTTACGCTGGCGGTCGAAGAGATCAGCAAAGTGGATGCTGCATCGGCGATCGTCTGCGACGTCCAGAATACGCTCGTCAACTATCCGATCGTCCGATACGGCAACGATGCCCAGAAGTCGAAGTACTTGCCGATGCTCAGCTCCGAAACGATCGGGGCATACGCTCTCTCCGAATCCGGCTCCGGCTCCGATGCTTTCGGACTAGCGACGCGCGCGGAGAAGCGCGGCGATCGCTGGATCCTAAATGGGCAGAAACTCTGGATCACCAATGGCGCGGAGGCCGGCGTTTTCGTCGTCTTCGCCAACGCAGATCCATCCGCGGGTTACAGAGGGATCACTGCTTTCATCATCGAGCGCGGTTTCAAGGGATTCAAGGTCGGCAAGAAGGAGGACAAGCTCGGGATACGCGCCTCGAGCACCGTCGAGCTCCTGCTCGACAACTGCGAGGTTCCCGAGGAGAACGTGCTGGGCCCAGTCGGGCAGGGATACAAGATCGCGATCGACACTTTGAACGGCGGACGAGTCGGCATCGGCGCACAGATGATCGGCGTCGCGCAGGGCGCATTGAACGCCACCATCAAGTACCTCAACGAACGGAAGCAGTTCGGGAAGGCTCTCGCCGAGTTCCAGGGAATCCAGTTCCAGGTGGCGCAGGCCGCGACGGATCTCGAGGCCGCTCGACTCATGGTGTACAACGCGGCGCGGCTCAAGGAGGCCGGCAAGGACATCGCGCGCGAAGGTGCGATGGCAAAGTTGTTCTCGTCGCAGGTATGCGAGCGCGTGACCTCATTGTGCGTGGAGCTGTTCGGTGGCTATGGGTACACAAAGGATTACCCGGTCGAGAAGTTCTATCGCGACGCCAAGATCGGGACGATCTACGAGGGGACGTCCAACATGCAGCTGCAGACCATCGCCAAGTCGGTGCTCAAGCCGTAGTTCAAAGCAACTGAAGACTACCTGCGGGAGCAGTCGGCGGAGCGGCTATCGGCGGCGGGCGCGCGACGTCAGGGTTGAGTTATTCCCCGAAGTAGACCCTCTCTAATTCTGCGAGCTTTCGCCGACGGCCGCGGATCCTCTGATAGATGCGAATCGACGCGTGACACGAAGCGAAGACGGGCAGTGAGAGTTTGCTCCGCGCCGCCGCGGCGTATGACCACCGGGATGTCACTGCCTTCCGGCGAGCGCGCGTAACGCGCACGAAATTTCTCGGTCCAGTTCGGATCGTCGGCATTGAATCCGCCGACCGAGATGAGCTGATCACCGGGCTGAACACCGGCCGCGGCGGCGGAGCTCTCCGGGACTACCTGAGTCACATGTAATCCACTCGAGTCCTGAAGACTCGCGATTCCCAGCTGCGGCACGTGAGCAGTGTCGTGCGCCAGACGAAGCCCCGCGAGCGGGAGCACCTTGTCATAGGGAAAAGGCTCTCGACCGTCGATGTAGCGCGCGTAGAAATCCGTGAACGATTTTCCGTTCGCGGCCTTGCTCACGGTGGCCCACCATTCATCCGACGTGAAGCCCCGCCCATTCTTGTATGCCGCGTTGTACAGGGTGCGCATCACGTCGTCGAGCGAGCGGCGGTTGTCGCTCGCATCGCGGACCATGATGTCGATAAGCAGTCCGGCCAGAGATCCCTTCGAGTAGTAGATGTACCCTGTTCCATCGCGCGGGTGGATCCAGGTCGAGAGCGATGCATCCTCGAGGGCCGCCGGCGGAGTTGCGGTTACCTCCGAGATTTTGTCATCGGTCATCGTGTAGAACCCATTCGCGTCCACGATCCCGCCGCGGACTTCAGCCAGGTCAGCATAGTAGTCGGTGATTCCTTCGCTGATCCACAACAACGGTGTGGGCTGCTCCGTGTCATAGCGGTACGGCCACATTTCACTCGGCCGCAGGCGCTTGACGTTCCAGGCGTGAAATATTTCGTGCGAGTAGAGCGAGGGCAGAACAGGGGTGCCGAGCATCCCTGGTCCGAGAACATCAACGTGCGAATTCTGGTGCTCGAGGCCGGATCCACCGCTGTACGACGGGTCGACGATCTGCAGCACGCTGTACGTCGTCCACGGCACATCACCGAAGACCTTGACCTCCGCGGGAATCGCCCTCTTGAGCGCCTCCCAGACGGCGACGCGCGGGCCGCCGGTGACGCTGCCTGAGGGATAGGTGGCGAAGCGGACCCACGTTCCGGAAATCTGCGCGCTGTCCAGATCGAATTGTCCGACGAAGAATGGCATGTCCACCAGATCGTGATAGTTCGATGCGGTGTAGCGGCGCGGTCCAGAGGAGGTCATTCCAGTCGCGATCTTCCACCCGGCTTCCGTATTTACCGTTACCGAAGCTGGAAAATCGAACCCCCTCCCCTTGGGATAGGGAAAGAGGTTGGTCCCATTGAAAAGCAGAAAATCGGGGCGCGCCCAGGTATTCCCATTGTCGAGACTGTCAGCCAGGTAGTCGAACCGCACCGTCACCTCGCCGACGCTGCGAGGGCGAACACGCCAGGTATTCGGATCGAGCTTGTCCCAGGCGAGGGTGGCCCCGGCCTGCTCCGCTGAGAAGTTGGCGACATCGCGCGCAAAGTTGTCGATCTCATAGGAACCGGGCGTCCATTTGGGAATCGACAGGAGAACGGCTTCAGTGCCGCCAACGGTGAAGGTCATCGCGGAGGTGACCTGCCTGCGCTCGCCATTCGCGCGGGTGAACGTCACCTCGTAGCGGATGTCGGTGACTGGCGCGGAAGTCGCGCTAGGCTGGGTTGACGCTCGCGGTGCGAGGAGGGGGACGACGATGCCCGTGAGCAGCCGTACGGTGCTTTTTCTCATTTGATCCGAGACTTGCAAGAGTCGTTCGCGTGATCGCGTTGGGCGCGGTCTACGCACGTGATGCTATATTCGACCCTCTCAATCCCCAATTCGATACCCTGATGATCGCTTCAGAATCCCTCACCTTCCTCAAGAAGCTCCTCGACACCCCCGGACCCTCCGGTTTCGAGGCTGCACCGGCAAAAGTCTGGCGCGATTACGCGAAGAAATTCTCGAAGGTGAGCGGTGACGTGGCCGGCAACAGCCTCGCAGAGGTGAATGGTGCGGGCAAACCGACGATCATGCTGGCCGGCCACATAGATGAGATCGGCGTCATCATCAACTACATCGATGACCAGGGCTACGCCTACATCCAGCCGATCGGCGGCTGGGATCCGCAGGTGCTGATCGGACAGCGTCTCCGCTTTGTGGGCCGCGACGGCGAAGTGTTCGGAGTCGTCGGCAAGAAACCAATCCACCTCATCAAGCCCGAAGAGCGCGAAAAGGCGGCGAAGTTCACCGACCTGTGGGTCGACATAGGCGCCAAGACGAAAAAAGAAGCGGAGAAGATGGTTTCGGTGGGCGACGCGGGAGTGATCGACTCGCACAGCATGGAATTTCCGAACGGGAGACTCGTGTCGCGCTCGATCGACGACAGGATCGGCGCATTCGTCGTCCTGGAGGCGCTGCGGCGCTATGCGGACAAGCCCGGCCCTGCCAAGGTCGTCGCCGTCGCCACGACGCAGGAAGAGATCGGATACCGCGGTGGCGGCGCCGGTATATGCGCGACTTGCATCGGCCCGCAGATGGCGATCGTCGTCGATGTAACGTTCGCAATCGATCACCCGGGCGTAGAGAAGAAGGAATACGGAGACGCAGCAATCGAGGGCGGCCCGGTCCTCACGCGCGGCTCCATCATTTCTCCGGTCGTAGTTGCGCTTTTGCAGAAGACCGCGGCAGCCAAAAAGATCCCTTTCTCGCTTCACGCGGCCGGCCGGGAGACGAGCACGGATGCCGACGCGATCCACATCGCGCGCGAGGGCGTAGCTACGGGACTCGTATCGGTCCCCAACCGCTACATGCATTCGCCGAATGAGCTGGTGAGCCTCCAGGACATCGATCACGCCGCCGAGCTTATCGCCGAGACCTGTCGGGCCGTCTCGAGCAAGACCGACTTTACCGCGCGATAGTCGAGCGTGTTGCCGCCGCATGCCTGAGACGGAAGCTGCAAGCCGCATCCGCGTGATGTCTCCGAACACACAATAGATGCCGAAGCCGATCCCCGCGCCGCGCGAGGAAGGATTCACGACGACCACCGGTTCCCCGCTCTACTGGGCGAAGTACGGGCGAACCGATGGTCCGAAGCTCCTCATTCTGCACGGCGGCCCGGGCGCTGACCACCGCTATCTGCTCCCACAGATGCTGCACCTCGGCGAGGCGCACGATCTGCTTTTCTACGATCAGCGCGGCGGCGGTCAGTCGAAGGCGGATGCCCGTATCCCGATCACGTGGGAGACACACGTCGAGGACCTGGGCGCTGTTGTAGAGGAGTTCGCGCTCGATCCCTTGTCACTGGTCGGGTACTCGTGGGGCGCAATGCTCGCGCTCCTGTACGTCGTCGAACAGAGGGGAAATCCCCATCTACGCGCACCGGATCGCATGGCGCTCATAAGTCCGGCCCCGCTTACCAGGGAATACCGGCGTCAATTCGAGGCGGAGTTCAATCGCCGACAGCAGAGCCCGGAGATCCAGAGGATGCGCGACGAGCTTGCGGCGTCCGGCCTCCGCGAGAAAGATCCCGAAGCGCACCGCCAGAGGGCGTTCGAGCTGGGAGTCGCCGGTTATTTCACGGATCCTGCCAACGCGAAGGATCTCACCCCCTTCCGGGTGGTGGGCAGAGTGCAGCAATCCGTCTGGGAAAGTCTGGGTGATTTCGACCTCATCCGCGCCCTGAAAGGGATCAAAATCCCCTCGATCGTGGTCTCCGGGCGTGACGATCCCATTCCATTAGCGTCTTCCAGTGAAGCCGCGAGTGTGCTCGGAACGAAGCTCGTGCTTCTGGACGAGTGCGGCCACGTACCGTACGTTGAACAGCCGGCAAGGCTGTTCGCGGCTCTCGACCCATTCCTAAATGAATCCACTCCGTCCGTACGAAGCTGAAACTCGGCCATGACATCAGACTCAGGCGTCACACAGCACGCGATCAGCTCGATCACGGTCGACGGCAAGGAATACAAGGTCGCACTCCGTCTCGCCTATGATGGCGTGGAGTACATCGGCAGGTTGTGGTTCAGTGATCCATCCAGCGATCAGATGGGTATCCCGGATCATGGAGCGGTTCCCGGACGCACGATTGCCGAAGCGGTCGAAGTAGCCAGGAAGCTCACCCCCCAGGATCTTGAGCGCCGCTGTCATCGCGCTCTCGCCGACAAGCGGCGCTACATCCGGCTCCGTCGCGCGACGGAAGAGATCATTACCAAGATCAAGTACATGAATCGCGTCGCGGTGACGATGCGGCATGGAATGCTCGACTCGGAAGGCGCCAGCCAGGAGCTCGAGCTCATTCAGAAGCAGATCGAAGAGATCGTGAAAACCCTGCCCTTCCACGCTGGAATCGAAGAAACGGCATAGATCGCGGGCGATCCTGGAATCCAATACCAGGACTGGATCGGTAGGATCTGCATGAAGCAATCGCCAGTGGATGGCCCTCATATATTGCGGGCATGGATTCACGCTCGGCAGCGTACGTTCTCTCCCAGATCGGCGCCCTCCTCGCAGTAAAAGGCGAACAGAAATTCAAGGCACGCGCGTACGCCGGAGCGGCGCGCTCGCTCATCGCGCTCGACACGGACGATCTCGCTCCCCTCCTCCGATCCGGCGAGCTGGCCGACACACCGGGCATTGGCCCCGCAACGCTGTCGGTCGTTCGCGAGCTCGTTGAGACGGGCGAGTCGTCGTATCTCAACCAGTTGCGCGAGGGGATCCCGGAAGGACTGCTCGACGTTTTGCGTGTTCCAGGATTGAACGCCGCGAAGGTTCAACTCATTCACGACGCCCTTGGTGTCGAAACGTTGGAAGACCTCGAGCGCGTCGCCCAGAACGGCGAGCTGGCCAAGCTCCCGAAATTCGGCAAAAAGACGGCTGAGAAGATTCTGAAAGGAATCGAGATTCTCCGTCGCAACGCTCACCTCAAGCGCTTCCCGGCCGCCGCCCTCGAGGCTCACCAACTTCTCGCCAACGTCGTGAAGCATCCGGATATCACTCACGCCGATGTGGCGGGGTCGATCCGGCGCCACAACGAAGTCGTGGCTGACATCGATATCGTGGCAGAGTGCTCGGGCGATCCTGCGAAGGTGGCGGAATCGTTTGCCCGATCCCCGGGCGTCAGACAAAGCAAGACGCGGGAGGATCCGGGCTCGGTGCAGATTCGGTTCGTCGATGGGACGCATCTGGACATGCACTGTGTGAGCAAAGCGGACTATCCCGTGGCTTTGTGGAGAGCGACGGGCAGCGCTGCACATGTCGAGGAGATGAACGCTCATGCGCTGAACAGAGGATTCGAGATACTCGGCAATTCGCTGATCGTCAAAGGCGGACAGCGAGTTGATCTGAAGGACGAGGACGCGTTTTTCGCGGCACTCGGCCTCGCGCCGATTCCGCCTGAAATGCGGGAAGGGATGGGCGAGATCGACGCCGCGGCACGTAGCGCGCTGCCGGCCCTGGTGACGTTCGACGATATTCGCGGCGCGCTCCATTGTCACACCGAGTACTCGGATGGTACGGCGTCGATCGAGGCGATGGCTGCCGCCGCGAAGGAGCGCGGCTGGGACTACATTGGCATCTCCGATCACTCGGAATCCGCTTTTTACGCGGGCGGACTGAAGCGCGACAAGCTCCTTCAGCAACACGAGGAGATCGATCGCCTGAAAGCGGAGATGAAGGGGTTTCGAATTCTCAAGGGAATCGAGGCCGATATTCTCGCCGACGGGAAGTTGGACTACGATGCGCAGATTCTTGACAGTTTTGATTACGTGATCGGATCGATCCATTCGCGCTTCAGTATGGACGGAGACGCGATGACCAAACGCGTCCTCGCGGCACTCGACGAGCCGCATCTGACGATTCTGGCGCACCCGACCGGCAGATTGCTTCTCACCCGTGAGGCATACGCGATCGATATCGAAGCTGTGCTCGAGAAAGCGGCGGATGTCGGTATTGCGGTGGAGCTCAACGCGGATCCGCACCGTATGGATCTGGATTGGCGCTATTGCCGCCAGGCGAAGGAAATGGGCGTGACGATCGAAATCGGCCCCGACGCGCACTCGCCTGCCGCACTCGACAACGTCCATTTTGGGATCGGTTCGGCCAGGAAGGCATGGCTCGAAGCGGCGGAGATTCTTAACACCCGGAGCGCGGACGACGTGATCGCATTCGCGCGCAAGAGGCGGCGCAAGTGAAACCCCGGTCTCGGAAGGCTACGAAAGTCCGCGCCAGTCCCCGGAAAAAGGGTGGACCGCGCCGAATTGCCAAGAAAGACCTTGCGCCCTATGCACTAGAGGTGCTCTCGCGGCTCAAGCGCGAGTATCCGGACGCACGCACAGAGCTCGACTACGAGACGCCGCTCCAATTGCTTGAAGCGACGATCCTCAGCGCGCAGTGCACCGATAGGCGCGTGAACATGGTTACGCCCCTGCTATTCAAGACCTATCCGACCGCGGCGGCACTCGCTGATGCGCTGCCGGAAAGACTCGAAGAGATCATCAAGAGCACCGGGTTCTTCCGCAACAAGACGAAAAGCCTGATCGGACTCGGCAAGGCACTCGTCGAGCGGCACAATGGCGAGGTGCCGGATTCAATGGAGTTACTCGTCAATCTCCCCGGCGTCGGCCGCAAGACCGCCAACGTCGTCCTCGGCAATGCATTCTTGAAGAATGTCGGCGTCGTCGTCGACACACACGTTGCGCGAGTCAGCCACCGACTGGGCCTCACGAGGGAAACGGATCCGGTGAAGATCGAGCAGGATCTGATGCCACTGTTCCCGCCGGAGGATTGGGCGCTCCTCTCGCACCTGCTAATATTTCACGGCCGCCGAGTCTGCGAGGCGAGAAGACCAAAATGCGAAGTCTGCGTGCTCAATGACATCTGCCCGTCGAGCACTGTAACAGCGGGAGGGGGGAGGGGGGAGGAGGGAGGAGGAGATGCATAAGCAGACAGTTTTTTTCCCCCGCCCCACAGTTCCCGCCTCTCGCATCGACCTCCTCCCCCTCCTCCCTCCTCCCCCCTCCCTCTTCCCGGTTAGATTCCGCCATCGCCATCATCCACCACTCCGACCAAACAATGCCAAAGATTGCAACGATAGAAACGAACCGAGGTACGATGAAGGCTGAGCTCTACGAGAAGGAGGCGCCGAAAACCGTCGCCAATTTCGAGAAGCTCGCCAATTCCGGCTTTTACGACGGAACCAAGTTTCACCGCGTCATCAAGGATTTCATGGTCCAGGGCGGCGATCCCTACTCGAAGGGCGGCGAGCACGCGAAGGGTCCGGTCGGAACAGGCGGCCCCGGCTACAAGATCGACTGTGAAACGGCTGGAAATCCGCATAAGCACGAAGTCGGCGCGCTGTCGATGGCGCACGCTGGCAAGAACACTGGCGGCAGTCAATTCTTCATCGTGCTGAGCGAGCAGAACACCAGGCACCTGAACGGAGTCCACACCGTCTTTGGAAAGGTGATCGAAGGCGGCGACGTGGTTCCGAAGATCAACCAGAACGACACCGTCACCAAGGCCAGAGTGACCACCGCACCAGGAGCTTAACAATGGCGACGAAGAAGAAGACCGACTTGAGCGCCGCGCTCACCGGACTAGTCCTCGGCTCGGTGACGCTGTTCCTGCTGCTGACTTCGATAGTGTTGCTGACCAACGCTCACTTCAGGGACAAGGAAGCAGCGGAAGCGAGCCAGAAATAGGGAGGCGGAACGAGCCGCCAGCTTTGGAGGGAGATCGCGAGTGAAGGGGGCTGAGAAGGGGTAAGGGCACGGCGCAAGTGGGTCGCAGGCCCGGAGTGATTGACCGTACGGCTTACTCATAGTATGTTACTGACTGGTCAGTCACTATTTGTTTTGCAATGCCCAAAGCCAAGTCAGTCAAGCCAGCAAAACCAGTCTCACCAAAGTGGCGTAGGCGCCCCGAGGACCGGCCCCAGCAAATCATCGAGGCCGCTCTCGCGGTTTTTGGCGAATGCGGGCTCGCCAATGCCCGCCTGCAGGCAATCGCTGACCGCGCTGGCGTTTCCAAGGGCACGATCTACCTCTACTTCCCCAACAAGGAAGAGCTCTTTCGCGAGATGATCCGCGAGACCGCTGTCGCCGCGATCGAATCCGGTGAGAAAACGGTCGGTCACGGCACACCCACCGAGCAGCTTCGCTCGGCCATGCGCGGCTACTGGAATTTCGTCCGCTCGCCCGTCTTCGGCACGATTTACCGCCTCGTTCTCGGCGAGCTCCACCAATTCCCCGATCTCGCCGCTTTCTACGCCGATGAAGTCGTTTCGCGCGGTCTCAAGCTGTTAAGCGGCATCCTCCGACAGGGTGTGGAGAGCGGCGAATTCCGTGAGATCGATCCAATGATCGCCGCGAGGATGCTGGTCGCGCTCACGGTTATGCACGGCATTTGGCGCGATGAGCACACCGGAGTTCCGCTCCTTTGTCACAAGACGGACGAAGCGGTTTTCCAGGAGCTGGCCCAATTCTATCTCCATGCGATCACCCCGTTCGCCAACTGCACCGCGCAAGCAGATGGCGCCCCATCGGATTCGGTTTCGTTCATTCCCTTCGACAATGACTAAGAATTTTTCCCGCATGAACCGGCGCCTGTTTGGGGTCGTTGCCACCGTTGCGACCGTATCTTCCGTCGGCTTCGCGCAAACTCCCGCGAGTTCGCCAGCTCCTGTTCTGACAGGCGCGGTTCTTCCGCTCAGCCTGGGTGACGCCGCACGAGTCGCCGCTCGCCAGAGCGCGATTTCCCGCGGCGCGCGACTCCGCGCCGACGAAGCGGGAGCGCGTGTCCGCGAGCGTAGATCGGAGCTGCTTCCAAATCTCAGCAGCTACCTTCAGGAAGCCGGTCGCACGTTCAATACATCCACGCTCGGCATCGATTTCCCCGCGACGCCTGGCAACCCGCCGCTGTTCGATCCGCAGGGTCAGGTCGAAGGGCCTATCAACACGCTCGACATTCGCGGACGCGTTCAGCAAAACCTTCTGGATTTCGGCGCGCTCGGTCGCGTACGCTCGGCGCAGGCCGCCGCCCGCGCTTCCAGCGCCGACGCCGATGCCACCGCCGAGCAGGCCGCAACGATTGCAACGAACGCGTATGTACGAGCGATGCGGGCGGACGCGGATCTGCGCGCGCGCCAGGCTGACACGGTCCTCGCGACCGAGCTTCTCAACATCGCCCAATCGCAGCTCCAGGCTGGTACCGGCGTCGGCCTCGACGTCACCCGCGCCAGATCACAGCTCGCCAACACGCGTGCCGCGCTGATCGCGTCGCGGAATACCCGCGAGCACGCCCACCTCGACCTTCTTCGCTCCCTCGCTCTTCCCGTCGGAACCGAGATCGCGCTGACGGATTCGCTTTCCCCCGCCGCGGGCAGCGAGCCGCTGCCGGACGAGGGGTCGTTGGTGGCGATGGCCATTCGCAATCGACCTGACATCCTCGCCGAGGAGCAGCGTGTTCGCGCAGCGAGGCAGGGACTTTCCGCGATCAAGGCGGAGCGTCTTCCCTCGCTCGGCCTCGTTGCCGATGACGGCGTGATCGGCAAGAACGGCGCGAAGCTTCTCAACACTTACACCTGGGGACTTCAGGTGTCGCTCCCGATCTTCGACGGATTCAGACGCGAAGCACGAGTTCAGGAACAGCAGTCAGTGATAAAGGAAGCCGAAATCCGGCGACACGATCTCGAGCAGCAGGCGGAGGTCGATGTCCGCGGCGCGCTGATCGACCTCGCCGGCGCGCGCGAGCAGCTCGGTGCGGCTACCGAGAGGCTCAGCCTCGCCGAACAGGAAGTATCGCAGGCTCGCGACCGCTTCAACGCCGGCGTCGCCGGAAACGCAGATGTAGTGAACGCGTCACTCGCCCTCACGTCCTCACGCACTCTGGTCAACGATGCCGAGACGCTGTACCAGCTCGCCCGAGTAGCGCTCGCGCGAGCGACGGGAAGCGTTACGACACTGAAATGATCGCCAGTATTCACTTGCAAAACACCAATTAGACTATCAGGACAACAGGAAAGATTATGGCTACCGCAATCGATACCGAAGCACCTCCGACTCCAGCCTCACGCAACGGGAGATCCGCCGTGTCCGAGCCCGACACACCTTCGAACAAAAAGAAGTTCGTTCTCCCAATCGTCGGCGTCGTCGCGCTGCTGATCCTCTTCTGGGCGTTCCAGAAATGGAGTTACGGGCGCTCGCACCAGTCCACCGACAACGCACAGGTCGACGGGCACATCGTACCGGTGCTCGCCAAAGTCGGCGGATACGTGAAATCGGTTGCCGTGAACGAGAACGATCAGGTGAAGGCCGGGCAGCTTCTCGTGCAGCTCGACGACGCCGACTACCGCGTCCGTCTCCAGCAGGCACAGGCTGATCTCGCGGCCGCAGAAGCGACGGGCGGCGGTGGTGGATTCTCAGGACAGGCTGAGGCGCAGGTTCAGAGCGCGGTCGGTCAGCGAGCCACGCTCGATGCACAGATCGGTGCTGCCCGGGCAAACGCCAACAAGGCTGACGCCGATCTCGCCCGCGCGAAGGAGCTCGTCACCAAGCAGATCATCTCCCGGCAACAGCTCGACGCGGCGCAGGCGGCCGCGGATGTCGCGCACGCGAATCTTCTCGCCGCCCAGCGACAGGCTGCCGCAGCGGGTGGAACCGTCAACACCGCGGAAGCCGGCGTGCGCGTCGCCAACGCGCGCACTCTCGCATCCCGCGCGGCGGCCGAGAACGCTCAGCTGCAGCTCGACTACACGCGCATCACCGCACCGGCGTCGGGCGAGATTTCGAGAAAGCAGGTGGAAGTCGGACAGCTCGTCTCGCCGGGTCAGCCCTTGCTCAGCATCGTCGCCGACACGGGCGTCTGGATCACGGGGAATTTCAAGGAGACTCAGCTAGCGACGATCCGTCCCGGCCAGCCTGTGGAGTTCGAGATCGATGCCTACAACAAGTGCGTCGGCCAGGGAACGGTGGCGAGCGTGAGCGGCGCCACCGGAGCGAAGTTCGCGCTCCTGCCGCCCGACAACGCGACCGGGAACTTTACCAAAGTCGTCCAGCGTGTCCCGGTGCGAATCGCTGTCACGAAGCCATGTCCTGGCTATACGTTGCGACCAGGTCTTTCGGCTAACGTCCACATCGACACCTCGAAACGGTGAGCACGGCGGTACTGCGGTCGTCGGGGATTTCTTCGTCCGCCGAAGACCGGTACGCGCACAAATACATCATCGCCGCCACGGTAACGATGGCGGCGATGCTCGAGCTGATCGACACCTCGATCGTCAACGTCGCCATCCCGCACATGATGGGGAACCTCGGCGCGACGCTCGATGAGATCGCGTGGGTATCGACCGCCTACATCATCGCCAACGTCATCGTCATCCCGATGTCCGGGTGGCTTTCGGCGTACTTCGGACGGAGGCGTTATTTCACCGGCTCCATTCTTCTCTTCACGGTTGCCTCGTTTTTCTGCGGCTCATCCTCCTCGCTACTCGGGCTGATTTTCTGGCGCGTGATCCAGGGAATCGGCGGCGGCGCGCTGCTATCGACGGCGCAGGCCACGCTGTACGAATCGTTCCCTCCCGAGGAAGCCGGAACCGGAATGGCGATCTTCGGCGTCGGCGTCATGGTCGGCCCGACTTTGGGTCCCACGCTCGGCGGCTGGATCACGGACAACTACAACTGGCCGTGGATCTTCTACATCAACGTGCCGCTCGGCATCATCGCCGCGATCCTTACCGTCACGTACATACACGACGCGATTCATCAGGAACGCGCCGACAAGATTGATTATCTCGGAATCGTCCTGCTGACGCTTTGCGTCGGCTCATTACAGTGGATGCTCGAGCGCGGCGAACGCTACGACTGGTGGGATTCGCGCCTCGTCACCATGCTGGGGGTTACGGCGCTCGTCGCCGGAATCGCACTGATCTGGCATGAGCTGACGACCGACGAGCCGGTAATCAATTTCCGCATTCTCAGGAGCCGGCAGTTGTCCGCCGGCGTGAGTCTGGGATTGCTGCTTGGGTTCGCGTTGTATGGATCTGTCTTTATTTTGCCGGTCTTTCTCCAGCAACTACTTCAGATGACGGCCTGGCAGACGGGAAAGATCATTCTGCCTGGTGCGATTGCGTCGGCCGTTACGATGGCGGTGGTCGGGAGAAACGCCATGCGACTGGACGCCAGATATACGGTGGTGGCAGGAGCATTTCTTTTCTTCCTCTCGATGTTGAAGCTGTCGCATCTCACTTCCGCGAGCGGGTCGGGAGATCTCTTCTGGCCGCTGATACTTCGCGGCATGGGACTCGGACTCATTTTCGTTCCCTTGACCAATGCGACGATGGCGGACCTCAAGGTGAAAGACCTGGCGCAGGGAACCGGCATGTTCAATCTCATGCGACAGCTCGGCGGCTCGCTCGGAATCGCGGTGATGGCGACGCTTCTCGCGCGCTTCATGGCCGCCGAGAAGGCGGTGCTGGTCGAGCACGTGGGCGCGAACGATCCGGAGACTTTGAGCCGACTGTCATTGCTGACGCGCGGTCTCATCTCGCGCGGAATCAATCCGATGGTCGCGCAGCAGCAGGCGCTGGCGATCCTCGATCGTCAGGTGACGCTGCAATCGAGCATGCTCGCGTTCTCGAAAATTTACCTTTACAGCGGGCTGGTATTGATCTGCGGACTTCCGCTGCTGTTCCTGTTCAGGACGGGACGCGCGCGTGGCTCCATGGGACCGGTTCACTAGATCCGCCGGCGACCATTTGTCGACGAACTTCGGCGACGCCGGTAAGCCCCTCCCGGCCGTATCTTACGGCCAGGACCCCTACCCACCTCCATTGCCAGCCCCTCAACAGTCGAACCCCGCCATACGTATTTCTGATGAGGAACGGGAGCTCGTAAGTCTTGCTAGGAAGGGAGACGAACGCGGCTTCGCCGGGCTCGTACGTCTTCATCAACGGCGCGCGTATATAGTGGCCCGGTCGATCGTAATGACGCACGAGGACGCGGAGGATGCGGTGCAGGAGGGATTCCTGAGGGCGTATCAGGCGATCGACCGCTTCGACCCGGCTCAAACTTTCGGCGCGTGGCTCAATCGAATCGTCGCGAACGCGGCGCTCGATCTGGCCCGCCGGCGAAAGGTTAGAAATGCGGAGGAAATTTCCGAAGCGATTCCGTCCCCCTTCCGCGATCCGGCGGAGGGTGGAGAGCTGCGGGAGCGGCTCGAGGCGGCGCTGAAACAGCTCCCGGATCGTGCGCGGGCGGTAATTGTCCTGCATGATATAGAGGGCTTTACGCACGCGGAGATTGGCGAGATGTTGAGTATACCGGGTGGAACCGCCCGGTCGGATTTGCACCATGCGCGACAGAAGTTGCGGGTGTTGCTCGGAAACCTGAGGGATTAGTGATGGAAGATCGTACCGATTTGCGACTGGATGACGAGAGCGATGCGAAGATCACGGCGGTGCTCCGTGATGTGTACGCACCGCCCGCCGAAGGCGCATACTGGGACGGCCTCGAGACGCGCATCATGTCGTACATCAAGGCGCACGAGGGTGCTGCGAGCATTCCGGTCAACTGGTGGTCGGACCTCGCAAGTTGGGCGGGTCCGGGCCTCGCGGCGGCGGCTCTCCTGTTCGTTGCTGCCGGTCTGTTGTGGTCGCGCCAGAAGGACGAAGAGCTTCGGACGACCTACGAGGCCGTTAGCGAGCCCCTCGCGTCGGACGTTCTTCCCGGAGCTGTCCAGGTAGTCACGGCTCCATATGACGGATCGTCGCAGCGTGAAGCGACGTTCCGCTACGTCATGTCACACTGAGGATCCAGATGGACAGTTCCAAGGGTTACGCAGTGATGTTTCTGCTCGGCGCCTTCGTGGCGGGTGGCGCACTCGGCTTTACCGCCGACCGGGTAATGGACGCGAAACACGGTCGCGAGGCTCGCGGACCGCGCGCGTCGAGGCAGAGAATGGCCGAGGAGCTCAAGCTGACTCCGCAGCAGCAGGCATCGGTCGATTCATTGATCGACCAGAAGCACCGCCAGATCGTCACGCTCTACAAGCCTATCAAGCCGCAACTCGATTCGATCGCGATTCAGGCGAGGATTGTCAGCGATAGCACCCACGCCCAGATCAAGCGGCTGTTGAACCCGGATCAGCAGG
>Ga0157372_10001904_pt1 | contig 22644 bp, 18 predicted proteins | sample C55metaG_FD_115307 | JGI IMG/M metagenome (GOLD analysis project Ga0157372, IMG submission 115307) | Corn rhizosphere microbial communities from Kellogg Biological Station, Michigan, USA - C5-5 metaG | ecosystem: Host-associated > Plants > Roots > Rhizosphere > Soil | place: USA: Michigan... | reverse complement strand
TGATGTATACCCACGAGTTGAATACCAGTGCAATTTACATATCCGATAACGATGCTTACCCTCCGGTAAAAGGCAAAAACTATTACGGTCGTGGCCCATTGCAGTTGAGTTATAATGGCAATTATGGTTACGCTTCCGATTGTATTTTTGGCGACAAAAAAGTGTTATTAAATAACCCCGACCTGGTAACAACCAATGCGGTAGTGGCGTTTAAAACCGCGATATTTTTCTGGATGACGCCCGTAACCTACAAACCATCGGCGCATGATGTAATGGTTGGTAACTGGAAGCCTAAAGCTGATGACATCGCCAAAAACCGCACGCCCGGTTTCGGCATGACTATCAACATCATTAACGGGCAGATAGAATGCAACCAGGGAGATAACGTTTTTGGCATGGCGGATCGCATCGGTTTTTATCAGCATTTTTTAACCATGATGGGTATCAGCGACCCAAATTGTGCCTGTAGCTGTGCCAAAACTCAACCTTATAATTAAATATTACGTTACGCCTACCCTTAAACAAGGTAATAGCCTTACCTTTATGCCATAAAATATTTATATGTCTAAAAAATCAGCCAACAACAGTATCAAACAAGTACTTACGCAGTTAGTGCTCGATGTGTTTGAACAAAATGGCAATCAATCGTTAAACTACAAGCAGGTATCTGCAAAACTCAATATCAGGGAGCCCGAATCAAAAGCGGTTATCCTCGAAATTTTAAAAGACGAAGCGTTTAAACAAACCTTAAAGGAGGTTTCACCCGGCAGCTTCAAACTGGTGGAGCTGAAAACTTTTGTCGAAGGCAAGGTCGACCTCACCAATGACGGTTCAGCTTTTATCATTACCGATGATGAATTTGAATCAGACATTTTTGTGGCGCCCCGCAAATTGCGCAACGCCCTTAACGGCGACTGGGTAAAAGTTTACGTATACGCCAAAAGCAAAGGCAAACGCAAAGAAGGCGAAGTTATCGAGATTATCAAGCGTAACAAGATGGAGTTTACAGGTATTGTAAAACTATCTGAGCGTTTTGCATTCTTCATCCCCGATGATAGGAAGATGATGCACGATATCTTCATCCCTCTGCCCGACCTGAACAATGCCCGCAATGGCGAAAAAGCGGTAGCCGAAATTACCGATTGGCCGCCTGAAGCTAAAAACCCTATCGGCCGCATCAAGCACGTACTGGGCAAACAGGGCGAGAACGATACCGAAATGAACGCCATTTTGGCCGAATACGGTTTTCCGCTCTCGTTTCCTAAGGAAGTTGAGGCAGAAGCAAACGCCATCCCGGAAGCTATTAGTAAAGAGGAAATTGCCAAACGCCGTGATTTCCGTAATGTAACAACTTTTACCATCGACCCTTTCGATGCCAAAGATTTCGATGACGCTTTATCTGTGAAATATCTTGAGAATGGTAATTATGAAGTAGGTGTTCATATCGCAGATGTATCGCACTATATCATCCCCGATTCGGCTCTGGATAAAGAGGCTTACGAGCGTGCCACATCAGTCTATCTGGTCGACCGGGTGATACCTATGTTACCCGAAAGGCTGTCTAACGGATTGTGCTCCCTTCGCCCTAATGAGGATAAACTGTGCTTTTCAGCAGTTTTTGAACTGGATGAACAAGCACATATCGTTGATCAATGGTTCGGTAAAACCATTATCCACTCCAACAGGCGTTTTACATATGAAGAGGTACAGGCCGTTATCGAAAACCAAGAAGGCGATTATCTGAAAGAGATCAACCTGATCAACAAACTGGCTTATATTCTGCGCGACCGTAAGTTTAAAAACGGCGCCATCAGCTTCGAAACTACCGAGGTTAAATTTAAGCTGGATGAAGGCGGCAAACCCATAGGTGTTTATGTAAAAGAACGCAAGGATGCTCATAAGCTCATCGAAGATTTTATGTTGCTGGCTAACCGCAAGGTTGCCGAATACGTAGCTAACCTAGGCAAGGGCAAAAACAAGTATACCTTTGTATACCGCGAGCACGATTCGCCTAAAGCCGAAACCCTGCAAAATTTCGCGCAGTTTGCCAGCCGTTTTGGATATAAGATCAGCACCAAATCGGATAAGGATATTGCCCGTTCGCTCAACCATTTGATGGAAGATGTAGAAGGCAAAAAGGAGCAGAACGTGTTAACCCAACTGGCCATCCGTTCAATGGCTAAAGCTATCTATACTACTAAAAAAACAAGCCATTACGGCCTCGCGTTTGATTACTATACACACTTCACCTCTCCTATCCGCCGCTATCCGGATGTGATGGTGCACCGCCTGCTGCAGCATTACCTGCATAACGGCCAATCGGTAAATGCTGAACATTACGAGGTTTTATGCCTGCACTGCTCACAAATGGAGAAAAAAGCCGCCGATGCCGAGCGTGCTTCAGTTAAATACAAACAGGCCGAATATCTGAAAGAACAGGTTGGTAACATCTTTACCGGCATCATTTCTGGTGTTACCGAGTGGGGCATGTACGTGGAGATTGTGGACAATAAGTGTGAAGGTATGATCCGCTTACGCGATATCAGCGACGATTTTTATACCCTCGATGAAAAAAATTACGCTATCATCGGCCAGCGCAAAAAGAAAAGCTACCGCCTGGGCGACGAAGTACGGATAAAAGTTAAAAACGTTGACCTGACCAAAAAACAGATCGATTTTACTTTGATCCAGGATTAGATAATAATTGCCACGGATACACAAGGGCATTAAGCTTTTTCCCTTAGTGACCTAGTGTCTTTGTGGCTAATACCAGATATATCCTTTAACTTAGCGCCTTTATTTCCGCGGCAATAAATATGCATTCTATCACCGACCTACAACAACTTGTCACCAAAACTTTAGCCACTAAAAAATACGGCCACGATCCTATCGAGCTTTACGAACCGATAGATTATATCATGTCGCTCGGTGGCAAACGCCTGCGCCCCTGCTTACTGTTAATGGCTTGCGATCTATTTGGTGGAGATATTGAAAAAGCGCTGTCGGCAGCTATCGGTATCGAAGTGTTTCACAACTTTACGCTGATGCACGATGATATTATGGATAAGGCCCCTCTGCGCCGTGGTAAACCAACCGTGCACGAAAAATGGGATACAAACGTAGCCATCCTTTCGGGCGATGTGATGATGGTGGAGGCCAACCGCTTGATGATGCTGGTTGATGATAATATCTTACGCCCTGTTCTGGATGTTTTTAACGAGACCGCTACCGGCGTTTGCGAAGGTCAGCAGATCGATATGAACTTTGAGAGCCGTGCTATAGTTTCGGTTCATGAATACATTAACATGATACGTCTTAAAACTGCAGTTTTATTAGGCGGTTTGATGAAGATCGGCGCCTTAATAGCGGGCGCCAGCCAATCCGAAGCTACTTTGCTTTATAATTTCGGCGAGCAGTTGGGTATAGCTTTCCAGTTGCAGGATGATATCCTGGATGTTTATGGCGATCCTGAGAAATTTGGCAAGCAAGTTGGCGGCGATATCCTATCTAATAAAAAAACATATTTATTGATCAAGGCTTTAGAACTGGCTACCGGCGATATGCTCGCCCAACTCAATTACTGGCTCAACCACAATAGCGCCGATCCAGCCGAAAAGGTGAACGCGGTAAAAGCCGTTTACGCCCGGTTAGACGTCCGGCAGGCCGCCGAAGCCGAAATGAACAAATATGCACGCAACGCGATGCAAAGCTTTGAAGCGATACACCTGCCTGCCGAACGCAAACGGGTTTTAATGGATTTTGCGGAGCAGCTATTGATAAGGGAGTATTAATTTGCGTAATTGTCGTCTTCGAGCAGCATTAAAACCTTTCAACCTTACAACATTAAACATTACAACCTTTCAACATCACTATGCCCTTTGCGCCCAAACTCTTAATTTAGTTGCCTACAGAAAAGAGGAACAGATTTTGGATTATTTAAAAGGATTAAACCCATCGCAGCGCGATGCCGTACAGCAAACCGAAGGGCCGGTAATGATCATCGCGGGCGCCGGTTCGGGCAAAACAAGGGTTATTACTTATAGGGTGGCGCATCTCATCAATAAGGGGGTCGACTCATTTAATATACTGGTGCTTACCTTTACCAACAAGGCCGCAAAAGAGATGCGCGAGCGTATTATGCACGCTGCCGGCGCCGAAGCCAAAAACATTTGGATGGGTACCTTTCACTCTGTATTTGCCAAAATATTACGCGTTGAGGCTGATAAGATAGGCTACCCCAGCAACTTTACTATTTACGACACCGACGATAGCAAGAGCGTTCTGCGTGCCATCATTAAGGAAATGAGCCTGGATGATAAGCTGTACAATGTAAACTTTGTGCTTAACCGTATATCGGCCTGTAAAAACAGCCTGATATCGTGGCAACGGTACCAGCAGGAACCTGCCTACAGCGCCGACGATCATGCCAGCGGGCGCGGTAAGTTGGGCGAGATATACCAGGCTTATGTAAACCGCTGTTTCCGTGCGGGGGCGATGGATTTTGACGATTTATTGTACAAAACCAACGAATTGTTTCGTGATCATGCAGATGTGTTGTACAAGTACCAGAACAAGTTTAAGTATGTGATGGTGGACGAGTATCAGGATACCAACTTTTCGCAATACCTCATCGTTAAAAAGTTGGCCGCCATAAACGAGAATATCTGCGTAGTGGGCGACGATGCGCAAAGTATCTACGCCTTTCGTGGTGCCAATATCCAAAACATATTAAACTTCGAGAAGGATTACCCCGACCTGAAAGTATTTAAACTGGAGCAAAACTACCGGTCGACCCAAAACATTGTAAACGTTGCCAACAGCATCATCGCCAATAATAAAGAGCAGCTTAAAAAGAATGTTTTTAGCGAAAAGGAACACGGCGACAAGATAAAAGTGCTGCGTGCATTTAGCGATAACGAAGAAGGCAAGATGACCGCCGAGGCCATTTTCCAGGAGCGTGGCGCCAAAGGTTTGAAATGGAACGATTTTGCCATTTTGTACCGTACCAACGCGCAATCACGTTCGATGGAGGAAGCCCTGCGCAAGCTCAATATCCCATACAAAATATATGGGGGACTCTCCTTTTATCAGCGTAAAGAGATCAAGGATCTGATAGCCTACTTCCGCCTTACCTTTAACCCGGCGGATGAGGAGGCGCTGAAAAGGGTGGTCAATTACCCCAAACGGGGCATTGGCGACACCACGGTAGACCGTATCATTGTGATAGCCGGCGAACAAGGCAAACCGGCCTGGGAAATTATGGCCAACGGGCAAATGTATCTGGACGGGCGCATCAACGCCCTGATATACCCTTTTGTTACCATGATACAAAGCTTCCAGGTCATCGCACAAAGTCAGAACGCTTATGATGCTGCACTGCATATTGCCCAGCACTGCGGTATTTTGAAGGAATTGTATGCGGACAAATCTGTAGAAGGCCTGAACCGTTACGAAAACATACAGGAGTTACTGAACGGTATCAAAGAGTTTAGTGAGCGCGAGGACATTGAAGAAAAGGGCCTTGACGTGTTTATGCAGGACATTGCCCTGTTAACCAACGACGATAACGACAAGGATAAAAATGCCGATACGGTATCGCTGATGACCATACACTCGAGCAAAGGTTTGGAGTTTCCGCATGTGCATGTGGTGGGTTTGGAAGAGAACCTTTTCCCCTCGCAAATGTCACTCAACTCGCGCAGCGATCTGGAGGAGGAACGCCGCCTGTTTTATGTTGCTGTAACCCGCGCCGAAAGCAAGTTAACCATCAGTTACGCCACTTCGCGCTTTAAATTCGGCACGTTGATCAATTGTGAGCCCAGCCGCTTTTTGGATGAGATTGACGCGCAATACCTGGAATTGGATTTTACCGCCAAGCAGCAACCAAGCAGCAATCCGTTTTTTGATGATGAGCGTGCTGCCTGGGGCAGCAGAGATACTTTCAGTAAGCCTAAAGCAGCTTCGCCACTACCACCGGCTAAGGTTAAAACCACATCCATGCTGGCAAAAGCCCATGTACCAACAGCAGGCTTTACCCCAAGCGATACCAGCAACCTGCAGGTAGGTATGGAAGTTGAGCACGAACGCTTTGGCTTTGGCAAGGTATTGACTTTGGAAGGTAATAAACCAGATATTAAAGCGACTATCTTTTTTAAAGAAGTTGGGCAAAAGCAGTTGCTGTTGAAATTTGCTAAACTTAGGATTATGTAGTTGAGTTGTCAGTTGCGGGTTGCGGGTTATCAGTTTAGCCCCCATGTTATTTAATTGTCTCCTACTTAGCAAATACTACTTTCAAAGCAGTAACCTGCTTCATGCAACGGGCAGGCTTCTTCTCGTCCTGAACAATGATGCGGAACGGGCCGTCACCGGCAGCGAGTGGTTTACCGTCGATGGTATCGGCAAGGATTATCGTCCTGTCAGTAAAACTCTTATCCAATTCAGCTAAAGCGAATACAACCTGGTAGCCATCGCTTGCTTCGGCCAGTAAGTATTTAATGAGGTTCTTGCCCTTCAATTGCTGCCCCATAGTTACACCGGCTTTGATAAGGATATCCGACAGTGTAACGCCTGTATAGGTATGATCTTTACCGTCATGTTCTTTACGCATAACGGTTGTCTGGGTATATTGGTGCAGGTCGGCAACAGTCAAGGCTAAAGGTGTTGCAACCTCGCCGGTAACTTTTACGGTTTGCGCCTTAACCAGCGATGTTGTTACTGTAGCGAAAACAATAAAGGCGATGATGATCTGTTTTTTCATGATATGATGTTATCTTTTGTACTGGTGGATATGTGGATCAGTAAGTTCAGGAAATTAGTTAGATTATCCTTTAAACTGCCTTATAAAATCAGGTATGCCACTTAAAAAATCCTTATTCGCCCCCAAATACTTCACAAAAGCGCTCCCTACTATGGCGCCCGTGTTATACTGGCAAGCTTTGCTATATGATATTTTATCGGCTATACCAAAACCAACTATGGTTGGGTTCTTTAACTGCATATCCTCAATGCGTTTAAAGTAAGTGTCCACAGCGTCGCTCATTTGCAGGTTTTTGCCTGTGATGGTTGATGATGACAGTAAGTAAATGAAACAATCACTAAGCTCATCAATCTTGCGGATACGTTCGGCAGAGGTTTGCGGCGTAACCAGGATGATATTGCTGAGGTGGTTATCTTTAAAATATTTACTGTAAAGCTGCTCGTATTCATGCATCGGCAGGTCGGGCACAATGATACCATCTACACCGACTTCGGCCGCCTTTTTGCAAAAACGCTCAACACCGTATTGTATCATCGGATTGGCATAGCCCATTAATATAACGGGAATAGTTACCCGCTTGCGCAGGTTATCCAACTGATCAAATAATACACTAATACTCATTCCGTTATCTAAAGATACCTGTGAACTTTGTTGAATAATCGGTCCATCCGCCATAGGGTCCGAATATGGGAACCCTATCTCCAAAAAATCTACACCGGCATTCTCTAAGGCTTCGGCAATATCAACGGTACTGTCCAATTCAGGATAACCAGCGGTATAATAAATGGATAGCAAGTTTTTTTTACCTGATGCAAAAAGCTTTTGTAGTCTGTTCATTTGTTCAGTAGTCATTAGTTCATTGGTGTCATTAGTTCACCATCAGTTTATTATCATGATTATCTGTTTACACTTTGACCAATGACTAATGAACCAATGGCCAATGAACAAATCTTAAAAATTAAAATAGTTAATATATGTTGCCAGATCCTTATCTCCTCTTCCCGAAAGGCAAATGATCACGTTATCCTCAGGATTAAACTTCATTTTTTCAAGCTGAGCCAAAGCATGGGCTGTTTCTATCGCTGGGATAATGCCTTCCAATTGTGAGCATAGCAAACCTGCCTGTAAAGCCTCATCATCGGTAATACTCACATACTCTGCACGTTTTATTTTATGCAGATGCGCGTGTTGCGGGCCTATGCCGGGATAATCCAATCCGGCCGAAATAGAGTAAGGCTCAACAACCTGGCCATCATCGGTTTGCATTAAAATAGTACGGCTGCCATGCAAAACACCTTCGCGTCCCAGTACCGAAGTAGCGGCAGAATGGCCACTGTCCACACCTTTGCCCGCTGCTTCAACAGCTACTAATTTCACGCTTTCATCATCCAGAAAATGGTAGAACATGCCCATGGCGTTGCTGCCACCGCCTACGCATGCCATTACATATTCAGGCAAGTGCTTACCGGTATGCTCGAATAACTGTTTTTTAGCTTCTTCAGAAATAATTGATTGAAAGCGAGCCACCATATCCGGGTAAGGATATGGGCCAACTACCGAGCCTATAATGTAATGCGTATCTACGGGGTTATTTATCCAGTCGCGCATGGCTTCATTGGTGGCATCCTTCAGCGTTTTACTGCCTGATGTTGCCGGAACAACAGTAGCACCCAGCATCTTCATACGGGCAACATTTGGCGCCTGGCGTTCGATATCGATCTCACCCATATACACCACACATTCAATGTTTTTTAAGGCACAAACAGTAGCAGTGGCCACACCATGCTGGCCAGCGCCGGTTTCGGCAATAATTCGCTTTTTGCCCAGTCTTTGTGCAAGCAATATCTGTCCTATTGCATTGTTTATTTTATGCGAGCCGGTATGGTTCAGATCTTCGCGCTTAAAGAAGATATTGGCGCCGTAACGCTCCGAGAAACGTTTAGCCAGGTATAAAGGCGAGGGGCGGCCAACATAGTCTCTTAATAATTGGTCAAACTCATCTGTAAAGCTTTTATCGGTAGTGATGGCCATATATTGCTGGCGCAGCTCTTCGATGTTGGGGTACAACATTTCGGGGATATACGCCCCGCCAAAGTCGCCATAATAGCCTAAATCGTTAACTCCGTATTTCATTGTATTGTGGTTGTCGTAATAAATCAAACGCTTGTTGTAATAGCGTAATATTTTTCATTCCGGGTGATGCCTCAAATCGGCTGTTTAAGTCAACACCGTAAAAAGCAGGGTGTTTGATATTTTGCACTTCGGCCAGGTTATCGGGGCTTAGTCCACCGCTTAAAAAGAATGGGATATTCAAATTGTACTTCTGTAGAATATCCCAATTAAAGGTTTTTCCCGAGCCGCCATGCTGAGTTGTTTTGGTGTCGAACAAAAAGTAATCTACCACATCTGCATAAGCCTGTAATTGGTTAAAATCAAACTCTTCATTCATACCAAAAGCTTTCAATACCTGTACCCGGCCTTTAAAATGAGCGCAAAACTCAGGGCTTTCCTTGCCGTGTAATTGTACCGCGTTAAAGCCGTATTGATTGATCAGAGTATCGATAGTTTGCTGAGCCTCATTTACAAAAACACCTGTTTTGATAATGTTTGATGGCAAATTGAGCAAAATATCTGCAGACATATCTGATATAAACCTGGGCGACGGGCCATAGCATATAAACCCCATATAATCAGGCTGTAACGCAACCAGATTATTGATGTTTTCAGGATATTTTAAGCCGCAGACCTTGATCTTCATCGGTTTAGTTATTGGTCAAATTTTTAAAGCTGATCAACGCTTTTTTGCTTAACAGCGACTCCTCGGCTTCATAATAACAATCAGCAAAGGTTTTACCGGCGTTAAGCGTTTGTATAGCCTGGGCCGCATTGCATAATACCACGTTTGTTTGTGCCGTGGTTGCCTCGCCCACCAATACACTGATAAAAATATCAGCCGATTCGGGCACGGTATTACCCCCGGCTATTTCGACAGGCTGTAGTTTTTCGAAACCCAGTTCGGCAATAGTGTTGATCTTCTCGCCTGTTTTGCTGAAGGTTTTATAATCGCATGTCAGGGATATTTCGTCATAACCTTCCAGGGCATAAAGGATAGTGTAATTTTTATCTGATTTTTGATACAGATAAGCATATAAACGCGCTAACTCCAGGCTAAATACACCCACTACCTGATTTTTTGGTTTAGCCGGATTTACCATCGGCCCCAGCATATTGAAAAAGGTTTTTACGCCTAACTCCTTGCGTATGGGCGCTACGGTTTTCATAGCCGGGTGAAATAACGGCGCATGCAAAAAACAGATATTTGCCTCATCCACACTGCGCTTTAACTTGTCTATCTCATTAGTAAACTGATAACCCAGGTATTCCATCACGTTGGATGAGCCGCAGCCCGACGATACCCCGTAATTACCGTGTTTAGCTACCTTATAGCCTGCTCCGGCTACTACAAACGATGCCAGGGTTGAGATATTAAAAGTATCCTTTCCGTCGCCGCCTGTGCCACATAGGTCGATCAGATCTTCAGCATCCAAATCAATAGGCAGGCAAAGTTCCAGCATAGCATCCCGAAACCCTTCCAATTCGTCAACCGTGATATTACGCATACAATAGGCCGTCATAAAAGCGGCCATCTGCGAATTATTGTACTTACCCTGGGCAATATCGGTAAGGATAGCTTTCGACTCGTCTTTGCTAAAGGTTTTGTGCTCGAAAAGGTGATTTAGTATTGATTTCATTTAATTATCACAATAAAAAAGGGCTGCCCTTGTGGAGCAACCCTTTCAAATATATTACTATAGTTTAAACACAGGATTGCTTTACGATCTCTCGTTAAGCCACCACCAATTGTTATTTAAACCAGCTTTTTCCATTTGTTGCGACAAATATGGAAATTGTTTTTTCTAAAAACAAGCATTATAATAAATTTACAGCTATTTAGCCTCATATTTACAGCATGGGATTTAAGAAAGTAAAATTCAACCCCGAAAACGACCTGGGTTTTGGCACTCAGGCGGTTATTAAGAACCAGCGATTGATCAACCAGGACGGATCGGTGAATGTTAAACGCAAAGGTTTATCATTTTTTGATACCTCGAACAACTATCACACGCTTATTACCATGCGCTGGACGAAATTCTGGCTGCTGGTGCTCGCCGGTTATATCCTGATCAACCTAATATTTACCGGTATTTATCTCGCTATCGGCGCCAATAACCTGATAGGTTCTGAAGGGCACACGATGATGAGCCATTTTTTCGATGCATTCTTCTTTTCAGCTCAAACCATATCCACAGTTGGTTACGGACATATCAGCCCCTCCGGCGTGCCAACAAACAGCGTAGCAGCACTTGAATCGATGATGGGCCTGCTGTTATTTGCTTTAGCAACAGGCTTACTTTACGGTCGTTTTTCAAGGCCTACGGCAAAGATCGTTTACAGCAAACACCTCATCGTTGCACCTTATGGCGAAAACGGCCTGGGCTTGATGTTCAGGCTGGCTAACCAGCGCAGAAGTTCGCTGATCGACCTGCAGGTTGAGCTTAACCTATCGTACGTAGAAGAGGTTGACGGCAAACCTGTACGTAGGTTTGTGCAACTGGAACTGGAGCGTAAACGGGTAAGCTTACTTAGCTTAAACTGGACTGTGGTGCACCCGCTCGACGAGCATAGCCCGCTGAAAGGTGTTAGCTATGAAGAAATGATCAAAGCTGAGGTTAATTTTACCGTTTTACTGAAAGCTTTTGATGATACCTTCTCGCAAACGGTACATTCGCGTACATCCTATCAATCCGACGAGATTGTTTGGGGTGCCAAGTTTAAACCTGTTTTTGAACGGGATGGTGACGGGCAGATCGTACTCGACCTGAGTAAGATCAGCCATCATGAAAAGGTTGAAATTAACCAGCTACTGTTAGTTTGATTTAACTGTCAAACTTATCCAGCAGCTTCAATAAAGTTTCGAAATCTTTAGGGTATGGCGCGTGGATAGTTACCGGTGTATCCTCGTTAGTTTTAAAGCTTACCTCGTAAGCGTGTAGCGCGAAGCGTTTCATGATAGGTAGTTCTTCCTGATCTTTTCCGATACGATAACCACGTTTTATTGACGACAGGTACACCGGTTTGCCTTTATACATTTCATCCCCGGCTATGGATGCGCGTTGTGTTGCCAGGTGGATACGGATTTGGTGCATGCGGCCTGTTACCGGACGGCAATCAACCAAAGTATAGTGTTTAAAGTATTTGATGGATTGAAAATGCGTTTCGGCCTTCTTCCCCTCCTGCCTGCTGATACTCACGTTCCCTTTGCCTGAGTTTAGGATAGGCAGATCGATCTGCAAATCTTCAAAAACATGCGTTCCTTCGATAACGGCGTGGTATATTTTTTTCACCTGGCGTTTTTCAAACTGGATAGATACAAAACGGTAAGCTTCCGGATTTTTAGCGATAATAAGCGCGCCTGAGGTCTCCTTATCCAAACGATGGCATATCTGCGCATCATCGCTGTAAGCTTTGGCCAAACGCAGCATATTGATCTCGCCGCCTTCGCGCTCATCCAACGAACTAACAAACGGTGGCTTGTTAACTACAATAACATCATCATTTTCAAACAGTATCAGGTCCTGGAACTTCGGTATCTTCATTTCGCTGCAAATATCGTATTATTTCGAATTTCGGATGTTCGATTTCGAATTTATTGACAAGCAAACCACCTATAAACAAAAAAGTCTTCCTGTATTTAACAGAAAGACCTATTATTTGATCAATAATTCTTCATTAAAACAAATCCGAAATTGAACATCCGAAATTCGAAATCTCTTAGTGCAGCTCAAACTTATATCCTACGCCTTTAACTGTAGATACATAGTTTTCACCCAGTTTTTCGCGCAGTTTACGGATATGTACATCGATGGTACGGTTGGTAACTACTACCGAATCTTCCCAAATGTTTTTCAGGATGATCTCGCGGGTATATACTTTGCCAGGCTTTGATGCCAGCAGGTACAGCAATTCGAATTCTTTTTTGGCTAAAACAACCTTTTCGCCACCTTTAAATACAAGGTATGCTTCGCGATCGATAACCAGGTCGCCTATTTCCAGTTTATTATCAGAAACCTCTTCGGTTGGCGAATTACGCCTTAATATTGCGTTAATACGGCTTACCAGCGCACGTGGTTTGATTGGCTTCGCAATGTAATCATCGGCGCCTACGTTAAAACCTGCAATTTCAGAGTATTCTTCGCTGCGTGCGGTTAAGAATACCATGAAAGTATTTTTAAACTCGGGCATGGTGCGCATAATGCGGCAGGCCTCGATACCATCCATCTTCGGCATCATAATATCGAGGATAATCAAGTCGGGAAGTACCTTTTTCGCCTCAGAAACAGCTTCCTGACCGTTGCGTGCAGTAAACACGTGATAACCTTCTTTTTTTAAGTTATACTCTATCAACTCCAAAATATCCGGCTCATCGTCAACAATCAGAATCTTTTGTTTTGAACTGCTCATGTGTATTTTTTTGTGTAAATGTATAAGCTTAATTAAAGCAAACGGTTAAATATACATTAACAAATTGTTAATGCTTACATTAACTTAACTTTCTATTGAGGCTTATTAAACGTTTTCTTCAAAAAAACTTCAAGCTCAGAGCCGGTTACGTTCTTGGCTATGATGATTCCTTTAGGGTCGATAATGAAGTTTGACGGGATGGCTTCAATCTTAAAAAGTTTTTCGGTTGGCCCATCAAAACGTTTCAGATCACCGGCCTGGCGCCAGGTTATTTTATCGGCAGCAACAGCTTTGGCCCAATCTTTTTTATTCTCATCAAGCGATATACCGAGTATATTCAGGCCCTTATCTTTAAAATCAGCGTATTGCTTAACTACGTTAGGGTTTTCCTGCCTGCAAGGCACACACCATGATGCCCAGAAATCGAGCATTACGTATTTGCCTTTATAATCGGATAGTTTTACAGGTTTGCCATCAATATCCAGCAACGAGAAATCGGGAGCGGCATGACCAACCGATACCGGTTTAACCTCTTCCATTGATTTTATAAACTTGCTTACATCCCTATTACCGGGAAATTTATCCTTAATCGCATCCGCATAAGCAACCAACTGCTGTTCAAATTTATATCTATCGAGTGTTTTTGCGGCGTAGAAACCAGCCAGTGAATTTTTGTTCGAATCGATAAACGCGACGGCCCAAGCGCCATAGTTATCCATGTTTTTAATAAACTTTGGATAATACTCTTTATATAATGCTGCCGAATCGAGCTTGTTCTTTATCTTTTTGGATTTGGCACCATATTCGTCGCTTAACCGCGTGGTTACCGATGAAAAATAAGCGCTCATTTTATTGAGCTTATACATGGTTTTTGAATCGTCGGATCCGGATATTTCATATGTGTAAGTAGTATCCTTACCATTTATTTTAAGCGAGATATCATCACCATTTTTCGCGATGATATCATAAGTGCGTCCGCCAACAATCAGTTTATAGAAGGATGGAAAGAAAGCCTGACGTTTAAAAGAGAAACGGCCATCACTTAAAGCTGCCGAGTCGACAGTCCGCATCGAGTAGCTTAAAGCTGTATCGGGCTCCAGCAAATAGGCTGTCTTTATTTTGCCGGGATTATCCACCTGTCCTTTTAATATGAAAGCGTCGTTATCTTTACAGGAGATAATTAAAGCTGCGGCGCAAAAAAATACAACAATGCGGCCCAATGGTTTTATTCTCATTTTGATGATTCTAATACTTCAATTAATAATTGATTGGTTTTTTTAGGATCGATCTTTCCTTTGGATATCTTCATGATCTCGCCCATAAATAAACCCAAAACACCTTTTTTACCTTTATGGTACTCGATAACCTTATCAGGATGTTTATCCAAAGCTTGTTTGATAAACGAAGCAACATCCGATGAATTTTCTTCGATACTCAGATTTTGTTCTTCGGCTATCTGTAAAGCGGTTTTAGCCGGCTGTTTAACCAATTCAGGAAACACCTTTTGTGCTGCCACAGAGTTACTTACCTTGCCATTTTCAACCAATTGAATAATACCGGCCAGTTTAGCTGGCGTTAAGGTGAATCCCGCAATCTGCAGGTTATTTTCGTTGAGGTATGATTTTACCGAGCCCATTACCCAGTTTGATGCAGCCTTATAATTTGAAGTATGGCTGATCAGTTCCTCAAAATACAAAGCAAGTTCTTTATCGGCAGTGATCACTGATGCATCATAAGCCGGTAAACCTAGCTCGATTGTGTATTTGTGATAAAGCTCTTTTGGCAAAGCCGGCATGGTTTTGCGGATGCCTTGCACTTGCTCTTCAGTGATGATTACCGGCGGCAGGTCGGGGTCAGGAAAATAGCGATAATCATTAGCCATTTCCTTCGATCGCAGTACTGATGTTTCGCCGGTATCGGCATCAAAGTTAAGGGTGTTTTGGTCGATAGTACCGCCGGCTTCTATAACTGCAACCTGGCGCAGAAACTCATGTTCGATAGCGCGTTGTACATTACGGAAAGAGTTCAGATTCTTTACTTCGCAACGGTTACCCAACCTGGTACTGCCTTTTAAACGTACAGAAATATTGGCATCGCAACGCATACTGCCCTCTTCCATATTACCATCGCAAATATCGAGGTAACGCAGTACACGACGGATCTCGGTTAAATACTGATAAGCTTCTTCGGCACTGTGAATATCCGGTTCGGATACGATCTCCAGCAAAGGCACACCGGCACGGTTCAAGTCGATCAGTGAACGGGTATCGTGCTGATCGTGCATGCTTTTGCCGGCATCCTCTTCCATGTGGATGTGGTGAATAGCGATATCCCTTACCTCACCGCTTTTCAGCTTTACTTCTACCTTGCCACCAATACAGATCGGTTCAGTGTCCTGGCTGATCTGGTAACCTTTCGGCAAATCAGCATAAAAATAATTTTTGCGGGCAAAATGGTTATGCAGGTTAATACGGCTATCAACCGCTAAACCCATTTTAATGGCATACTCAACCACTTTGCTGTTTAAACGGGGCAAAGTGCCTGGATGGCCTAAAGAAACCGGACTAACATGTGTATTGGGTTTTGAGCCAAAAGCTGCTGAATCGGACGAGAAGGCTTTGCTTTGTGTAGATAATTGCGCGTGCACCTCTAATCCTACAACTAACTCATATTTATCAGTGTTAATAAGGGTTGTATTTGTCATTCTTAATTTCTGTTAACCATCAAACAGATTAACGCTGCCAAACTTACATAAAATTCTTTTTTAAATTATTGCTTCAACTAAGCGCAACAAGCATTTTTAAAGGTAAAACGGCACTAAAGTTGAATAGGATGTTAAAAAAATAAAAATGAACAAGTATTTGTTAATTGGATTATTAAGCTATATACTTTATTTTGATAACGTGAGCAGAAGCTATGCACAAGCAAATCAGCACGTAAATATCAGTTCGCAACCTGCCTGGGGGCCTGCGGGCTATAATGAGGCCGATTATTACTACCTGCCCGGCATTGAAAGTTACTATTGTGTAGCCACCCGCCAGTTTATATATCTTAATGGCGGTCGGTGGATATTCACCAATAACCAACCATCTAAATATGCTAAATATGACCTATATTCAGGATATAAAGTGATAATAAACAAACCACGGGCTTATTTAAATTTTAACCAGGACAGGTTGCAATATTCAAAACTTGCGGGTTATCATGGTCATCAGGTATCGATACGGGATGCGAAAAATGCTAAGTATAAGAATCTTGATAAACGCAAATATCGGTGATTTAACAGATTGTCATTTCGAATAAGTACAGCGAAGAAAAATCCTCTCGATACGCTTGTTCCGGAGGATTTCTCACTATGTTCTAAATGACAGTTTTTTAAGGCAGGAATGCTTTCGCCTTATCCAAAGCTCTCTGCAAACCGCTAACATCTTTACCACCAGCTGTAGCAAAGAAAGGCTGGCCGCCGCCACCGCCTTGTATCTCTTTAGCCAATTCACGCACTATTTTGCCGGCATCCAGGCCTTTGTCTTTCACCAGGTTTTCGCTCAGCATTACAGCCAGGCTCGGTTTGCCTTCAATATCGGCAGCCAGCACCAAAAACATATCGCTTACAATATCCTTAATGCTGTAAGCTAATGTTTTTACGGCATCGGCAGTAGGGAGCTCTACCTTTTCGGCAATGAAGTTAATACCATTGATGCTTTGCGCTTTATCAGCCACAGTTTGCTTTAAGTTTGATGCCTTTTGCATCAACGCCTTACCCTGCTCCTTTTTAAGCCTGTTATTTTCTTCCAACAGGTCGGTAATAGTTTTGGCTACATCTTTAGGATTCTTTAATAATTCTTTTACGCTGTTTAACGCTTTGAACTGATCTGAAACATAATTCTCGGCAAAAATACTGGCAACGGCTTCGATACGGCGAACGCCTGCGGCCACACCGCTTTCGGATAATATTTTAAAGAAACCTATCTCGCCGGTATTTTTTACGTGGGTACCGCCGCAAAGCTCCTGGCTAAATTCGGGGTCGAAAGTAATCACGCGTACCTGATCGCCATATTTTTCGCCGAAAGCAGCAGTAACGCCACGCTCAATGGCATCACGGTACCACACATTACGCTCTTCTTTCAGCGGAATGCACTCACGGATTTTATAATTTACAGTACGCTCGATCGCTTCCAGATCATCAGCGCTGATTTTGCTTGGGTGCGAAAAGTCGAAACGTAAGTATTCATGCGTTACCAGCGAACCTTTTTGACCGATATGATCACCTAATATTTGCCTCAAAGCCGCATTCAGCAAATGGGTTGCCGAGTGGTGCACATTGGTAAACATACGTTTGCCCTGATCCACATAAGCCATGTAACGACGCGGGAACGGATTGGGCAGAACGGTTGGCTTAGGGCCATCAGCAGTCCATGTAGGTTGCAGTTCACAAATATGAATGATAAGGCCGTTCTCACGTTTGGTATCCACTACCTGGAAAACCAGCGGACCCGTTTGCTCGTCATACCATTCGCTGGTTAGCATACCGGTATCGCCTACCTGGCCGCCGCCTTCGGCATAGAAAGGTGTTTCGCTCAATACAATCTGGTATTGTTCTTTACCTTGCGCGGTTACTTTACGGTATTTAAGGATCTCGGCGCCATCAACAAATAGCTGATCATAACCCACAAAACGGGTATCGCCATTGCGCAAGTTAACCCAATCGCCGGCATTAACGGCGGTTGCTAAACGTGAGCGGTTTTTCTGTTGTTGGAGGGCAGCTTCGTAGCCTTCCAGATCAACAGTGAGACCATTTTCTCGAGCCATCAACTGGGTTAAATCTATTGGAAAGCCATATGTATCATATAATTCAAATACAAAGCTGCCATCAAGTCTTCCAATGAATTTATAGATTTCGTTGAATGCTTCTTCCACCCCTCTCTTACTCTTAAGCAGATTTTCCAAAGACTTCAGTGTTTTTTCATCGTAAAGTCTTTCATTATCTGAATATTTCAATTCCAAACGTGCAATAGTGGCGTTTATAAAATCATCCAATTCAAACGCAAATTCATTTTTAACCATTCTAATTTCAGAAGCCAATAATGCAAGTATTTGTTGGCGAACTATAAATAGCCGTATACCTTTGTCTAGTGTTCTTAAAAAGGAAGTCTCCTCTTCCAAAATAACCTTCTGTACAAAGTCCTTTTGATTGTATAACTCATCAAACACACCCTTAAACTGATCTGCCAATAAAGGCACTAATTGGTTAAAGAAAGGTTCTTTAAAGTTGAGGTATTGATAAGCATAACGTACTGCACGGCGTAAAATGCGGCGGATAACATACCCCGCTTTGTTATTTGATGGTAACTGACCATCGGCAATGGCGAAACTGATGGCACGGATATGATCGGCCATTACTCGCATAGCTATGTCGGTTTTGATATCCTTGCCGTAAGCAATACCGCTTTTCTCACTAATAAAATCAATCAACGGCATAAAAATATCGGTATCGTAGTTGGATGTTTTGCCTTGCAGCACTCGCACCAAACGCTCGAGACCCATGCCTGTGTCGATATGTTTATTCGGTAAATCGACAAGAGTTGTATACAGAAACAGGTTCTCCGACTTCCATTTTTTTACATCAAAATCAGCGCCGATGAGTTCTTTTTGTTTTTCAACAAAAGCGTTATAATCGTTATTACCGCCGTCCGCGCCACCCCAAACACGGTTAAACTGCATGAAAACGTTATTCCATATTTCTATGACTTGTGGATCATCCTTATTCACTAATTGCTGACCGCTAATTTTTTCCCGTTCATCATCAGGACGTCCATCATAATGAATTTCGGAGCATGGCCCGCAAGGACCATTTTCGCCCATTTCCCAAAAATTATCTTTTTTGTTACCTAATACGATATGATCTTCTTCAACAAACTTAAGCCATAAATCTATCGCTTCCTGGTCTTTTGGCAATCCTTCTTTTTCATCGCCTTCAAATACGGTCACATAAAGGCGATCTTTTTCGATATTGTAGACCTTAGTCAATAGTTCCCAGCTCCAGGCAATAGCTTCCTTTTTAAAGTAATCACCAAAGCTCCAGTTGCCCAGCATCTCGAACATGGTGTGGTGATAGGTATCCAAACCTACTTCCTCCAGGTCGTCGTGTTTACCAGAAACCCGTAAACAACGTTGTGTATCAACCACACGAGGATATTTTGCCGGTACTTCTCCTAAAAATATTTCCTTAAACTGGTTCATGCCAGCGTTGGTAAACATCAAATTAGGGTCGTTTTTAACAACGATAGGTGCCGACGGCACTATGGTATGTCCTTTTGAAGCGAAGAAATCCAAAAAAGCCTGGCGTATCTGGGATGCGGTCATGGGAATATTCGTATTGAAGTGCAAAGATAGTTTCAAATACTTCATTTTGAAATATTGTTTTGTTTGATCACAAAGCCAATGTCACACTTTAAAGTAAATATTCTCAAATCCGACATCGAAAATCCGAAATCAGATATATCTTTGCGTATGCCTTACAAAGAACGCGACATAAGCAAGATGTACTATACCATGGGCGAGGTATCGGCCATGTTTGACGTTAACCAGTCATTACTGCGTTTTTACGAGAAGGAATTTGATATTCTGCAGCCTAAGAAGAACAAAAAAGGCAACCGCTACTTTACACCGGAAGATATCGAGAATCTGAAGATCATCTTCCACCTCATCAACGATAAAGGCTACACCCTGCAAGGAGCCAAAGATCACCTGAAGCAAAACTTAAACGAAAGCAAGGATAACCAAAGTGTGATTAACGCCCTGGAAAACTTGAAAAGTTTTTTGCTGGAGGTGAGGGATCAGTTGTAATCAGTGTTATGTCATCGTTTTATGGGAATTTTCTCTGCAACACCTGCTGTTAAAGAAATTCAGCTCCAGAAAGAGTACCGTTTTATGTATGAGAATTTTATTATCTCGTCGCAGCAGATCTTGTATTTGTTGGTGGAGGAAAACAATGGTGTTGTTGACGCCCTAAAATTTAATTTTAGCATCTATAAATACGGTTATCCCAATGATGAGGCTTTAGGAGCGCACCCTATGGCCAAATTTGGCTTAAAGTGGTATAGCCTTTTTGAGGTTGAAAATTCGCCGTGGATTGAAGAGCTAAAAAACAGTAATCGCGTACATCACCGTCACAGTGACAGCCTTTATAAAGACAGAAAGCATTATATAGTGACTTTTAAAGACGTTACTCTGGATGTAATAACCTCAAGTCCTTATGAGGAAGTTACATTAACAAAAGACGAAATAATTGGATTTGTAAGTCAGCAATTAGCCTATTTAAACGCAGATTAACCCCTTATTGATTTTGTTTTTCTAAATATCTGCCTATATTTGCCGCAACTTACCTCGATAAGGTTGAATTAATGAACGGCTTTAACATACATCAACTCCATCTGCATCATCGTACCAAGTAACGATAGCATACCCGTATGTTAATTTTTGAAAGATCAGAACCGTTTAATTTAACAAACTCCTTAATACAAACTTTGTGAAAACACTTAAAATAGCGATCCAGAAATCGGGCCGTTTAAACGAAAAATCTGTTGAATTACTAAAAAATTGCGGCTTAAGCTTTGATAACTATAAAAGCTCGCTGATATCGCCGGTATCGAATTTCCCGCTGGAAATATTGTTTCTGCGTGATGATGATATTCCCGAATATGTACAGGATGGTATTGCCGACCTGGGCATCGTTGGCGAAAACATGATACAGGAAACCGAAGTTGATGTAAACTATTTACAGCGCCTTGGTTTTGGTAAATGCACCCTAAAAATAGCCATCCCCAATAACAGCGATGTTAAAACCTTGGCCGACCTTGGTGGTAAAGCAATAGCTACATCCTACCCCGCTATTTTGGGCAAATTTTTGAAGGAGAATAATATTCAGTCGGATATCCGCACGATATCCGGTTCGGTTGAAATATCGCCAGGTTTGGGTTTAAGCGATGCTATTTTTGATATTGTATCAACCGGCGGTACTTTAAAGGCCAACGGTTTGAAACCTTTTGCCGATGTAATGTCGTCGGAAGCGATACTGATCGGTAACAAAAATATCGAAAACCAGGATCTGATCGAAGAGTTGATTGCCCGCATCCAATCTGTATTACGTGCTAAAGAAACCAAATATGTGGTACTAAACGTGTCTAAAACTAATTTACCACAGGTTATTGAGTTATTGCCTGGTGTAAAAAGCCCATCAGTAGTGCCATTGGCCGAAGAAGATTGGGTGGCTGTACACACGGTAATCCCTGAGCGCGATTTTTGGGAGAAGATCAGCAAGCTGAAACAAGCCGGCGCGCAAGGCATTGTAGTAATGCCGATTGAGAAGATAATTGTTTAAGTCAGTTGTTGGTTATTAGTTGTGAGTTGTCAGTTATATGACGCTTTAACCGATAACCAACAACACACAACTGACAACGAAAATGAAGATTTACAAATACAACGATCTTACAGAAAGCGAACTCCGTTCATTGGTGCAACGCAATGTTGACCCGGCCAACGAGATACGCCATGTTGTAGAGGAGATCATCGATAACGTGCGTAAACGTGGTGATAACGCATTACTGGATTACGCCAAAAAGTTTGATAAGGTCAATCTGCAAAAGCTTTATCTGGACAGAGATGGGCTGGCAGAACTGGCCCAAACGTTGCAGCCAGAGCAAAAAGCGGCTTTAGAAACCGCCTACGCCAACATCAAAAAATTCCATTCGGCACAATTAAAAGTTGAAGCTCAAATAGAAACCATGCCCGGCGTTACCTGCTGGCGCGAAACGCGTGCTATTGAAAAAGTAGGATTATATATCCCGGGTGGCAGCGCGGTATTGCCGAGTACTTTGCTGATGCTGGGTATTCCTGCACAAATAGCGGGTTGTAAAGAGATCGTGGTTTGCTCTCCGCCGCAAAAAAGTGGTAAAGTGAATGCCTTTATTGCTTATGTTGCCCAGTTATTAAATGTAGAACGAATATATCTTGCCGGCGGTGCGCAGGCAGTAGCGGCAATGGCTTACGGTACCAAAACTATCCCGGCAGTAGATAAGATATTCGGGCCGGGAAATCAGTTTGTGACCAAAGCCAAAACGATTATCCAATCCACCACTACCTGCGCCATCGATATGCCCGCGGGCCCTTCGGAAGTATTGGTAATTGCAGATGAAACGGCTAATCCCGAATTTATCGCTGCTGATTTATTGGCACAAGCTGAACACGGCGCCGATAGCCAGTCGATATTAGTAGCAACTTCGCAGGAAATTATTGATAGCGCTATTGAAGCGTTGGAAAGACAATTACCGGTATTGCCACGTACAGAAATTGCTGGTAAAGCGATA
>Ga0157372_10001899_pt1 | contig 22682 bp, 47 predicted proteins | sample C55metaG_FD_115307 | JGI IMG/M metagenome (GOLD analysis project Ga0157372, IMG submission 115307) | Corn rhizosphere microbial communities from Kellogg Biological Station, Michigan, USA - C5-5 metaG | ecosystem: Host-associated > Plants > Roots > Rhizosphere > Soil | place: USA: Michigan... | reverse complement strand
CCGTCCGTGGACCCAGTCCATTCGATGCATTCCGTCATGAGATGAGTGTATAGACATGTCTGGTTTCACCGACTGGTACTCCAACAAGGTGCTCCAGGAGATCGCTGACAACGCCTGGATCGCGCTGCACTACGACTCCCCGGAGTTGGACGGCCTGGGCGGCTCAGAGATCTCTGGAGGCGGCTACCACCGCATCCTGACGCCGTTCACGATGCCGTCCAACCGGGTGATCTGGTCGGCGGCGGACAGTGTCTTCGTGGGGCTGAACTCCACCCGGCTGACGCACTTCAGCGTCAACGACTCCCAGGTGCGCGGGAACATGTACTGCTTCGGTGAGCTGCCTGAGCCGATCACCATCCTGCAAGGACGGGGCTATGTGCTCAAGCAGGGTGATATCGCCATAAGCCACGCATAACGGGCGCAAAAGGGCATAAAAAAAGAGCCCACAAGGGGGACCCAGCCCGAAGGCCAGGTCCCCCAAGGGACTACTCCTCCTCGCGATGCTTGATCGCGAGGAGATCCTTCTCCAGCTCCATCTCGTGGAGCCGCTCCGACTTTCGGCTGGTCGGTACCGAAGGTGGAGTTCTCTTCTCGCGCGCGAGCTGATCTGCCTTGCGCTTGGCAGCTCGTGCCTTGATCTCCGCGTACCGCGCGAAGACCTTGCCGACCAGGACTCCTGCCCCGTGTGCATAGGTGTGGCTGATGACGAACTCGGTGTCCCACTGCTCGTCGTTGAACCGCACCCGGCACTCGTAGGTGTACTCCTTGTCGGGATCATGCAACGGTTCCCTCCGTCGCGCCGACCACCTTCCGATGGTCTGGATCACGTCCCCGGTGGTGACATCGATAGGCCCGCCCATGATGTGGCGGTCGGTGTCCTCCACGAACCACGACTTGAACTTGCAAGCCCCCTCGTGGTTCCCCTCGAAGACGCAATCGTCGTTGAGCCAACACATCAGGCTGCTCCGATGCCGATCCGCTCAGCGAGCCGACGCAGACCGTTGCGCTCCTCGACGGGTACCTGAGGATTCACCGGGCCAGCGGCGATCTGAGCAGGTGTCCGCAACGTCGGCGTGTCCTTGTGCTGACACTCGCGAACGTAGGACCAGTTCCCGTGACGCAGGAACTCCTCGGCGTTGTGACGCAGACCGAGGTACTGGCCGACCCACCCGTCTTCGATGGGCAGAGCGCGACGGCCCTCCTCGTGACTCTCGTGCATCGCCGGGGCGACACAGACAGTCCCGAGCTTGCAGCCGTGCTCGTCGGTGCGCACGATGTTGCCGTGCACCGTGTTCCGTGAGGTGGTCTGGAGCTGGTAGAGATGCCCGTCCGAGCCCCGGACGAAGATCTCGCCCATGTTCTCGTGCTGGAGCCGCTCCTCGGGAGTGAGGACCATCATCAGCAGCTCCAGGGCCCGGTCCTTGGCCTCCTGACGAAGACGCTGGAACTCCTGCTCGCGGGCCAGGCGCTCGCGGTTGATCCGCTCCCGCTCAGCCTGCTCACGGTCCCGACGCTCCTGCTCAGCGCGCTCGATTGCTTCGCGCTGCTCGTCGGTCATCTCCCACTGGGGACGGGTGCCCGCGCGCATGTGGCGCTCGAACTCCTCGCGCATCCGCTGACGGATGTGCTCCTCGAAATCACCGTCCCAGCGAGCCCAGACCACGTCTGGGATGGCCATGTTCATCTCGACCCGTTCACCGGTATTGGTGTTGCGCACCCAACCGGTCCAGATCGTGTCAGCAGTCGCCAAGCGATCTTCCCTTCTCGCGATGTACGGACCGTTCCAGACCTGCCACAACGCCCTACGCCAGGCCACCTCCGGGTCTTCGACGGTGATCTGGTTCCAAGTGATCGTGTTGGTGGCGTAGTTGATGGTGTACGGCTGGGTAGCAGCCTCGTAGTAGTACCTGATCCCAGTAGCACCAGTGCCCTGGTTCCAGTGGACATTGACCGGGGTCCAGCCGGTCGTAGTGGTAGTGGTGGCGTGCGTGTGTGCCGGGATGTACTGCGCCGTGATCGGCTGTTGGTACGCCCGACGACCTACGTCGATGACGTAGTTGTTGATCTCGTCGTCGTACCAGCGGTACGCCTCTTCAGCCTCGTAGCGAGCAATGATCCTCCGCTCGCGGTCGTCTCGGCCTACCCCAGCAGGTCGTGCTGGCTGATACCGATCCCGACGTTGCACCGGTGCCCGCAGACGAGTGTCGTGTGTGGGAACCCCGTTGGCCATCAACACCGTTCTGGTCGCCCAGTCCTCGTCGGTGTAATCGCGATAGGCGATTTCACGGACACGCTGGATCGACGCCTCTCGGACCCGGACACCGCCGAGCACCCGAGTGGCCTCTGGATCGTCGCGGGAACAGAACCTCCCACCCCCGTTTCGGACATCGTGGCGAGGCATCAGACAACCTCAACCGTGGTGGTCACGGTGACGTGCAACAGCCGACACTTGTGGTCGGGGTGGTCAGCGTTCCACTGGTCGACCACGCGCTGTGCGTGCTCGGCGTCGGACCCGTAGCGGTCGTGTACTCCGACGTTGGTGTGGTCTTCCTTGTACTGCCACCAGGCCTCGTGGGAAACCTCGTGTTGGAGCACAGTTTGATCCGGTGGTTCAGTGATTACTTCCATGCGTGCCTGCTTTCTCTAGAGCGCCGAGAGCGCCTCTTCGGTGATGAACTTCCGACGCTCCACCAAGTGGTAACGCCAAGTCCGCTCAGCTTTGTTGGCGGCTTCGCTCAAGAACTCCCCGACCATCCAGTCCCAGCAGTCCTCTTGCGTCCCCGACTTGGTGACTTCGGTGCTGCCGTCGTTGCTGACCTTCCAGACCTGGAACTTCAGGATGGTTTCGGTGACCTTGCACTCGGGCGGCTCGAAGATGGTTTCACTCAACTTGATCTCCTAACGACCAGTGGGGGCTGACCGAAGCCAGCCCCCACCGATCACTTCAGTCGGTTCAGGACACGGGTCCCAACGAATGTCCAGAACCAGCGGGCGATGGTCATGAACCCCGTTTCCGAGTGGAGGCCTTCTCCTCCTCGTCAACGAAGTTCAGCTTGTTGGAGCAGTTCTCCGCACCGTGCCAGGTGCCCTCGAAGTGGTCGTCCTCCGAGCGCTGAGCGCTGTTACCCGAGACACCCTGGATCTGCCGGTGGGTGATCTCGCCCAGGACGTTGACCGCAGCGTGATCGTCATCGACGTACTTGCGGTTGATGTCCGTGACGGTCACCGGGATGCAGCGGCCCTGGTACACCTTGTGAACGATGGCTCCTACGAACACGCTCAGCCGCCCTGGGTCTGGCGAGCCATGATGATCTTGCCCGCGTGCTTGTCGAACTCGCGGATCACCTCGCCCTTGTCGCCGCCCTCCTCCACGGAGTACGCCAGCATGCCCTTCTCCTTGGCCGCGTCGAACGCCGCCTTGGCCGCAGCGACCTCGTCCTTGTTCCGGGGGTCCCACATGATGCGGGTGTCTCCGGACGAGTCCGGGATGTGCAGGACGTTGCGCTGCACCTCGGTCTCGACGGGGCGCTCTTCAGTGCTGGTGCTCATTGACTCTCCTTGTGTGTTGTTTCCTGTTGTGGACAGGTCTAGATTCCCGAGACGGATGACCATTAGAGGTTGCGAGCCCTCTGTTGGCACTTGGCGCAGGTACGGCCTTCGTCTCGGTCGGAACGCTCTCGCCACCGGTACACATTGGCCCCGCACAGGGCGCTGGTGCCGTACCGGTTCTCCAACTCGGATCGGAGCACGTAGTGACTGACCCGGCCCTCGTCGGAGGTGAACATCGGGGCATAGCCCATCGGGATGCCGTTGACGGTGATGTTGTTGGACAGCTCGTTCACGTCGACCACTTTGAACCGATCAGCGTTCAACCGGTCGTGGGTGGACAGGTACCTGATCCCGTGGGACTGGTGCGCTGGGACCAGTACGAAGCCGTCCTGGACCATCTTCTCGGCGATGGTGGTATTGATCTCCTCAGGAGTCTTGCCCACCAGATCGGTGATCGAGTCCAGCGAGATCGGCATTTGCACCGTCACCTGAACATCGACCATCGCACGCAGACCAGTCGGCTCGATGCCGATCTCGGCTAGCGCCCGGTCCACCACCTCGCACCAGTTGTGCTCCTTGGCATACTTCTTGGCGATCACCTCCACCTTGGTCTTGAACTCGTTGAGTTCGGAGTTGACCTCCTCGTGCTCGGAAAGATCGAGCGGCATTGCTCCTCCTACGGCTTGGTTCCGGAGACGATGTACGTCGGCTGGAAGGGGTTCTGCCCGTTCTGGATCGCGAACCACTTCAGGTAGTCGTCCTCGGACTTGAACCCGTCGATCTCGGCGCGCTTCTTGGCTGCCTCAGCCTGAGAGACCGCGATCTGTGCCTGCGCCTTGGCGGCGTCCGCCTTGGCCTGAGCTTCCTCGGACTGAGCCTTGGCCACCGAGGTCTGCTCCTGAGCCACAGCGGTCTTCAGTTCCGCGTTCTTCGGCTGCGGCGATCCGATCAGGACCGAGATGCCCTCGAAGTACTGAGCCTTGGCGGTCTGCACCATCAGCGACGAGTCCGACTGGAGCGCCTCGTTGAGCTGCTTCTCCAGGTCGGTCTTGACCTGGGGGTTCTGCCACACGTCGCGCCAGTTGTAGCCCTGCACGATCCGGTCCAGGGTCTGGTCAGCCGGGTCAGCGACCAGCTTGCGCAGCAGCGTCTCCCAGCCATCGGTGTAGCTGTTGGAGTCGTTGAAGTGGGCGTCGTACCGCCGCGCGTACCGGTTGTAGAAGTCCTTGAGCGTCTTGCAGTCGGTCTTCAGAGTGAACCTGATGGTCACCGGGATCGACATCTCCACGGAGTCCTTGGTGACCGAGGAGAACGCCTTGGAGTCAGATCCGCTCTGTCCGGTGGCGTCCCACTCACGTTCGGAGGTCGGGAACTTCACATAGTCGTCGTTGGTCCACACCTTTCGGGTGGAAGCGTCCTCACAGCCGACGACCTTCTTGGCCTGGAACGGGCCCTTCTGGACGTGAACTGCGACCAGGTCTGACGGCAGGCTGTACCCGCACGAGCTGAGTACACCGACCATGAGGATGGCCCCCACGACCATCGTGAGCTTCTTCTTCACTGCACTTCCCTTCGGTACTTCCGGATTTCGTCGAGGACGATGGATGCGTACGTGTCTCCGAGCACTGCGTGCTCCGACGCCGAGACGGCGAGTTCATCGATCAGGTTTCGTGCAGCGATCAGTTCCTTCCTGTTGTTGGCGGGCAGTCGGTCGCGTTGCCCAGAGCGGGCCAGAAGTACGCCGACGACCACAGCGATGATCGGGATGACGGCCAAGAGCAGCCTCATTTCTTGGCCCTCTTTCTGCCGTCGTAGATGAAGGCTGCGGTGAGCACGGTGAGGCCGATCACGAGTACTGGCCAGGAAGCCAACAGACTCATCAGCCAGAGGAGCATCACCAGCACGAACGCGATCAGCAGCAGCCAGCCAAAGACTTGGAGCATTCCTTCTCCTTGCGTGCATGGAAAGACCCCCGGCCTCAACGGGGGATCAGAGGCCGGGGGTCGCTTGTGGGTTACTCGTCGGGCGTGAGCTGTGAGGCCTTCCCCGCGCGGGTGTTGGTCACCATCGTGGTCACGGCGGCGTACGCGCTCTGCGTGCCCACCGAGTCCCCCTTGTAGGACATCGTCTGTCCCCGAGCCACCCCGTAGGAGCCGCCGACCTGGATGGCGTCTTGATCTGCTGCCAGGAACAAGAACTTCCAGCCGTACTTCTCGGTCTGCTCGGTGACCTTGGCGAAGAGCCGGTCACGAGTCCACTCCTTCGAGGCGTTCTCCTGACCATCGGTGATCACCACGAAGATGACGTTGCCGGGGCGCTCATCCTCGGGAAGCGCAGCCAGCTCCTCGCCGAACTCGGTGATCAGCTTGCCCCAGGCGTCCAGCAGCGCGGTCATCCCGCGCGGTTCCAGACCCGGAGGCGGTGCGTCGTCGATGGGCGTCGACTCGTAGACCACCTCGTAGCGGTCGTCGAACTGGCTGACGCGCAAGGTGCACTTGCCGGGGAGAGCACGCTGCTCCTCGATGAACGTCTTCATGCCGCCGATAGCGTCATCGGCAGTCGAGTGCATGGAACCAGAGCGGTCCACCAGCATCGCCACGGCGGTGTAGTCAGGGTTGGTCATGTTGTACGTACTCCTTGCACCTCTTCGGCGAGGTGATCGATGAATCTCTTGCGAAACTCGCTGCGCTTGTTCAAGGTGGGATCGCACCGAGGATCGGTACAACCGTTGTTGAGATGCTCGCCTAGGACCATCCGAACATCGAAACGCTCTTGGATGTGGTCCAGGTCCAGCACCGGCTCCCTGAGACACTCAGTGATCAACCGAATGTCATCTATGACATCGTTTCGGGAGTCACCAGACAGAGAGACAGGATCGGCAGTCCAGGAGGCGACGACGTTGTACTCGTCGTAGTACACCTCTCGAACCGCGACCACATCTCCCAACTTGGTGAGGCGGTAGTTCCAGGTCACTCGTCATCCTCCAGGGGGTTGTCGCCGAACTCGGCGATCTCCCTGCGGAGTCGCTCATCGACCTTGACGGGGACCTTGTGGCCTGCCTTTCGGTGCTGCTCGACGTGTTCGATCATCTCGGCTCTTGAGGTGGTGATGAACTCCCCCGCCTCCTCTTCGTCCCCATCCAGGAGACACCCCGCGCAGACGATTCCCTGCCTGCTCGGGTAGATGTAGGCGTAGGAGTTCTCACCCCAGCGGACGTAGCTCACTCGTCGTCTTCCTCTTCCATTTCCTTCTTGGAGGCGTCCCGGCGAAGCGGGATGATGAGCTTGTACTCACCAGTCTTGGTGGTGCTGGTGAGCTTGTAGACCGGCATCTTGCGTACGTCGTAGTTCCACGCCTTGAGCACCATGTAGGTGACCCAGCGGGCGTCGATGCGCTTCTGCTGCCGAGCCAGCTCGTTGAGCCGCTTGACCAGCGCGATCACCGGCGAACCCTCGGGCTCGTTGGTCATGGTGCTGATCCTGTCGAAGAAGGCGTCAGCCTCCTCGATTCCGGCGTGCTGAGAGATCCACCAGTGCGCCGCCGCGAGCGCGGACGGCTTGGTCTTCAGGAAGCCGTTGTTGGCAGCCGCCTGACCCTTCTTGGTGGAGTGCATCAGCAACTCCTCGTTTGAACGGATGAACTCCAGCACTTCGGTGTTGGAGAGTTGCGCCGTCGTACGGACGGTGTAGATCATCCCGGTGACCATCTGGAGCGCCAGCTTGGCTACCGCACCCAGCGTCCGAGCCTGGCCGAAGCCCTCGAACTGGAGCAGGTCCGGGAGCGTACGAGCGGCTCCGGAGTCCATCGTCTTCTGGACATCCTCGGGAGCGTCGCGAACGACCACCCACTGGATGTTCTTGCCCGCTGCGATCTGAGCGTTCAGCCGGTGCTGGCCGTTGATCAGGTTGCCCTTCTTGTCGAAGGCAATCGGGTCGGGACAGAACGTCCACCGACCCTCTTCCATGTCGCGGGTGTACTTCTTGACCTGGTACTCGCGCAAGTTCCGGTTGACGTGGTTCTCCCCGAGGGCTTCCTTGGCTTGTGCGGGGGTCCACCGCTCGACTGAAACCGATGCGGCTTTTGCGGCCATGATTCTTCTCCTTGTCGTACTGCTTCAGCAGCAGTTGATGGCTCTCTCTTCGGTTGGATACGAGGAGTCGCACTCGTCGCACGTCCAGATCGGATCACCGTTGACAACATCGATGATCTCGGTGTCCCAGCCCGCCTCCAGGATGGTTACGCAACCTCCCTGGCAGGTACGCCGGGTCTTGGTGTAGGCGTCTACGTCGAAGTCTTCGACGGGCATGATGAACTCGTCATCCTCGATGTAGACGACCTTCTCGTCGGTCGACAAGCCTGACCACCAGTTGAAACAACCGGAACACCAGTGCTCATCACCTTCACTCTGGACGTTCTCCGTTACATCAGCCAACTTCTAGTCTCCTCTCGATTAGCCTCATCAGTTCCTGTGCTGACATCTGGTACTCGGTGGCTTCACCCGATACGAAGGTGATCTCACAGGTCACCGCGTCGATGTACGCGATGGACTCGATGTGAGTGATGTTGATGAAGTCGGACTCCACCTGGAGGAACAAGTCGTACTCCTGTTCGTGTGTGTTGCGTACATTACATTGCGTGTATAGAAAGTCAAGGACCCCTCCCCGGACTGGACGGAACGAGGAGGGGTCCTTGGTGGGGTACTTCTGTTCCCCCAGTTCACCTACGTGCGCCGAGTCAAGGAACGCGCGTAGAAGAACACCTGCTAGCTGAACCACTCCAGCGGAGGGTCCAGCAAATCGATGTGGACCCAGGGCAGTGGGCCTAGCTGGTGCATCACCCACAGGGTCTCCAGCAGGCAACAGTGACTACAGATTCGCGTCTTCCCGTCGTACCTGCTGTGTGCAACGACTCCTCGATGGAAGTTCCTCCCGCAACGCGGACAAGCGCTGGGTTCGGTCGCACGTCGTCTTCTCATGGTTCACTCGCCCTGCCCAAGGACGGCGATGATGGCTTCGGTAGCGGTCTCCACCATCTTGATCGTCATCTTGTTCTCCAGCGGGTCGATCTCCAAGGTGATCTGCTGGCGAACTTCCGGAGACCGAAGGGCCTCCAAGACCTTGTCTAGGATGATCACTGAGGCGTCGAGGCACAGTGGACAGTCCTCCTCGGTGAACCGAGGTTCGGCTAGACACACTGACTCAGCCGCATCGCTCAGCAGCTTTTCCCTGACCGTCGTCAACGACGGACCCCCTTCTTGGTCTTCTTGGCAGCCTTACGCTCTGCCTTCGCTTGAACGTATTCCTCGTGCAGCTTCTGCTCGGCCAGGATCGACGCGATCAGCTCTGCGGTGTGATCCGCGATGTGCTCGCGAAGCTTGGGCGGTGCTCCTTGTGCAGCGATGAGTTCCCAGTCCTTCATCGCCACCCTGGAAGCGTCTGCGGTGATCTGCGCCTTGTCCCAGTCCTTAGCCCCAGACCAGGTAAGGACACCGAACAGCAGGCAGAACACCATCCCCGTTATCCGCTCGGAGTGATTGTCAGCGGTGATCCCCCAGTAGAGCTGGACAACGCCGTTGACGAAGAACCACAGCGTCCAGAAGATGTACCGCTTCCAGGTCTTGGTCGCACTGCGATGGCGCGCCTTCAGGTCCCCCAGGATCTGATCATCGGACCCGTAGAAGCTTTCACCCATCATCTTCCTCCTTGGAGACCTCTTCGATCCCGTTGAGGATGGCCTCTTCGCGCCGCGCCTTGCCGATCTCGTAGCCAGTGGCGAAGTAGGCGTGCGCCCCTGCGGTGAACACCATGTTCCACAGGTCCCAGACCTTCCAGACCAGGAACTTCAGGTTCTCGGCGTCGGGCAGTTCCGGGTTCTTCCCGGTCAGCTCCACGACCATCGCCTGGCCCTTGCCGAGCAGCGAGAACCCAGTGGACTCAGCGACCTCCTCGATCATCTTCTCGAAGCCCTGGCTGGTCGCCCCCACCAGCTCCGGGTCGTTGGCAGCCTCGTTGGCGTAGGTCACCGAGGCCAGTTGGAAGTCTTCGGAGAAGACCGATTCGGGGTCGGCGAAACGCGGGTCCTGCTGCCCGATCAGGACCCCAGAGGCCAGCGACTGCCAGATCATCGCCAGCCAGGCCAGCTTGAGCGTCGGCTTGGTCTTGGCGATGGCGTCTTCGTTGTCGGCGAACTCGACACCGTTGAACCTGCGGTACTGCCTGGTGAGCTGCTTGTCGACGGTGCGCTCGGCGTACGTGAGGAACGCCTGGTAGTGCGGCACCTCAGCGAGGGACTGGATGTAGTTGGTCGTCTTCTGTTCGCTTCCTTCCTCGTTGTCTGTCAGACCGGTGATGTAGGCGGCTCGGTCAAACTCTTCCTTGATGCTCACTAGGCTCTCCCGTACTGGATGATCAGAGATCGGAGCGAATCGAACAGCATTTGCTCGAAGTCGTTGCGCGCGTTGTTGTTAGCGAACCTGCGGAACAGGTCCTTGAGTGCAGCAAGTGCTCTACGGAGAACGGTGAGGACGGTCTCCATTAGCGCACCAGGAACTGAAGGAACGCCCGGAGCGTCTGGGCGTCCATCTCGATCTGCACGGTTTCTGCACTGCTGAACTGCGACTGATAGCACCGACCGGCCACAAAGGCGAGGCCCGCCAGATTCATGGCGTCCTCGTCACTCACCCCACCTCCGTCGATCACGACACCGGCGAGCCACTCACGCAGCTCGTTCTCCTGCTCGTCATCGAGGATCACGTTGGCCTTCTCGATCTGGTCAGCCCCGAAAGCATCAGTGATGCTGATTGACATTGCGCTCCTTGGATTCAGTTTTGCGGTCGAAGGGAGGGGCAGCCGCCACTGCCCCTCCCCTCTTGGACTGGTACTACAGGTACTACAGGAAGATCAGGCTGGCTGCTTGATCTTGATGGAACCGTCCTCGCGGAAGTCCACGATGTGCGCGTTCAACCGCTCGTCCACCACCTCGGCGAGAACCTCGCCGAGCACCGAACCGAGCTGGTCCTTGACCGGTCGGTCGGTGGCACGCTGGTGGGTGTCGTGTGCCTCCCTCAGAGCCTGGGCCTCGACCACGAAGTCTTCGGTGGAGAGCTTCGCTCCAAGCTCTCCGGTCCGAACGATGGCCGCGACCTTGACGCCCTTGAGCGCCTCCATGATCCACGCCGGGGAGTAGCCGTCGTACGCCGCGTGAAGCGCGTCGTAGTCGACGTTCTCCCGCTGCTCGGCGGGGATGGTGACGTTGATCAGCCGCTCCACCCCTTCCCGGTCCAGGCTGCTGATGTGGATCATCCGGTCGATACGACCGGCCCGAGTCATCGACTTGGTGAGTTCGTCGATGTGGTTGGAGGTGAGCAGGAGCATGACCTCACGGCCCTTGGCTCCCGCCCCGTCGAAGAGGTCCAGGAGCTTGTCCATCTCCTGCGGACCCCGCTGCATGAGCTTCTCGACATCCTCGACGGTGACCAGCGTGGGCGTCCCCAGACGCTCCGCGAAGGCCACCACCTTGGCGATGTCCTCGTCCCAGCGGCTGCGGATGTAGCCCCAGCCGTTCTCCAGGGCGATCTGCCCAGCGATGTTGCAGAACTCGGTCTTGCCGGTGCCGTTCTCACCGTGGAGCAGGACCTTGTTGCCGAGCGGCACGTTCGCCTGCCGAAGCAGGTCCGCGTGCTCGATCCGACCGAGGACCGCGTGGCGCAGAGCGTGCCAAGCGGCCTGGGAGTAGACGATCTTCTCCCGGTCGGTCTTGTAGGCGTCGATGAACTCGGGCTCGATGATCTCCCCGGACTTGGGGTTGGCCCGACCGACGCCGTACAGCGCCTTGTTGCGGTAGATGCTGTTGTGCTTGAGGTAGTTCTCGACCAGCATGAACAGGCCGTTGATCGCCTGCTGCATCTTCTTCGGCGCAGTGACGGCGACCACGAAGTTGAACCCGTAGTCGGCGTCGACGTTGTAGTACAGGTTGAACTGAGCGTGGAGCGGGCTGAACTCCATCAGGCCCCACGGCACCTCGATGGTCTCGGTGGTGCCGTCCGGGTTGAGACCGACCGTGACGGTCTTGTACTCCGGACGCTGTTCCGGCGAGAAGAAGGACGCCGGGATGGTCTTGCCGACCGCGCCGAGCCCGTAGGTGTCGGTGAGGACACGGGCGAAGGCCACGGCACCGTCGTTGGGACGGGCCTTGAACTCCTTGGTGAAGTCCACCATCTGCGCGTTCGCCTTGATGATCTTGGAACCCTGGTTGACCAGGTCCTCCAGGCTCATCGTCGGAGGCTTCTCGACGTACTGCTGGCCGTCCGTACGGTCACGGAACAGCTCGTTGATCTTCAGAGAGCCGCCTGCCAGCTTCGCGAGCTGGTCGTTGACGGAGTCGTTGTGCTCCTTGATCTTCTTCTCGTTGAACTTCTGCTCGTCGGTCTTGGTGTTGGCCACGAGTGACTCTCTCTCTTATCGGTTGGGTTCGATGATCAGTTGGGCACCCAGATCGGTCATCACTCCTCACTGGGGTGTTGCTGTCGAGAAGGTCCCCTACTCGGGGTCTCCGGTACTGCTGTTCTGCCGGTCCTTAGCGGTCCGTACACAGAAGTCGCACGAGTGCTCTCGCGTGCTCTCGTGCTGGTGAACGTAGGCGACGGGCTCGACCCGCAGATTCGCCTTCACGTCCTTCACGTTGGCCAGACCAGCGGTCTGCATCAACGTCGAGGTGTCCTCAGCCAGGACACGCATCTGCTGGTCGGTCAGAACGACATCGTCCAGCGTCTTCAGGTCCACGGTGACCCGATATCTCGGCATTCTGCTCCTTAGTTGGGTTCGATGATGAGCGCAAAGGGCCCAGGTCATCACTCCTGGGCCCAACTGATCGTGCGTGTGTACGGCGGTGCTCTGGGGATGGTGAGACCCCTTCCTAGGTCTGCGTGGGTGTTACCTCCACTGCGTCGTCCAAGATCCCGCGTTGGATCTCAAGCGCCGCTTCACTGGGGGTGCCGGTGGTGTCCCCTCCGACGAAGACGCCGTCCTCATCGAAGATGGACACCACCACAGCCGCAACGTCCTTGTTCAGGTTGCGGTTGGCACCCTTCAAGGAGGTCATGACGAACTGAAGGGTCCGAGCCATCTCAGGCGCGTCAGCGTCCACGATGACCTGGACCTCCAGCACTGTCTGCTTTCTTGGCTTGCCAGCCATGAGCTATACCTCCTCTCGCCCTGTGTCACTGCTCGGAGCTGACCGAGCGCCTTTCGGCTTCGGCGATGTCCTCTTCGTCCAGGTGACGGTTGAGCACGTCGCTGATCTCGGTGAGCGTGTGGCACTCGTCGTAGACGCCCTGACGAGCCTGAGTCTGGTTCACCGTCGCGCGGTCGACCTTGGACAGGTACAGCGCGAACATCTTGGCGGGCTCGCGCCAGGCGTTCATCCCTTGCGGGTTCTCGCGCGTCCACGCCCGCGCGTTCCAGTAGGACAGGTCCTTCTTGTTCCCGGCGACCTTGGCCTTGTTGGCGAAGTACCGGTACGCCGCAGGGACCTCCGGGGCGAGCATGAACTCCACCCAGTCGACCGCACGCGGGTCGGTCATCGCCTCGATGGCTGCCTGGTCCAACTTCGCGGCCAGCCCTTCGGGCATCTCGTGGTTGGAGTACACCGTGGCTGCCACGTCGACCGGAGTCGGGACCTCGACCTCTTCGTCGATGATCGCCCGGAGCCGCTCGATGTTCTCGCCCTCCGTGCCGAGCAGTTCCACGCCCAGCATCGCCTTGGCGATCTCGTCAGCCTTGGTCGCCTTCTGCTCGGCGGTCATGGCGTTGTACTCCTCGGAGGCGTACTCGTCGATCACCTGCGAGACCGGGGTGACCTCAGAGGTCACCGGAGCCATGTTGTAGCGCTCATCGGCGAACTCGTGGGCCCGCGCGGCGTTGGGGAAGAAGCGCTCCTCGACCAGGGACTTGTCCTCGTCGAAGACCCGCAGCCGAACAGCCTCCTCAGCCGAGACGACCACCTCGTCGGTGGCCTTGACCCACTCCTCGTCAGACTCGACCAGGCCGATCTTCTCCAGCACCGAGTTGATCGGGTGCTCGCCGTTCAGCTTGCGCACGCCCTCGCGAGAGGTGCGGAACAACTTCCAGGTCGTGGGCCGACCCATCACCAGCCAGTTGGAACCGTCCCAGCCGAAGTTGATGACGAACCGAAGCCCGTTGACGATCACGGTCAGCAGCCAAGCGATAGCCACCAACAGCCCGAAGGCGACCAACAGCACGACGCCGACGATGAAGACGGCGACGGCAGCCACCAGCGAGATGGCCCACAGAGCCACCTTGAGGACACCGGTGACCACCCAGCCAACGGCTCCCACGACGTACCCGGCCCCGCGACCAGAGGTCTTGGCACCCTTCTTGATCATCCGGCCCAGCCAGGTGAGCGTGGCGGATGTTCCTCGCCAGAGCTTGTTGCCAAGCGCCCTGGCCTTCCTTGCAGCGCGGTCGAAGAACCCCTCGCCGGGGATCTCAGCCGCTGACGTTGCAGCGTGTGACATGACACTTTCCTTCCTGCTTGCGTGTATGTGGCCCGAACAGACCAAAGACCCCCAGGTCCCTTATCCCCTTGAGACCTGGGGGTCGAGTCCCGTTCGGAACTCAGCCTGTACGCCGCAGCGGATGCGGCGGCGTCCAGACATCTGTGGTGCTCCGTAAGCCGTTGCTCACGTTCTTGATCAAGGCTGCCGGGGCACGCTTACCCCAGTCCACCTTCGAGAGGACTTCCTTGATCTTGGAAGTCGGAATCCGATGGAAGGACGCGGCAAGCACCGATCCCGCCGTCCCGGAGTCCAGACGATGCCACCCGAGTTGGTGAGTGAAGAACTCGAAGTACATGTCCAGCAGGGCTTCGATGTCGCCTTCCTGCTGTGGATCTTCGGTTACGTAGAGCACAACATCGACTCTGTCTTGGTCGATGGCCCTTGGTTGGTTTCTTGCCATGCAATCCCTCCTCGGAATAGCCCCCCAGCTACTTCATCTTCGGGTTGACGACGACCACGGTTGTGGCGTCGATGATCTTGAGTCTGCTCAGATCTCCCCGCGCGAGTTTCTTCGCCGTGCTCAAGACCCGCTCGTCGACCTTGGTGTAGGTGACGCGCGTGTTCTTGTTGGACGCCTTGGCCCGCGCCTTCTTCTTTGAAGCGCGGTCAGCAGCGTGCTTGGCGGCGTCCTTGACCGTCTTCTCGTGCACGCTGGTGGTCTTGCGGACGGAGTTCTTGGTCATCACTCCATCCCCTTCGTGAAGACCCTGATCCGGTTGAGGATCTTCCGGTCGTTGGACTCAAGCCCGGAGTGGAACTCGATGGGGCAGGACCGCTTGATGAACCGCCAGAGCGTGTAGCGCGGCCAGATAGTCGAGGGCGTCCAGTCCGTAGGCGTCTCGATCTCGACGAAGCCGTCGATCAACAAGCCGTGGATCAGGAGGCTGGCCTGGTCTTCGGGCAGCAGGTTCGGGTGCTTGGTCTCTAGGAAGCCCTGGTTGGCTTCCTCAGTGAGGTCGGCGTAGTGGAAGCCGTACTTCACCTCTGGAACGTCGTAGCGGCGTACGACGACAACGACCTGGGGATTCATGCCTTCCTCCCCGGTCGGAACCAGATCCCGGTGGCCACGAAGAAGATCGCGAGCAGAATCAGGTACACCGCCATGAAGTCGGTGTGGTTGCTGTGCGGCGCGTAGGTGATCGCGCCGACGCTTGCGACAAACAGGATGGTCGCGATGACCATCGAGATCTTCTGGATGAGCATGGTGTCTCCTTCTAAATGCGTGCGTAATAGGTGCAGAAACGCAAAAGACCCCTGGAGACTGTGGTGCCTCCAGGGGTCGTGGCCGCCTTCCGTCATTCCAACGGCTTTGAGCGGCTTTGCGTTATTTTGGGCATGCTTCCGCTACCCATGCGTATATTGTAGCAAATTACGCTACACAACGCAACGTTCTACATGGTTAAGAGGGTATCGATGTACCTCCGGATGTCTTCCTGGCTGTACTCGTCCTTCTTCTCGACGACTTCGGCGACCTTCTTGCGGTCGAAATCCATGTCGTCGATCAGGTAGTCCATGACCACCCTCTTGTTGACCTCACCGGGCTCGGTGGGAGCCGGATAGTAGGTCTTGTGCCCTGCGGTCCCCAGGTACCGGTCGAGGGTCTTACGGTCCTCGTCCACGGCGTCACACAGCGTCTGGAAATCGATGTCCAGACCCTTGGCGATCCCGGCGATCTTGCGCGGCTGGGGGATTCGGGTTCCCAGTTCGACGCTGATGAACCCAGACTTGCTGTAGCCCGCCAACTGCGCGGCCTGGGGCTGGGTAAGACCCAACTTCAGACGGGCCTCGCGGACCAACTCGCCAGACTTGGTCTTCGGCGGGGCCAGATTCTCTTCCTTGCGTGGTGGCTGCTTCTTTCTTCGTGTCTTGGACTCCGACATCAAGATCTCCTTCTGCTCTCCCTTCTCCCATCCGACCTCACGCAGCCTGATCAGCGTGGTCAGATAGATCGGGGACCTATGGCGGCGCTCACGCCAGTGGTAGGCAACGCGGTGCTCATTCAGCGCTGCCCTTGGTGACTCAACCAGTGATCCGGCTGCGACGTACTCAGCACGCGGCAGTTCCCGCACAATCCTGCGCGGAGGGGCCCAGGGCTCGCTGTCCTGATCCCTGTCGATCACGGTCATCATGACCTAGCTCTTCGTGCTCTTCTTGGCGGGCTGCTGGCCACGCTTCTCCGGAGGAAGGCCCTGCTTCCAGGCCTTGCCATTCGGACGGTCGTGGTTCCGCTCGCCCTTCTTTGCCTTACCGCCACCCTTAGTCTTCGCCATCTCTAGTCCCGTTCAGTGGTTGTGGTTGGGGTTGTCGCACTTGATTGCCAGATCGTGCTCACAGAGCTGCTTGACGTGCCCGCACGCTTCACAGATGCACTTCACGTCGACCTCTTGGATCTCGGTGATCGCACCTGCCTTCATCAGCTTCTTCTCGCCGTGCAGCAGCATGTACGCGGAGTTGTAGGTTCCCACGCTGCTTCGGGCGACCCGGATGTGGACCATCGGACTGCTGCACTGATCGCACAGCAGCGGCTCTGATCCCTTGTCGGCGTGCTCTCGCATGGTTGCGACAGCCACGTTGTGCAGCCGGTAGGCCCGAACGAGTTCGGGGTAGTCGCCGTTGAAGTTGTCGCCGGTCATCTCCCGACCGAGCGCGAAATCCCCAAGGACCTTCGCGAAATCGATGGGTGGGAGCGGCACCAGGCTGGCTCGGGAGAACCAGCCGTGATCGCCTTCCTTGTCCCCGTAGGAGTACCAGCGGCACAGCACATACCCGCGCTGGAAACGGTCTTCCCAGTCCGGGTAGGTGTCGACCTGTTCGTCGGGCATCATCAGTTGAGCGATGATCAGATCGTTGTCGACCTCGGAGTTCGACCCGATGACGAAAGCAGTGTCACCGGGCTGAAGCGCGTACTGCTCAGAAGTCGGCTTGTGAGTCTCCCCAGAGCGGTGAGAACTCATCGCGAAGTCCTGAGTGGCGAACTCCATCATCATCTGGATGTCAGGTCCCATTCGGTTCTTCTCTCGTTAGATTCGATGATCAGTGAGCGCAAGAAACCGGGTCATCAACTCCCGGCTCCCGTGGTGGTGCTAGTTGTTCTTCGGGCGGTGCTGGCACGGGATGCGTCCCGTGCTGGTGACCAGAACGGTCTGGTCGAAGGCGTTGCGAGGGTTGTTGATCACGTCGATGTAGCGCACCTCGATGATGTGCGAGCCGTCCTTGTGGACCACTCGCTCGAACATCTTCCTCAGGTCGTGCGCGTACATCGCTGCGGCGAGCCCACGGTCCTCGAACCGAGCCAGCGGCTCTTGGTCGTTGCAGAAGACCGTGCGGACTTGATAGTTGGAACTCACTAGACCATCTCCTTGTACTGAGTTTCCAAGTGGTCGTAGGTCAGCCTCATCACCTCGATCCGCTTCCGGGCGTATTCCGCCTTGGACCGCATGGTGTGAGCCTCGCTGGTCATCCGGGCGTGCTCTTCGGGGTTGCCCTGTGCGAATGAAAGCAGGTGCTCCTTCATGTCGACGATCACGTCCAGCTTGATCAGCCCCATCTCCACCTCCTCCAGGATCTCCTTGAGGGAGTGAAGCTTCTCTTCGATCTCTTCAACGGTGATCATTCAGGCAGTTCTCCTTCAGGTGGGTTGACGGCGTCCATCAGGGACTCGACGTAGCTGGGGGTGAACATGGTCCCCAACCGCGCCCTGAGCCGCTCAGCAGCCAGCTTGCGCTCCTGGCGGCGGATCGAGTGGGCGAAAGTGGTCGCCCAGTCCCGGTTGACGGGCACCAAGACGGTCTCAGCGTCGTCGTGGTGGATGTCGGTGAGGTCACCGAGGGTCTTGAGCAGGTCCTCGGCCTCCTGCTCAGTGAAGGTGGCAACCGGCACCTCTTTGTACTCGCCCTGCTCGGGCCGAGGCAGGATCTTGTCGATCACCATCTCGGCAACCGTCTCGGCGAGAGTTCGTGCTTCGTTCATATCCATGCGTTTCCTTTCGTGCGTGAGTTAGTGCTTCACCCTGATCCGGTGAATCCGGATCAGGGCCCAGACGATGAAGTTGAAGCTGTTCATCGCTGCTCCTTCCTGTCGACGACACCCCCTTCGATGACCTTGTAGGTGGTGTCGAGGCCGATTTCCTTCTCCATCTGCGCCAGCATCTGCTTGCGCTTCAGGTCGCGCTGCATCTTCTTCTCTTCTTCGATGTCAGCCAGTTCCTGCTTGCGCGCTGCCGGGATCGGGGTGGCGGTCTTGAACACCACCAGCGGCCACATCGTGACCGGCCAGAGCGCAGCGGCGATAGCGGCCCTGCCCAGCGCCTCTTCGTGCGCCTTATCGTGATCGCGGTAGATCGGCTCCGCGCCACGGATGACATCGCCCCAGCGATCACGCTGTGGGGACTTGATCAGTCGTTGCTTCTCGTAGAAGTGTCGGTACACCGGGCGGTACAGCAACGCCGCGCCCAGGGAGTAGAGCACGGCGTACGGCACGATGTTGAAGACGATCCAGAGCACAACACCGAACATTGGTTACTCCTTCATCAGGTTCTCGATGGTCGAAAGATGCACAGGCTTGTAGTCCCAGGCGTCCAGGCCGACATGAATCTCTCGGCCTTCCCGGCGCTCGGGACCGTGGGTGTGACCGTGGAGAAGCCAAAGCCCCTCATCACGAAGCCGCCACTGGGTGTAGCGGACCTCGTGTCGGTCCTTGTTGTACGGGAAATGCGAAAGCAGCACGTCCTCACCGTTGATCCGGCGACGTGCTGCTGACTGCACCGAGTCGAAGACCTTGAGGTACTTCTTCTGGCGCTTGTGGGCGTCTCGATGCATCGGGTGACAACCGTCGTGGTTGCCTGAGATCAGGTGCTTGACCCCAGGTAGACCGGCGATCACTGACAGTGCGTAGTCCGGGTTGGAGACGGCGAGGTCGCCGAGCACCCAGACGGTGTCGTGCTTGCCCACAGCCTTTCGCCAGTGCTTGGCGATGACTGCGTCGTGCTCTTGGACCGACTCGAAGCCTCGGATCTTGGCCACCAGCCGGTGTCCGATGTGCGGGTCTGAGGTGAACCAGACACTCACAGCTCTTGGCCTTCGAGAACACCACGGGCGTGAGCGTTCTCGTCGACGCTCTCGATCAGCACCAAGATCCTGTTGGTGGATTTGGTGATCGCCACCTCCATCGACTCGCCAGCGTTACGGCACTCGTAGAAGGTGTCCGAGATGATCTTGCGAACGCCATCACGGAGTTCCGGGCTGACCGGCCTACTCATTCGCTCACCCCCGCAGCGAGGAGCAGGCCACGCTCGTGGCCGATGTCGTAGATGGTGTCGATGAACGGGGTCAACGCTGTTGCGAGGTGGTCCCAGTGATTCTCGTACTGCGGGTCCCAGTCGCCACAGGCACACTCGGCTGCGTAGGTGGAACCGGTGAGCCGGTGCTCGAAGAACTCCTTGGCCAGCAGTTCGCGGATCGAGTCGGCGATGGCCTGATCACCGCTATCCGCCGCTGCCTCGATGGCATCGCGGATCTCCTTGTCCTCTACGGTCACTTCTTCTCCTTTGGAACTTCGGGTGGAACGTGCAGGGTCCAGTGCTCGCCGATGCAGATCCAGGTGGACCCATCAGGCTTGCGGTGATTGGACGGTTGCAGGCAGCGCATCAAGATGCCGCCACCCCGAGGTGGTTCGTCACGACTGACCCCGCAGGACATGCAGGGTGCTTCGGTACGCGGGTGCTTGCCGTACTTGATCATTTGATGAACTCGACTCGGGAGAACGGCATCCCGGTCACCCTGTGAGTGCCGCTTTTGATGGAGTGCGAACCACCACCTGCCATACCTGCGTGGTAGTTGCAGATCTTGTTGTAGCAGCGCACACAGAGTCGATTGATCACACCGCAACAGGAACGAATGCCCATAAGCTTCGCTTCGTTCGAGCACGGTTGGCTGGTTTCGTACACCACGCCGCCCTTGATTAACTTGTAGCCCTCACAGCCCTCTTGAGGCTCTTCGTGGACCTCGAAGTCCAGGTGTTCGATGGCATCTGGGATTTTCGCTTCGGTCACCGGAACTCCCCGTGCGTGTACATCGGACCCGGCATCCGGGTCTTGTAGTGCTCGCTGTCTTCGACAGCGCGAACCACGATGTTGCCGTCCGGATCACCGATCATCCGGGCACTGTTGGGATCGTCGAGCTTCTCCAACAGCGAGACCAGGTTGCGCCTGGTCATCTCCAGCACCGGCTTGGTGCCGAGCGGAGTGTCTTCACTGGCGATGTACTTCACACATCTTCCTTTCCGGTTGGAAGGACGCACTCATGTTCGTAGCCGACCGCAACGACTGTTCCGCATGCGTGGCAGACGACAGCAATCAGGTTGCCCTCTTCGTCATGGGCGAACGGCACGTTCTTCTCGACGGGATGTTCGTTCATGTTCCTCCCTAGACATGCGAAAAGCCCCCGGTTTCAGAGGCCTAGAAGTACTACTTCTAAGCATGAAGCCGGGGGCTTCTCGCGGGTATAGCTACGCCCACACGTGTATTTTAGCACACATTACGCACAACAAGCAACCTACTCCTGCTCGTTGAGCTTCGCCGAGGCCTCCTTCGCTGCGATGGAGAGCTTGATCATCTGGAGCCGGATCGCCTCCAGCCACCGGTCGGCCTCGTCGGGGTTCACGTCGGTGATGTACATCCCCAAGGTGACCACCCCGCGCATGAACTCCTCGTTGACGCCGTCTTGGTCGGCGTCGTTGAGTTCCTCCCACAGGAGCACCGCAGAGGCCTGGATGACCTCCTCCACGGCTGCCTGGTGGGCCAGCTCGCGTTGTACACCGGGGTCGTCGGGCATCGCCTCAGCGATCCGAGCGTTGATCGCCCTACGGACCTCGTCAGGAGCCTCCCAGCCGTTGTCCTTGGCGGCTTCGTACTCCTCCTTGGTGACCTTCCAGAGGGTGGCGACGTGCTTGGTGCCCCACTCGCCTTCGGGGTGCAGCCGAGAGGACCAATGACCGAAGCGGTAGCCCCGGTCGTAGACCCGGTCGATCTGACGGGTGATGTAGTCCTTCTCCTCGTCGGTCTCGGCGTCCTCGGTCTCGAAGGCGACGTGATCGGACTTGAACACGATCTGCCCCCAGATCGTCACCTCGTCCTCGGTCTTGGAGATGGCGTAGTCACCCCAGGTGATCTCCTGCTGAAGCGGATGGGCTACCTGGTTGGCCTCCTGCTCGTAGGCGCGCTGGTCTTCCATCAGTGCGTCGAAGGACTCGTAACTGACCACCCGAACTCGTCCTCCGGTCCGGGCTTCCAACTCGTCACCGACGTAGTGGTCGTCGCTCACGTCTTCCTCTCCACGTAGAACCACTTGTACTTCGAGTTCATCTTGCCGATGAACCGGTCACTAGGACGTAGGGCAACGCCTACGTCCCAGCGCTTGGTGAACAGGTAGCCCCGCCAACAGGGACCACCGATGCCCTTCAGAGAGCGTCGGCAGTCCCTGTCCAGCGGGCAGATGTGCACCCTCAGAACGTCACGACCTTGGCCTTCTCTGCCTCGCGCTTCGCCACCCAGCTCGCCAGTGTTTTCTCGAAGCCCATCAAGGCATAACCCCAGGTCTCACCGCTGTCCTGATACTTCTGAGCAGCGACGAGCGCTTGCTTCAACGCCTCAGTGCGCTCCTTGGGTGGATAGTCCAGGAACACGCTGTCGGCGATGGTGTCGATCCCCGACTCGTTGGTCACGGTGTCGATGGTCTCGCCCAGATTCATCTCGGCCAACAGATGCCCCACGATGCACGCCGGGGCGGCATAGTCGACCTGCTCTTCCCAGAGCTGAGACACCGGGTTGAGCACATTCTTGATGTCGTAGTACCGGCAGTCCCCATCGGAGGCGTGCGGATAGATGTAGTCGTAACCCTTGGCTTCAACCACTGCGCGCATCCGCTTGAGCACCTCCAACTCCAGCGGAGTCAGATCCACATCATCGAAGGACAACGGGGTGTAGATCCCCTCGGTGTCGTAGGTAGTCACAGCTTCTCCCCAGCGATGAACTCGGCGATCATGCGGACATCAGCGGCGTCGTTGCCGCCGCTGAAGAGCTGGTCAGCCTGGTCTTGGCTCAGCCCGAGCTTCTTCCTGGCGTAGTTCTCGATGGACTCGCCCCTGACCTGATGGGCCGTCTGGAAGCCAGGCTCGTGCATCTGGGCGACGTAACCCGCAACGCAGTAGGCGGTGCCACAGGAGTTTTCCAGCCAGTACGAGGCCAGCTCGACCAGCTTCTTCTGCTCGTCGTAGGACAGGTACTCGTTGCGCGCGTACATCGCGTCGCGGTACTCAGCGACGCCCTCGGACGCCATCCTCCAGGCGTACTGGCGGTCGCTGACCATCCACTCACCCTGGTACCACTCGGACTCGATCTCGGGCTTCTTGTCCTGCTCTTCCACCCACTCCACTGCCTTGCGCAACAGGGGAACGTTCACTTCAGCCATCGTTAGATACCTCTCTAGTTTGGTTCGCTGAACTTGTTGTACAGGTGCTGGGGTTACTCCTCGAACTCTTTTGCGTAGGCCTTCTCCAGGGT
>Ga0157372_10001897_pt1 | contig 22688 bp, 26 predicted proteins | sample C55metaG_FD_115307 | JGI IMG/M metagenome (GOLD analysis project Ga0157372, IMG submission 115307) | Corn rhizosphere microbial communities from Kellogg Biological Station, Michigan, USA - C5-5 metaG | ecosystem: Host-associated > Plants > Roots > Rhizosphere > Soil | place: USA: Michigan... | reverse complement strand
CAACCACCACATTCCCGGTGTAAAAGGCAAACCAAAAGGTCAACACGGCGCAAATAACCGCCAGCAACATCCAAAGAGTTTGTTTTCGCTGTAACATAAGCTTAAAGTTCAGGATACAATGGGAACTGTTTCATAAACGCATTCACATCCCCCCGCATCGCCGCCAGCACATCGTCCTTCTCCGCATTCACAAGCGCCCTGTCGATCATCTCCACCACCGTCGTCATATGCGACTCCTTCATCCCCCGGGTCGTGATCGCCGGCACGCCGACGCGAATGCCCGAAGTGATAAAAGCACTCTTATCATCAAAGGGAACCATATTTTTATTCACCGTGATCTCCGCCTTGCCCAGCGCGATCTCCGCCTTCTTGCCGCTGATATCCTTATTCCGCAGATCGATCAGCAAGAGGTGATTGTCCGTGCCGCCGGAGACGATGTTATATCCCTTCGAAAGAAACGCCTTCGCCATCGCCTGGGCGTTTGAGATCACCTGTTTCGCATACACCGTGAAATCATCCGAGAGGATCTCCCCAAAAGCAACGGCCTTCGCCGCGATCACATGCTCCAGCGGACCACCCTGCGTTCCCGGGAATACCGCCATATCGATGAGATTGCTCATCGGGCGGATATTGCCTTTGACATCTTTCAGCCCGAACGGGTTGTCAAAATCCTTCTTCATCAGGATGATGCCGCCGCGCGGACCGCGAAGCGTCTTATGGGTCGTGGAAGTCACAAAATGACAATGGTCGAAGGGCGAGTTGAGCAGGCCCTTGGCGATAAGCCCCGCCGGGTGCGCCATATCGCACATCACAAAAGCCCCGACGCTGTCCGCGATCGCCCGGATACGGGCATAGTCCCAGTCGCGGCTATAGGCGCTGGCCCCGCAGATGATTACCTTCGGCTTTTCCTTCCTGGCCACGGTCTCCATCATGTCGTAATCCACCCGGCCGTCCTCTTTCTTCACGCCATAGAACACGGGACGATAGAGCTTCCCGGAAAAGTTCACCGGGGAACCATGCGTAAGGTGACCGCCCATGCTCAGGTCCAGACCCAGGATCGTGTCGCCGGGCTGAATAAGGGCCAACAGAAGCGCCGCATTGGCCTGGGCGCCGCTATGCGGTTGAACATTTGCATATTCGCAGCCGAAGATCTGCTTGAGCCGGTCGATAGCAAGTTGCTCTACCTGGTCGACGATCTCACACCCACCATAATATCTGCGGCCGGGATAGCCCTCCGCATATTTATTGGTAAGCACGGTCCCCATCGCCCGCATGACGGCCGATGAGGTAAAGTTCTCGGAAGCGATCAATTCAATTCCATGACGCTGACGTTCCAATTCTTTCCGGATGAGATCAAAGACCAAGGTATCGTTTTGCATGGCGCAAAAATAGGTCAAAAAGAATAATTTTCACTATTTTACGCTCCGAACCGGGCGCAGCCCTGTTCTATCATACGACATGAAAGCGATCATTCCCGTAGCAGGCGCTGGAACAAAATTACGTCCACATACGTATACGCAACCCAAGGCTTTGATCCCTTTAGCCGGCAAGACCATCCTCTCCATCATCGTCGACCAGCTGATGGAAGCCGGCATTACCGAGTTCATCTTCATCGTAGGCTATCTCGGCGAGAAGATCCAGGACTTCGTCCGGCAGAAATATCCGCAGCTGACGGCTCATTTCGTTTACCAGAACGAACGCCAGGGCATCGGCCATGCCGTATTGCTTACCCGTAGCATCGTCGGCGACGACGAAGTGTTCATCGTTCTCGGCGATACTATTTGCGAATATGATGTAAAGGACGTACTCAACCAGCCTCATTCTTTATTAGGTGTAAAAAGGGTCGACGATCCCCGCAATTTCGGGGTAGCCGAACTGGCCGATGACGGCGAGATTGAAAGGGTAGTGGAGAAGCCCCAGATCCCCAAGTCCAATATGGCGCTGGTCGGCATCTATCGCATTCGCGAAACGGACGTGCTGTTCAATTGCCTGGAAACCAACATACGCAACCAGGTCACCAGCTATGGCGAATACAACCTCACCGACGCCATCGAATGCATGATCCGCAGTAACGTAAAGTTCCGGGCCTTCAAAGTGCAGAACTGGTTCGACTGCGGTAAGAAGGAGACGCTGCTCGAGTCCAATGCCAAGCTGCTCAAGAAGTTCGGCGGGACCATCGCGCCCGAGCACCAGTTCGAGAATACCATCATCATCCAGCCCGTCAGTATCGCCCCGGGCTGCGATATCCGCAACTCCATCGTAGGTCCCAATGTCGCCATCGGGGAAAAGACCCGGGTCAATTATTCCATCCTGAAAGATTCCATCATCGGCAGCTTCGCCGACCTCTATGATATCGTCCTTACCCACTCCCTGATTGGCAGCGACACCGAGGTAAAGGGCGAATCCCGTAGCCTCAATATCGGGGACAACACCGAGATCGACCTGGGCGAATCCTGATCCGCCCGGCTCCCTGAAAATCCCCATTTACCCCGATAACCCAATTTGCCCGGCTCCAAAAATTAAGCTAAATTAGTACCGGGAAAACTGACTTATGGGCACCTCCAGAAAAATAGTACTCCTGCTGCTGATGGCTCCCCTCGCGTTGATGGCGAGAGCCGGCACAGGTACCGGTAAGCTGGAAGGCGTGCTGAATGGCTACGTTACCGATGCCATAACGAAAAAGCCGCTCCCAGGCGTCACCGTTTCCGCATTCATCCCCGGCACCAACAATCTCAAAGAAGTCCTCACCGATTCCGATGGTTATTTCCGCTTCCCCGAGCTTCCGGGTTTACAGGTCACCGTCGAATTCAACAAGAAAGGATATCAGTCTTACAAAAAGACGAATATTTCCATCCGCGAAAAGACCCCGGTAAGGGTCAATGTAGAATTTACTCCCGAAGCGACCGATGACGATTCTGCCAACGGCGAATTTCCCCTCTTACGAATGCTTGACGCCCACTAATAGGAAACGGGGCTGAGAACAACCCCGTTTTTCTACTACACATGAGGCTTAAAATCTATCTGATTATAATGCCTGCCGGATGCCTTACGACATCCTTCGTATAAAAGTACGCAGGAGGCACCGGAATGTTGCACCGAACTCCCGGCTTTTTTTACCATTCATCCATCGGTCGTCCCGAGGACCTGGATCTACTTATGGAACGCCCATTTCCACATGGTCTTCCACGTAGGCTTCTTACCATACATGAGGATGCCTGTGCGATAGATCTTCCCCGCTAGCCATACCGTCGCCAGGAACCCCGCCACCAGCGAGACCATCGAAAGTCCCAGCTGCCACCAGGGAACGGTTCCGGGCACGCCGAAGGGGATACGCCCCGTCATCACGATCGGACTGCTGAATGGGATGATGCTGGCCCACACCGCAAGCGGACCCGTCGGATCCTGCAAGGCAACCGTCGCGACAAAGAAAGAAAAAACGATCGGCAGGGTAACGGGCATCATCAACGATTGCGCCTCCTGGGGGTCTTCATTGACGGCGCTGCCGATGGCGGCAAAGAACGCAGAATAGAAAAGATAGCCGCCGATAAAATAGAAGAGGAAACAGAATATCGTTAGTCCCAGGTTAGCGGCACTCATCGCACTCTGGAACTCATAGATCTTGTTGGCGCCCTCGCTCACCCTGATGGCGTTGCCCGCGTTCCCCATAGCGTTGGCCTGCTGCAGCTGCATGATCTCCTTTCCGACGGAGGGCGGGATAAAGGCCTGTGCCAGGAAGGAAAGCCCAACCAGCAACACGATCCATAAAAGAAACTGCGTCAGACCCACGGCGCCGATACCCGTGATCTTCCCCATCATCAGCTGAAAAGGCCTCACCGAGCTGACCACCACCTCTGCGATCCGGTTGGTCTTTTCTTCCATTACTCCGCGCATCACCATCGCTCCATATATAAAGGTGAGCATATAGATCAGGATGGCACAGACGTAGCCGATAGCGCCGGCCGCATTCTGGTTCGAAGCCCTTGCCTTCTTGTCATTGTCGTCAAAGGTTCTCAACGCGGCGATTTTCGACCGGCTTCGCAAGGTGTCCAGCTGGATGCGGCTGACCGAGGTCTTCTCATAGATCAGATGATCGGTGATGGCGTTGTTGACACGGTTCTCGAGATCGTCTTTCGCCGCAGGCCCCAATTGCTTTTTGAATTTCAGCCGGTAGATGGTAACGTTGTCCTCCGGCAACGGGGGAATGATCAGCACCGCCGTATTGCCCCGGTCGGCATAGTTCAGGGTGTCGATGCCGGGGGAGAAATCGAAGCTCAGGGAGCTGTCGCTCCGCAGATAGTCCTTAAAATAACCATTTGCATCCACGACCGCGATCTTATGATGGGTGTGGGTCTGCGTGGCGATCATGACCGAACCCGCGATAAAAAGAATGATCACCAGCGGGAAAAGGAAAGTGGAAAGCAGGAAGGTCCTGTTACGAACGCGGGTCAGGTATTCCCGCCGCGTGATCAGCCAGATCTTGTTATTGCTCATAAGCGTTGGAATTGCCTGGCAAGGGGGGTACCCTCGACCAGCCGGATAAAAATATCGTTCAGGGATGGTAGTATCTCGACAAAGGAGGTGATCCCCTCGCCTTTTTGAATGAACCAGCTAAGCACGTCATTCGGCCGGTGTCCTTCGGCGATCTTCACCACCAGCTGGCCGTCTGCCCGGCCCACCACCGTAAACGCGTCCGATGCGTCGGCAGTCTTCAGGTCTTCTCCGGTCAGGGGGCGCTCCAGCCCGATCCGGAAAAGGTTCTCCTTGAATTGTTGTTTCACGCCGCCGACCGATCCATCGAGTATTTTCTGTCCGCGGTTTACCAGGATGATATGATCGCAGATCTCCTCTACCTGCTCCATCCGGTGCGTACTGAAGATAATGGTCGCGCCCTTCCGCGCAAGAGAGTAGATCTCGTCCTTGATAAGATTCGAATTGACGGGATCGAGCCCGCTGAAGGGTTCGTCGAGGATGATCAGCCGGGGAGCATGCATCACCGTGGTGACGAATTGCAACTTCTGCCCCATGCCCTTGCTTAGGTCCTCCACCTTCTTGTTCCACCAGCTCTGCATCTCGAACTTGACGAACCATTCCTTTGCTCTTTGCAGGGCCTCGCTCCGGCTCAGGCCTTTCAGCTGGGCAAGATAGAGCGCCTGCTCGCCGATCTTCATCTTTTTATAGAGTCCCCGTTCCTCAGGCATGTAACCGATCCGGAGAATGTCGTTCATCGGGTCGAAGGGTTTGCCTTCGAAGAGTATCTCCCCCGCATCCGGGTAGAAAATGCCCGTGATCATCCGGATCAGCGTCGTCTTACCGGCGCCATTCGGTCCCAACAGACCGAAGATGGAGCCCTTTTCCAACTGGAAACTGATCTTGTCGACCGCGATCTGCGTCGCAAAGGTCTTTTGGAGGTCCTTTACTTCCAGGATATTCATAAGATGTCATTTAGTCTTGTCGGAAAGTTTGTCGCAACGCCTTATTAAATATTACATCGCCGCAATCGCCTTATTGCCCCGCCACCCGGTCCGCCACCCGTTCCCCATCCATAGCGGCGCTGACGATTCCCCCCGCATATCCCGCCCCTTCACCACACGGAAAGAGATTAAGTATCTGCGGGTGACGCAGGGTGACCGGATCCCTTGGGATCCGGACAGGAGAAGAAGTGCGCGATTCGGTAGCCACGATGACCGCTTCGTTGGTAAGATATCCTCGCATCTTCTCGCCAAAAGCCTTGAACCCGCCACGAAGGTCTTCAAATATAGCGCGCGGCAGCACGTTTTCCAGTGACACGGAGTGAATTCCCGGCAGATACGAGCAGGAAGGCAGATCGGCCGAGACCCGGCGCGCCACAAAATCGGCCATTCGTTGGGCAGGGGCTACGAATTGCCCACCCCCTGCCGTGAACGCTTTTTGTTCCACGCTCTGTTGAAACGCAAGCCCCGCCAGCGGTCCCTTATTGTTCCACGGCGCCATGTCCTTTTCGCCGACGCTCACGACGATGCCGGAGTTGGCGTATGGATTGTTCCGGCGGGATGGAGACCAGCCGTTGACGACAACTTCCCCATCGGCCGTCGCCGCCGGTGCAATAATACCGCCGGGACACATACAAAAGGAGAAAACACCCCTGTGGTCGACTTGTTCCACGAGACTATACGCGGCCGGTGGAAGAAAAGGCGAAAGCGTCCGGTACTGAATGCGATCGATCAGCTCCTGTGGATGCTCGATGCGCACACCAAGCGCAAAAGGCTTCGACTCGATCAGGATATGTTTATCATGGAGGAGCATGAAGATATCTCTTGCCGAGTGACCCGTCGCCAGCACAACGGCTTCGCCGTCGAAGGTTTCGCCGTCTGCGGTTCGCACGGCACGGATGCGCCCGTCATGTAGAAGAAAGTCTACAACCTTTTTTCCAAAGAGAAAAACGCCGCCGGCATCGGCGATCTGTTGACGCATCGCCTGGATGATATGAGGCAGCTTGTTGGTGCCGATATGTGGATGCGCATCTACCAGGATCGACGCGTCGGCGCCAAACTGGACCAGCAGCTGGAGGATACGCCGGATATCGCCTCGCTTGTTGCTTCGGGTGTATAGCTTGCCGTCGCTGTATGTTCCCGCGCCGCCTTCGCCAAAACAATAATTGCTCTCGGGGTTGATCACTCCCTCCTTGTTCAGCGCGGCGAGATCACGTCGCCGTGCCCGGACGTCCTTTCCTCTCTCGAGCAACACGGGCCGGATGCCTTTCTCGATGAGGCGTAATGCCGCAAAAAGCCCCGCCGGACCGGCGCCGACGATCACCACCTGTCTGTCCGCCTTCGACACGTCGGGAAAAGCGATGGTTTCCAACGGCTCCTCGTGGAACGGTTCATTGATGAATACCTTCACCGTTAGGAGAATATGCGGCTGCCGGCCTCTCGCATCGATCGATCGCTTGATCAATTGATATCCGTTGATCTCTTCCACCCGTCTTGTAGTAGCCCGGGCGATATACTCCCGGAGCACGCCGTCGTCGGCAGCTTCCGCCGGGAGTAATTTCAATTGAAGAGTTTGTTGCATGTGCGGGCAAAATTACTATAAATACTTCTGCCTGTTTGAGATATAATCTTCATCCCGAATAGTGCTGGAAAAGGGATGAAACCGCAAAAAAATAGTTTGAAAATCTTGGGGTCTATCTTTTAAAAAAAAATTCGTGGATTCGAAAAGGCAATTAAATTATTTGTATCTTCAATCACTTCACAACAAACTCTACATATATGAAGAAAGGTTCGTTCACATCGAAGCTCACGTCTTCCTTCTTCATACAAGGTAGGTTTAGAACATCCCGGCAGGGTCAACTGCCGTATTACGCCTGGATCCACTACTACTGTCGTTCTATGCCTCGAGGAGGTGGTTGCCCTGCAATCGCTTCCAACCCGCATCGATGTGAATAAGTCCAACAGAAATGGTTTTGTAGAGAATGAAAAAGACCTCGGATGGGTGTCGGATCACCGTTGCGTCACTGTCATCTCACGCAAGCAGGACATAGGTTTTGTAGAAAAAAAATGAATCGGTTTTTCTCAATGACAAAACTGTATTCACAGCAAAAAAAACAAGTGAATAAAAAATTTTTTGTTTCCCGAAAAGTTTTGATATTCGCCGCCCTGCGCAACTTTTTAGAATCCGATTCCTTAGAACATTTTAGAAATTACAATTCTTAAATCGGCATAAAAATTGGTTACTGAATAATGGCAAAAACGTTTGACAAAGTCTGGAGTAGTTGCTTGGAGATAATCAAGGATATCGTAGAGTGGCAGCATTATAAAACGTGGTTCGAGCCGATTAAGCCTGTTGAATTAAAGAACAACATCCTGGTGATCCAGGTCCCCAGCCAGTTCTTTTATGAGTACCTCGAAGAACACTATGTAAACTTATTAGCCAAGACCCTGAGACGGATATTGGGAAAGGATGCGATGCTGGAATACCGGATCATGGTTGATAGCGGCAATCACCAGAACAAGCCTTTGACAATGGACGTTCCGGCTCATGGGTACAAAACCTTTTCCAACAACGAAATGGATTTTCCACTCATAATAAATAATCCCGTCAAGAATCCCTTCGTGATCCCGGGGCTGAAGAAGATGCAGATCGACGCGCAGCTCAACCCCGTGTACACGTTCGACTCTTTTGTAGAGGGCGATTGCAACCGCGTTGCACGCCGGGCAGGAAAGACGGTCGCCGAAAAGCCGGGCGCCAACTCCTTCAATCCCCTGGTCATCTATGGCGGCGTCGGTCTCGGCAAGACGCACCTGGCCCAGGCCATCGGCAACGAGGTAAAGCGCCTACATCAGAATAAGGTGGTATTATATGTAAGCTCGGAGAAGTTCATCAACCAGTTCGTCGACCACAGCCGCAACAACGCGATCAACGATTTCATCCATTTCTACCAGCTGGTGGACGTCCTCATCATCGACGACGTTCAGTTCTTCAGCCGGGCCGAAAAATCCCAGGATGCCTTTTTCGCCATCTTCAACCATCTCCATCAGTCCGGGAAGCAGCTGATCCTCTCCTCCGACAAGCCGCCCAAGGATCTCGACGGTCTGCAGGAGCGTCTCCTCAGCCGTTTCCGATGGGGCCTCAGCGCCGACCTCCAGATCCCCGATTATGATGTCCGGATCGACATCCTTGAGCGGAAGATGAAGAATGACGGCCTCGAAATGCCAAAGGAAGTAGTCAAGTATCTTGCCTATAATATCAACACGAACGTACGCGAGCTCGAAGGGGCATTGATCTCTCTTTTGGCACAATCTTCGCTGAATAAGAGGGAAATAGACCTGGAATTGGCAAAAAAGGTGCTCCGTAATTTCGTGAAAACTAGCAGTAAGGAAATTACTATCGAAACCATACAGCGCATGGTATGTGAATATTTCGATGTCTCTTATGATAAATTACTGCAAAAAACCCGCAAGCGAGAGATCGTTCAGGCGAGACAGATCACTATGTACCTGGCCAAAGCCTTCACCAAAAATTCCCTCAAGACCATCGGCGAACACTTCGGCGGCCGTGACCACACCACCGTCATCCACTCCTGCCAGACCGTAAAAGATCTGATGGACACGGACAGCCTCTTCCGCGAGAACGTCATGGAACTTCAACAGAAGGTCCAGCTCGCCGCCATGTAATGCCGCCATAGAACACCGCCTTTGCTTATAGACCCAAGGATACATTGCCCATCCCCCAGCCGGGATGGGTTTTTTCTTTCACCCCGCGCCCCCGCGGCCCACATCCCGCCCGCACAACCCGACACGCCCCTGGGGCAGCGCCCATCGCACCCCCAAAAAACAAAAAATCCGCCCCCATTTTGGGCCAAACCGCAATAAATCTTTATTTTTGCCTCCCATTTCGAAAGCCGGGTCAACCCCCGGTTCAGGCGAAATGGACTTTCGGAGAGGTGCCTGAGTGGCCGAAAGGGCCGGTTTGCTAAACCGTTATACGAGCTTAAACTTGTATCGAGGGTTCGAATCCCTCCCTCTCCGCAAACAAACACAACGCCCCGCATTCGCGGGGCGTTGTGTTTGTTTGACGTCCCCCTCAAGGGATTAGCTTCGGGCAAAGCCCTCCGCGGATCCCTTGAGAGGAATGTTAATCGATCGCTAGATCATTGGTAACCGTCCACACACCAATCACATCCCAGGCTAATCGCTCCGCTTCGCCTTTTTGATCCGCGGTTTGGACCGTCCCGCTAAGTGTCACTTTCGACTTCGAAATCTTGACATTGATGGTACAGCCATTCAGCAACAGCGTACTTCTCAATACGCTTTCAAGTTGCGATTTTTCGATCATGATTTGTTAAGTATGAACTGTATTAACAAACTACCTTAATGGTATAATGTATCTCTTAACGGGTTGAGTCATCGTTGCCTATCAATCCTTCGCCCGGATGATGAGATCGAAGAACCGGGCATCCCTATCTGACCCAGAAAGGACGAAAGTTCTCGAAGAAATAATGTTTTATCCTTTCCCGAAGCCCGAGTCCCACGGTCGGGAATCCGCAATTCCGAAGATCCAGGGCCCGCTCCAACTGGCTGTCAGCAAATGACTCCTGGTCATAAAAAGTGGCCTCTTCCCCCATTTTCCTGATTTTGACAAACGAAAAAAGAGCATATCGGCCCGGCGTACCTTTGTGCTGGTTCATATTGTTCGCTTTAATTTTGCTATCCACAAAACTGCCGCTTATTTCCGTCTAAAGGATTATACCTTTCCCGAAATACGTTACACGATTCACACATTGCCAAATGGCTGTTTCATGTGGGAATGATGTAACGAAGGGCAAGTTTTGTGAAGCAAGTCTTTGGATTTTATTGCTCACTTTTGCAGTGTCGTGAAAATGTACTCGCGATATAAAAGGAAAACAAATGTCAACTTCAGCAACTCCGGCAAAGGACACCAATTTGGCGAAATCAGACAAGATCGATACGTCTGCACATGAAAATCATAAAACCGTTGAAAATCACAAGAGGGCGGCGGAACACTATCAACTGGCGGCCAAACACCATCTCGAGGCGGCCCGCCATCATGAGGCCGGCGCTCATGACAAGGCCGCTGAAAGTACTCTTATCGCTCATGGCCATTCCTTACTGGCCAGCGAACAACAAAGGGTAGACGCAAAGCACTATGCATCGAGGAACAAATAGACACCCATATACCCTTCTAAACTCCGACGGGGAGGCATCATACACAGGTATGAAGCTTCCCTTTATTATTCCTGCTTCTTAAGACCAAAATGAATGATATTGGGAAAAAAGGCGGGACGGACCCTCCGCTCAAAATATGGAAAATTTCAGCGTTATCATTTTTACATTAGCCATCCTGATCAGCTTATCCGCCGTCGCCGATAAGCTCCGGCTTTCTTATCCCATCCTGCTCATATTGACGGGGATCCTCATCGGCTTTATTCCCCGCCTCCCCCGGCTGGCCCTCGACCCGGATATGATCTTCCTCGTTTTTTTGCCTCCCCTGCTTTTCGATACGGCCTCCCATACTTCCTGGCCTGACTTTAAGTCCAACCTACGACCCATTTCGGCATTGGGGATCAGCCTTGTCTTTTTCACCATGACGGCCGTCGCCATCACGGCACATCTGTTTATACCGACGTTCAGCTGGCCGCTGGCTTTTCTGCTTGGGGCCATTGTTTCACCCCCGGATGCGACAGCTGCCGTGGGTGTCATCAAAGGGATTAGATTGAACAAGCGGGTCGTAAGCATTTTAGAAGGAGAAAGCCTTGTTAACGATGCATCCGCCTTAATAGCTTACCGATATGCACTTATAGCCAGCATTACAGGGAGCTTTCTGTTCTGGCAAGCGGGTTTGCAGTTTTTATTGGTTGCCGGCGGAGGCGTCGTTATCGGCCTTTTGGTAGGTTGGCTGTTGGCAGTTGTGCATAAAAAGATCAATGATCGTCCTGTTCTCGCAACCAGCCTTACCCTGTTAACACCCTTCCTGGCTTTTCAATTGGGAGAGCTGGTGCATACCTCCGGCATTCTCGCGGTCGTAAGTGCCGGCCTGTTCCTTTCCAGGCGTTCGCCGGAAATATTCGCGTTCCGCACCAGGGTGCACACAAGGATCGTTTGGGACACCCTCATCTTCCTGTTGAATGGCTTTATCTTTATCCTCATCGGTCTCCAGTTGCCCGTCATTCTCCGGCAGCTTACAAGCTATAAACTGCCAACGCTCATAGGCTATGGACTGTTGATCAGCCTGGTCACCATCCTTGTGCGCATCCTATGGGTTTTTGGGAGCGCCTGGTCATTTCGGATCTTCGAGGGGAAGCGTAACGACAAAGGTGATCCCGGGCTGGCCGAGGGCAACCCGGACGCCACCTGGAAAAACGTGCTGGTTGTCGCCTGGACGGGGACGAGGGGAATGATCTCGCTGGCGGCGGCGCTTGCCTTACCGCTTACGCTCTATGATGGCAAGCTTTTCCCGGAAAGACACCTGATCATATTTGTTAGTTTCGTCGTAATCTTTGTTACCCTGGTAGTTCAGGGATTATCCCTGCCGGTTCTGGTCCGGCTTCTCGGTTTACCACCATCGGACAATCAGGACAAGGAAGAGAAGAAGCTGCAGCTATACATTGTCCGGTCCACGCTGCATTTCCTCGACGGCGAGCAGCAGGAAAAGTTGGAAGGCCGTGTGCAGGCTACACTAAAAGAGGAATACGGACGACTGGCCGGTAGCCTGGAAAACGAGATCGCAAGACATACGCATAATGAAGAGGGCAATGAACAATTACCGGTGCGAGCGGTCACGGAAATGCAGAAAGCACAGATTGAAATTGGCCTTTTTCAACGCAAACTATTATTGCAGGTCCATAAAGATGGAAATGTCAGCAATGACGTCTTGAGACAAGTAGAGAAGGAAATGGACATAGACGAACTTAAATTCAGTCAGCTGCTCCCGAAGCAACTTGAACAGCGATCATCACCCGGCGATTGACACACTTTTGAACGGATATTTTCCCATAAGTCAAAAAAAGGAGGCGCGGCTGGAACGGTCAACTGTTTAAGTGTGAATGACGCAATGATTGGAGGCTTTTGTGTAACAATCCCTTCGCTTATAATGCCGACCTTCATATCACTTGTAAATTAAAAAAGAACTTATGAACAAAGTATTGCTTTTGGCCTTATTTGCGTCGGTCGCCGGTGGCCCGACAATAGCGCAAGATAGGCGTCAACATGTTCCGGCAGCCGTTCGAAGATCATTTCAAAGGGATTACCCGGAAGCGCGTGACCCGCGATGGGGTTCAACCAATGGTCACTGGCATTCGGATTTTGACGATCATAGCCGGTATGACCGCGGGGAAATGGTTGCTAATTACGACCGATATGGCCATCATATCGATTCCCATATCCCATACGAGTCTAATGATGTCCCGACAATAGTCGTCGAAAGAACCCGGAGAAATTATCCGGGCGGCAGGGATTTCACTTATACAAGAATTGAACGCCCCGCAGGAAAGCCCCTGTTTCAGATTAACGTGAACCTGCAGGACAAGAACAAAACGCTGTACCTCGATGAGAAGGGACGCGAACAAGAATACCATCATCGTCATTGACATAGCCTACTCCATCCGGCTGATCGGCCAATTGCCCATGCATATCTTTTTAAAATCGGAAGATGTACATGGGCTTTCTAATTTTTGTGATCCTGCCGCCCGGCGAATCCGGGTAGCGCATCACAAGATGGGATCCCGGACTGGGAACCGGGCATTATCTGATGAACCGGGTACTATTGTTGTAATCAATAATAGTATGTAATAATTTTACTTTCCCGATAATTTTCTTTTTGAAGATCCCTTGAAATCTGATCTTCTTGCATTGGACAAGTGCGGCTTCATAGGCAATGATAGCCGCTTCAAAATGTCCGCTGTTTTCGTCCCTTAGCGCTTCTGTATATAGTCTGATGGATATAGGGCTTTTCCAATGGCTGAAGGCGCGTGACAGAACAACGATGAGAAGGACCATGAGAAGCAGGGAAAGGGATAGAAAAAATAAATATAGCATAATATAAATTTTAAGAGAATACATGATCAACCGATCCTTCCCCCCTGTATCACCCTTATTATAATAGCAATAACTGCAATAACCAGCAGGATATGAATGATTCCACCGACGTGAAAAGCAAAGAACCCGAGAAGCCATCCGATTATCAGAACGACGGCAACGATAGAAAGTAAATTACCCATAAAATCGATTTTTTAATTTTTATAAATATCCTTCCCTCCGATATGACTTGGAAAAAGAAGGGCCTGGATTGAAATCCTGGCCCGATTAATCCAATATCCTAATGAAAAACCAATACAAAGGTACGGAGATGATATTCAACGCTTATTGCACCTTAACGGATGTATACTATATAATTCACACATTTTTCATCTCTCCCATTGTCGAGGAGATCCTGTTGACAGATGTGAATCATGTAACGAGACACGTCAACTGTATAAGGAGTATTTCAAAGGATTGAATCATCTTTACTACCCGGTTCACTCCTCCCTTTCCCCTCGTCCGGAAAGGCGAACCGGCCACCTGTCCCTTTAATAAATAGATACAATGCCAAAATCATTCCTTCATAAATTCCGTATCAGCGGAATGCACAACAGCGAAGACGTTGCTACCGTCAGGAGCAGGCTGGTAAAGATGCCAGGTGTCAGCGCCGTCAGTGTCGACCTGCGAAAGATGCAGGCCCAGATCACCTCCGCCAAGATCATCGGGGCCTTGGCATTGAGAAATGCGCTTGGCAACGCTGATTTCGGGCTGACCGGGCTGACAACCAGCTTAATAGCCGGGCCGTTCAGTGTAAGAGATGACGAGATCGACGAACAAATCCCACCTATTTGACCCAAAAGGGTGCCGGCCGCCAGTTGGAGCGGGCGATGGATCTCAGGAATGGTGGATTCCCGATTGCGGGGATCGGGCTCTTCTGGTCGACCCTGCGCAAACCGTTCAGGGATGTTCGGCCGAGTCGGCTCTGATGGGCATCGGTCTTACGGTGGGATCGGGGATCGTCCCGTTGTAGTATACGCTCAATTTGGATTGCTCAACGGCGATCTTGCTTTTCAAATCGAGGATGGCCTTGTTCAGGTCATCCAACCTTCCGGATTCCTTCCTCGACTTCCTGGCATCACTCTTCGCGTTGCCCGCCTTATTATTGGCATCACTCGCCAGTTTTTTATTGTCCGGATCGGCGTTTAGCTTTTCCGCGGCGTTCACGTTGTCGCTGGCCGAATTGCGAGCGTCTGCCGCGGCGCTCTGCTTGTTGCTGGTTTTCTGATCCACCCTATTCTGTAATTTGCCCAATTCGAGCTGATCCTGGCTGATTTGTGCGACCAGCCTGAGCGAATCGATATTTGCCTTCTGTGCTATTGCTGAAACACCAAAAAATAACATCCCCGCCGGTAAAAGATAAAGTGCTTTCTTCATAATTTTCGTTTTACATTTGCCATCCACAAAGCTCCCGCTTATTTCATTCTAAAGCGTTACACTCTTTCCGGTATAAGTTATAAGATTCACATCTAACCGCCGATTGCATCATACGCGAATATGATGCAATGTCTCCAGTACTCTGCCTACTCACATCCTGTAGCAAATCGCATTGATGTTCATACCTGCACCAACGGATGCGAAGAGTATGGTGTCTCCCCCATCGAGGCGATGCCCCGGCAGGGCGGCTTTCCTTACCATGTCGAAAAGCGTGGGGATAGTGGCAACCGAGCTGTTGCCGAGCTCACGGATGTTCATCGGCATGATATGACAGGGAGCCTCCTCGTAGCCGTAAAGGCGGTAGAAGGCTTTTACTATGGCGGCATCCATCTTCTCATTGGCCTGGTGAAGAAAGATCTTTTTTATCTGGTCGATATTGATCGTACAGGCCTCGAGGCACGCCTTCATAGCGGCAGGGACGGTCTTCAGCGCGAATTCATATACCTTGCGGCCTTGCATCTTGAGGTAACGCCGTTGGGGATCGGCCTCCGGGGAGTAGGAATGGCCCAGGGTGATGTATTCGCATTCGTTCAGAGCATGAGTCTGGCTGACAGAGCCAAGGATGCCCGAACCGGCCGGGGTTTCGCGGGCCGCCTGAAGGACAACCGCGCCGGCGCCGTCGCTATAAATCATGCTGTCCCGGTCACTGGGATCGATGACCCTGCTCAGGGTTTCGGTTCCGATGACCAGGCATTTCCTGATGATACCGGCCTTTATGAAAGCGTCAGCCTGGATAAGGCCCTGGAGCCAGCCAGGACAACCAAAAATTAGGTCAAAGGCTACGCAACCAGGGTTCCGGATAGAGAGCGCGCGCTTTACACGGGTGGCCAGGCTGGGCACCGCATCGGATTGACAGGTGTGCTTGGCGACATCCCCGAAATTATGGGCTACAATAAGTTGATCGATGGTTTCCGGATCTGCGCCGGCATCCTGGATGGCGGCGGCGGCGGCCAGGGCAGCCATATCGGAGGCGTTCATATCCTCATGCGCGTAGCGCCGTTGGGCAATGCCGGTGATCTGTTCGAATTTTCCGACGAGCTCCACACCGTCGAGGAGGATGCGCTGACGGCGTTCGTTATAAAATTCCACAAATGCGAAATCCTGGTTGGAACGGACTTCGCCTGGTATATAGCTGCCTGTACCTGTTATGATGGTTTGCATAAGGTCTCGCCTGTAGGTGATGTAAAAAAATATCGGGCGATCAGCTGTTGACCGCCCGTGGGCAGGATGTAGCTTTATACTTCAACATTTGGTAAAAACAAAACTGGTCAAAGCCTTAAACAGTCTGCTAAGGAGTTAAAGGTAGCAACAAGGCCACGCTTGCTGCTTACAGGATTTACATTAAATGTTACAAAATTTACAGTTCAGGACCCTTCTGCGACCGCTTCTTTATCGATAACTGGCCTTCATTGGGTGGTTCCTGTTATTTTGCTGTTTGAACTGGGAGGTGGTCAGACCCGTAATCTTTTTAAACTGGCTGGAAAGATGGGCCAGACTGCTGTAGTGCATTTTATGAGCTATTGCGGTAAGGGTCAGCCCCTCGTACAGAAGCATATCTTTTACCCGTTCGATCTTGTGCCGGATATAAAATTTTTCAATGGTGGTATCCAGCCGTTCCGAGAACAGGTTGGACATATAGGTATAATCATGATCCAACCGGTCGCTCAGGTATCCGGATAAATTGTAAACCAGCGGTTCTTCCGTATCATAGACAACTTCGATGATGATATTTTTGATCTGCTGGATAAGGATATCTTTCTTATCCTCCAGCAGCTCGAACCCGGCATCGGCTAATGCCGTTCGCAACTCCCGGTGATGCAGCTGAACCGGGTTCTCCCGGATATCCGCCACGCACCTGTCGACGCTGATAGGATGAAAACCCAGCCTTATCAGCTCGTTCCTCACGATCGCCTGGCTGCTCAGACTCACCATATCTTTTATATAGAGTTTCATAGCGAGTTATGCAAGGATGCCTGTTGTTGTAATTTACCGAAATTTTCTTAGATTAAGAATAAACGTACCTTTCGGTCCGGCGCCGTTTCACAAAAAAACCGGGCGATTACGTATCATGGAAGAGACGGAAGATGTAACTCCAGGCCGGCTCATACCGGACCTGTTCCCGGTGGTGGGGGTAGGCGCATCCATGGGGGGCCTGGAGGCATTCAAACGGATGATCAGGGCCATTCCGCAACATCCGGGTATGGCTTTTATCCTGGTGCAGCACCTCGAACCTACGCATGAAAGCCTGTTGCCCGAACTGCTGCAAAAAGTGGCCCGCCTACCCGTCGAAGTTGTCACGGATCATGTACAGGTCAAGCCAGACCGCATTTATATCATCCCGGCCAATAAAATGCTCGTTGCCGTAGACGGCCACTTACAGCTTAGCCCCCGGCCGCCAAAGAACGAACGGAATATGCCCATCGATGTGTTTTTCACCTCCCTGGCGGAGGTCCATCAAAGCCGGGCCATCGGTGTGGTCCTGTCGGGCGCCGCAACGGACGGCACATTGGGATTGAAAGCCATCAGGGAACAAGGAGGATTTACTTTCGCACAAGAGCCGGGGTCGGCTGGCGCCCCGGGCATGCCGGAGAGCGCTATTGATGCAGGAGTGGTGGACTTCGTCCTGGCGCCCGAGGACATTCCCGCCCAGCTGGCGCACCTGGTGGAATCGTTCAGTAGCAATAGCGCCGATGACGGTTCCGGCATTGGGCTAGCGTGGGAAGTAGCCTTCCGGGAATTGATGCATACCCTGCTCATCCGGACGGGAACGGATTTTACCTATTACAAACAAACCACCATTCACCGGCGCGTCGTCCGGCGAATGGGTTTGAACAAAATACAGGATATTGCCGCCTACCTCGAATTTTTCAAAGGAAATGTATCGGAGCAGGAGCTCCTGTACCAGGACCTGCTGATCCCGGTGACGGGCTTTTTCCGGGACCCGGAAGTCTTCGATCACCTGAGCCGGTCCGTGTTCCCTGACTTGTTGAAGGCAAAAGAGGGTGGCGCCCCGCTGCGGATATGGGTAGCGGGATGTTCAACGGGCGAGGAAGCCTATTCCATGGGGATAAGCCTGTTTGAACGTATGGGCGATAGGACACCGGATGGCAACATTCAGATCTTCGCTTCAGACCTTTCAGAACCCTCTATCGCGCGGGCAAGGAGCGGCCTGTATTCGCCAAAGGAGGTTAGCGGCCTGAGCGAAACCCTCCTGCAGCGGTACTTTGTAAAGACGAACGGCAGCTACCAGGTCAGCAAGCAAATTCGGGACATATGCGTCTTCGCCACCCATAATTTTCTCAAAGATCCGCCTTTTGCCAAGATGGACCTCGTCAGTTGCCGGAATGTACTGATCTATATGGACCCGTTTCTGCAGAAACGAGCCCTGACGACCTTCCATTATGCCCTGAACGAAGATGGATATCTCCTGCTGGGGAATTCCGAAACGGTGGCGCCCGCCGCCGACCTCTTCACGGTGGTGGCGAAACACGAGAAACTGTATCTCCGCAAGCCCGGGCGGGGACGATATGTACACCTGGCTGCCGAGGGTGCCGAGAAGCATTATGGGAAAGCGCCCTACGACGCCAGGAAGGATCCGCCCCGCGACGATTTCCAAAAAAGCGCGGACGCTACCCTGCTTTCCAGGTATACGCCACCGGGCGTGGTGGTGAATGAACAGCTGGAGATCGTCCAGTTCAGGGGATCTACGGGAGCATGGCTGGAACCTTCGCCGGGAAAACCGAGCCTGAATGTTCTAAAGATGGCGCGCGAAGGTTTGGCCTTCGAGCTGAGAAATGCCTTGCAGAAAGCGAAGGCGGGGGACAAAGCAGAGGTCAAAGAACATATCCCCGTGCAATTCATGGACCGGCAGCGCTGGGTGACAGTGGAAGTCATCCCTTTACCGAACACGGTCGAACGGTATTACTTGGTCCTTTTCCGGGACGAAGCGTCGCCGGAAGGTCAGGCCGGCGCACAAAACGGCGACGAGACCGGTGACGGCATACAGCAGCAGGGCCCGGAAAGACTGCGGATCGAACAGCTGGAAAGGGAGCTTGCGCAGCTGCGCGAAGACATGCGGACCGTAACGGAAGAGCAGGAGACGGCCAACGAGGAGTTACAAAGCGCCAACGAAGAGCTGTTGTCAGGCAGCGAGGAACTGCAAAGCCTTAACGAAGAGCTGGAGACCTCCAAGGAAGAGATCCAAAGCACAAACGAGGAGCTCACGACGCTCAACCGGGAGCTGTTGGACCGCAACGAGCAGCTGAACCTCTTGCGTTTGTATTCGGAATCCATCGTTGCAACGATCCGGGAACCGCTGGTCGTACTCGACAAGGAGATGAAGGTCAGGACGGCCAACCCCTCCTTTTATAAAAAATTCGGAGCCCGGGAAGCAGATACGGAAGGAAGATCCTTCTTTTCGCTCGGCAACGGGCAATGGGATTTGCCTTCGCTGCGTTCCATGCTCGATAATGCCTTATCCGTCCAGTACAAGATCATGGATTTCGAACTCCGGTTTGCTTTGGAAGGCGTTGGGGAACGCATCCTGCTGCTAAACGCGAGCCGCATCGTTCAGCAGGACGCGAACGATCTCATGATCCTGCTGGCCTTCGAAGACGTCACGGAGATCAGGGACCGGCAGCAAGACCTGGAAAGAAAAGTAACGGAGCGGACCCGCTCCCTCGAACAGGCTAACCTTGCGCTCAAAAATTCGAATGACAGCCTGGCACAGTACGCGACGGTCGCTTCGCACGATCTCCAGGAGCCCTTACGAAAGATCCGCACCTTTGCCCATCTCCTCAACGAACGACACAGCAGCCAGATCGAAGGCGAGGCCCAGGAACTGTTGCAGAAGATACACCTCTCGGCTGAACGGATGTCGGACCTGGTCCGCGACATGCTAAATTTCGCTAAGGTCCTCGACGCCAATACATTCGAGAAGGTTGACCTAAACGCTATTCTCAAAACGGTCATCAGCGACTTCGAACTGCTCATCAAAGAAAAAGCCGCAGCGATAGAAATTGACCCCATGCCCACCATCCACGCCGTGCCATTGCAGATGGATCAGCTGTTCCATAATCTGCTGAGTAATGCGCTCAAGTTTGCCAAACCCGGCAGACCACCCGTGATCCGCGTCTCCTCGGCCATCCTTACTCCGGAATTGATCCCCCAGAAAGAAGGGTTGAACGGAGATGGCCCTTACCTCGAGATAATCGTTCAGGACAACGGAATCGGGTTCGACCAGCGTTATGCCAAACAGGTCTTCCAGGTCTTCCAGCGACTGAATCCAAGAGAGGATTTCGAAGGCACCGGTATCGGCCTGGCCTTGTGCCAACGCATCATCACCAACCATCACGGCGAGATCACAGCAGAGTCCGAAAAGGATGCGGGCACGCGAATCCGTATCATCCTTCCGATCGACCAATAGCGACTGCTTTTCAATCTAAAAAATAAGCTTATGACTATTTTGCTGGTGGACGACGACGCGGATGACCGGAAGCTTTTTTTCGAGGTGGCAAAGGAGGTGGATGATACCATTCTTTGCATACCCGCTTCCAGCGGCGAGGCGGCTTTGCTGTATCTCAGGGACCAGGCCAACCCATTGCCCGATTATATTTTTCTCGACCTGCGCATGCCCGGTCTCAGCGGAGAAGAATGCCTGCTCGAAATAAAGAAGGAGGGACGCCTGGCATCCATTCCCGTGATCGTTTATACAACCTCAAAGGATGTCGGGGAATCGGTGAGACTGAAGCAGCTGGGAGCGGCACATTTTATGAGCAAGCCCGTTTTTCCGGACGATGTCTATTATATGGTTTCCTTCGTGTTGGGTGAAAAATGGAATTAGCCTGCGGTCCGGATCGCCAACTCCGCCCGCTTCGCGGCCAATTCATTCCGTGCGTAGCCAAATCGCCCCGGCAAGGCATAACTGGACTTATGGGGAAACCGCAATCCGTTATCAAATGATATTTCCATAGTCCCGGTGCTTGTTTCTGCTTTTTAATGAAACGGACAAACTGTCTTCGAAAAAGTAGGTGACTACATCAAACCATGCTCCCATTTTCCCCCATTGTTCCACGGAATGAACCGGGATATCCAGGACGACTGCCTTGTGAAAAGCCATAAAGAATTTTAGGGGAATCACACCGGCAAGTGCTTCCCACAAATTGCGTCCGACAATAAATTCCTGTTTAACACCCAGCAAATCCTCCGCTGTCTTATTCCAATGCGTCACTATCCAATTATGATCAACAACAAAGAAACCATTAGGCAATATTTCGGTCATTGGCTTATCGTATTTTGCTTTTCAACTTTCTTCCCAGGAACAGCCTCGTCAATGTGATCCCAATCGCAATGATCAGCAGAATGTGAATATCTCCTCCCATCTCGAATCCAAAGACCGCGATCAGCCAGCCGATTGTAAGGAGGACGGCAATAAAATAAAGTGAATCTCCCATTGAGTCTGCTTTTTGTTTCATTTCAAATTTGCATTTGATATGAAGGTGATGAATTTTCGGTTCTCAATTGTTATATCATCGCCGCCCAGGGTTACATCATTCACACCTCCCGTGAAAACCATATCGCACAAAAAAGCCACAAGCATGATCTTGTGGCTTTCTGCGGACGATGGTATGGAACTAATTCTTTATCAAGACGGTATCCAGGGAATGGATCACCCCGTTGGATGAGGACAGATCATGGCTTTGTATCCCGGCCCCTTCGATCTTTACATGACCGTCTTTAACGTGTACATGCAGTTCCTTTCCGTTCAACGCTTTCAATTTCTCTCCGTCCTTAAGATCCTTGAAATTCACTTTGCCCGCGACGATATGATAGTTCAGGACATCGGCGAGCTTAGCCTTATTTTCCGGTTTCAATAGGTCCTCCAAAACTCCCTTCTCCAGCTTTTCAAATGCAAGATCCGATGGCGCGAAAACCGTAAAAGGGCCCTTCCCGCTTAAAATGTTGTCCAATCCGGAGGCAATAACGCTTTTCTTCAATATTGTCATGTTCTTCTCCCCGTTGACAACCTGTGTAATGTTTGACATTCTTGAAATTTTATTTGCCGGTAGAATAACCGGCAATGGGTGTAAGGTAACCAATATTAAAAGGATTCCGATGTTAATGTTTAGCTTATTCCTTATAGGTCCTCTAACATCGAACATCTCTTTTGGTGGTGACCTGTACTTCGGAAAAAAGATTGGCGAGATAAGTGTAATCGTGGTCTGGCCTTTCGGCTAAGTACGTCGAAAGATTAGCGACTAACGGTTCCTCGGAATAGTGCACCAACTCGATAATCACCGTTTTTATTTTTTGGATCAGTACGCTCTTTTTGTCATCCATCAACTCAAGCCCGTACTTTAGCAGCAAGTCGTTCTTCACGCCATCTTCATTACTTTCGCCCATACGGCGGAATTGATCCTGCTTGCCGTTTACCAGGGATATGCACCAATTGAATTGATATCAGCAGAAACTTTTCATAGCAGTTTTAACGTGAATGTGCTTGGGCCGATACTTACGTTTCCAACCGGCAGGTTCACCACTTTGTTCAGGGATGCTGAATGGTGTCGGGCTGGGGCATTGGTGTAGCGAGGGGAATAAAAACGGGCGCCGGTGAATACATTTTCAGCCTGGCTTGTGCAATGGCTATTTTATTTTTTAGCTCCATTATGTTTTTATTCAGGT
>Ga0157372_10001896_pt1 | contig 22701 bp, 25 predicted proteins | sample C55metaG_FD_115307 | JGI IMG/M metagenome (GOLD analysis project Ga0157372, IMG submission 115307) | Corn rhizosphere microbial communities from Kellogg Biological Station, Michigan, USA - C5-5 metaG | ecosystem: Host-associated > Plants > Roots > Rhizosphere > Soil | place: USA: Michigan... | reverse complement strand
AGCGGATTTCTTCATCGAGCATCAGTTGGCGATCAATGGCGTCTACTGCGCGCTGAAATACGGAGCAATTCCCTCATCGGGTGTCAGTTTTCGGCGCTGGCTCGCGTTCAATGAGTCGATCACAAAGAACGTCCGATTGATCCCCGATGGGTACGTCGAACTCTCCACACCACGGGAAACCCTTGCGGCATTCCTTGAAATCGATCTCGGACACGAGCGTGGTCCCGTGTGGAAGGAGAAGGCCAAGAACTATATCGCTCTCGCTCTCTCCGGAGACTTCGAAAAGCACTTCAGTCATAAGCAGTTTCGTGTTCTCGTCCTCGCGAACTCTGAGAGGCGTATGCACTCTCTCCGGAAGATCGTCCGGTCGATCACACAGAAGATCTTCTGGTTCGCAACGCTCGCTGCCATTCGGGATCGGGGATTCTCCGCGGCCGTCTGGTATCGACCCACGGGCGAGACACCAACGCAACTCATCGCGGAGCACCTATGAAGTACTGCTACGAATGTGGACGGCTAACGGCAGGGGACGCGCGTTATTGCCAGTTCTGCGGTCGGACGTACGACGTGAAGCTCTGCCCTCGGCGGCATGAGAATCCACGCTTTGCGGAAGTCTGCTCGCAGTGCGGTAGTCGGGAGCTTTCAACTCCACAACCCAAGGTCGCTTCGCTGTGGAAGGTGACGGAGTTCTTAGCTAGGGCGTTCGTGGGATTGCTCATTGTTTATGTGGTTCTGAGTTTTGTCTACGGACTCGTTACAACGCCCCAGACGGGTGACGCGCTTATGGCATTAGGACTGCTCCTCTGCGCACTCCTCGTCCTCTGGTCGATGCTGCCTGACTGGTTTAAGCGACTCGTTCGGAGATCCCTGGGAAAAGGAGGACACCGTGAGGATCGGTAGAGGTGGGGTGGGGAGCGGATGCAAGGCAGAAATGCGGAAGTCACATTTCATGATTCGCACAAAACGCTTGCATGGGTTGGGCTTCTTTCAATCTCCCCTCGGGCAGTGCTGCCCGCAGCATTGCCCGAGGGTGCGAGGTGCGGCATGAGCATAGCACCGGACATTTTGGGAGAACCGCTCGCAATCACCGAGGTAGCCCGTTTGCTCGGCTGCTCGGCCTGGACCGTACGGCAGCGGTATCTGCCTTCGGGCTTGCCGCATTTCCGGATCGGTAAGACCGGCAAGATCACGTTTTACCGGAACCAAGTAGTGCAATGGATCCTTGAAAACCAAAAAACAGAAAGGAGGTGAGACAACTTGGCACTGTTCAAGCGAGGCAACGTGTATTGGAGCTACATCTGGGTTGGCGGCATCCGGCACGCGAAATCCACCGGGACCGCGAACCGCAGAACGGCTGAACGCATCGACCAGCGCTTCAAGGAGGAATTGAACCTTGCGCGTCAGGGGATCGTAGAGCCTAAACCGGAGATGACGTTCAGCGAGTTGGCGGCACGCTTTCTCGCGGACGGTTCTCCTCGGCCATATCACATCGACCGGTTGAAGCTCTTGCTGCCGTATTGGGGCAAGACGGAAATCGGGCGTATCACGAAGCCGGGTGCCAGGGAGTACCGGGCACACAGGCACCGGACCAAAAAGAACCTTTCGGATACGACCATCAACCGTGATCTCGAAGCGCTTCGTCACATGCTCTTTTGGGCGGTGGACGAGGGCCTTCTTCTCTCGAATCCGTTAAGCCGAGTGCTTATGGTGCGCGAGCGTCGCAAGCCCCGCCTTATGCTCACGGTCGCGGAAGAGGATCAGCTCCTCGCCGCTGCCGCGCCGCATCTTCGATCAATCATTATTGCTGCGCTCGATTCCGGGATGCGTCGGGGAGAACTCCTCACTGAGCGGTGGGAGCACGTGGACTTCGCTCGGCGGATTCTCTACGTCACGCATTCGAAGACGGCGGGCGGCGAAGCACGGGAGATTCCGCTCACCGAAAGGCTGTTTACTGACCTTGATGCTCGCCGTAGGCCAGAGGGCTTTGTGTTCACGTTCGAAAAGCAACCCATCACCAGAATCAAGACGGCGTGGAAAGGCGCATTGCGGCGAGCCGGACTGCGCTCCATCCGATTCCATGACCTCCGCCACGCATTCAATACCCGACTGCTCGAAGCCGGGGTACAACAGGAAATTCGCAAGGCGCTCATGGGTCACTCAAGTGGCGAAGACGTGAACTCAATCTACACGCATGTTGAACTTCCGGCCAAGCGTGAAGCGATCCAAAAGCTCGAACGCTGGGTCGCTGCCGAGCGCAGGGCGGTGAAGGAAAGGGGGAAAACGGAGGATACCAACAAAGGAACCACCAAAACGAGTAACGACGATCCGGGAGCGGTTAATCCCGAACCGTAACAGGCGAACCAAGCAACCAGTCCACAAAGGAGGAACCGATGACAGAACCTAATACCAGTGATCTCGACCAGGCGATCCGGGAACGGATATTCGCACGAGTAAAAGAGCGTAATCGAAAGCTCATCGTGCGGCTCGAAGGCGTCGGGATCGATCTCAACCACAATCGCCAACACGCTGCGCTCGGCGGTCTCGATCGCATGGAGCAGGACATCGATGAGATGCGCTGCTTTCTGCGCATTGCGTGAGCTGTACCTTCACAACTCAACTCATAACCCAAAAGGCGTTATGACAGCACAAAGAGGAGGAACATCGTGACCGCTGAAAAGAAAGCAGACCCTGCCCAGAAGGCTTCCGCCACAGCGACGGAAGGCGGGCGCAAACCGTGGACGCCACGATCGCCGGTCGAAGTCGTTCTCGAACAAATCACCAAGCAGGAAAAGAAGGTCGCCGAGTTGCAGGCTGAACTCGACACCGAAAAGTCCATGCTGACCAAATTGCTCCAGGCGAAGAAAATCCTGGAGTCAACCTAGCTCTTTTTACCGGAGTCTTCTCGTAAGGCTCCGTTTTTTTATCAGCGGAGAGCTTTATGTACGAAACGGATTTTATTCAAGGATGTATGTCAATTCTGGGATCGCTCGCAACTATCGCGATTATCGTCACCGGGTTGGGGACCGTTGTTGGCCTCGTGAAGCCTGCCGACGCCCTCAAATATTGCATAGTCATCGGTGGCATCGTGATCGTCACCGCGCTCCTTGTTTCCGTTCTTGTCGACCTGTGGTCGAGCATGTCCCAGTGTCAACGGATCATCATCGCCGCGATTCTATTCAGCGTTTTGCGGCTATGGCAACTACAGCGACAGCCACGAAAGAAAAGCGACGGCGAATAGACATCCCGGCAAGCGCCGGAGCAGAACTCAATTTAAGGAGAACACCATGAACAACCCACAAGACCAATTCGGGACCGGCGGTGCCATCGGCACGGAAACAGCAACTCACGTGGACCGCCACGGCGCTACCTACTGCGCTTCCGAGCGCCAGCGGATCGAGACGGTAAACCGACCTGCAATTATTGCATTGCGCGCGCGAGTCGGCCAGTTGCAGGAGCAAAAACGACACATCGAAGAACGCATCTACCACGCTCCGCCGCCAGGGGACTTTCGGCTGCAACGACGCAAAGCCATCTTTCGCTATGTGATTGCCGTACTTCTCACCGTTGCCGCGTTCATCTTCTCGGTCCTCGCCTTCGACCCGTATCAGCTCGGATGGAAGGCGTGGCTCTATTGCCTCGGCATTGCGATCGTGACGCCGTTTCTCGTTGATCGCATCCTCGAGCGATGGGCGAGTCCTCGGCTCGTCAACGTGCTGGCGACCATCGCCGGCATCTCCGCCATTGTGAGCTTGATCCTCCTTGCTGAGATTCGCGGAGATCTTCTTGCGCAACAGGTGACAAGTACTCCATCGGCGGTCATTGATAACGCCGATGCTGCGCCACCACCTGCGACAGAGAACACATTCTATGACCGTACGCTTGGCTTGTTGCGACTCGTCATGGCGTTTCTTGCCTTCTCAATTGAGATTGGCGCTGGCGTCGCGCTCCATGAGGCGAACCAGTTGTCGTCCTCTTCTGGTGAGGACCCCATAGCACTGCGGCGTGAACTTGCTGCCCTGCAGGAACGCATGATCGCGCACGGTCACGAAGTGTGGGCGCTCGAAAATGCGGGAGCCGCATTCGAACACGCGTTCTGGCGAGATTTCTACCGGACGCTCCTGAACGGGGTAAAGCGCGGAACGCTTCAGAAGCTCCTCGTGGTAACACTCGCTCTCGGGGTTCTCGCGCATGGTCAAGCCCAGGCGGGGGATCACGTGGATCTCGTCGTTCTCCTCGACCTCTCGAAATCCGTAGCGGTGAAAGGTCATGACAACAAGGCAGAGTTCGACAAGAATGTGGCGGGCATCACGAGCATTCTCTCGACACTACCGGCTGGGGCGAAGGTCACGGTCATTGGCATCACGGACGACAGTTTCGCGACTCCCTACATCATCCTTTCGGGAGCGCTTTCTGGCGACTCCGGATACTTCAAAGAGCGCCTTGCCAGGGGGCGTGCCGCACTCACACACGCTTGGCAGGAACGCTCCGCACGACTCGCGCCGCGCTATGCAGAGACCGATATTCTGGGCGCGTTGCTTGTTGTGCCTGAAGTATTCCATCAATCTCCTAGGGGTAGTCACAAGGTGCTAGTCCTCATCTCTGACATGAGGCAGGCGACCCATGCGCTCAATCTTGAGCGCCCGTCCATCGTGCAGACCCCTGTGGCGATGAGGCAGATTACCGCTGAGAAGATGCTCGCAGACTTGCAGGGCGTCGATGTATATGCCGAAGGCGTCGATGCAGCAGGCGTGTCGGTTGGTTACTGGCAGAGCCTCCATGATTTCTGGAAGGCTTATTTCGCGCAGGCGGGCGCTACCCTCGCGGGGTACTCGGCGCTGCGCGATCTTCCGGAATTCGAGCGCGCCAGCCCGACAACGGCTGACGGTCGCGGGCAGTGAGATCGGTATACGTTCGACTGCAGGTTGCCCTTAACCGGTACACGCCTTCGTTTCCGACGGTGTCCTGCACGATCAGGACACCGCGGGGCTCAATGCCCAATCCGGCTTCCTGGAATACGATTCCGAGCGCTTGGTGCAGGCGCCTGACGTGTTCCTTGATGGAGGATCGGGGGATTCTTCGCGTGAGGACAGTGCGCCCGTTCGCGTTCTTCGCATGAAACTTGTAGAAATCGTCGGCACGGATTCCCAACTCGATCTGGCGCGCGTTCTGTGCTAGTCGGCAATGATTCGCAAGATATTCAAAGACAAAGCGCTGTGCCAAGGTAAGCCGCAACTGATATTCGCGTCCGCGATAAACGAGGAATACAGCAAAGATTTCTTGCCCCGGGAGGCGACCGGAACTCCCCGGCATCCGGAAGCGGTACAAAACGCGAAAATGTGGCCCTGATGCCCGGAGCTGTGCTATCTCCGCAACAAGTAGATCCACTTTTTTGAGGACGGGGGACAGGCTATTCTTCGCAGGCATAACGCGCCCCCATCCGTTCTATCCGAAGCTGGAAGTCGGCCGCGAGTTCTCGCTTTGACACGCAAAGAAAGAGCGGCAACTCCATGAATGACCCCTGTTGGGTTGCATCTTGGAGGCTGCTGAGAATTGTCAGCCAAGGGTGCGAGAGATCAGTCATAACAAGGACCACGATCTCGCACACGTGTGCCGACAGTAGCCCTTTGTTGATCGCCTCGACATGATTGGAGACACGGATCGTTGTCAACCCACGTCGGGCGAAAGCGGCGCTAACTTCCCCAGCATGCGCGTCGTCATTGTCAATGAGTAGCACCCTAGTCATTGGCGGCCTCGTGGAGTTCGCCGGATACGGGGAACGGATGCGGAACCGGAACCTCCCGGCGCGCTTCAAGATCGAAAATAGACAATTGACCGAAGCGAAATCCAAGGTCCAGCGCGGCACCGCGTTCCGGAACGCAAACGACGACGTCAACAACGTGAACCAAATGGCGGTCGTTGAACCAGGTTCCGAGCGCATGGCCCGGCTTCCGAAGCTCGTTCAAATTTGCTTTGGTGAATGCAAAGAGTTCCTCCCAACTCGGCCTGGCCCAGAACTCGACCGTGCGCTCTGGATAGATCGAGACCGAGAAGAATCTCCGGCCCGCCATATCGCCGTGAATCAGACTGATGGTGGATCCATTCGTCTTGTTATGAAGTGCGAATGCGATGTCCACTGTCCTTGTAATCAGGAATCTCTCTCGCACACGGATGGGCAGCGCCAAACGGCTCGTTTCTTGACGAACTGCGTGATCGGCGGTAGAAAGGTGGGGGTCGAGGCCCAGAGCAGGAATCGGACTCGATTCTGCTGCATCAGTAGCATCTTCACTGCGGTGAGACGCAGTGGATTCCCGGCGGGTGTTCGCCATCTTAGTTCTCCTATGGTGGGCACCTCCCGCGAAGTGCGGGATGGTCGGGTGTGGTGACACACACCCGACCTTTTTCATGCCAACTAGGAGCACCATAGACAACTGCGTCTGAATGTTCTTGGACGGGTCCTGAGACGGTCTGGTTTATTCTGAAATCGATCTTAGAGGCGAGCAGAAAAATATGCGTTGGAGGATTGGAAACTGCGTATTTGACTCACTGACGCGGCAGATAATTTCCACTGCCGAAATACCACTTGGACGGCCCGAAGCATCTGTTCTTGAGATTCTCATCAAGCATTTTGATGAGAGGCGCACAGATGCGCAGTTAGCTAAGGAGGCATGGGAAACTGCGACGTCGCCAGATAGTCTCTACAAGTCGATACAGAATCTGCGCCAAGCTTTTGGAGGAGAGCGGGAAGCATTCATTGCTTCTCGGCCGTATCGGTTGGTGGTAAAGCCGGAACGAATTGAGGATGATGACCTCGTAATCACACGGCAAGAGATGGAATATGAGAAGCCATCTTATGAGTTGCCTCAAGCCATTATTGAGGGAGGCGCGCGAAAACAGCCGACGCAAGATCATGAATTGTCTCGGTGTATGATCCTTACGCGGAGTCAACTAGACGACGTTATTGGCACGGTCGAAGAGCGCGTGCAATCAGCTAAGGAGGAAATTTGGATATCCGGGAATGACAATATGTTTGTCGCAAAGGCCTTGAGTCCTTCTTTAGCGGCTGCTCTAGAGGCAGGGCGGAAGGTCAAGCTCCTAGGCGTTGACCCTGATTGTCCTGCGGCTGCGATGCTCTCTATCATTGATCCGCGATTCAGCCGCGATCCGTTCAAGGGTGAAGTCGACTTTGTATCTGCGACAGCTCGGCGCTGGAAAGACAAGTACGACAATTTTGAATACAAACTCCTGGCCCTTCTTCCCGCGGTGGGCTACTTCATCACGGACCCCGAACTCGAAACGAAGACAGTCAAGATCGAACTGTATACGTCGCAGCCTTGGGAGCCGCTGGCTTCGCGACCGCACCTGGTGATTCCCGAGAATTTGCCCGAGTGGCGTGACTATTTCATCCAGCAGTTTAAGAATTATTGGAACCTGAGCAAAACGCCATGGTAGTCATTCGTCTATAGTCGAATTCGGTCAAAGCATCAACGAACATCGGAATCTTGTGGTTCTCTTTGGGGCGCTTTGAACCTGAACTTTGAGGCTTATAAAGGAGCAATTTCGACTGCATGCGCGGCATGGTAGAGGAGGCGTACCAGTGCAACAGAAGGGGATTTCAATTGATTTCGCCCACGAAACGGTAATGAGCCCCTGGCTCTGGGGACAAGAGGAGCGCCATCTGATCCTATTCCATGCATGAATACTGGCATTGGGCGAAACAGGCCAATCCGTATCTAACGCCATTGAGCAATATTGACCTTTTTTCCTCATCAGCCACGGGTACGCTTTCTGAAGATGCGGGATGTACTCGTCCGCGTCGTGGGATGAAATCACGTGCAAGAAACAGTGCCTGAGAGAGCGGTAAGACCGAAGATTTTGCTGGTCGATGATAACGACAGCGTACGCGACTCGTTAAGAGCTGTACTGGAAGTCAGCCAGTTTGACGTGAAGACAGCCGCGAACGTCATGGACGCTATTCATCTTATCGACACAGAAGCCTTCGACGTTCTTCTTTCTGATTTGCATTTGCCCGGAGCAGGTGACGGCTTCACCATCGTCAGCGCAATGCGACATCGCCACCCTGATGCCGTAACTCTGCTATTCACAGGCTATCCGGCCTTGAAGGAGGCGATGGACGCCATCCTCTTGCAAGCGGACGAAATCATGGTGAAGCCTATGCCCATCCCGGAATTGCTTGCATTGATTCGCGAGAAATTGAAGAATCGCGGGGCGCGACGTGCCTCAAACACAGAGAGGGTGGCTTCCATATTGGAGCGCGAGGCCGAAACTACAATTGCCGATTGGCTCTCGCGAGTTGAAGAAGATGATGAATTGAACCACTTAGTTCTCGGCCATGACAAGCGAACGGGACACCTCCCGTTGCTGATTCGAGAACTTGTTCACCGCTTGCGGGTACCTCGGAGCCTTGGAACGAAGCAAGTGTCGAAGGGTGCTGTCGAACACGGAAAGAGCCGTCGCTCTCAGGGCTATACCATTCCCATGATTGTTGAAGAGTCGCGCATGCTGCAGGTCAGCATCTTTAATACCTTACAGTCCAATCTGAACGTCGTGGATTTCAGCCTTCTCCTAATAGACGTTATGACCATAGCCGACGAGGTTGATTCCCAGTTGAAACAGACAATCATGAGCTTCTCGGCAGCGTCAGCATGAACATCATCGGTCGCCAGACTAACGGGCAAATTCACCCTGAATATTGGTTAACCGAGATTGGAGCATGTCTAAATTCCGCTCAATTTCTTGTCGCTTCGTCTCATCGTGAACCCTCGAATCAAATTGCGCGAAGACTTCGCATCCGCGTACAGCCCTGTTGAACGCTTCGAGAGCACGTTGGTGGTCGCTTGAGAGTTCTCTTTCGCGACATCAGCGAATGTCGAGCACATCGCCAAGTCCGTACGGAGAAAATCGATGAGGCAAGCTCCGGATGTAGCTTTCAACTGGTCGGCACTTTTCAGAGCAGCCATCGTCCAAATTCCAAATTTCGGTTCGCACGCACCGAAATATACCGCGCACGATTAGATGCCTATAAGGGAGATTGCGCCACTTCAATTACGCCGTTGCAGTAGGAATATTTCGCAAGGTATTTGACCACTCCCGGGTATCCGGCGAGAATCTACGATTTCAAGCAGGCTTTGGACTCCGGCAGAGTTTGCGAGAGGTCGCTACGCGTGATGGAATCTCCGAAGCTTGCTCATCACATGAATCCAGACGGAACTATGGATTCCAATTTGTCGATTTGTGAGGTCTTCTGAGAGTACCGATAAAAAATCAGCTCTCCTAGAGCTAAATTGCACAGACGAGCCGCACAGATGCAGGTATGTTAGCAAAATCTCTATTGTTGAGGGGGTTGTATATGCTCACGCTATTGAGGCCAAGCTTCCCACATCGACACAATCCAGACGGTACACACGATTCGATCTGCAGGGTATGTTTCGCGACCATAGCCACGGTTCAGAATGAACGGGAACTAGCAAGCCATGAATCTGCTCACGTCTGTGAGCCCATGAGTCTTTATCGAGCCAGTCAGGTGCAGTCGCCACGGCAAAGAGTTGCTCCGTAGCCGCCCATAAGGGAGTCATCTGGGCAGGGCGAAGACGGGAGCCTATGCGTGTATTTCATCGTCCAAAACTGTCCCGCTCACTGGGCAGACTAGGAAAGTGAAGCCCTTGTAGCCTTCCGCAATCATCTCAGCGGGGAGTTCCTTCCGTACCAGTAGTACGTTATGAACGTCGCAAACGGGCGGCTCAGAACCCTTCTTCCTGGTGCATGGCTTTGCCATAAGTCGCTTGGCCTACATAATAGTGCGTCCCGATGATGCAACGCGACGACGGCCAGCTTGCTGTAGATGGCGACAGGCACAGAAAGCAGAGCAGCGAATCCCCGGCCTCCGGTTTTGCTTCTGCGGAGAATAGGCCATGCTTCCAATGCGCACGTTTAGATAGGGGGAGAAACGACCACCTCGAGTCTCCCGTGACTCCTTCTGATGTTCAATCAGTCGTCCATTTTGAGCAAAATTGAACAGAATCTCGGAGGCTAATTGGCTATATTTAACAATCCCTCCCGCATGGATCTGCAGAATGGGTTTACCGGATTGACCGATGTATGCGCAAACTCTGTTGTATCTACTCCAAAGCGTTTTCTCGTGTTGCAGAAGTTTAGCAATCACCGTATATGCCTTTCGAGGATATGATCAGGCGCACATTTGAGCTTCTGGCCGAGGCGGAGCGAAACCTCGCTCTAGACCAGTGTCTCCATCGTCCAAGACACCGGTATCTCCGTATCTCCGGCCCACAATGAAATCGATCTCGGCGTTCCGATCGTGGCAGCCTTATGACTATCGACATACGGAACTTGAGGCCAAAATCTTGCTCTCCTTTTCGATCTGGCCCACCGTTTGAATCCCACGTTTTCTCAAACTTCGGATCTAGAACGGCAAGGCGGGGTTGTGTGTACTGAGATTGCTTGTTGTAGTCGAATATGTAGCTGGCAGAGCATCCAAGAGCACCAAGGTCCAATAGCCTTCAACAACAGGGCCTTAAGCAATTCAATCAAAACGAGTTAAAAACACTTAAATTCAACAAAATTCAAAAAGCCATCGAACCCGGTTCGGGACCAGGTTCTCTACCCGGAGATCCTCGTGGTTCTTTGTGGGGCGCTGTTGAAGCTTGTTGAATTCTGAGGCTTGTGAGGGAGCAATTTCGACTACAGGGCGCCGATTGTCAGGAAGGCCTACCAGAGCAACCCCAGGGATTTCAATAGACTTCCCGGCGAGGAAACGGTGATGAGCCCCTGGTGCTTCACCAGCGGCGCGGCGCTCGAGGTACCTCCAACGGTATGCTGGGGGATAGTTCAGCGGGAGTGCAAATTTTCGGTTGCCGTGACCTCGCTCTTTACACGCCTGTTCAAGTACACCTCTCGAGAGGGCCACTCGCCTTTGGAGAACTTCCTAACCGAGTGCCTCCGCTGTTTTCTCGAGCGGCTGACTGCCGTGGACAGAAAATCACTTGAATGCTTCATCGCGGAGGTGCTGTGCGGATCGGAAGTCCCGCCAGCCCTGCGCGCCAGGATCTCCTGCGCGCGTAGCTTGACTTGGACAACGCAGCAGCCGATCTGTTGTGACGGGGAGCGCGGCTATTTGGATATAAGCCTTAGGGCGGATAACGACATTACCAACTTTGAGAAACATTGGACGTCGCGTTATGTAGTGACCGAGATTACGGTCCGAATTTCAGCCAACAGGACATCGAGCGACGTCGACGGCACTGTCAATCCGTATTGCGCATAAAACGTAACAACCGCTGCGCCGAATGGCTGAACAGCATGCAGCAATGTGCCGACCTGCAAGTCACCTTCGCAGTCATGCTTGGTCTTGTTAGGCGAAATCGTCGATAACGCAGCTGTGGACGATGCCCTTGGTCGAGAGCTTGGCTCTTTCTTGAGAGGGGTCTGCTCGACTTTCGGTGGAGGCGGTTGCCTCGTTAGTTCCTGCCGCGAGAAAAGGGCCGAAGAGGGCCGCGTGCTTCGACAAATGACATCGACTTCGGTTGTGACCTTGGCGCAATGTTTACTTCACCTCCGTCCAGCCTTATGTATTCTGGGCTTTCGCCGGTACATCACCGAGATTTTGGTATTTCCATTTAGACATCGTCAGATTCCTGAATTCTGAGTCCATAGATCTGACGGGAACCGTTCTGAAAGGCCACACCCATTGCCCAAAATCTGGGCGGCTGCTCTGCGGATCAAGTGCACGCTTAATCCACGGCACGTTCGGAACCTGCATGATGATGCTCGCAAAGCGCAACCTGAAGTTCTGACGAGGGTTGTCGTTGTTCGCAGTGCATTCGGGGACAGGACCCCACGAGCGCCGGTACTCCTAGCCGCAGATCACAAAAAACTCGTCTCTACCACTTAAGTAACGGCTTTTCTTCACGCGACATATAGTCAGCCTTTCTGTAACTGACGCAATATAGTGGTTGGGCTTTCTTCATCCAGACCCGACTTATAGGCCTAGGATCGGGACGCATCCCGCACTAGGTGGATAGGTCTGGGGCGGCCAGGGGTGGCGCGTGCTCTTACCCGACAATCCGGTTAAATCCGGAACCATTCTGGTGGTCGATGATCACTTACCGAATCGGGAATTACTCGACGAGCTTCTTTCGAGCCAAGGCTTCAAGGTTGTGACAGCGGCGGATGGACGAGAGGCCTTGCAGCAGCTGAGGAGACAGGGAATCGACCTGGTGTTGCTAGACGTCATGATGCCGCACTTGAACGGGTTCCAGTTGTGTGCCCGTATAAAGGCTGATCCCGACACCTGTCTCATTCCAGTCATCCTGGTCACGGCACTCTCCGATAAACAGGACCGGCTCGACGGAATAAAAGCCGGAGCGGACGATTTCTTGACCCGGCCGGTCGATCAAGCGGAATTACTTGCACGAGTCGCCTCTTCATTGAGGCTGAAGCAGCGAACCGACGAACTCGAGCGCGCCGAGTCGGTTCTGTTCACTCTCGCTCAGAGTATCGAAGGCAAAGATCCTTACACTCATGGTCATTGCGAGAGGTTATCGGAGTTGTCCGCCGGATTGGCCTACCATCTTGGGTTGCCAGAGGACCAGGTGCTCGCGCTTCGCCGGGCAGGGGTGGTCCACGACATTGGCAAGATCGCCATTCCGGACTCGATCCTCCTCAAACCGAGTTCCCTCTCTGCCGATGAATGGAAGATTGTGCGCGAGCATCCTGTCATCGGCGAGCGCATTTGCAGGCCATTGAAATCGTTCCGGAACGTCCTGCCCATCATTCGTCATCATCACGAGAGGCTCGACGGCTCGGGATATCCAGACGGTCTCAAAGGCGATCGGATCCCAATGACTGCGCGTGTCCTCCAGATCGTCGACGTGTACGACGCTCTTACGACCGAGAGACCATACAAGCCGGCCTTCCCGATCGATCGAGCCCTCGAAACCATGAGGTCGGAGATCGAAAGAGGCTGGTGGGATCCTCTGGTCTTCGACGAGTTTGCAGAATTCATTCACGGCGAAACAAGCGAAGTCTCTCCCAGTACAACATCGCGTCGCGAACTACGAAGTGGACGCTGAGTGCATCTATGAAGTCAGGAAGAATTATTGCTGAAACAGACCAACGATCTTCTCCGCCGCAGTCACCTGCGGTAAGCAGCCCAATGTCGAGCGAAGAGCCATTTCGCCGGGTGGTCGATAGCATCAAAGACTATGCCATTTTCCTCTTGGACCGCTCTGGAAACGTCAGCACCTGGAATCAGGGAGCCGAACGCATCAAGGGTTATAAGAGCGATGAAATCATCGGGCGTCACTTTTCCTGCTTCTATACGCCAGAAGATCTCCAAGCTCGAAAACCCGAGCGGGAGTTGGAGATCGCCGCAGATATAGGCCGCTATGAGGAAGAGAGTTGGAGAGTAAGAAAGGACGGAAGCCAGTTTTTGGCCAACGTGGTGTTAACTGCATTAAAGGACGATCAGGGAAACCTTCGCGGATTCGCAAAAGTGACCCGGGATGTGAGCGAGAGTCGACGAGCAGAAGAGCGTCTGCACGAGAGCGAGGAAAGGCACCGGAAACTGTTCGAAAACAATCCTCATCCGACTTGGGTCTTTGATAGAGAGACTTTAAAATTTCTGGCCGTCAACGGCGCTGCAATACGCAATTACGGGTACTCACAAGAAGAATTCCTTGCGATGACGATCAAAGACATTCGGCCGCAGGAAGATGTGCAAAAGATGATCGGCTCCGTTAGTATCGAAGACGGAAAGGCTGGCTCGGGTATTTGGAGACATCGCCGCAAGGACGGTACGATCCTCAACGTGGAAATCACTTCGTACTCCTTAAGCTTCTGCGCCCGGCCTGCAGAGGTGGTTGTTGCAGTTGACGTCACGCAACGGATGCGTGACGAGGAAGAGAAGCGTCAATTTACCGAGCGACTTGCCGTTGCTAATCAGCAACTCGATCTTCGTAACCGGGAGGTGGAGAGAGCTACCCAGCTCAAAAGCCGCTTTCTTGCAAATATGAGCCACGAGTTGCGAACCCCGCTGAATGCCATTGTTGGCTTCTCGGATCTTTTGGCGGATCAGGCTGCAGGCGAACTCAACGCAAAGCAGCAGCGGTTTGTGCACCACATCAAGCAGGGCTCAGCTCACTTATTGCAGTTGATTAATGACATTTTGGATCTGTCGAAAATCGAAGCGGGGCAACTTGATTTCCGCTTTGAAGACATCGAGATTAAGAGCGCGCTCTCGGAAGTGCTGTCGATCATTCGCCCGCTTGCCAACGCAAAAAATATAGCGTTGAATGAAAACCTCAAGACTGATGTCGCCATTCGATCGGATCGGATTCGCTTCAAACAGATTCTCTACAACCTACTCTCTAATGCGGTCAAGTTTACCCCGAGGGGTGGCAACGTTCTAATCGAGACTTACGTCGAGAGTGGCAGGGCGTGTGTTTCGGTGCTGGACACCGGAATTGGAATTCGTCCTGAAGACCACACAGTGATCTTTGAAGAATTCCGACAACTTGAAGGCAGCATGAACAGCGAGGGAGGGACTGGATTGGGCCTGGCCATCACCAAGCGATTGGTGGAACAGCAGGGCGGATGCATCTGGCTCGAAAGCGAATCTGGCAGCGGTAGCAAGTTCACTGTCTCTTTTCCAATTGGAGAGCGGGCCCTGATTGAAGAGACAAACCTTCCGGACCCCACGATTAGGGTCGACACCTCCTGTGGCTTCAGCCCACTTGTCTTGATCGTTGACGACGAAGTTGCGGCGCGCGAGCTTTTGACCAGCTACTTGGCACCGACATATCAGATCGCGACGGCCGAATCGGGGACCGAAGCGATCGAGAAAGCTAACCGCCTACGGCCGCAGGCGATCATTCTGGATGTTCTAATGGCGAAGGGAAATGGATTTGAGACGCTCGTTGCCCTGAGAAGGGCACCCGAAACAGCCCATATCCCGGTGATAATTTTGTCGGTTGTCGACCAAAAGCAAATCGGTTTTGCTCTGGGCGCTGCCGACTATCTGGTTAAGCCGATCCCCAAATCCGTTCTACTGGAGAGTCTGGGCAAGCATCTGTTGCCATCCACCCTTGGCACTTCGAGAATCCTCCTGGTGGATGACGACCCCGAGAGTCTCGAGCTTTCCGCCGAGATCCTCCAAGCAGAGGGTTACCGAACGGAGGGTGTCCAGACCGGCTCAAGAGCGTTGGAACTGCTATCGGCCGGTGCCGTCGATGCTCTACTTTTGGACCTCCTCATGCCTGGTATGGACGGCTTTGAGGTGATTCGGCACGTGCGCGATAACGCCGCTCTCCAAAACCTTCCCATTTTTGTGATGACGGGAAAAACTCTTACGCCTGAGGAACGAGATTTGTTGGCTTCTCAGACGCAAGCGCTGTTTGAAAAAAACCAGCCGTGCCGGACCGATCTGATTTCGGAAATCGGCAGAGTGCTAAACAACGACTCGCCGGTGAGGCAACCGAAGTGAAGACGGCTCTTGTTGCCGAAGATAATGCGGTCAATCGCGAACTCCTTCGAGAATTGCTCGAGATGCGAGGATTTTTCGTTGTAGAGGCTTGTGACGGTGAAGAAGCGCTGAAGAAAATAGCCGATCGAGTACCCGACATAATGATGCTCGATCTGAACATGCCGATTCTTGATGGCTTTCATACCATCGCGCGAATTCGCCAAGATCCCATTCTCGCCGATTTGCCAGTCATGGCTGTAACCGCATACGCAATGCGAGGCGACCGTGAGAAGATATTGTCCTCAGGGTTTAATGGATATATTTCGAAACCGATTAGCCCGGGCGCACTGGACGAGGAACTGCAGCGGATTTCCTGCTAAATAAGCGATGACGATGGTCCGCTATCCATTGACCGGATTTACGCCGTAGCTTTGCGGTAGCATGGGTGGGCACCACGGTCGGCAATCCTACTCCGTCCTGTCGTGTTGGCGAAATTCCAGGACTGCGGCGCACGCGGCGTTTCCGATACCTGCAGGAGTTTCGATGTCGCTGGAATGGTCGTCGGGATCGTAACGGACCGCCCTCACCAGCGGCTAGTAAACAGAGTCTGTATCGGCCGGCAACACATCCGCGAGCGCGCAATAGGCAGCGTAGCTAATGGCCTGCTGTTTGTTGGCCAAGGTCCGCTGAGCCGCGGGATGGCGCGGAACTCCAGCCAATGGGGTTCCGACAGCTCGAGTATCGTACGCAGCCCACGCATCGTGCATGCAGGTGTTAACAAGGCCAGGGCACTGTGAAATGATCGGCGCGCCCAAGTTCGGCTCTCGCGCGGCTTCAAGAGCTGCGGAGTTCCCACCTTACACTATCGCCAGCACGCAATTCGATGTTTGGGAGTGCCGTTGACTCGTTCCTCAGACAAGCAATCGCAAAAGCTCCGACTCGCTGATCGAACCTGAAATCAATGGGAGTCATCGCATGAGGTGTAAGTGATCTAACCGAGCACTTCGGTAACCCAATTTAATCGTGGACGTGATTTGTATCACATCAATCAACCCCAAGAGGCGGCAGAATGCGAGAAATCGCATCCCAGGAGGTCTGAAATTGTCAATTGCAACTCTAGCTAAGGTCGTCTCAAAACCGTTTGTTGAACAATGCCATCTCAATGACTCTTCTCTGGCGATTCCTGAACCAAGCAAATGGGATCTTTTGCTGAGGAAACTGGGTATCACCGATGTTCAGGCGATGGCGGAAGTGAGAGGAACCGGAGATCTGGCTCGGGCGATTCGCGAGTTCGCGGCTCTCGCGCGAAAGAGCAGTTTTGTCCCCGAAGGAATATTGCAGGAAACCAAACGCTTTCTCCTCGCTAAAGGAACTGTAGGCGTCAGCTAGCCTGCAATATGTGCCAATTCAGAAGTCGCCTTTTGGCGCTTTTCATCAAGGCTTATTCATATATAGAGATCATACATTCATAGCCACAGCATTCCTCAACGTAAGAGCTGTGGATTGGAGTCAATAACTTAAATCACGCAAGGACAGATAGCCTCTATCCGGTGCCAACCAGCATTGGGTCAGCGGCTTTTCTGTTTGTCGTTGTAGTCTTCTGGTGCCGCCGGAACTCTGAAGGTCTGAGGGGGTCGAAGGATCTTCCCCGACCATCGTATCGCCGTTCGGGAAGATCAGATGAACAAGCCCTCGTGTCTGCGGATGCAGAAATAACGGCTTGCGACGCACTGGCGACTCAAGGCAACACCCCCAAAAAAGGGAACAGAGGGATTACAGCCCCAATGAAACATCATCTTTGCAGCCTACTGCGGGTTTCCGGGCAGATTTCCTGGTTCCGCTCGGTTTGGCCAAGCTGTCGTTCAACGGGAGTCTACGTCAGTTCCGAAACACCAAGGGCCGCTCAAAGTGAGCGGCCCTCTTGATGCAAGCAGAGTTCGTTCAGTCCCCGTCAGCAACAGTACTCTTTCGCACGCGCATCTTCGATTCGCCTTTTGACGATTCAAGATCAGCGACAGCGGTACGCAACTGTTTTATGACATCAGCAATTGGTTTCGAGCGTCTCTCTGGAAACTCGCTGTGCTCCAAGATGTAGAGTGTTGAGCGGAGAATCTGGGCCGCATCGACGATTGTTTCGTAGGGCATATGCTCAGCGAAAGTGGCTTTACTCGCAATTATTTCATCTACTCTTCGGTCGGATCAAATCAGAACAAAGAATGCCTTCGGTCAGTCGGGTCGGGTTTGGCAGAGCGCGTACCGAAGGTGTAGATGATTCTGTGGCGGTGACAGCATCCACGTTCAATGGAAATCAATAGGGATCAACGGGCAGCCTGCAACCTATCCAACAACAATGGCTTAACACTCTACATAATTCTATAGATTTCTATAAATCGTGAAATCCGGTTCGGGACCAGGTTCTCTACCCGGAGATCCTTGTGGTTCCTTGTGGGAGGCTTTTGAAAGCAGTTGAACATTGAGGCTTCTAAAGGATCAATTTCGACTACAGCGTCGATGCGGTGGGGGAGTGCACCAGTGCAACCCAGGCGATTTCAATCGATTTGCACCGAGGAAGCGGGATTGAGCCCCCTGGGCCTTCACCAGGGCTTCGCTTTGGCGTGGACAACTGCCCTGCCGCTGTTTTTTCCCCGCGGCAATGGACTATACAAAAGTCAAAGAATGACCTGCGCGAAGTTGATCGCGCAGGTCACGTTTGCCAAGTTGTACTAGAGGCTTTACACCACACGCCGTTTTTTGATTCACATCTTGCTGATACTCGCCACTAATTTCGATCGTGTTTCACTTCTTGCGCGGTAGAACACGCACAACCTAAGAGTGCTCCGCACGCGACGTCTATCACATCCGCCACCGTGAGGAGAGAGATCGGGAGATCTGGAGGCTGCCGGGATGGCGTCGGAGGCAGTTGCACAATCATTCGAACCAACCTCACCGGTGCAACCTTCATCACAGTCATCGTCTTGCTCGGAGCCGAAGACAGTTACCCTGCCCGCAATCGGTTCACCTCGGACACCATTTGAAGCGCCAGCTTCATCCGCAAATTGCTGCCACAAAGGACTCCCCCCGATGTCTACGCGAAAACTCTTCACCCTATGTTCATTGCTCATCGTTGGCACGTTGTTCCCATCCTCGGCCTATTCTCAGCAAGACAACTCATCCTCGCAGGATCAGGACAAAACCACAGTTGATGGAACAGTAGTTGCCTCAAGTCGGAGCAACTTTGTAGTCAAGTCCGGCGACGATCAGTTTCACGTATTCACCTTCGATCGCGACACCAATAAACCCCGTACTCTCGCCGTGGGCTCCCGGGTGCGGGTCGATTCCGATCAGGCCGACGATACTGGCGCCCGCCACGCGACAAACGTCACCGTCACAGACCAAGCGCAAGGTAGCGGCACTCCCGGCTCCTCAGGCACTGCCGGCTCCCCGAATCGAAATGCCGCCACCATTCCTCCTCAGGTGCGCAACGTAGAGCGCGATATACAACACGAAGCGCGCCGCTGGCGTCTGGGAGCTCGAGCCGGAATTGGCCTCGATCCGGAGCTCATCATGTTCGGTGTTCATTCCCAGATGGGACCCATCTTCTCCCGCAACATCTACTTCCGACCTAACGCCGATTTTTCGTGGGGTGAGATCACCGACATGGTCGCGCTCAACCTTGAAGCCGTCTACAGGTTTCCGCGCGCCCGCAGAGGGCCTTGGTCCCCTTACATCGGCGGAGGCCCCGCACTGAACTTCATCCACCAGAGCTTCAAGACCCAGGCCAGCGAGCAACGCGATATCTCATTCGGCAACTTCGACTACGAAACCGGTTTCAACATCCTCATGGGATTCGAAAACCGGCATGGCACCTTCTTTGAGGTCAAGACCAGCCTCTATTCGCAACCAGCCCCTGTCCTTCGTTTGGTCGTAGGGAAAAACTTCTGATCCACGCCGAAATGCTGCCTCGGCCTGAGTGAAGCGAATTAGGGCGTTCGGTCAGGCCGAGCATGAATCGATTCGCGGAATCTTGATGGATCGAACAGCAAAATGGTAAAGATCGTCAGTCTGAATTTATGCTCTCCCTACCGGGTTTTCACCGTTTCCTTTGTCCAGGCCCGCGGTATCCACCTCCCCGGTCGTTGCTTGCCCTACAATATAGTGGCCATCCTCTTCTGACCAATTCAGCTGCAAGGTTCGCGAGTTGATCATCATGACAATTCAGCCGTCGTTCTTCTGCTGGACCAGGGTCTCTTGATCACAAAGTCGAGATAGCCGAAAGCGATAACGCCTTTGTTGAGGCGAGCGTGTTCGCTTGCATGACAGGCTCTCAGGTGCTGCTACCAAGAGTCCGACGCTATGTCCCCGCCACATCGAAGTTGACCAAGAACCAACCCGCCCATTAAAGTCGGGCACTGATCCGCCCACTAACTGGCTTGTGTATTGAGCGCCGCGACTTGTTTGTCGTCGCCAGTGGCCACGCAGGATACCCTCGAAGGAGGAGGGATCTTGCGCATTCCCCACGCTGCTGCCGCCATGAGCTTTCTCATCATGAATGACGCATTCCCAACCCGCACGCTGTCCGCCGAAAGGCCGACGGCGCCGCCATAGAATGTCGCGAATGCCTTGCACACGAGGGCATACACCGCGGTCCTTCTGACAGGCCAGCGATACCGGATGCCATTCCCAAAAAGGAACCTCAAACGATAGAAATATCGCCAGCTTTTCTGTCCTTGTTTTCTGATCTCAGCAATCGAAAGATGCGGGTGCTCGAGGTGGGGCGACGTATCGCTCTCCAGCCAATATTCGTCCCGCAGCAGCCGGACCCTTGGGACTTGCGTCTCTCGCGCGTAGATCGGAAGATTTTGTGCAGAGGCTTTTCTCTCCGCAAGCTCTCGCTTTGCCTGGGCATAGTCAGGAGAACCGGGAAGAATCTCGTAGATCGGAAATTGAGCGACGCTCATACCGGATTCCACGGCGAACTTCCGCATTGCCTCCATCGTTTCGGGCGTGTCCGTCGGCAAGCCTACAATCATCGAGCCGAGCACATGAATCCCACCGTGCTGAATCCGTCGGACCTTTTCTACGATCTCGTCTCGGGTGCCGTTCCACTGTTTGGCCATCCGCTTGAGCGCCGCTGGATCCACGGATTCGATACCGAAAAGCGCTGCGCAGATCGCGCCGTCATGGCTCAGGGCCCGCAGCATTTCCGGGTCATCGTGCAATCGCAACGTGAGTTGCGCGAATCCCCACACCCGCTCGTCGCCCGTCAGTTCGCCGAACCTTCGGAAGAATTTTAGGGAACGCTCTCTCTCGGCCTCGAACACTGCGCGCTCGGCGGGACGCGCACTCTCGACGAGGGAACGTGGATACTGCACGAGATTATCGGCGCCCCAAATCACGAATCGGATCTTCCGTCGATAGAGTTCCCGGACTTCGCGCGCAACCACTTCGACGGAACGGTCGCGTACGGCGTGACCGCTAATCACCGGAACCGTACAGAAGCTGCAATGTTCCCGGCAACCCTGCGCGCTCCGCAGACTTGCGGCGACGTAGCGGTCCATCTTCATGAGGTCGAGGCGAGGGTACGCCATCTGCTCTCCAGAGACCCGAAATGGTTGTCCCGAAGGATCCTGATAAACCCTGCAAACGGGAATCCTGCCTGTGATGCAATCCTCGAGCACGCGCCCGATGATCGTATCGCCATCGCCTCGTACCACAGCATCCGCGCCGTAGCGAATGGCTTCGCTTGGAAGGAGTGTCGGGTGGGGGCCGCCGAGAACAGTTGTTGCGCCCCTCTCTTTAGCCTGTCGAGCGACGCGGTACGCCTCTCGAACGTTGTTGGTAAGAGCGCTTACGCAGACGATGTCACCGGCGTTGATCAACATCGGATCGAACCGCTCGATCGCCTCGTCGACGACGTCTAATTCGATGTCCAAGCTCCCGGGAACCGCTCCGGCAAGCGTTGCTTGCGCCGCCGGCATTACAAAGGCGGAACCTGTCGTAATACGTGACGGATTGACGAACACCGCCTTGCGACTCTTCATCGAGATCCTCTCCTTCTGTCCACGATCCTGAGGGGCCGAAGGGTTCTAGACGTCTCCTGACGGAACGCTACAGATGGTTCCGTCGCTCATGTACGGCATGAGTCTGTGTTCTACTAGCTGCGCGATCATTGCTCCCCTGAAGAAGGCCCGACGGAGCGGGACTGCAGTTAACTAAAGCCTCGGCGAATGTGGGACTTGACATGTGCTGCGTGCAAGCAGAAAGCCCAGGAAATGCGCGAATACGCCCCGACATGCTCGATGATGTTCCGGTGGGTAGCGTTGCTTGGCAACAGACGCAAAGATAACCTCTTCTAGCCTTGGCGGCATGAGATGAGGAAAGCTGCTAAGCAGTGAAGGGAACATGCGAGGTGTTTGTCCTGAAGTGTCGGATGTTGGACCTCGACCACGAACATGTGGTCTTAACGAACTGACACAATCCGTCATTTCCGACCGCAAGTGTCAGCCCAAGCTCGATAAATGCGTTGGCCTGAAGTCACCAGTGCAAAACCCGCGAGATTAATTCTCGTTAGGGTTTAACGGGCAGACAAATCGAAAAGCAAGTTCCGCGTCTGCCCGGACGCAGGCTACTTCGCGTGAGAGTCGAGCCGCCAAATCGGTCTACAATCCCGCTCCCAGCCCGGTCCCGTTCTCTCCCTTGGTGGTAAAGAATGGCTCAAAAATTCCGTGTCGCTCTGCTGCTGCGTTCGAGAATAATCAGTGCCGCGGCCATCGACCAATTGTTCACCAGCGCCAACGCTGGCACGGCCAGTAACTGCACGAAATAACCGAAGATGGCAATCGGCCAAAAATACCAGTGCGGTCGGCCCTACCGTCCCGACACCAGTCGAAAGCCATAGCCGTTAATTCGCCGAAACCGGTCACAATGCTCACGACCGTAGCGCTCTGATCTGCTCCCTAAATCCGCACACAACCGGAAACGATTTTATATTCATGAGGCGCCCCGGATTTCTGTATCAACCGCGACTAGAGTTTTTGGCGGTCAAGGCTCTCCCGAGCTTGATTGATGGGCCGGAAGCTGATTACAGAGACTCAACAGAGAGCCTCTGGCATTTGCGATTTCAAAAGTGCTTCGCCCCCGATTTTTGGCATTTTCCGGCAAGCGAGGAACCGGGTCAAGGGCGGCGTTCTTTTGCTGGAGTCATT
>Ga0157372_10001894_pt1 | contig 22706 bp, 12 predicted proteins | sample C55metaG_FD_115307 | JGI IMG/M metagenome (GOLD analysis project Ga0157372, IMG submission 115307) | Corn rhizosphere microbial communities from Kellogg Biological Station, Michigan, USA - C5-5 metaG | ecosystem: Host-associated > Plants > Roots > Rhizosphere > Soil | place: USA: Michigan... | reverse complement strand
TTTGGAGAGGACTAAAAACAGAAAACGCCGTAAATAGTTCATTTACAGCGCTTTTTGATCCTAATTGAATAATACTTGATGCGGAGAGTTAGGGAACAATAACAAGTTTAACTTCCACTGTAAATCAATGCCTTGTGTTTTTTATAAATTATAGGTCACCTAATGGGGCACCTATAAATAATCAAATCGCTTGTGCTTATTTAACAAAGATATAACTATTTTTAAATATAGGTACTTGAGATCTAAGATAAAAGAATTGATCGACGCAGTGGTCTTAGTTCTCCGTTTTTTTTAAACTCATGGTAGAAACTTTTTTTACCGATCAGGTCAATTCAACCGGATCATTCATCATTTTGTTTTCTTTAAAATGTAGTCCACCAATACCTTGATCTCGTCCAAATGGCACATGTGCTGATCTAATGCCTGTGTGTCTTCGTTAAGCGTATAGGACAATTGCAGGGCTTTGATATCTTTGCTTCCGACCAAACGACGCACCTCGGGCTGATAATAATTTTCCAATTCCCCTTTTGACCAGATAAAGATGGCGTTGTCACGCAAACGCTGCTGTAACAGCTCAAAGTCTTTTTCTCCCATCGTATCAATGATCACTTTCTGGCGGTCCCCCTTGGTATAGCGGCTTTGCATGTAACTGACCATATCTACCAGCTCCGCGCTATCGGGCAATAACGTGCCGTTAAGGATTTGCTCAAAAAGGTTTTTCAATACCTGGGCGTCAAAATTTTTCTCGACATTTTTGACGCGCTCGTCAATGCGCTGGTCATCGACTTCCATTTGGCCGATCGCTGTCTTGATCTTGGCGATATCGTCAACGATTTCCATCAATTTACGGTAGTTGGCCAATTTGCGAACCTCGTCTTTAAAACAATCCAAATCACCCACGATCAGGTAATCGATCTCAAAACAATCCAGCATTTTTGCGTAGATTAGAAAACTGCCTTTACCGTTCACCCGCGCGACGGAGATATTTTCATAATCCAGTTTTTGCGCTACGCCGGTCAATTTATCGACTATGGCTGGTATCAGGAAAACTTCACCGCCTTCTACTAAAATTACCTTATCTGCGAAAAAGATCTCGCTGTTATTAGACCAAAGGAAGCGTTTCAACTCGGTCGTCACCAAACCTGAAGTATCACGATCCAATTGCTTGGCGATCGTATGGTTGCCTGCCTGGTCTTTAAAAACCCTAGTGATGTTGAACAAATCCACATGTTTGAGATACTCGGTCGAATGGGTACTGATAATCAATTGCCGCTCTTGTGTTTCGGAGCTGGTCAAAAACTTATTAAGTTCGGCCGATATCACTCTTCGCGCCTGGGGATGCAGGAATAATTCAGGCTCTTCAGCGATCAATAGCGAACTGTTGTTATGATATTCGTTGCAATACAGTGAAAACAAAGCGATGATCACCGCGCTTTGAATGCCGGTGCCTTTTTCATAGATCGGCCGGTCGATACCATCGTTTACAAATAATTGCACATTCTTGTATAATTCATCCTTAGCATTATCTAAAAATTTGAAGGAAATTGCTTTATGGGCTATCGCACCTTCCAGTAAGGTCTTGATCATTTGAATGTTACTGGCAAAGACGATATCTACCCGTGTTTTGATTTCTTCCGCGCTTTTGATTATCAACTCTTCATAACTTTTACCAGAACCTTCTTCGATCTGTACTTTATTTTTATTCCAGATACCCGCTACGAGTTTGCCAAACCAGGTGTAATGAACCAGCCGCAATTCGGTCTTATGGCTACGCGTAGCACTGATCACCGTGGTGGTGAGCAACGAATCGCGCAGCTTTTTAGACAAGAAATGACTGATCCAGAAATGGCCCTCAGCACATTGCACGATCAAGCCAAAACCCATCTTTTCTTCGTCGGTCCTCGATTTGCAAAAGAAAACCTTCAGCCGCCGTGCCGTTTGAACAAATCCATAAAGCTCGGCCGCAGGCATCCATTTAGTCTTCCGGACACGTCCGCTCGCATAGGTTTCCAATACATCTATTTCCGCCCGGCTTTCCAGCTCATCCAGACTTTCAAACAAATCATAGTTCACAACAATATTGTCGGAATTCTGATCCTTATAATAGAAATCGGCCGTTGTGCGTACCCGCGAAAAGGCGGTTTGTTTTTTGATACTTAGGATTAAATCTTTATCCAAATCACGCCCTTCCAGCGTCACTTCCAAAAACATATGGTCGGCCGGTATCTCGATGACTTCTCCGGTATCCTCATCCACACTTTCATAAGTGTAAAAGTCATTATCGCTGATGGGTTGAAAAGTAGGAAATTTCTCACCTACCAGAATTTCAATGCCCTTAATGATATTGGATTTTCCGCAATTGTTCTTACCGACGATCACGTTCTTGCCATTCGCCAGCCGGACGGTGACCTCTTTAAGACTACGATAATTTGAAGCAAAAAACTGTGAAATATACATTTAGGTTTGGATTTAGCTCAAAATTAAGCATTAAATACTCATTTTTATCACACCTGGATAATCACTAACATACCCGTAACCATGATCCCATATTATTGAGTGAGTGTTCAAATACGAATTCCACAAAAATTATTCTGCAAGAACTTCGTGGCAAAATAAGAGCTGAAACAGCTATCGAACATAACGTTACCGAGCAAAAGAATGCAGCTAACTAACAATAACACATCATTAGAAAGTACTGTGTGGGAACAGCTCCACTCGTTTGCGGGTGGAGCTGTGTTATTTTTACAAGCATGTTTTAGGCTACTACCGCTGAAAACATGACGCCGCCTCTTTTCTTAAATGGCATAAGTATAAACGCTCCTAAAAGCACACATAATCTATTACTTGCTACTGCCTGCCATTACTCATTTACCTCCCGCTAAGGCTGCAAGTACATGGCAGCAGGCGCTTATTTCCGGAATATTTGAAGTTGCACCATAGGACACAATCTCTCTGATCAATGACGGCTTAATATTGTTGAAAAGGGGGTATGAAAGTTTCAACAGATCACCAGCTTTGAAAAAATACGGAGGCGGATCAAGCAAGTTTCGTTGTAAACTATTCTTTTCCAGGAATACATACTGTAAGCCCAACAAGAAGCCGGTTCTGGAATATTCATTTACTTCTCCGCGCAGATACAATGAAGCAAGCGAGAGTAGCCATAATGCCATATTATATTGAGTATCTATACCATCCTTTTCGAAATGATTATACATCCCAAAAAGATGTTTGTCTATCTCGATTGCATAGCGTTCTTTTTCCATCGTAGGAATCTTGTTTACAATATATAAGGACAGCTGATATGTAAAATCAGACCGGATCAAATATGGGCTATCGAGTATAACTGCAAGCATTTTCAATATTATTTCAGGCCTGAATGTCTTTCCGAGATACATTAACTGAAGTAAATTTTCAATAAAATGCTCCTCATTAGGGACTTCCAGCTGTAATTCAAATCCTTTGATTAGCCTTTCCCTATTCTCGGTGTCATCCACCAAAATCCTGATCACCGTAAACAGAATCCGTCTATGCAACTGAGTGGCCTGAAGCTGCAAGTGTTTTTGCCCTCCGATATCACGAAGGTCCATGAGCCTTAAAATGTCAATCGGTAGATCCCTGCAAAACCTAATGACAGCCACGAAATAACCCGCAAGAAGCCCCTTTTTATCAATTTCTGAAAGTTCTTGATTCGTGATATTTCCGTATAAAAGGATCGTACTTGTTTTTTCGATGATCCGGTCTGGAATGTCCTCCGTATCAATAAGTAAATTCTCCAATTCATTCACTTTAATTCGTACCACGGGGGAGGGGACATACTTGTAAAATACATTGAGATACATTTTTTTAGGAGCTCTTTCCAGCGTGCTCAAATTTGCACCTGAAAGAATAGCTAAAGCACAAAAAACCTCTTCCGTTCTGAGAGATACCGAATAATTTTCTAAAACATCTGTTAAAATATGTCCTACCTGAACATTGAAAGCGCTTGCCATTAACACTAGCTGCGGAAATACGGAATTATCATGTGTTCGCTCCTTGTAAGCCGGTATTTCCAATAGTTCCGATACCGCGACCGATATGGGCTTTTTAAATTCAGGATTTTTTCTTGCAAACGTTAGTAGCCATTGAAAACAATCTTCAAGCCTATCAAAGTTATGTCTTTCATACTTCTTTAAGAACGATATCAAAAATGGCTTCCAATTGGCCGCCGTCGTCCATGCTTCATGAAAAATTAAGAGCAACGGTTTAGCCCTGTAAAGCGCTTCATATTGCTCCCCAAATGTTTTTAGCGCCTTGGAAAACTCACCCTCATTAAAAAGAGAAAGGTGTTGTATTGAAAAATCGAAAAAGCTCTGATCGTAAGCTTCTACCTGCAGGAGCCAAACCTCCACCTTCTGGGATAAATCCAGCTTTTCAAAATGATATTCAAAAGCGACTGAGGTCGCATGTTCTGCCCGTTTTTTGTCCGGATGATTAAAATAGGATATGATCCTATCAAGATAATCGGGGTTGGAAAGTATAAACGCCTGATCAAACGACGAACGTGCTCCCCGACGATCAAAAAAATAACCTTCGCCCAATAGCCCGTCAATGAGTCTTGTTGTTTCTTCCGGCTTGAGTGTAAACCGGTAGTAATGCAACAACATAAGCGCAAATACCGCTGCGATATCTGTTAGCTTTGCGATGATAGAATGTATGTATTCAAGGGTTTTTCTTCCGTAATTTAATCCCAGGCACAGGGATCGCCATTCTAATTCGCCCAGAGATGAGACGAAGCCTGCAAGAATTATTTCTAGAGCTCGAAACTCATTTTCGGGATTAGTCACCAATAAGATTGCCGCAGATCGGTACCTGAGACTAGTTCTCAATCCCAACATACTCTTTTCCAAAGCCTCACGATATTCAACTTTCGTCTTAAGAAGATTGGATAATAGTATCCTGATCTCGGGGTAACGGGAAAGGATTAACAGATCTAGTCTGGAGACAACTGTTATAAAGTCATCGGTATGAAGACGCTCCGAATTAATCAGGGTCGGAAGGAATATCATCCAATAACCGGGCGGCAATCCATTGTGTCGATCAGATGGCATATTTTGGATAAGCACATCTACCACATTTGAGGACTGGTCTGCAATAAACTGGGAGAGTTCACCTGTTTTGAAATAGTTTCTTTTGTCAAGCCAGTCGATACTTTTGATTAACGAGGCGCTCAAGAGCCGCTGGTCCCGGTTCCCGGTCCAGAACAATAAAAGGGCAGAGGGGCCAGCAAGATCAGTTTCAGCTATGATGTTATATTTTAGATAAGCAATCAGATTGTCTTTGGAAATGTATTTGGTAATCATGGTCAATACCTCGCTGTAATTTGCCGGTCCTACGGCCTTCAGCGCGCTACTTAAGACAACCTGTGAGATATCCCGGTCGATATTCAGTCTGAACCATAATTCCGGTAACCCTGTATTAAACCCAGTCCGGTCTTTGCTGCAAATACTTTCCAGAGCATCTAAAACATTATTCAGGTTATCCTTTGCTATTTGTTCCAGCAATTCTGTCGCTTTGAGGTGAAGAACATCTGAAGTGACAAGTCCAGCTAATAAAAGGCACCGCTCGTCAAGACTAAACTCATTCGAAGTCAGAGTAGCAAGCACTGGTAGTACCTCATAACAAAGACTGGTAGAATAATGCAAATTGGGCTTGATAATGCTTTCGAGTCTGGTCTGTTTATCTAACGGAAGTACAAAATCGTTGATGATCAGATATTGTTGCAATATATCCGCCGCAAGTTTACCTTGATAATGGATTAATGGGTTTTCACAGCTGAGATATTCATTCCAGAACCATTCAAATGCTATTTCCCCGGCCAGATGCATACAATAGGCCATCGAGTAAGTTGTTAACTGATCACTTTGTTCCATTGTTCTGACCGGACGAAATGCTAATCTTTTAAGGCTTTCAAAGAATTGTGTGCAAATCGCGACATTCTTGTATTCCGCCAGAATAATGGCTGCCTGTGCAACGTTATTATCGGGCCAGGTCAAATGCTTTGCTATTATTGTAGATATCGCCCCTTTGACGTTTTCCTCCAATTCTTTAGATCTTGCAATAGCCAGACTAAATGACAGCGGGCGCCAGTTTGTAAACAACCTCGCATCGTGCCCGCCGTTCAAGAGTATATCGCAGAATTCGAGCCCGAGAGCACACTCAAGCAGCGGAGATGAAATGAAACCGTATTTGCTATTACTGGTCTTCTGAAGAAAAGTATTTTTAAAGAACTGAACAGTATCGGCGGTCAAATGCTGTTTGTCCGGAATATCACCGATTTCATCAACAATCAATTGATTTAATTTCGCATCTGTTATGGCTTTTTCGGCCGAGAAAAAAAGTTCCCTGGCGATGATCTTTAAAAATACCTCCCTGGAGAAGATCGATGGATAACTGGTAAAGAAGGAATTTTCTTCGATTCCCTTATTGTCTTTTTCATGCCAGTTCAATCGTCGCTCAATGACGCCATATAATAAATCACCCAATGTCTTGTCACCAAGCAATTCATTCAGTTCAGGCCAGACTGAGCATAGTACTAAAGGGTTCTTTGATATCGCATATAGTTCTGATCTTCTTTTAAGGTATGATAATCTTAATGCGGCATCTTGAAGAGCCTCATCGGCCGGCACACCATTAGCTAACGCTTCATTAGTCAGAACTGTTTGTATTTCGCTATCATTCAGCGGCAAGGTTATCAATGAATGCCAGCCCGCCGGCAGGATGCCTTGAAGTTCAACAGGCCGTCCCGTAGCGATTATTTTCAGCCTTTTATTATTCTGCTGCAGCCTTTTTAAGTTCGTAACCAATTGCCTTGCCTTTCGGATCGGCAATTCATCCAACCCATCGAACACAACTATTACTTCTTTATTCGTTTTGAATATGACGTTTAAGTCGAATATCTTGTCCGTTAAAGGAAGTTCGTTATTTACAAATTGATTGACTACGGCTATAATTTCTTCAAGTGATGAAAGAGCCTTGTCCTGCAAATAACCGGATGAGAGGAACACGGGTATGATTTCAGGCTGGTTCGATAAAATTTCCAACATATAGTTGGCGACAATAGTACTCTTGCCGCTGCCCAGTTCACCAAATAAAAAAACAGGATCACTGCTATTAATAATCTTGTCAAAATAACCCTGAATCCGATGCTCTGCAGCTGTGTCTCCTGAAAGCGCCCTGCTCCCTTCAACCCTCAAATTAGGATCGAACAAACCTACCTTCCTGGATAATAAAACAGGTAAGCTTTTTAAACCCGATATGGCGAAATATTTGTCATTAATAAAGTTTTCTAAAAGATGCTGGGTATTATTTCTTAATTCTTTATAGTCTAATAGCAAGTATTTATAACTTTCATCATGGATTCCGTTAATCGCCCTGTGAAAAATTAATTCCACTTCTTTCCGGTCTAAGAAACGCTCTGAAATGACCTGCTTATTCTGCCTTAACTCCAGCTGATAGAAGAGTTCCGCCCGGATAAATGGCTCTTTCCCCGTTGTAATCAATGGAATGTCAAAAGTTACATTGCCAATTTGTACGATTATTTTCTTTTCTAGATCTTCGATCTGATCGTTGTCAAATATCCAATCAATCACGTTGAAGAAATCCTGCCAATCGCTGTTGGTAAATGCTGAAAGCGTGGCAAAATGGCTACCCGCCAATGTATGATCTTTGTTGTTTTCATATTGGTACTTATACTCGCTTAAAATCAATGTTTTAACTGCAGGCAAAAGATTCGGATCTGAGTAGTCTTTGGCTCTTAGATATCCTAATATTGCTTTCCGGGGTAACTTTACTTGTAATGCTTTTGTCTGTCCCCGGTTAACTTCTTTAGCAATTTCATTCGTGCTGTAAAAACCAAAGCGGATCTTCTGATCACGGTTGTTGTTGAGCCAGTAATCCAAAAAATAACAAATTGTATTCTTCACCGGTTCACTGGCAAAAGAAAAGTTCTTTGAGTCGTAAGCTTTATTCTCTTCGACGTAAGTAATTCGTCGGTTGTCTAAGAATACATCTCCGTTAAACTCTACAGCAGCAATAAAGTCTACGGTATGGTCCCGTTGTATCTCACTTAGTATTAAGGAGATCGTCCTTAATTTTTGAAGGGTGTATCCCTTGGAGGTATCTCCGGCGTCCCTTGGGATTGTCTTGATAATTGGTGGTATCAATTGTCTTGTCAGTTTAAACTATGAAAATAAGCATTTGATCTATAAAAATAATTGCCTTCGAAATGCAACAGGATACGTTAATCGTCCCAATAATCTAAATAATAGAGCTCATCAATTTTTTCATTAAGATCATTTCGCCTTTGATTTTTTTGAACTATTTGACTTCGAACATTAGAAATAACTGCATCGGTCTCTTTCTCCTCCGTCAAAAGCTTCACTTCCTCCAAATTGTAAAGATTGAAGAGGGTTTGGGCCATGGCCGTACTGAACTTGTTCTTGTCATTAACGATGATTAAGGATAACTTCTCTTTTCTTCGGTTAAGTCTTTCAATTTCAATGCTGTAAGTAGCTGCTTTTTCTTTAAAGTCGGCAAGAAATACTATGTGCTCATTTCGGCGTAGTTGTTCGATTTGAAGTTTGTTCAGAGGCTCTGTTTTGGGAACATTGAATAGGTCTCCCGACTGATCTGTACGATAGCTGAACATCGCAGCATAGTTCTCCTGAATATATTCCCAGTTTTTTACTTTATCCAGGACATAATAGGTCTTGCCGTTAATAACCAATTGTTTGCATGCATTAATATTCTTTAAGCGCTGCTCAATGTCTTTTTGCTCCGATGCCTCCTCAACCATGAATTTCCTGATCGCTTTGAGCCGTTTTGCATAGACCTCGGCGATTTCCGATGCCGCTGACGGAAGATCAAACCATCGCGGAAGTTCAAGCCGTTCATAAATTTCCTCAGCCCTTTCAGTGACACTTTTTATTTTTCCCGAAACCTCAGCCAATTTTTTACTGATTTTGCCAGCCTTCGTAGTTAAGGTGGCCTCATCCTTCTCCAATGATTCGATATCCGCACGGAGATTTTTAACTTCCCTTTCCATGGATTTCTTTTCATTAATCAACCGGTTTCTCTCACGTCGTTCTTCAGCTTCCCTCTGACTTTCAGCCTCGATATACGCCGCCACCGCGCGCTCGGCTGCAGCTTTTGTTTTGGATACATCTTTGTAGTATACCTGAACTTTGACCGGGTCAAATATCAATTGATCCAAAGTCACTTCTATATGCGTCCATTTAGATTTCAAATCTGCTTTGTCTGCAAAATAATGGAGGTAGTAGCATTGTAAAACAAGGTCTTTTTTTTCAGCAATCCTTTCAATCGCATTGGGGTCTAAAACAAAAGCGTTATAGTTATTCGTGTAGATAATATCTGATTGCGTCAGTTTCCTGAAGTCGTCGCTTGCTTCGAAAATATTGAACACCCATAAAATAAATATGCCCTGTTCTTTGTAAAAATGTTGGCGGCTGACAATGACGTCAAGCCAGGTCGTGGATAGTTGTAGCTCAATAGCAGTTCTCTGCTGGTTAAAAACGGCATTGATATCCGGCTTTTTCCATTGTATTTCATCGAGACTCCGGATCACTTGCTCGATGTTCACTTCTGTAACTTGTCCCTTCGTTTGCTGGTTTAGTCTTAAACCCTCCGCTATATTTTCTTTTAATTCAATATGCAGGCGGCTTTCAGGTACACCGCGATATTTCATCCGGTCTATATCCAGCTTCGAATATTTAGAGGTGGTTTTTATTGGACAATCATCGCTGTTGTGAAGGTGGGCAAAATGAAAATTTTTACTCCGCGCAAATGTGTCTTTATCTTTACCGCCAAGTATCCGGACATTGTTTCCGCAAACGGCACAAACAAGCCACTTCGGCCTTAGATTTTGATTTGCTTTTTCCTGCTCGCTACGTGCCTGTGTGATCAGATCAAAACTTTTACGGAAAAATGCAGTCGATTTGATGATCTCTCCGCTTCCTAAATCCAGGACCTCATCGATGGTGGGTCTATTACTGCTGCTCATCCGCAAATTCACTTATTTATACAGACTTCAATTTCCTCCAGTAAGAACTTTATTCGCTCCCCTGTGACGCCCGCCAGTACGTTTTTTTAATCCGGTATCTAACTTTTCAAATGCAATATCTGCACGCATAGCGTCAACGATCTTGTCATAGCGGCTATTCAGTTCAGCTTCGAATTTATCTATATTTGCTGCCTCCAGGTGATCATCAAGAAAGTCTTCGTCATCCAGCAACTCAAAATAATCATAGATTAGATCTACAATCAGATCCGGGAGCAATAGTGCCTGCTCGTGGACAGTGTCTTCAAGCAGGAGGTAGCTCTTATCAAGCTCGTCATTTAATTGATCTTCAGCGTCCCGGTGACTGCCCGGTGATCTCTTTAATTCGTGGAATTCTTTGGCACAATCAATAAAGACCGCCGCCGAATTATTGAGCGCAGCAATGATCGTTTGATAGGTTTTAATTTTCTCTTCAAATATTTTGTTTTCGTTAGGCAGATGCCGGCTCGTCCGGTAATTCAGAAAGGAGAGTACAAAAGCACAAGCCGCAATTATCGCGCTAATTGCACTGATGTATAAAGCATAATTCATAATTGTTGATTGGGTTTAATAAGGTTGATATGTGTTACTAAAAATTCAGTCAACCACTCAGCACAATTTGTCAGGTCGGTAAAAGTTGTAGGGGAGTGATCATAATCTTTTCTTATTAGCGGCATAATAATGTGTAAGCTTTAATATGTCGTCACCGAAATTATTGAGGATCATAGACGACCATGGGCGGTCTTCCCGAAGATAACCGATCAGGTTCTCCAATAATAGACTCACGGCTATATCAATTGACGGATGATAAAATTCCAGTAAATTGTAAAGCGCCAGAACCTGACGATAGACTTCATCATAATGCCGGAGTCGTCGTTCCACAAGATAGCCGCGATGTGCCTTGCCACTGGGATCATCATTGTTCAGATTAAATAGTTTGATGGTTTCCCTACCGCGGTCGGTGCTGCTCGCTTTTCGGTCGAGGGAATAGACCATGTGCCCGACATAGTAAATTTCCTGCTCAATTTTTTGGGGTAACGTCACCTGCCAGTTTCCATATTTATCAAGGAAAAAGTTGGGGGAAAATATTTTGTCGCGCAGCACGCTTCCCTTTCTGAAATTACAGCGTGTGCAACTGTAATGAAGATTTTTTAGGTCTTTATCATATTGTTTATAGGCTTTATTTCCCTTGGGATAGAAATGCTCTATTTGGTAGAAGGAGCCTTCCTCAACACTTGATCCGCAAAAAGCACAACACCCACCGTAAAGTAACCGAATAATATCCCTTACTCGTGGATTTTCATCATAGGTTGCCGAGGCCGCCAGCAACAAGCTCGCTTCTTTTACCAGGCTGTTCGCTGCTTCTTTTGCAATGTATCTCATAGTTTATCCCGCAAACTGTTATACAGATCGTCAATTTTCTTCCTGAGTTCAAAAGACCGGGTGATCGAATTAATGGGGTCTTCCTGATTCTCATTACGCTCGTTCAGCATGGCCAGTACCTCATCTTCCCGTTTCTTTTCCCTGTAAGTAACCAGAAACTCATCCAGCAAAATCTCCTCGATACTGAATTTTTTGATATCTGTTACTGCTTCACTGGCAAACTGTTTTTTTTCATCCTTGTAAAAACGCAATACGTTCATGCCCGGTTCACCCGACGTACGCATAACGATCAGCGGCGAGTGTGTGGCGATAATAAAATGCGAATTCTTGATCCCATACACTTCCTCTACGATTTTTTTGAAGTAAAACGGAAACTGGTGCTGCCATTTAGGATGCAGGCTGTTTTCTGGCTCGTCAAAGAAAACAATAAGCCGTTCCTGCTTTTCTGGCAGGGGAAGATCAGCGAAAAAACTGAACAACCTGATCAGGCTCTGTTCACCTGAGCTGAATCGCTCTATGGATACCTTGTTTGCTGTAATCTCTGTTTCAACCAGACCCAAATGTTCCAGCAGGCTAAGCAGCAGGATCTCATTATCCTGGAACAAGCTTGGCCGCCGTTTCTGGAAGTCCGGCGACTCCCCGTTCCTTATCCGGATCGTAAGATCGCCCTCTTTCCCGCTTTTCTTTGCCAGGAATTTGCGGATCCGGTTTGTGGTCGTAGCGGATCTCATGAACCGCAGCGTGTCCGCAGCCGTCATTTTGCTGTTATGCAAGAACTTAAAGAACTGGCCGGAATGATAGATCGTGCTGAAGAGACGCCGTTCATTGTCTGACAGTCCACTTTCGTCCAACACCCCGTTTTCATCAACCTCTAACTTATCCATGAGGGCCAGGAACGAATAGATATTCATGCCATTGATATTACGCAGCTCGACGAATCTGCCGCCCTGGTAACTTTCAACCGTTTTGAACCTGAGTCTTGATGCAGCCTTCCAGGCGACCTGATCCCGCCCCACCAGGGTATTGAGCACATCGATAGCCTCTCCGCGCTCAAACCGCCTCAGTGCGCTAAAAAACAGGAATTTCGTCTGATTTATTCCTGATAGGTAGTTGAAACTCCGGAAACGGTCGTTACGGTGGACAATCGACCTGTCGAATGCGGAACTGATGTAAATCAGTTGTGCGTCGTAGTACTCAAGAAAATCTTCCTGATTCTCCGTCTGGTCAGGTGAAAACTTACGTGCATAAATACCAGATCCGTGCAGTTCATGCCGGGTATCATCCATATGCTTGATCTGGCGGTAAAACTTATTATCGGTATAGAGATTCAGGATACGTTCCAGCGATGCGTCATGCTCCTCCTTATTGGTATTGTTGATGAAGTCAATGACCGTTTTAAACAGCAAAGTCTTTCCTGCACCGTTTTCACCAATGATGTAGGTGTAGTAATTGATGTCATTTTCGGTCGTTACATCAATCACAAGGTCGGATTTATGTTTGTTAAAATAACTTTTCTTTATTTTCTCGCTGTCACCGAACAGGTTGATTTGGGTGGTGCCAAGAATGATATGGTGATGCGCTGATACTGTATTGATCTTCATGTGCCGGTTAAAGGTTCTTCAAATATAATAGTTGGCAATCATAATAATATTCCTTTTAATTCCCATGGATGGTATATTATTAATATAAAAACCTCCAAATAATAAATAATCGTTTCCTATTCGCAGTCTCATGGCATACTTTACGGCCGGACTTTCCACTGTATCTTCTTCGAAGGATGCCGCTCCAATTCCTGATGCGCCCGCGCGGCAGCAGGTTCACTGTCCGTTTCACTTCCCGCTCACCCGCTTCGCTTCCGCGGCGGCAGCCGTCATCGCGTCCGTTTCCCTACATTATATCCACTATTCAGTCGGTTAGCTGTGATTTATAAATGTTGATCATCTGCTCATTGATTTCTGTAAACAGGGACAGCTGTTTGATCCTTTCTTCAATTGTAGCCTTGGTCAACCTGCCGCCAAACTCTTCCATGCCGTCTTTGTCATCTGTGTCGGGAAGTTTATCCTCAATTAATTTAATGATTATCTGGCGGTCATGGTCATTCGGAACAATAACAGCGCTTTGTAACCAACTGATCATACTTTGATCACTTGCTACTGTCGCGGCTTCGTGTAATATCTCGTTTAACCATACCCTTGCTATTTTGTCGATGCTTTCAGCCATGCTAAGTAAACCGGCAAACTCCTTCTCTCTGCTTGTTAATTTCTTTCCCTTCTTCTGCTTGAACGGCAATTTGGGATAAAAATAAGGGTCTTTATTTTCGGTATTTAACTTCTGCAGCATGTTCAATAAGGGCTCAAAATCCTCCAGTGGGCGCTTTCCGTTCGGCATAGACCACCGATGCTTCCATAGACTTAAGATCAGGTCAAAGACCTTTCGTTCCAATTTCTCTTTTTCACGCCCCTTGGCATCTTCTATAGCAACCAATAATTCGGCGATATAATGAGCCATCCATCTCGCTAACGTGTCTCTGCTATCATTTAAATCAAGCTCTTTTACAAGCTTCTTACCTAAGTCGATAACTTTTTTTTGTTGTTCGGATTGTTCCATCTGGCTTTATTAAGAATAATTCATTTCGTTCTATGGTCTTTTCACTTCTATCGCTACGGTAAGTGAAGTTTCGGCTTACGGTTACCAGTAAGATCAGGTCATATTTAAGCGTATTCAGCGCCTGCAATAAATAGTTCATCGATATTTTCATGCGATGCCCCGTTTGGTCAGGCCTGTCATCAGAAAATGGCTTTAAATCCGTAGAATAGGTCTCAGACTCCATAACAGGTGAGGGCAGTTCGGCCGATAGCCAAAGCCTTTCATTCTCTATTGGTATTAGATTTAACGCTTCCCTATAAGGAGCTCCGATTTGAATGTTAGCCGCAGCAATATCGTTGGCCTCAATATCAAATTGATCAATTCCTTTTTCCAAATATGGGGTGTAAAGCCATCCCTTTAACTCAAACGCGCCTGCATTGATGTCATGGTCCTGCTCTGAAAAGGACGGGATGAAATAGTCCCATGAGTTTTCACAGGTAGACAATGCATTCAACAATGCTGAAGATGTTGTCTGGTTGACAAAAGCTGACGAAACACTATTAGTTTCAATACGATGTTCATTTAATTCGTGCCACCCGCCGTATACATATAACCAATGTTCGCCATTTTCCTCGACAGTAACCTGATCCAGTAAATTCAGGTCCTTTATCCGCTCTTTCCATTCATTTCCCCGCTGCTCATAAATCCATTTAGGGCGTATAATAGGAGCCCGCCCACGGAAATCCGATATCCAATCGCCATTCTCGAAAGTCAACCTGTGTGATTTTAACCAGTCACTCCACTCATCATCTTCATAGTCATGCTTTTGAAGGATAGGCATGTGTTCTAAAAGATTAGCGGCAACAATAAACATTGCGTGATATGAATGATAAAAATCGAGTGTGTCGACCTTGGGGTAGCTGCCATGGTCATGCCAGGTTGCACGTTCCTCCGTAGAAGAATTCCATAAACTTCTGCGTGGATCGCGCTGATAACCATTTAAGTCTTCAATTTTCCAATCTTTTAAAATGATTTGCTTCGCTAAATCACAAGTTTGATTTCGCGTTACGCCGAACACCCTGCCCAATGGCTCATACCAGTATTGCGGAAAATCAATACCAAAGAAAAATTCCCCGTCAACGGCCCCGTTACCATCTTTGTGCCAATAACTGTCCGTATGAAAGTTGTAGTCGACTTCTCGAATGGCGAAAGGACTGGAAACAGCAGCCCAAACCTTCTTTATTGTATAAGGATCATAAGTTCCGGGAGTATTGCGTTCTATGTTTTCGATAATATTAGCACTAATCCTTTGTATAAGCGCATGTTTTTCCTCAGCAAATGCCAGGAATTCATCTGCGTACCCCAATAGAACAATGCTGTTTTTAGTTGCAATTTTGGAACACCCGATCAGAAAATAAAGCCTTGCGTGTAAATTATAAAAGGGATATCTATCGCTGCCGAAATACGCGACTTCCCCTTGCTTTAAAAATTTGAACAGGTTATCAAAAATGCAGGCCGCGTCAACGGCTCCCAACCAGGCCATTGCGTGCGCCGCCTGCCATCTCGTGCTTATCCATGGTGATCCCAATGCAGACCAAAGAAAACCGGCAATTTGGTATTCTAAATCTCCGGTAGGATAGAGCCAGTTACTCCACGGCCCATCACCAAAATCATCCTCGATATGGAGTTCAAACCGACTAAGGGAATAGTCCAGCACTTTAGAAGCTTCACTATCCGTTATTTCTGAACTGGCCAGTGAAACGAAATGGAAGAAAAAATCGGCGTCCTGATCGTCCGAAGATTGACTGAACCTTTTAAACATACCCAGTTTAAGAATGCGCCTTTCGTCCTCGGACAATTTTAAATCTTTACAGAATGACCTGAATGAGTAATCGGTATGCAGGTCAAACGCGAATTGCTCTCCTAAGTTGCCTACAATATCCGGCCACTGCTTTTTGAAACTCACTTTATTTGACCAGGAGTCGGGAAAAGCGGAGAAAAATATTGGCACCTGACTATAGTAAACAAAGTCAGATGAAAAGTACGCAGCTATTACTTTAAACATGTCACGCTGATCGCAACGTGCAAACAGATTTTTACAAAAAGCGTCAAAAAAATAATCGATGTTCGATATTTGAGCTTTTAAGCGCTCGTGCGCCATTTGTAAACCAGAAACTGATATAAGGTCAATCCCACCGAAAACCTCGTCCCAATCTATTGAAACTTCAGTGTCTTCTTTAGGGGTAGCGGTACCTGTCTTTGTTATCTTCCTGTTTTCCGTATCCTGATTCGCGAAGGCCTGTAATATCTCGTCGCTAAATGAAAGGTCGTAGGCCAATGCGAATTTCTCGAGATCACTACGAAAATGCGTAAGATATCCCTGCCGGGCGATAGTTTCTACCGCATCGCCGAAAATCATTTGGATGGCCTTCTTGTCATCTGATCCATATTTCAGATGGCTTTCAATAAGTTCCTCGTCCACGGAGATTCCCATTAGCTTCGTGATGCCCCAGGAAACTTTCGCAGAAAGTAATTGCAAGGAAAGAAGCTCCCTGAGCGCATTTTTAAGCAAATAATCAAAATATCCGATACGCCGGTCCCGCCACCGGCTCAATGCCGCCAGACCTACATTCGGGGATAGCCTGATACAGATCCTTAACGCTTCATCGCGGCTCCAGTGTTTTTCCCGTGCATTACTGCCTACAACCTCCGCGCACCGGATAAATCGGTATGCCAATTCATCAGCGTTAGCATTGATCTTCGTGCTGCGTTCCGCCAAATCACTGATAGCATTCCATCTCGACAATATTTCGTCTCCAAATTTCGAAACGACCCGGATCGCTTCATCAAAATAAACACTGGCATCGTCTACGGAGCTGTTTACCACCGCCCTTGCAAGCCTTATATAACGACTCGAGATCTCGTCCGGCCCTTCATCCGACAAGGACTTGATATAATTCGCTACATAAATTTCAATTTCCGAACCTAACGTTTTGAGGTGTTCTGCTCTGAAAACAATTCGAGTAAAATCCAGCACTTGATTGACGTTGAAGTCTTTCGCATCTTTAATATGCTGTCTATAAAATGAATCTGCTTCGGCCGGAGTTGCCCTCGAATTGAGCGCTAAGACGCCCATCCGTAGCGCGACTAATTCCCCGGGTATAAAATCATAAGTCTGATATCTCGACGTAGTCGCTCCATTTGAAGCCTGTTCAGCTGCCCGGGCGGATGCAAGGAATTCAATATCGTCTCCATTAATAATTTTGATGCGTAAGCTGAACCATGGAAAAAGAGCATTAATGACTTGCCTGTATTCCTTGACCTCTTCTTCGTATTTGTAAGTTTTCTTTTCCGGGATTGTCTTCTCCGGCAGAAGTTTTTCCAGATCCAGTACAAAATCATCTGCCAATAATGAACGGATAGCAAGCGCCCGGAAGAAATTTGTTCTCAATGTAGAACTGTGGAAATTGATTTCTTCTTTGCTGATTTGTTCCGGGCAATAGTGTTTAAGGACTCTTTTTACTTGCTGCCCGGACAAACGATGGTGCAGACAGGCTTCAAGAAAACTTAGGATTCGGGGGACCGGAGATTGTTGATGATAATTATATTCAGCCTGACGGATTCTGGTTCGCTTGTTTGCCAATAGCCCTAACATAGTTTCCAGCTTTTCGTTCTTAGGGATACGCCCGATATTCATCATTTCGTCGACGATCGTAATGAAAAATTCCGGAACCCGCGATGAATGGTCCAATAAAGCGTCGGCGTCATCATAACGACCATGGTCAATCAGCCGGTTGATGATTAATTTAAGAATCTCGGCAACACTGCTGCGCGGGTTTAGCGTGCTTAAGAAATTGAAGCATTTGGCTGCATCGTTGACATTTAGTATTGAAAAAGCTAGTTCGAATATGTCCTCGGTCTGGACAAGATTTTCTACATAAGCGTGTGATTCTTTCTTTTTTTGTTTCTCACGTAGCTCGGCAAAATATAAGTGCAGCCAATTATGAGCAGAGCGAATATAACTCCTTGCTTCGCCCCGGAACGCGGGAATGAATGAGAGTACACATGCGGAATAAATGTTTTCTGCTCCTGGCCAGCTACCTCTCAATAATCGTCTATATGCGATTTGTTGCGCTTTATCCTGGCTTTGAAGGATACTCAGCAAGTCGACATTTTCCTTTAACAGAAATAATTGCCGTTGATCGCCGGCAACCTCTTCACCCGTCCTCATTCCCAGTTTTATGGCATCGCCAAATTTTGACAATCTAAGAGCCGCCTGAAAGGCAAACTTTAACCGGTAAACCCTCACGTTCCTTTCATCGATGGGGTTATGCTTTGGAAGCATATCGTCAGAAAGAGCGATTTGCAATAGCTTGTCATATGCGCCGGCCTGTAGATAAAGCATTGGAAGGGATTCCGCTACATAAGTACTTGTGCCTGCTAACGGCTCTAATCTCTCTATGTAAGCATTGTAATCCCCTGCGGAGGTCGTAAATGTTGACTTAAACCAAGTTTCTGTTGGCTCATCGCGAAACTGCACCGCGCCATCGGAAAGCCATAAGGATCGCCCGATGTCAGCCACGAAACTTTCAATTAATCTAACGTCAACACCGGATGCCGCGCTTAAAACAAACAGCGGTATGTGTGGCGGCAATGAAGCTAAGCCGGTGCAGATCCCATGAATGTGGTCGTTGAAGGCAGCCGGAAGGGAATCTTTCATACGATTAATCGCAACCTGCAATCGCTGCTCGATCAAATCCTCCACTGTAACAGCGGCAGGCCCAAGCGATTCCAGAAGGCCTGATACCTTTTCTGCCTTGATGTATAATGCATTGGCTTGCACACGCGGATTTCCCGAAGTCAAACGATGAAATTCGAGCCCGTCCTCTATTTTTGCATCCAGATAGTGCTCTCTCAAATTATCATAGCTTTCGGTTTCCGAAAAAGGAGAGAGCACTAATTCGATAACGTTTGACAACGGTTGTAAAAGTGAAATTCGCTCAGTCCTGCACAATAGAACGAGCCTGAAATCCGTGGGATATTTTTCGCGCATGATCTCATGCGCGAAGCAATTCTGGTTGAATTCAATGGCCGCCATCTCCGCATTGTCCGCAGCATCTACAATGACGATTAGTTTCGCCAATGGGTTTGACAGCTTCAGCGCCTCTAGAGAAATCTCAATTCTTTGAAGAAAGGCCCGGGTGATTTGTTCATCTGAGTCATTCTGCAGCAAAAGCGGTGGACATAGTCCTCTCGCAGCAAGTTCGTTACAAATTTGTACTAAAGCACTTCGATGGCCATGTCGCAGCGTGCTACGATTACGATAATCACCAGCTCCAAAACAGTCAAAGGCAATAGCGAGCGACCCTTTGTCAATATTATCCGCCAGATGGCGGCAGAATACAGACTTTCCTACTCCACCTCCAGCATGCACGATAAAAGGCCCTTGTTGTTGTAAAATGATATTCTTTAATTTTTTATGCTGTTCGCGCGCAATGATTTGGGCGTCTTGTTCCCAAGCTGGAGGCGCGGGATAAAGTTCCCGCTCAGATGTGATACCAAACTTCTGAAGAATTTCCTCTCTGATAATTTTGTGGTTTGAATCGGGGAGAACTTTCTCCTGAACTAATGCAGTTATACTATCTAACTGAGGATTGTTAAATGTTCCGGCAATTAATTCTGATATTTCTGTTTGAAGTGCTACTTTTTGACCACGGTAATCTTGTTCTACCTTCTGGAACTCAACAATGCTACAGAAAACTTTTAATTGCTCATCTTCCAGTTTTGTGTACTTCTTTATTGTAGATAAAAAACCATTATTGACAGTTTTTCCTTCGCCGAGTTTTTGAATATTTTCCTGAAAATCATCACTCACTAACCTATTTGTTAAAATGATGAACCTAACTCTTGCAGCATCTTGAGGTACAATTCCGGTTCCGTAATGTTGTAGATACCTTTTCGCGAAACCCTCAAACGTGTCTTTCAAATCACTTAAAGTGAAAGGATCATCAACCTGAACGGTTGAATGTTTAAGTTGGTAATAATCTATTTGCTCATTGCCCTTTATTTCATGATATTCCGTAACATCAATAACATACTCGCCTTCTTTTTCGGTTGCATTGCTGCCTTCTACAAATACCGAGCGTAACGTACTATTTGGATATATCATATGGAGGCAGCGACGCGCAGCCCACCTGTAGTGAAAAACGTCCCCAGCCCGGGAGTAAGCAACAAGATCGTTTGCCATTTTTAGTATTTAGTTAATTTTACTGGTTCACCCTACGCCAACGAGAGTAATTGTTCCAGTGATTAATGAATAATGGCTACAATTTCCTGATCCGCTAAGGCTTGGGTTGAAATAAACGACAATGTAAAAAGAAATGAGCTTTATAAAAAATGAATGCTCACCTAATAGTTTCGAGAGTAATTATATCTGGTGTAATGTTAGTTTGCATATTCCGACATGCTTGACCACGCTGTTCCATGCTCCTTAGACCAACAAATTGAGTCAAGGAACATCTAATCTCATAAGTGATTGAGGAAGATAGCATGGTCAAGTTGTTACGAAATTCTCTGAAATCTTTTTCGAAATGCATTGGTCAACGACTTCGGAACATCCAATGGAAGTGCTATCTTGTGTATTTTCCGACCTTAGAAAATACTTATTTTGAGTTAATCACTTAGCTATGAGCGTAACATATTTCAAACCACGCGACCGCTTTGACTTTTCACAAGCCACCTTGGATATCGGCAATCCATTACAATGGGACAGGTCACATTTTTTAAAGCACTTTTTTAAAAGAGTGTTTGCAATTCGAGAAGACCGCATAGACGAATTTTATCAACGCCACCTGGCCTATTATTTATCCCGACATACCGATGGTACAGAGGAAATCTTCTTTAAATATTTCTGGTCGCTCATTGAACGGCAATTAAAAGTGTTGTTGGGCAAAGATGTTTATGATAAGAACCACATAAGGAACGAGCGAGAAATAATACGATTGCAAAAGTTTACGACAACGTTGATCTCGCTTGACCGTTGGAACATTCACAAATCAAATGATGCCGTAATAGCGCAGCAGGAGTCAGAAATAATTGCACTTAAACATGAGGTAACGAAATTAAAAGCCGATCTCAAGAAAGTTACTGCGCTTGAAACCGAAGGTTATATCAATATTCCGGAAGGATATCGAAATGCCGTTTTGCACCTGCATTTGCAAATGCAGGAACTTAAAACGCCTGAAGGGAGGGAACTCATGTTTTCCCAAACGCAAAGTGTCTGGATGAAGATGATATGCAAGTACTATCGCGAGGGAGATAAAGAGATCAATTACGAAACCATACGCCGTTATTTCCCGAGCGACAAGCGGGAGCCGGGAGATAAACATGCCGATATCCCTGCAAAATCAAGACTATTTACGATCAGTCCTGCGAAAAAGAGGAGCTAACTCTTTCTTTTGCCGGCAATTTGATTAGTTATTTGCCAGAATAACAGGCTGTCACTCAGTATTATACGAGCACTTGTAGCTTTCTCCAAACTACTCTATTTTAACCATGCAGATTCGCATGGTCAAGAAATCTATTCTGTACAGCACAAATTTGTTCCAAAACAAATGCTATGCAGATTATTAATCAAGAAGCTCTTAGCCTATGCATACGCCAGGCGGTGAGGGCAGAACTACAAGAACATTTTAAAACGGGCGGCAGCCAGCTGCCTAGCTCAGAAAAACTTTTATCCAAACAGGAACTTGCGACTGAACTCGGCGTGTCTCTCGTTACGCTCACCGACTGGATGAAAAAAGGGTTACCCTATTTGCGTCTGCATAAAAGGGTATACTTTAGAAAAAGTGAAGTGTTGAATGCTATGCAACAAACCATTAACGATTAAACAAGGAGGAACAGATGAATGTGGAACTGATCACTAAAGGAGATTTACTGGAATTTAAAAGCGATCTGTTAAATGAGATCAAAAGGATCATACAGCCCGGACAGGGCAGTACAAAGAAATGGTTGAAAAGTGTGGAAGTAAGGAAGCTGTTAGGTATGTCGCCCGGCACACTTCAGAATTTACGGATCAATGGCACGCTGCGGTTTACCAAAGTAGGCAGCATCATGTACTACAAACTGGAAGATATCAATAAGATCCTGGAAGGAGATGGTAAATGAAACTGCAAAAGGAAAATGTTAAAGAATTGGTCGCCTATGCCAGTTTGCTTAAACGGATGGAAAAGGATACCCGGTTGTTGCCAACCCATCTTAGCCTGTTTACCGGCTTGTTCATTTGCTGGCAGCGCAACGGTTTTATAAGCCCATTCAATGTGACCCGGAAAACGCTCATGGCGTTTTCCAAGGTCGCATCTATTGCTACTTACCACAAATGCATCAGGGAATTGGATGAGTATGGCTATATCCGGTATCAGCCGTCCTATCATCCCAAGCAGGGCAGCCTGGTTTACTGGCTGGAAGTATAAGCAGTGGAGAAAAGCATGATGCCTGAACCCGCGCAAAACTTCGTTTTGCGACATTGAAATAACATACCGCAAGCGGTATGCAGCGCTTATACAGATAGCGGGTTATATGGCGGAGAAATCTACGACCCGAAGGGAGCGAGTTAATGTTTTTGCTTCACAAAAACCCGGATACA
>Ga0157372_10001893_pt1 | contig 22710 bp, 20 predicted proteins | sample C55metaG_FD_115307 | JGI IMG/M metagenome (GOLD analysis project Ga0157372, IMG submission 115307) | Corn rhizosphere microbial communities from Kellogg Biological Station, Michigan, USA - C5-5 metaG | ecosystem: Host-associated > Plants > Roots > Rhizosphere > Soil | place: USA: Michigan... | reverse complement strand
GTCCACTTCGTGGGGCATGAGAGCCATGGCATCCGCGGCCAGCGTTTCCTCGCCGAGTCCCCGGCCCACGGCGGCCATGTCCACGCCACCCACCGCGAGATCCGCGCGCAGCTCTCGGCCGCGGGCCTGCAGCGCGAGGTGTGCGCGCACGCGATCGAGCTCTTCGCGCGCCTTGCCCATGCCGAAGCCGAAGTGCATGGCGTCAGCGCCGACGACGTCGTCTTCCACGAGGTGGGCGCGTGGGATTCGATCGTCGATTTCGTGGCCGCCGCGTATTTCACCGCGAAGCTCTCGCCCGCGCGCTGGAGCTGGACCCCGGCACCGCTCGGATCCGGCCGCGTGCGCACCGCCCACGGCGTGATGCCGGTGCCCGCGCCGGCGACCGTGCTGCTGCTGAAGGGATTGCCCGTCGTCGACGATGGCGTCGCCGGCGAGCGTGTCACGCCGACCGGTGCGGCGATCCTGCGCTACCTTGCCGACATCTCGGCGGAGCCGGGGCCCGCGTACCGGAGACCGGAGGCGATCGCCGCCGTCGGGCATGGGTTCGGCACGCGCTCGCTCGATGGCATTCCCAACATGTTGCGCTGTGTCGCGTTCGCGCCGGCGGCCGCGTCGGTCCACGCGAACGAAGAGGAGATCGCGACGCTGCACTTCGAGATCGACGACCAGACCGCGGAAGACCTCGCGCTCGCGCTGGACCGCATTCGCGAGGCACCCGGCGTGCTCGACGCGACGCAGACCGCCGTCGTCGGCAAGAAGGGACGGCTCGGCACGCAGGTGCAGGTCCTCGCACGTGCCGATGCGGTCGACGAGGTGGCGGCGCTCTGCCTTTCCCAGACGACCACGCTCGGCCTGCGCATCGCGGCGGTGCGGCGGCTCACGCTCCCGCGCTCGATCGTCGAAGCGGAAGGCACGCGCGTGAAGCTCGCGCGCAGGCCTGGTGGCGAGCTCACCGCCAAGGCGGAGAACGCGGACATGGCCGCCATCCCCGGCGACCGCGCGAGCCGCGAGAACGCGCGCGAGCGCTCCGAACGGTCGGCGCTCGAAGCGGCGCGGCGCCACGACGATGGACACGACGAGCGCGATTGAGGCGGTCGAGCGCGCGCTCGACGACATGGGCCCGGTCGCCGTCGCGGTGAGCGGCGGCATCGACAGCCTCACGCTTGCCACGCTCGCCGCGCGGTGCCTGGGCGATCGCGCCGAGATGTTCCACTCGATGACCGGCTCGGTGCCCATGGAGGCCACCGCGCGCACGCGCGATCTCGCCGCACGCCTGGGCTGGCGCCTCCGGGTGATCGACGCCGACGAGTTCTCGCGCGAGGAGTACCTGTCGAATCCGGTGAACCGCTGCTTCTACTGCAAGCAGGCTCTCTACGGACAGATCGCGAGGCACACCCGCTCGCAGGTGGTGTCGGGGGCGAACACCGACGACCTCGCGGACTACCGGCCGGGCCTCGACGCCGCGCGCGAGGCCGGTGCGCGCCATCCCTTCATCGAGGCGGGCATCGGCAAGCGCGAGATCCGCGCGATGGCCCGCGTGCTCGGTTTGGGCGCGCTCGCGGAAATTCCCGCGTCGCCGTGCCTGTCGAGCCGGGTCGAGACCGGGCTGCGCATCGTCCCGGCCACGCTGCGCCAGGTCGAGCGGGCCGAAGCGGCGGTGCGCGAGCGCGTTCCGCACGCGCATGCGGTGCGCTGCCGCGTTCGTGCCGCGGGCGTCGTGATCGAACTCGACGCGGCCACCCTGGAGGCGCTCGACACGATGGCCCGCGACGCGATCGCGGGCGCGGTACATTCCATCTTCGGCGCGAAGCCGCGCTTCGCGGCGTACCGGATGGGCAGCGCCTTCATCGATCCCGCCACGATCGCCACACGACCGGCATGACCGAGCACGGCATCCTCCTCGACCACGAACGGGAGCAGCGCCTCGGCTTCGACGAGGCGATCTACGCCGCGGGGAAGAGCGTGCAGCAGGTCGAGGCGCTCGTCGCGGACGCCGTAGAGGCGCGGCATCGACGGCTCTTCACGCGGCTCGATGCTTTCAAGTACGAGGCGCTCGGGGCGAGCGCGCGCTCGGCGCTCGACTTCGACCCGGTCTCCCGCACGGCCTTCGTGGGCGAGCGCCGGCGCGCTTGCGATGCCGGCATCGCGATCGTGAGCGGCGGAAGCTCGGATTTGCCGGTTTGCCGCGAGGTGGGCCGCACCCTCGAGTATTACGGCCGCGCGTCGCTGCTCGTGAGCGATGTCGGCGTCGCGGGCATCTGGCGCCTGCTGGCCCGCATCGAGGAGCTGCGAGCGATGCGCGTCGTGGTCGTGGTCGCAGGCATGGAAGGCGCGTTGCCGAGCGTGGTTGGCGGGCTCGTGCGCGGTGTGGTGATCGCGGTGCCGACCTCGATCGGCTACGGCGTCTCCGAGGGCGGACGCGTCGCGCTCGAATCGGCGCTTGCGAGCTGCGCGCCCGGGCTGCTCACCGTGAACATCGACAACGGCTACGGCGCGGCGTGCGCGGCGCTGCGCATCGTCGGCTGAGTCAGCGCAGCGCCACCTTCGCGTCGCGCTCGAACTGTCCCTTCGGATCCAGCGCCCGCAGCGCTTCCACCTCGCGAGCGGTGGGCAAGGGCGTGGGCTTCGCGGCGCTCGCGTCGAACGGGAAGCCGGTGCGGCTGCGCACCTCCTCGAGCGAGCAGTCCGGATGCCAGGACTGCAGCGCGAGCCGCCCGTCGCGCTTCACGAAGACGGCGATGGGCGTCACCACGCCGTGCATGCCGCCGGCGGCGGTCACGAAGTCGAGCTTCTCCACCATCGTGCGCTTGCTGTGCTCGGTGCGCCAGGTCACGGCGCGCCGTGCCGTGGGCAGCATCACCGCACCGCCGCCGCCGCCCGGAAGGCGGACCTTCGGGTTGTGCCAGTCGCCGATCGCGGAGACGTTCGTGCGCCCGAGCCCGTCGACCTGCGCCGCGCCGAGAAAGCACAGGTCCATGCCGCCGCGCGTGCAGAGGTCGTAGAAGTCCTCGTTCGCGAAGATCGCGCTCGAGCCTTCGGCGAGCACCGGATCCGAGCTGGAGATGGGAATCTTCGACGGCGTGGGCTGCACGCCGCCCGCGACGTTGATGTACACGAAGTCGAAGTCGTAGGCACGCTTCGCGAGCAGGCACGCGAGCATCGCGGGCGTGGAGTTCACGCCGCTGAACGTGACCTCGCCCGGGCGGATGAAGCGTGCCAGGTTGGTGACGATGTAGGAGAAGGCGCTCCAGGCCTCAGGCATCGACCGCGAGCCTCGCTTCGGGCGCGCGCGCCATGTGCTCGTCGAGCGAGCCTTGCGTGTCCATGTAGGCCTCGACCTCGGGATAGTCGACCTCATAGAGCGGCCAGCAGGATCCCGGCCAGGCGCCGTGCGGCACGATCGCCACGGCGTGCACCATGAAGCCCGGCACGAGCGTGAGCTCCGGGCGCGCCCGGAACGATTCCAGGCTCTCGAGCGTCTCGGCGACGACCAGGACCCTCTTCGCGGCGCGCGTCATGATGCGGTCCCAGTTGAAGGTGCCGTAGATGCGCGTGTCGCCCAGCTCGCTCACCTCGTTCGCATGGATCACCGCGAAGTCCGGCTGGATCGCGGGGATCACCCACACCGCCTTGCCGGAGCCATAAGGGTCCTCGATCGAGGCCCACCGGTTGAGCGCGGCGAGGTCCGAGCCGTGCACGCCGCCGACGGGCTGGAACGGCACGCCGAAGGCCGCGGCGCGAAGCCCCGCGGTGAGCGTGGCGCAGGCGTGCTCCTCGAGGGCGATCTGCTTCTTCTCCACCGCGCGCCGGTACCACGGCGCCAGGCCGAAATTCCCCTCCATCGCCACGATGCCGGCGCGCGCCTTCCCCACGCAGCCCGCGCGGCACAGGATGTCGAGGTCGTATCCCGGCGACTGCTTCACCACCTCGAGCCGCTTCCTGCCCTGGCGGATCAGCTCGCGCACGAACGCGAACGGCCCCCGGTGCAGGAAGCTGCCTCCGAGCGCCAGCGAGGCGCCGTCGGGCACCAGGGCGGCCATCTCCTCCAGCGACATGATCTTTTCCATCGCGTCTCCATGGGCGCGGCCCGAAGGCCGGCCTCCTATTGTGACCGAAGGCGGGCCCGGCCTTTTTGTTCCCGCGTGGATGTCCCGGCGAGGTAGACTCCCCGCGATGGACATCGAGAAGATCAAGGTTCGCACCGAAGCCGGCCAGCTCCTCGAGGTGGTCGTCCTCAACAAGCGTGCCGAGCGCATCCAGGTGGTGCTGGGCCAGGGCGAGCACAGCGTGAAGTGCGACCTTCTGCCGACGCGCAACGGGCTCGCCTACGCCGGCAGCGTCATGGGGCGCGAGCTGGTCTACGAGCGCAGCCGCGAGCAGGTGCAGGCCGACATCGATCGCCTGGATCCCAGGCTGCGGCAGTCGTCACGGCATCGCTGACCGCCGGCTCTCCGGCCGGTCGGAACGTCGAGCTCGGCGAAACCTGCGGCGCGCCGTTCAATTGTCGCGGCCGCATCGATGGCTCCCATCGGGTTTCACCGGTTGATCCATTTTCAAAATCTGTTAACGCATTCCGCTTCGTGCATATACTCGCAGCGGCCGCGCAAACGTCTCGTCACCCGGAGGAGGGAACATGAACGAAGGCGTCAAAGGCATCAGCGAGGACTGGCTGTCGCTCTGGATCGGCTTGCTCGTCTTCGTGCTTGCACTCGGCGTGCTGGCCGGCGCCGACATCCTGGGCTGGGTGGTCACCACGAGCGTGTGGACCGACGTGACCAAGTCCCTCGGCACCGGCTCGAAGGCGTTCTCAGGGCTGGGCGGCATCGGCGCCCTCGTCGCCACGTACGTGGCACTCCTCGTGGTCATGAGCATCGGCGCGGCGGCGCTCAAGGCGGACGTGAAGCGCTTCGCGCTCGGCTTCACCGCCGTGTTCTGGCTGAGCTACCTCTGCTGGATCATCGGGAGCTGGGCGAGCTTTGCCGCGAACACGCCCGCCGACATGAAGAAGTTCGGCATCGGGTGGTCGCTCAAGCTCACGTCGGAAGGCGGCTTCATCGTCGCGCTGCTGGCCGGGCTCTTCGTCGGCAACTTCATGCCGCGCTTCGCCGAGTGGATGAAGGAGGCGGTGCGGCCCGAGCTCTACGTGAAGACCGCGATCGTGATCCTCGGCGGCTTCCTGGGCGTCACGGCGGCCGAGAAGCTCGCGCTCGCGACCTCCGTCATGTTCCTGGGCCTCGCGGCGATCATCTGCGCGTACCTCATCTTCTGGTCGATCGTGTACTACGTGGCGCGGGTGTGGTTCGGCTTCAGCCGCGAATGGGCGGCGCCGCTCGCGTCGGGCATCTCGATCTGCGGCGTGTCGGCGGCGATCGCCACCGGGGCCGCGATCCGCGCGCGCCCCATGGTCGCGATCATGGTCTCGTCGCTGGTGGTCGTCTTCGCGGTGGTGGAGCTGCTGTTCCTGCCCTTCCTCGCCGAGACCTTCCTGTGGCACGAGCCCCTGGTGAGCGGCGCGTGGATGGGCCTTTCGGTGAAGACGGATGGCGCCGCGGTGGCGAGCGGCGCGATCACCGAGGCGCTCGTGCTCGGCAAGGCGTCCGCGCAGGGCGTCAACTACGCGAAGGGATGGATCCTGGGAACCTCCGCCACGGTGAAGGTCTTCATCGACATCTTCATCGGCGTGTGGGCGTTCGTGCTCGCGTACATCTGGACGCGGCACATCGAGGCGAAGGGCACGGACAAGGCGAAGGCGCGCGAGATCTGGGAGCGCTTCCCCAAGTTCATCATCGGCTACGTGATCACCTTCGTCGTGATCCTGCTGCTGGCGCTCGCGGCCTCGCCCGCGACGCTGGGCAAGGTGAAGGCGGCGATGGGCGAGGCCAACGCGTTCCGCGGCATCTTCTTCGTGCTGACCTTCTTCACGATCGGCGTGATGTCCAACTTCCGCAAGCTCTGGGAGGAGGGCATCGGGAAGCTCGCGGCCGTGTACCTCGTGTGCCTCTTCGGCTTCATCATCTGGGCCGGATTGCTGATCTCTTTCCTGTTCTTCGGCGGCGTCAAGCCGCCGCTCGCCGGCTGACCGTGGAGATACGACATGAACTCGACGTTGAATCGTGAAGCGCGCCCGTCTCCGAACGTCGCCTCGGAGATGGGCAAGATGCAGGCGGAGCCGCTGCTGCCGATCGAGAAGAAGCTGATCGGCTGGAGCCTCGGGCTGGGCATCGTGCTGCTCATCGTGCTGGTGGCGATCGCGAAGCTCGTGATGCCCGCCCCCTAGCGGCGCGTTTGACCGTCATGCGGGCGGCGGTGGAGAATCGGCCCCATGGCCCGTGACCCGACCGCCACCGAGTACCGGCTACTGGTGCAGCACTCGCCCGTCATGATCTGGCGGGCCGGGCTGGACGCGAAGTGCGATTACTTCAACGAGACGTGGCTCGCGTTCACCGGGCGCACGCTCCAGCAGGAGATGGGCGACGGCTGGGCCGAGGGCGTGCATCCGGACGACTTCGAGCCGTGCGTGAAGCATTACCTCGATCACTTCCACCGCCGCCAGCCGTTCGAGATGGAGTACCGGCTGCGGCGGCATGACGGCGCGTTCCGCTGGATCTTCGACCGGGGCGTGCCTTACACCGGCGACGACGGCGCGTTCGCCGGCTTCATCGGCAGCTGCGTGGACGTGGACGAGCGCCGCAGGGCGCAGGAAGCGCAGCAGACCCACAGCCAGGAGCAGCTGGCGCTCGCGCGCGACTTCGAGAAATGGATCCTCGCGATCGTGAGCCACGACATCCGCGATCCGCTGGGCGCGATCCAGCTCTCGGCGCATGCGCTGCAGATGATTCCCGACTCGTCTCCCGCGGTGAAGAAGCAGGCGCAGGTCGTGGCGCGCGGCGTGAAGCGCATCGAGCACATCGTGGGCGACCTGCTCGACCTTTCGCGCGAGCGCGAGGGGCACGGCATCCAGGTGGACCGCAAGCCCGGCGACTTGCGCAGGATGTGCCAGGAGATCATCGACGAGCTGAAGGCGATCGCGCGCGACCGCGAGATCACCTTCGACTGCCAGGCCGACGGCAGCGGCACGTGGGACGAGAGCCGGATCCTGCAGGCGATCTCCAACCTCGCGTCCAACGCCGTGCAGCACGCGCGCCCCGGCTCGCCCGTGCGCGTGCGGCTCACCGGGGACGAGGAGAGCGTCTCCGTCGAGGTGCATAACGAGGGCACGATCCCCGCGGAGCTGCTGCCGCGCATCTTCGAGGCGTTCCGCTCGGGGCGCCACCACGGGAGCAGGGGCGAGGGGCTGGGCCTCGGGCTCTTCATCGCGAAGGCCATCGCGCGCGCCCATGGCGGCGGCCTCGAGGTCGACTCGGCCCGAGGCGAGACGATGTTCCGGCTCGTCCTCCCGCGACGGGCACCTCCGCGCGGCCGGGAGCTCGGCGCCCCGATCGCTTCCTGACGCGGTCGCCTCAGGCGCGCGGCTTCATCGACGCCGCGCGAGCGGCAGCATCCGCGCGAGCACGCGATCGTGCAGGTGGTAGTGGTGATAGAGCGCCGCCGCCGCGTGCCCCGTGGCGAGGATCACGATGGCCCATCCGTTCCACTCGTGGAGGTCGCCGATGAGCCGATGCATCGGCTTCGAGAACTGCGCGAAGGGCGGCGGGATCTGCAGGCCGAAGAAGCTCATGGCCTCGTTGCCCGACCAGCGCAGCACGAAGCCCAGGATCGCTTCGGCCACGAGCATCGCGTAGAGCAGGTAGTGCACGGCCTTCGACGCGATCTCGACCCAGCCCGAGACCGCCGCGGGCATCTGGTGGCCGGGAATGAGGCGCCACACGATGCGCAGCACGATCACCGCGGAGAGGACGATGCCGAGCGACATGTGCGTCGCGATCATCAGGTGCCGGGTCGGCTTCGGGAACCAGCCCCACGTGACGCCGAGGATGAACTGCACGAGCACGAGCGCCACCGTGAGCCAGTGCAGCGAGATGGCGAAGGCGTCGTATTGCGTGCGGTCGTCGCCCGCGGCGATGCGCGTGGCGGTGTCGAAGCCGGAGGCGCCCTTCACAACGGAACGCCCCGCGACTGGAGGCCACCGCCGCCGCTGTCGATGGCATTGAGGCCGCCCCAGACCACGACGCCCAATCCGGCCGCGAAGCACACGGCGCAGGCCGCGCACGCGACCGCCGCGAGATAGCCGGCGGCGCGTGCCACGGAAGGCGACGCGGCGCGTGAGCGCGCCAGGCGCAGCGCCCATACGCCCGCCGTGGCGAGGAGGCCCGCGCCATGGAATGCGAGCGCGAGCGCGATCCAGGGCACGAAGTCGGTGGCGGCGTCCTGCCACACGCCGGCGACGAGGAGGGCGGCGAGCAGCATCGCGGCGGCGGCGGCGTTGATGCAGGCGAGATAACGGACGAGCGAATCGGCGAGGCGGGACATCGTGTACATGATAAGCCAGCCGCCACCCAGGCCGGGTGCGCGAAGCGCCGCTGAAGTATCCTCTCGCGATGGCGATTGCGTACGGCCGAAGCGCGCGGCCGCTCTGGCATCTCGCGCCCGATGCGATCTTCCTGAACCACGGCTCCTTCGGCGCATGCCCGCGCGAGGTCTTCGCCGAGCAGGAGCGCCTGCGCCTCGAGATGGAGGCGCAGCCCGACCGGTTCTTCCGGGATCGCATCATGCCGGACGCGGGCGATACGGCGCTGCGGCAGGCGATCGCGGCGCTCGCGCGCTTCGTCGGCGTGCCCGGGGAAGAGCTCGCGCTGGCCGAGAACGCGACCCTGGCGGTCCAGGCCGTGGTGCGTTCCATGGCCTTCACGCCGGGCGACGAGATCCTCATCACGGACCATACCTACAACGCGGTGCGCCTGATCGTCGAGGCGCGCTGCGCGGAGACGGGCGCGCGGGCGACCGTCGTGCGATTGCCGCTGCCGGCCGATCAGGACAGCGTCGTCGAGGCGTTTCGTGCGGGGATGACTTCCCGTGTGCGCCTCGCGATCGTGGACCACATCACGTCGCCCACCGCCCTGGTCCTCCCGGTCGAGCGCATCGCCGCGGAGGCGCGCAAGGTGGGCGCGCGCGTCCTGGTCGACGGTGCGCATGCCGTGGGCCACGTGCCGCTCGACCTCCGGCAGCTCGGCGTCGACTGGTACGTCTCCAATGCGCACAAGTGGCTCTTCGCGCCGAGGGGTACCGCGTTTCTGCATGCCGCTCCCGATGCGGCACGGCTCACCTTGCCGCCCCTCGTGAGCCACTATGTCGGCCTCGGTTTCCCGCGCTCCTTCGACTGGGTCGGCACGCGCGACTACACCGCATGGCTCGCGCTGCCGGCGGCACTGCGCTTCTTCGAATCGCTCGATCCACCGTCGGCCCGTGCGTATCGCGAGCGGCTCATGCGCCACGCCACGCAGGCGATGCTCGCCGTGGGCGCACGGGCCGTCGCGGACGATTCGCTCTGCGGATCGATGCGCTCCTTCGCGCTCCCGCAATCGAGGATCGCGGCGCAGGGGGACGCCGAGACGCTCATGAGCGGCTTGTGGAACCTCCATCGCATCCAGTCGATGGCGACGGCGTTCGGCGACGCGCTGCTCGTGCGCATCTCCGCCCAGGCTTACGTCGACGAGGCCGACATCGACGCGCTCGCCCAGGCGCTCGCCCGCGACGGCTGGCCGGGCCGCTGACGGCGCGCGGGCGAACGCGGCCCCCTCGAGCAAAAGGCTGCGAATAATCGCGCTCCAAAATTGACAGGAAATCGAATGCCGCCTCCCTCGGGCATCGCGAGGATGGAGTCGCTCATTCCGCGGATGCGGCCACCAACGGGAGACAACATGAATGTCGTGAATCGAAGGCAGGATCGGCAAGGAAAGCTCGCATTCGCCGTGGCATTGGCCCTCGGCGTGGCGGCGGGTGCGCCCGGTGCGGCGCGCGCGGCGCTTCCGTGCGAGGGGCTCGTGTCGGTCACGCCCGAGGCCTCCACCATCACGGCCGCGAACAGCGTGGCGGCCGGGACCGTCGTCCAGGGCCAGCTGGTCACGGTGCCGATGTGCCGCGTGCAGGGCACGGCGCGCCCCTCGCCGGACTCGGAGATCAAGTTCGAGGTCTGGCTGCCGAAGACGGTCGACGCATGGACCGGCCGCATGAAGGTGAACGGCACCGGCGGCTACTCGGGCGCCACCCCCTATAACCGGCTCGCGCAGGACATCGGCGACGGCTTCGTCACCGCGGGCAGCAACATGGGCCACGACGGCGGCGAGAACGCGAGCTGGACCCTGGGCCACCCCGAGAAGGTCAAGGATTGGGGGCTGCGTGCCCACTACTACGTCGCGACGGCGGCGAAGACGCTGAGCGCCTCGTATTACGACAAGCCGGTCGCGCATTCGTACTTCGAGGGCTGCTCGAACGGCGGGCGCCAGGCGATGATGATGGCGCAGAACTACCCCGAGCTCTTCGACGGCATCGTGGCCGGCGCGCCGTCGATGTTCTATCCGGACCTCCTGTTCTGGCTGCTCTGGTCCGGCATCACCCAGCAGCCGAACGACCCGCCCGCGCCGCCGCTGATCCCGGATGCGAAGCGCGCGATCGTGACGCAGAAGGTGCTGGCGCAGTGCGACGGACTGGACGGCCTGGTCGACAACCAGATCACCAACCCGCGCGCCTGCACGTTCGACATCGACTCGCTGGGCCCGTCCGGCGACGGCACGCTCACGGCGGCCGAGCTCGCCGCGGTGAAGCGCATGTATGCGGGCACCACGAGCGAGTCGGGCCAGCAGCGCTACACGGGCGCGCTCCTGGGGTCGGAGGCGGACTGGATCCCGCTCTTCGCCGACAGCGGCGGGTACGGTCCCTTCATCGGCCACTACGTGTACTCGATGCTGAGCCCGCCGTACCACTGGCGCACGGACATCAACTTCTCGTCGGTGTACGACTACGCCAAGCAGGTGCTGACACCCGCCACGGCGGCGCCGAGCCCGGACCTGCGCAGGTTCGTCGCGCACGGCGGCAAGCTCGTCCACGTGCACGGGCTCAACGATTCCGTCGTGCCGCCGCAGGGATCGATCGCGTATTACTACGCGCTCACGCAGTTCGAGAAGCTGCACAACCTGCCGGCGCCGGCGTTCGACATGCAGGTGGAGAAGCTCACGCCGCAGGTCGTGGCGGCGACCGGGGAGGCCTTCGGGGATCGCGTGCGCGAGTACCACCGGCTCTTCCTGCTGCCCGCCACGGCGCACTGCGGCAACAGCACGGGACCGAACTCCATCGGCGGCGGGATGCCCGAGCCGCCCGCGGCGTACCGCGACGCCGACCACCACGCGGTGAGCGCGGTGATCAAGTGGGTGGAGCAGGGCGTGGCGCCCGAGCGGATCCTGGCGACGAAGTTCGACGCGTCGGGCCATCCGACCCGCAGCCGGCCGATCTGCCCGTTCCCGGCGCAGGCGGCGTATGACGGCTCCGGCGACATCAACGATGCGGCGAGCTTCCACTGCGAGACGCCGAAGCTCTCCGATCGTCCGGTGTTCGCCGGCGAGCTGCTGCTGATCCAGAACTCGCTGCGGCAACGCGCGCTCGAGTTGCCGAATCGCTGAGGGCCGGCGATCGATGCCCCGTCCGGTGATGCCGGACGGGGTTTTTTATCGCCCGGGCGCCGGCTCCTAGGAAAATTCCTAGGCGCGCGCTCGGAGCAATGGCGGGCGAAGCCGGGGCGGCGGCCTAGGGGGTGAATCCGCCTCGGCCGATATCCCCACGCGGGGGGCGTCCCCAGAATGGCCTCCATGAAACGCCATGCCCTCCAGGAGTCCACCATGCCCGCGACCGCCCCTGCCGCCGATGCTCCCGTGCGTACGATCCCGCTTGGCAACGCCGCCCGCACTCGCGGCAACGTCACCGTGCTGCCGACTCACTGCAGCACCTGCAACCTGCGCGGCGTATGCCTGCCGTGCGGCCTGGACGCCGCGGAGCAGCAGCGGGTGGGCGACGCCGTCTATACGCGCCGCCGCGTGAAGCAGGGCGACACGCTCCTGCACGCCGGCACCGGGTTCGATTCGATCTACGCGGTGCGCAGCGGCTTCTTCAAGGCGACCGTGGTGCTCGAGGACGGGCGCGAGCAGGTCACCGGCTTCCACATGGCGGGCGAGGTGCTGGGCCTCGACGGAATCGCCACCGGCCGCCACGCGATCGACCTGGTGGCGCTCGAGGACAGCGAGGTGTGCGTGATCCCGTACGCCAACTTCGAGGAGCCGAGCCTGCAGCGCCAGCTGCACAAGGTGATGGGCCGCGAGCTGCTGCGCGACCAGGGCGTGATGACCCTGCTCGGAACGATGAAGGCCGAGGAGCGGCTGGCCGCATTCCTGCTCAACCTGTCGCAGCGCTTCACCGCCCGCGGCTTCTCGCCGAGCGAGTTCCACCTGCGCATGAAGCGCGAGGAGATCGGCAGCTACCTCGGCCTTTCGCTCGAGACCGTCTCGCGCCTCTTCTCGCGCTTCCACGAGGACGGCCTCCTCAACGTGCAGCAGAAGCACGTGCGCATCCTCGACATTCCGGGCCTCAAGGCGTTGATGTATCCCGTGGCCGCCTGAGGCGTTTGCCCGGGCGCGCAAACGCCCTTATCCTGCCGGCTCCCACCCTGGAGGAGGAGCCGCATGCATCGCCGCCAGCTCGTCGCCATGGCGCTCGCCGCCATGCTGCCGCTGGGCACTGCGTTCGCGCAGTCGCCGATCGTCATCAAGTTCAGCCACGTCGTCGCCGAGAACACCCCGAAGGGCAAGGGCGCGCTCAAGTTCAAGGAGCTGGCGGAGGGCCGCACCCACGGCCGCGTGAAGGTCGAGGTCTATCCGAACAGCACGCTCTACAAGGACGGCGAGGAGATGAACGCGCTGCAGCTGGGCTCGGTGCAGATGCTCGCGCCTTCGGTGTCGAAGTTCGGGCCGCTCGGCGTGCGCGAGTTCGAGGCGTTCGACCTGCCCTTCATGTTCGACAGCTACGACGACCTGCACAAGGTGACCGGCGGGGCCGTCGGCAAGTCGCTCTTCGACAAGCTGCAGTCCAAGGGCATCGTGGGCCTCGCCTACTGGGACAACGGCTTCAAGGAGATGACCGCGAACAAGGCGCTGCGGCGCGTGGCGGATTTCCGCGGCCTCAAGATGCGCATCCAGTCCTCCAAGGTCCTCGACTCGCAATTCCGCGCGCTCGGCGCGGTGCCGCAGGTGATGGCGTTCTCCGAGGTGTACCAGGCCCTGCAGACTGGCGTCGTCGACGGCACCGAGAACACGCCCTCGAACATCTACACGCAGAAGATGCACGAGGTGCAGAAGTACCTCACCGTCTCCGACCACGGCTATATCGGCTACGCGGTGATCGCGAACAAGGCGTTCTGGGACGGCCTCCCGCCCGACATCCGCAGCGCCCTCGAAGGCGCGATGGCCGACGCCACGGCCTACGCCAACGACATCGCGAAGAAGGAGAACGACGACGCGCTGGAGATGATCCGCAAGAGCGGCCGCACCCAGATCCTCACCCTCACGCCCGACGAGAAGCGCGAGTGGAAGAAGGCGCTCCTCGCGGTGCATCGCGAGAGCGAGCCGCGCGTCGGCAAGGACACGATCGAGGCGATCTACAAGGCGGTGGGCTTCGACCCCTCGAAGCTCTAGAAGAACACCAGCCAGGCGGTGATGAGCGTGAGCACCATCCCGCCGATGATCGAGCCGAAGATGGTCACCAGCAGGCGCGCATCGGACGCCTGCTGTGCCGCCACGTCGTCCAGCGCGATGGTCTTGTTCACGCGCCGCTCGCGAAACGAGAGCCGGATCACCGTCGTGAGCAGCGCCACGAACGCGGCCAGCACCAGCACGAGCCCGGTGCCCGCGCTCATCGCAGGCTCCAGCCGAAGAAGTGCGATGCGATGAGGAGGAAGAACACGACGAGGGAGAGCGCGATGCGGACCGTGAGCGAGATCACCGCGCGATGCGTGGCGCCCCGGTCCTTGCCCACGAAATACAGGCCCGAGAAGAGGCTTGCCGTCACGGCGAAGAGGAGGAACACGATGACGAAGCGCATGGCGTTTTCCCTGGAGGCGGCCGCCTAGCTGCGGCCATATCCCCACGATAAGGGCGCGCCGCCCGGGAAGCGAGAAGCAGTTCGCGCGAAAAACCCGCGATCAGTCCAGCGCGCGCGCGAGCTTTCCCAGGCGGGCCACCGCCTTCTCCATGCGCTCGTCCCAGGGGTGCCCGTGGTTGAGCCTCAAGCCGCCCGCGAAGCGGTCCGAGGCGGTGAAGATCGGGCCCGGTGCGATGCTGATGCCTTCGCGCACGGCGCGACGATGGAGCGTCATCGCGTCGACGCCGCGGGGAAGGTCGAGCCACGTGAAGTAGCCGCCCTCGGGGCGGCTCACGCGCGTACCTTCCGGAAAGCCCGCCAGCACCGCGGCGCGCAGCTTCGCCGCGTTGTCGCGGAAGTGGCGGCGAAGCCGCCGCAGGTGCCGGTCGTAGCCGCCCTGGCGCAGGTACTCCGCGATGCCCTCCTGCGCGGGCACGCTCGTCGCGATCGACGTCATGAGCTTCGCGCGCTCCACGGCCTGGCGGAAGCGCCCCGGGAGGCACCAGCCCACCCGATAGCCGGGCGCCAGCGATTTCGAGAAGGAGCCGCAGTGCAGCACCAGGCCCTTCTCGTCGAATGCCTTCGCGGGCGGGATCGGCTCGCCGAAGCCGAGCTCCGCGTAGACGTCGTCCTCGACGAGCGCCACGCCGTGGCGCGCGAGGAGCCGCACGAGCTCGCGCCGCTTCGCCTCCGGCATCGTGGCGCCGAGCGGATTCTGCAGGTTCGGCATGAGCCAGCATGCGCGCACGGGATGGCGGCGGATCGCCCCGTCGAGCTCGCCGAGATCGAGGCCTTCCACGGGATCCGTCCTCACCTCGACCGCGCGAAGGCCGAGGCGCTCGACCGCCTGCAGCGCGCCATAGAAGGCGGGCGACTCCAGCACGACCACGTCGCCGGCGCGCGCCACGCTCGCGAGGCACAGGTTGAGCGCTTCGAGCGCGCCGGACGTGATGACGACTTCCTCCGGCGCGGTGGATACGCCGTGCAGCGCGTAGCGCTTCGCGACCTGCTGGCGCAGCTCGCGGCTGCCCGGCGAAAGATCCTCCACCGTACGCCAGGGATCCATGCGGCGCGCCGCGCGCGCGAGGTCCTGCGCGAGGCGCGGCAGGGGAAAGTAAGCCGGGCTCGGGAACGCGGAGCCGAGCGGCACCACCTGGCGGTCGCGAATCTGCTCCAGCACGCTGAAGACGAGGTCCGAGACGGCGATGATCTCCGGCGGGAGCGTCGCGTGCTCGCGCCGCTCTTCCTTGCGCGCCGCGCGAACCCGCCCGCGCACGTAATAACCCGAGCGCGCGCGGATCTCGACCAGGCCGCGCTCGGCGAGCGATTCGTAGGCCTGCATCACGGTCGCCACGCTCGCGCCCTTCGAGCGCGCCAGGACCCGCGTCGACGGCAGGCGCTCGCCCGCGCGAAACGCCCCGCCCTCGATCATCGCTTCGAGCTCGGCCGCGAGCGCGCGGTGCCGGCTCTCGTTGCGGTTCGTCGCCACGGCCGGATTATGCCGGACGCCCCGACCGCTTCGAGGCGAGGCGCAATTGGCGGATACTGCGTGCCGATGGAGACCATCGCCGCCTTCGAGGGCATCGACCGCGCGCGCTTCCGCGGCGAGATCGTGCCGCGCCACGCGCCGGCGGTGCTGAAGGGCGTCGTCGCGGCGTGGCCGGCCGTGCGCGCCGCGCGCGGCGCGCACGGGGGCATCGCGCCATACCTGCGCGCGCTCGACAGCGGCGCGCCCGTCGCGGCGCTACGCCTGCCGCCGTCGGCGGAGGGGCGAATCTTCTACAGCGCGGGCCTCGACGGCTTCAACTACACGCGCGACGACACGACGCTCGGCTCGGTTCTCGAGCGCATGGAGCGATACGCCTCACACGCAAGACCCGCCTCGATCGTCGTGCAAAGCGCGCCGCTCGCATCGTGCCTGCCGCGCTTCGCGGCGGAGAACCCCAACCCGCTGCTCGACGAATCCGTCGCCGGGCGCATCTGGATCGGGAATCGCGTCGTCACGCCCGCCCATTTCGACGAGTCGAGCAACATCGCCTGCGTGGTCGCGGGACATCGCCGCTTCACGCTCTTCCCGCCGCAGGCGATCGGCGACCTGTATATCGGCCCCATCGGTCATGCGCCGACGGGCACGCCCATCAGCCTCGTCGACTTCGATCGTCCCGACCCGCAACGCTTTCCACGCTTCCAGCGCGCGCTGGCGCTCGCGCAGGTGGCGGACCTGGAGCCCGGCGACGCGATCTACATCCCGCCGCTCTGGTGGCACCACGTCCGCTCGCTGGATACGTTCAACGTGCTGGTGAATTACTGGTGGAAGGAGCGCGATGCGGCGCGGGGCACGGACTCGGCGTTGAACGTGCTGCTGCTGGCGCTGCTCGACCTGCGCTCGTTGCCGCCGGAGCAGCGCGAGGCGTGGTCCGGGATCTTCCGGCACTACGTCTTCGAGGCGGACGGCGAGACCGCGGCGCACATTCCCGAAGCGAGGCGCGGCGTGCTGGGCGAGATCTCGCCCGAGCTCGCGCGGCAGGTGCGCGCGTTCCTCGCCGCGAAGCTGCGCGACTAGGCCGGCGACAGCTCCGCGCCGAGCGCTTCGGCGTCCTCGTGCAGCACGTGGATGCGCGTGGCGGAGACCGTCCCCACCTCGCGCGCCCCCAGCTCGAGGAGCCCGTCGCGATCTACGCGCGACGCTTCCTTCACGCTCACCATCACGCGCCCGGGCGCCGTCTCCACGCCGGTGACGTTGCCGGGGCCCCCGAGCGCGCGCATCCACCCGGCGCGATCGAAGGCCGCCCTCGCGCGGCCGGCGAGGCATGCACGGATCTCGGCCGCGAGCTGGTCGGCGACGGGGCCGACCACGACCTGCAAACCGGCCGCGCCCACGTTCACCGTCCCGCTCGCGCCCAGCCGCCGCAACGCCTCGGCGTCCGCGCGCGAGCGCTCGCGCAGCACCAGGCGCAGTCGCGTGGTGCATGCGTCGACCGATTCGAGGTTCGCCGCCCCGCCCAGCGCGTCGATGTAACCCCGCGCGCCCGGGGTCGGAGGGGCCGCCGCGGCCGAGCCTGGTGCGGCCTCGCGCTCGCGGCCCGGCGTGCGCAGGTCGAAGCGCACGATGCAGTAGCGGAAGACGCCGTAGTAGATCGCGAAGTACACGAGGCCCACGGGGATCAGGAGCAGGGGACGCGTCGACTTGCTGAAGTTGAGCACGTAGTCGAAGAGGCCGGCGGAGAACCCGAAGCCGAGGCGGCAGCCGAGCCAGTCCATGATCACGAGCGCGGTCCCCGTGAGCAGCGCGTGCAGCGCGTAGAGCGCGGGTGCGAGGAACATGAACGCGAACTCGATCGGCTCGGTCACGCCCGTGAGGAACGACGTGAGCGCGAGCGACAGCAGCAGGCCGCCGGCCGCGCGTTTGCGCTCGGGGCGGGCGGTGTGATACATCGCGAGGCACGCGGCCGGGAGCCCGAACATCATCACGGGGAAGAATCCCGCCATGAAGGCGCCCGCGGTCGGGTCTCCGGCGAAGAAGCGCTTCAGGTCGCCGGTCACGCCGTGGAAGTCGCCGAGGATGAACCACGCGATGTTGTTGAGGATGTGGTGCAGGCCGGTGACGATGAGCGTGCGATTGAGGACTCCGTAGACGAAGAGCCCGATTTCACCGGAGCCGATGACCGCGCGGCTCACGGCGTCCATCGCGCGCTCGACATGAGGCCAGCCGAGGCCGAAGACGAAGGCCATCACGAGCCCCGCCAGGCCCGCCACGATCGGCACGAAGCGCCGGCCCGCGAAGAACGCGAGATACGGCGGCAGGCGGATGTCGTGGAACCGGTTGTAGAGCTGCCCGGCGAGGATTCCGGACAGGATGCCCATGGGCACGCTCAGCTTGGAGAGCTGCCGCGCCTTGTATGCGGCCGTCGCCAGCGCTGCATCCGCGGCCCCCTTGATCGCGTCGGGCGGGACCGGGATCAGCACTTCCGCGCCCTTGCTGGCGACGACGAAGGCGACCACGCCGGCAAGCCCCGCCGCGCCGTGGTTCTCGCGCGCGAGTCCCACCGCCACGCCGATCGCGAAGAGGAGGCCCAGGTTGGAGAAGATCGCGTCGCCCGCGGCCGCGATGGGCGCGAGGTCGAGCAGGTCGGGCTGCCCGATGCGCAGCAGCAGGCCCGCCGCGGGCAGCACCGCGATGGGCAGCATGAGCGCGCGGCCGAGGGACTGCGTCGATTCGAGCCAGCGGACCATTCAACCTCCCGGGACGAGGGCGGGGTGCGCCGCGCGAGTCGACGCGACCAGGTCGCGCACGGCGGCGGCAGTGGGCAGCTCCAGCGCGCGGCGGGCGAGCTCGCGGCAGGCTTGCGTATCGAGCTCGCGCGCCAGGCGCTTGAGTCGCGGGATGGACGACGGCACCGCGGAGATCTCGTGCACGCCCAGCCCGACCAGCACGGGCAGCGCATCCCCGTCGGAGCCCAGCGCGCCGCAGACCGAGACGCTGCGCCCCTGGGCGGACGCAGCCTCGGTCACGCGGGCGATGAGACGCAGCACCGCCGGGTGGAGTGCGTCGAGGCGCGCGGCGAGGCGGGGATGCGCGCGGTCGATCGCGAGCGTGTACTGCGCGAGGTCGTTGGTGCCGAGCGAGAGGAAGTCGCACTCGCGGGCGAGCTCGGCGGCGAGGAGCGCGGAGGCGGGCGTCTCGATCATCGCGCCCACGAGGGGAGAACGCCCGAGGCCGAGGCGGCGCATTTCCTCTTCGAGGATCGCACGCACGAAGCGCACGTCCGCCACGTCGGTCACCATCGGCACGAGGATGCGGCACGCGCCCGGCGGCTGCACGCGCAGGATCGCGGCGAGCTGCGTGCGCAGCAGCCGCGGATGCTCGAGGCTCGCGCGCACGCCGCGCAGCCCCAGCGCCGGATTCTCCTCGTCGGGAAGCGGCAGGAACGCGAGGCGCTTGTCGCCCCCGATGTCCATGGTGCGGATGGTGAGGCAGCGCCCGCCGAGCGCGCCGCCGATCGCCTGGTATTCACGGAGCTGCTCCTCTTCCGCCGGCGCCTCGCGCCGGTCGAGGTAGAGGAATTCGGTGCGCAGCAGCCCGCAGCCGTCGGCACCGTGCGCCACGGCGGGCGCCGCTTCGGCCGACGCGCCGAGGTTCGCGTGCACGTGGATGCGCACGCCGTCGCGCGTGGTGGCGGGTTCGCGCGACGCTTGCGAGTCGGCGGCGTCTTCCACGCGCCGCGCTTCCAGAGCGCGCTGCGCTTGCGTCCACTGCGCCTCGGGCGGATCGACGTCGAGCCATCCGTGCTCCGCATCGAGCACGACGCGCGTGCCGTCGCGGATCGCGAGCACCGCCGCGCCCGCTCCGACGAGCGCGGGCATTCCCGCGGCCGCCGCGAGGATCGCCACATGCGAGGTGGGGCCCCCGCGCGCCGTGCACACGCCGCCCGCGCCAGCGCGTTGGAGCGCCATGAGCTGCGAGGGCAGCAGCTCGTCGGCGATCACGATGGCGCCTCGAGGAACGGTGTGCGCGGCCGCAGGGGGTTCGCCCGCGAGCACGCGCAGCACCTGGTGCTCCAGATCCAGCAGGTCGGCGGCGCGCTCGCGCATGCGCGCGTCGTCGAGCGCGGCGAGCACGTTGGCCGTCGCGCGCGTGGCGCGCCGCCACGCGTAGCCCGCCGTCTCGCCGCGCCCGAGTCCTTCGGCCGCGCGGCGATGCAGTTCGGGGTCGCGCGCGAGCTCGACGTGCGCCGCGAGCAGCGCATGTCCTTCGCCTTGCGCCTGGGCCATGAGCGATTCGAGATGGGCGACCACCGTGCGCAGCGCGCTTTCGAGCGCGGCGCTCTCGCGCTTTTCTCCCGCGCCGCGCTCGGCAACGGCGATCTCCGGCCGCTCCCACCGTGCGCAGGCACCCATGGCAACGCCCCGGCTCGCGATCGTGGCATCGATGCGGCCCTTCGGGGGCGGCGCGGGCGCGGCGCTCGCGACCGGATCTCGCGGCGGGCTGAACCAGCCCTCGAGCATGGCGAGCGCCGCCGGCGCGTCGGCGCCCGTGGCATGGACGTCGATCGCATCGCCCGCGCGCAGGCCGAGAGCCATCATCGCGACGGGGCTGCGCGCGTCGGCTTCGCGCCCGCGGAAGGCGAGCCGCACCTGCGCGGAGAAGGGGCGCAACGCCGCGGCGACCTGTGCGGCGGGGCGCGCGTGCAGGCCATGCTCGAACGGAATGACGAAGTTGCGCATTTCCGCGTGCGCCATGTCGTCGCTGCGGGCACCGCCGGACGGGGCCCCGGCCTGTGCGGCGTCGATCGCCGCGGCGGGCTCGACCTCGAGCAGGAATTCGCCCGTCGCGATGCGTCCCCCGGGCGCGCGCCGCACGATGCGTCCGCCCGCCGCCACGATGATGGGACTCACGAGGCTCTTCGCGCGCCGGGCGAGGAAGTCGAGGTCGAAGCGGACCAGGGGGTCGCCCGTCCGCACGTAGCGCGCGTCGGCCACCAGGCGCTCGAAACCGGCGCCGTGCAGCTCGACCGAATCGATGCCGACGTGCACGAGGAGGTCCACGCCGCCCGCGGCGCGCACGGTCACCGCATGCTTCGCGTCCCGCATCGGCAGGAGCTCCCCGTCGCACGGCGCGCGCACGAGGCCCTCGACCGGATCGATCGCGAGGCCGTCGCCCGCCATGCCTTGCGCGAAAACCGCATCGGGCACTTCGGCGAGCGGCATGCACCAGCCGGCGAGGGGCGCGAGGATGACGACTCGGCTCATCGCACGCCCCGCATGAGCGTGACCCGGTCGATCACCCAGAGCGGATCGAGCTCGCGCTGGGCGAAGCGCAGGCAGAGGTCGTGAGTCCCGGCCGTGCTCGCGACCGCGGCAGGCGGCAGCGCGGTCACGCCATCGTTCGCCACGGCCGGGGCAAGCGAAAGCCGCGCGATGATCTCGCCGCCGCACGTGTCGCGATGCACGACGAGCTCGCCGGCCTGCGAGCTCGGCTCGTCGAAGCGGATCTTCGCGGCCGCATCGCCCACCTGGAAATTGAACGGTACCTGTCCGACCCTCACGCCGACCTCCTTCACGCCATCCAGGCGCGCGCCGCGGAAGATCCAGCACGGGTCGAGGATGTCCACGAGGAATTGCGCGCGCGGTCCATGCAACGGTGCGTCGTCCTCCAGCTCGAGGTCCACCTTGTGCGAGCAGGTCTCCATCTCGCGGCTCTCGCGGACGGGGCCGTCGGACAGGACGGGAGCCGGCTCGAACGCCGTTTTCGCATACGTCATCCCGAGCGCCTCGTAGCGCGCGGGCATGGAGGCGACGCGCCTGCGGAAATCGCTCCAGTCCGGATGCTGCGACCAGCCGACCTCGGCGATGGCCGCCGCGCGCGGAAATGCCATCCACCCCATGCGTGCCTCGGTGCGGATGTGCTCGGACCACAGATTGCCCTGGAGCCCGCGGATGCGCGCGCGCTGTGCCTGGTCGAGCGAGGGCGGGATGGGATCGAAGCGATAGACGTCCTCGAGGGAGACCACGGCCGCGCGCCCGGGCGGCTCGCCGAGCGATGCCGTCTGGCGATGATCGAGATAGAGATCCGGGTCGACGGCCATCACGCTGTCGTGCCCCTGGGCCGCAGCGGCGATCGCGCCCTTCGTGCCGCGCCACGACATGACCACCGCGCCGCGCGGCAGCCCCGGGTCGACGATCTCGTCCCAGCCCACGAGGCGGCGTCGGTGGGCCTCGAGGAAGCGCCCGATGCGCCGCGTGATCCAGTGCTGGACCCGGGAGGCGTCGGCGATGCCGAGCTCGCGCATGCGCTCGCGCGCGCGCGGCGACGCCTTCCACTGCGACGTATCGACCTCGTCGCCGCCGATGTGGATGTACGGGGCGGGGAAGATCGACATCGCCTCGGCCAGCACGTCCTCGAGGAAGGTGAAGGTCGGCTCTTCGAGGTTGAGCACGTTCGAATACACGCCCCAGTCGGCAGGTACCTCCGCGGAAGCGGGCTTCACGGTCGCGAGTTGCGGGTAGGCCGCGACGATGGCCGAGGCGTGCCCCGGCATCTCGATCTCCGGCACGACCATCACGCCGCGGTCGGCGGCATACGCGACGATGCGGCGCGCCTCGTCCTGCGTGTAGTACCCGCCGTAGAGACGCGGCTTGCCCGTCGCCGGATCGATGTCCGCATGCGCCGCGCGGCCGGCCGGCACGCGCCACGCGCCGACGCTCGTGAGCCGGGGGTACCTGCGGATCTCGATGCGCCAGCCCTGGTCGTCGGTGAGGTGCCAGTGCAGCACGTTCAGCTTGTGCGCGGCCATCGTGTCGATGAAGCGCTCGATGAACGCAATCGACTGGAAATGCCGCGCCGAATCGAGCAGCAGCCCGCGCCACGCGAGGCGCGGCGCATCCTCGATGTGCACCGCGGGAATCGCTAACGAGGGGGTGTGGCCCGTGCCCGCCATCTGCCAGAGCGTCGTGGCGCCGTAGGCAAAGCCGGCGAGCGAATGGGCGTGGATCGTGATGCGCCGCGGTGTCACGTCGAGCTCGTACGACGCGTCATTGCCCTCGTCGTCGTGCTCGAAGACGATCGCGCCATCGCGCGCTTCGCCGGGCTCGATCGCGAGGTGCAGCCCGCGGCTTCGCGCGAGCCGGTCC
>Ga0157372_10001892_pt1 | contig 22713 bp, 26 predicted proteins | sample C55metaG_FD_115307 | JGI IMG/M metagenome (GOLD analysis project Ga0157372, IMG submission 115307) | Corn rhizosphere microbial communities from Kellogg Biological Station, Michigan, USA - C5-5 metaG | ecosystem: Host-associated > Plants > Roots > Rhizosphere > Soil | place: USA: Michigan... | reverse complement strand
CGCTCGTGACAATTGGGGCACTCAGAAAGTGACCTGGCAGTCAGCGAGTCGTGCGCCCGGCGTGTGCTGGTGCGCTTTTTCGAGTGTCGCCGTTTTGGATTAGGCATGAAATTCCTTTCGTAAAACAGCCTCTAGCTATTAGCTCTTAGCCTTTAGCTAAATTCGCTGCGATTTGGCTAACAGCAAAAGCTAATGGCTAGCTTTCAACTTCTCTTTAATCTCTTTCAACGCCGACCATCGCGGATCTTCCAGCGGCTCGGCGCAATTGCATTGTTGCTGATTAAGATTGCCGCCGCAATGCGGACACAGCCCCTTGCAATCGTCCTTGCAGACCTCTCTCAAAGGCAAAGCCAGCAGAACTTGTTCCCGCAGGACATCCTCAAGCAGCAACCCTTCCCCTTGATAATAACCGACTTCCGCCTCCGCCGCGGTCACCGAGAGTTCTGATCGGCCGGCATCGGCGCCCTGGGGCCTGTATAGCAGATCAAATTGATTCTTAACGTCCCGATTGATCGGCTCGAGGCAACGCGCACAAGCCATTTCCACCCGCGTTGAAAAATTCCCGGCCAGCCGTATGTCATTGATCAGCTCATGCTTGCCGTGATGCTCCCTGACTATCTGAGCGCGCCCGGCGGATTTTAAATCCGCAATCAGGCGAACATCTGGGCCAAAGTCGATCGCTCCGGGCTCAATCTTTTCGTCGAAATCGACAGGGTGAGCTTCTAACTCACGAATTTCAATTAACAAGGGAACCTCCGCGCCCCCTCCGAACTTGGTACCGCGAAGGCCGCGGAAGCACATCTAGGCGTGTAACTGACCAAGGGAGCTACAGTTAGGATAAAAGTTACACAGCGGACGTGTCAAGAAACGGCGCTTATGGTCATACTGTTATCAACTTCGTTCATGAAAGAAAGCGGTCAGGTCGTCAGCAACCGCGGCCGGTTGCTCAACTGGAGCAAAGTGGCCGCCGCGGGGAAAAACTTTCCATCGTTGGATGTTATACACGCGCTCCAAATAAGATCGCGGCGGCTCGCCCTCGGGAACTTTCTGCTGCGCGAATACTCCAAACGCTGTCGGGGTCTTGACGTAAGCGCGGTCGACAGGGTGCCATCGATTGTCCCAATAGTCGCGCATTGATGAGGCGATGGTCTGGGTGACCCAGTACAGCGTGAACGTGGCGCACAGGAAGTCGAGAGATGGCGTGACATCGCTCCACGAGTACCATTTCTCGCCGAGGTATGCAGCCAACCCAACTGGCGAGTCATTGAGTCCATAGCCAACAGTCTGAGGTTTGGTTGATTGGATTGCGCTGTAGCCCCGCTCGGTCTCATCCCAGGCCCGATTCACCGCAAGATAGAAACGCTCCGCATCCGACAACTCGGCGTCATCCGCGTCAGGCGTGAGGTCGGACTCCAGCGTGGTGAGGTGAATTCCAATTACTGAGTCAGGATGGTCTAGCGCGAGCAGTGTCGTCACTCCCGATCCAAAGTCATAACCACCCGCGCCGTAGCGAGAGTATCCAAGTTCAGACATGAGGCGGTGCCAGTGCTCCGCGACATATCGATAGTTGACTCCGACCTTCGGTGGCCGAGGTGAAAATCCATATCCGGGCAGGGACGGTACTACTACATCGAAGTTCTCGAGCCTCGGCAGCATCTCCACGAAGTCGAGGAAACTGCCGGGCCAGCCGTGAGTGAGGATTAGCGGCACACCCCGGCCGTTCGCCGCGCGCTGATAGATGAAGTGAATGCCCTCCCAGGTAAAGTGATTCAGCCCGTTAAGCCTACGCTCCCAACTGCGCCAGTCGAACTCTTCGGTCCAGTAGGAAACGAGCTGCTTCAACCATTCTAAGTCGGTCCCCTGTTTCCACTCTATGCCGGGGATCTGGTCGAGCCACCTGGTGTGGCGCAACCGTGTCCGCAGATCCTCGAGTACATCACCTGCGACGTGAATTCGAAACGGCTCCATTCCAACCTGTCTCCGGTTGTCGGCAAATGACCCACCGCGCAGCTATCCTTTCAGCGCCAACTCGATCTGCTGCAAATGATGGGCATTGTGCGAAGCCACCTTGTCGAATTCGTCCTTCAAAGTGCGCACGCCGGTTTCGCTGTGCACGAACTCGCGATGACCATCACTGTTGTATCGCAAGCGGGCATGGTAGATCATTCCCGCTCTTACCGTGGCGTATATGCTGCGGGAGAGCTCAATCGGCAATTGGGAGTAGTTGAGACCCTTCGCCCACGCATCCTGATCAAATGCCCAGATCACCTCTCGCGGTTCGCTCAGAACCCGACGAATTCTATCGAACAACACCGTTTCTGCATCCGCCAGGTGATGCAGAATGAACCTGACAGACCATTTGCCAGGGCCATAGTTTCGTGCGAGTTCGTCCGGATCGAGTTCGAAATACTTCAGCGTTCGATCTCTGGTTGATTCGAGCTGTTCGAGAATATCCATCGCGGGCTCCTTACTTGTCGCCGGTCGGAATGATGCCGGCGTTTTCGATCATGAGAATGACGGTGCGCTTCGGCGCGGGTTCTGTGCACGATTCCTTTTGGAACGACGAAGCCCTGCCGCGGCGCGAGCTCGACTGTGCGACCTTCCAAATCGATCAGCAGCTTGCCCTCAACCACATAAAAGAATTCGTCATCGTTGTCGTGCTTGTGCCAGTGATATTCGCCTTCAACAACTCCCAGGCGCACCACCGATTCGTTTACCTGGCAAAGCGTCTGGTTATACCATTTGTGCGGCGCAGCGTCGGCAAGCGCCTTTTCATCGATGAGTTCCAGAGGTTTGTGCAGAACATTGAGGCGAGTGTCGTATGGAAATTGCGCGGTACTCATTTTTCATCTCTCCTTGTGGACTACACACGTTGTGAAATCGAACGCTTTATGGCCCTGATGACCGGTTCATTGCGTTTGTAAAACGTCCATTTTTTGGTGCGCTTGCTAGTGACGAATCCAGCTCGCGCCAGGATCTTTAAATGCTCGGTGACCGCCGGCTGGCTCACCCGCAACTTGCGCGCAATAAGCAGACCGCAAACTCCGTCTTTGACCAGATCTCCGTCGCGCTGCGGAGGGAAATGCTTTCTCGGCTCCTTCAGCCACTCCAGAATCTGCAGCCGTCGATCATTCCCGAGCGCTTGAATGGCTTGCGTAAATGTCATTTAATCGATTAGCCAATTGACTAATCGAATGTAGCAAAACCAACAAAAACCTGCAAGCGACGCAAAGCGTGGCGATCCATTAAGACTGGCCAAAGTGAAAGTTATGGCGGAAGGTCAGCGAACAACGGCTTTGCCAGCGCAGACCTTTACTAATCAATAATCATCTTGACAAGAACCTTCTTGGAGTTTACTTTGCACTGTAAAGTTACTCGAACATGAACGAACTCTACAAAGCGATCGATGACATCAGCAGCATACGCAGGCAGATGGCCCGCAGCACGGAGTTTCGCGGCTACGGCCCGGCAACGCTGGCTGGGACAGCCGCGTTCGCCGTTATTGCCGCCGGCGTGCAATCTTTTTGGGTTTCGGATCCCGCGAATCATATTGGCTCGTACCTTGTCATCTGGATTTGGACCGCCCTCCTGTCGGCTGCTTTGATCGCGACACAAATGCATACGCGCACTCGACGCATCCACTCAGGGTTAGCCGACGAGATGATCCGCATGGCGGTGGAACAATTTCTCCCCGCGGGCATCGCTGGATTTTTCATAACTATCGTTCTGGTGCGATTTGTTCCATCGGCGCAGTGGATGCTCCCGGGATTCTGGCAGATTATTTTCAGTCTTGGCGTGTTTTCATCTTGCCGCTTTCTGCCCCGGGCAATGCTCGCTGCGGGGGCGTGGTACTTGCTTACCGGCTTGGCGTGTATAGCGCTTGGCGGAACTCGTGCTTTGTCACCATGGGCAATGGGTATTCCGTTCGGCGTGGGCCAGTTACTGGTCGCCGGTATTTTGCTGCTCACGGCAGGAGAGGCTGAAAATGAAAACTAAGCCTCAGGATCAGGCTCCGCGTTTCGCGTACGAAGGGCTGGACCGAGTGCTTCATGAACGCGCGCGCCTCAGCATTCTGACGTCATTGGCAACCAGTCCAAAGGGGTTGACGTTTAACCATCTCAAGCAGCTGTGCGGCCTGACAGATGGCAATTTGAGCCGTCATCTGCGGGTGCTAGAAAAAGGAAAAGTAGTGGAGATCGTGAAAGGGCACGAGCACAACCGTCCACAGACCATATGCCGCATCACGGCCGCCGGACGCAAGCGCTTCGTTGAATATATTTCCACGCTGGAGCAGGTGGTTCGCGATGCAGCTGAAGCGAGCAATGGCAAAACAGCATTACGGTTAGTGACCGGGCTAGCACCCTCAAGAGCATAATTTTTTTTAGTATAACTTTGCAACACAAAGTACTTTGCAATATGGAGCTAAATCGATGAACGACTTCACAGTGTCGTTATCAGCAGCGCAGCTGCGGAACAAGTCCCGCTCGATCGGCGTGAAGCTGATTGTCATTTGCGGCTTAGCCCTACTTATGGTCATCCCGTCCTTCTTTGTCGCCGACTTGATCGAAGACAGGACGAAGCGGGAAGCCGATGTTATCAAAGAAATATCTGCGCACGTCGGAGGCCAGCAGACTTTTCTGGGACCAACGCTCGCGATACCTTACGTCATTCCGCCGCAATCGGCGACAGCTTCTCCCACACGCGGGATGTACCTGATCTCCCCGGCCAAAGCGTCGGCGAAGGTCAAAATCGCGACCCAGGAGCGCCGCCGCTCATTGTTTAAAGTGCCGGTGTTTCAGGCAGATTCCAGCTTCGACGCTTCATTCGATTTGACCGGTGTGCCTAATGCCGCTCCGCAGGGCGCCGAGTTTGACTGGAATCGGGCGGAACTGATCGTTGGTGTCAGCGACCCCCGAGGAGCGCTCGCGGACGCCACCCTGACCACCGGCGGCAAGACCTACACGCTGGTTCCGGCAGAAATCGCGCAAAACATCTCGTTCGGCGCAGACCCGAATTCGCAACTGAAACTCACGTTGTTCGGCGCAAAGGTACCAGGCATCGCGAAAACCAATTCGCAATTTGACGTGACAACCGCTTTGCGATTTTCCGGAGCGCAAAGGATTGCGGTTCTGGCCTACGGCAAAACAACCCACCTGAGCGTGTTGGGAGACTGGCCTAGTCCCGGATTCGATGGCGGATTTCTGCCTGTCAGCCGGACCGTCTCGCCCAAAGGTTTTACCGCAGAATGGTCTTTGCCATTCATCGCACGCGGAGTGCGCTCCGAAGGACAAAGCGAGTCAATCATCGGTCTTGATTCAACCGCGCTCGGGGTCTCCTTTGTCGAAGTTGCGGATCCCTACCAGTCCGTCAACCGATCGTTGAAATATATTCTGCTCTTCCTGGGATTGGTGTTTCTCTCCTACTTCATCTTCGAAGTTACTACAGGTAAGCGAGTGCATTTTGCGCAATACATTTTGGTCGGGATCGCCCAGATCATCTTCTATCTACTGCTGTTATCACTTGCCGAAAGAATCGGTTTCGACTGGGGGTTTTTGGTGGGCGGCGCGGCGACGGTCATCTTGCTGTCCACAAACGCAGGTTGGATATTTGGCAGCCGGATGCAAGGCACGAGAGCGCTTGCCATTTTCTCTCTGCTGTACGGGATGATTTATCTGATGTTGCGGCTTGAGGACAACTCATTGCTCGTGGGCGCAATCGCAAGTTTTGTGGCGATAGCGGCAGCTATGTACTTTACTCGCAAGATCGACTGGTACAGCTCATTGCCTCAAACAGTTCCGGCGGAGAAATAATTCGATGCACGTTGCAATCATTATGGACGGCAATGGCCGGTGGGCAACGCGGCGCGGCTTGCCGCGTGTGGTGGGCCATCGCGCCGGCGTTGCCGCGGTGCGCCGGGTGGTGGAACGCGCCCCGGATTTGAGTATCGACCGAATCACTCTGTACGCATTTTCCGCAGACAATTGGCGCCGGCCGATGCAAGAGGTGCTGAGCATTTTCCGATTGATGCGAGCCTACCTTCGCCTTGAAACTGAAAAACTCAGGCAACGCGGCGTTCGATTGCAGGTCATCGGACGGCGCGATCGTCTGCCAAAGCCCCTGCTGCGTGAAATTGAACGCGCCGAATTCCTGACCGCAGACGGCCAGTTGCTTCATCTGGGAATCGCGGTTGATTATTCTTCTCGCGAAGCCATTACTCGCACCGTGTCTCAGCAGCTTTGGAAAGAGCCGGCGCGCTCAACCGACTCGCTCCAAAAGCTGCTCACCTCGGCGATTAATTCCGGGAGCGAAGACGTCGATTTGCTGATTCGCACCGGCGGCGAAAAGCGGCTTTCGGATTTCCTGCTCTGGGAGTCTGCCTACGCGGAACTTTTCTTCACAGACCGCATGTGGCCGGACTTTGACGCCGCCGACCTGGATGCTGCCGTGTCGGAGTTTAAACAGCGGGACCGGCGTTTCGGCAGTCTCCGTACCGAACTCGCACAGCCAAATCGCTCCAACTGCGAGCCATGTCCACCAAGTGAGGAGATCCAACCTATCGGTTGATACAACATGCGGGAGAGCATTACCGCCTCCTGAGTTATCCTCAATTAAACAGTCACAAGCACGATGCCTGAAACTCAGGAAATCAAAACCCGCGGCCCGATCAGGCCCAAAGATCTACTGTCATCGCTGGATTCATCGCTAGATAAGAAGCGGAAGCTGTGGGCCTATATCTTCCTCATGCTGGGTTTTTTCGCCCGCATCGGCCACGCTAGAGGCACATTTCTCAACTCCGACGAAGTCATGCACTTCGCAGCGGCTAATCATTCCTCGTGGCTCGAAACTTACAGAGTCAGTCTCGCCATCTCCCACCCGCCGCTGCTGATTTTCGTTGAGCACATGTGGCGTGTCCTTGGAACCTCCGAGCTGATGCTCCGAATGCCATCAATTCTCGCCGGCATGGCTTTCTGCTGGTTCACTTTTCGGTGGGCCGAAATGTTGTTCGAAAAATCCGCTGCGTGGATGATTTTCGCGTTCGTTCTCTTTCTGCCCTCGACCATCGAGCTCTCGACTGAAATCCGGCAGTATGCGTTGTTCCTGGCATTTGCGATGGGCGCAGCTTATTTACTCGAACACGCCCTGGCCAAGAACTCAGCTGGATCAATGCTGCTCTCCGGACTCTTCCTGTGGCTTGCCATCGGTTCTCATTTCTCAGCATTCTTGTTTGCGCCGGCGCTTGGCATCTATGCAATCTGGCGATTCTGGAGTTTGCCTCCGCGAAAATCGGTCGTTGGTGCATGGATCGCGGGTCAACTGGTCGCGCTGGGTCTCTGCGCGTTCCTCTATTTCACCCAGATCCGCCAGCTCAGCCAATATTTCGGCGGACAGGATGCCACCCAGGGCTGGATGGCCAATGCCTACCTGAGCCACTCTTATTACATTCCAGGAAACGTGAACCCGCTGCTATTTGTCATCGGCCGAACCATTGGAGTTTTTCAGTACGTGTTTCGCCAGCTTGCGGTTGGTGATCTTGCTTTTGTTCTTTTTATTGCTGGAGTTGTGTTCATTTTCCGCACACGGCCAGCCTCCGCCCGCGTAAACTCCCGTCAGCTCGGCGTCTTGTTATTGTTGCCGTTCGCCATCAACTGCGCTGCCGCTCTGGTGCGTGCATATCCCTACGGAGGCACACGGCACTCCTGCATGCTCATTCCTTTTGGACTGGCCGCCGTTTCCGTGGCGCTGGCGCAACTTTTAAGGCGCAGAGTTTTTACAGGAATTATCGCCGCCCTGGTCATCTCAGTCGTATGCCATCTCTCGACTGCCAAAGAATTGCCATACGTCGCGCCCGACGCACAGCGGTTGGCGCATATGCAGGCGGCGATGGCATTCATAAATCAAATCCCGCAGACAGAGCCGATCTTCGCCGACGTCCAGACCAATCTGCTGCTCGGTCATTATTTGTGCAACCAGCGCCCGGTGATTTCGGACCGGACAATTCCAGGCTTCGTTAGCTATGAATGTGGCGCGCACCGTGTAATCGCCAGCACCACGAAGTATATTTTTACGGCGAGAAGTTTCTACAACGAATGGCAGGAGATGGTCAGCAAATATCACATACAGGCGGGATCCAAGATTTGGGTCGCGCAAATGGGCTGGTACACATTCGTAGAATTCGAGCTGCAGAATTTTCCGCAATTTCGAATAACCCCGCACGACTTCGGCCCGCAGATACAAATATTTAATTTGACGGTGGGGCAAAGCATGCCCGATCCGAACCAGCTGCCGACAACATGAGATTAATCAAAACTATCGATGAAATGCGCGAATTGCGCAAAGCAACGCGCAAGAGCGGCCAGCGCCTCGGATTGGTGCCGACCATGGGCGCACTTCATGAAGGGCATCTGTCGCTGGTACGCGCCGCACGCGAAAAATCCGACATTGTCGCGGTTTCGATTTTCGTCAACCCAACCCAATTCGGCCCCAATGAGGATTTCGCGAAGTATCCTCGCAACCTGGAAAACGATTCCAAAATGCTCGAACGCGACCAGGTGGACGTAATCTTCGCGCCTTCCGTCGATGACATGTACCCAGCGGACGCGGTCACATGGGTGACTGTCGAAGGCATGAGCGATCGGCTTTGCGGCAGGTCACGTCCCGGACATTTTCGCGGCGTGACTACCGTCGTTGCAAAGTTGTTCCACATCATCGAGCCCGACGTTGCCTTCTTCGGACAGAAAGACGCAGCCCAGATCACTATCATTCGCCGCATGGTGCGCGATCTGAATATGCCGGTTGAGATTGGCGTCGGCGCCATTGTCCGGGAATCTGATGGCCTGGCTTTAAGTTCCCGCAATGCATATCTCGATCCGCAAGAGCGCAAGTCCGCGCTGGTCCTGCATCGCTCATTGCAGAGCGCGGCGCAATTGTTCCAGAGAGGAGAACGCAACTCTGAGAGTTTGATCGCAGCCGGGAAACAGGAATTCGCTAACCTGCCAAACGCCCGCTTGGACTATTTTGAAATCGTCGATCCCAATTCGCTCGAACCGCTGGCAACTATCTCGAATCGCGCTCTGATCGCAGTTGCGGCTTTCATTGGCAATACTCGCCTGATCGACAATGTCATCGTCGATCCCGGCCGCTGATCATGTCGATCGTGCTCGCTTCAGCTTCCCCGCGCCGCCAGGAGCTTTTGAAAAATGCCGGGGTCGGATTTGTGGTCAAGCCCGCGAACATCCCGGAAGTGCGCCGAAGCGGCGAAGGTGCGCAAGCATTCGCGGAAAGGATGGCGCGCGACAAAGCGCGAGCAATCTTCGCCGGAGCAAAAGATCAATACGTCCTCGGGGCCGATACAGTTGTGACAATTACGTCCACCGAAGTCTCACCCCGCAACGACGATCTGGTACTGGGAAAACCGCAAGACCAACAAGACGCCGCCAGAATGTTGCGCCTACTCTCCGGACGCACACATCAAGTCATTACAGGCGTTTGCCTCCTCGGATCCGACTTCGAGGACGTACGCTCAGAAACCACCGCAGTCCATTTTTCCGCGGTAAACGATGTCGACATCCGCGACTACATTGCAACCGCCGAACCTATGGACAAAGCAGGCGCCTATGCTATTCAAGGCGCAGCATCCCGCTGGATTACTAAAATTGAAGGTGACTATTCAAACGTAGTGGGACTACCAGTCGGGCTGGTTTTGCGAATGCTTCGCGAGCATGCAGTAGTCGACGATTAGACCCGCTTCTGCAAATCGTCCCGATTCTCGGAAGGAGGAGCGGGAGGAGGAGTAACAGTATTAGTCGCAGTTGGAGTGGCAGTGCCGTCTTTCATCGACGACTTGAAGTTGCGAATGCCTTCGCCGAGGCCTTTGCCAAGGCCCGCCAGCTTGCTGGGACCAAATATAAGGAGAGCAATCCCAAAAATCAGGAGCAGGTGCAACGGTTGAAACAAGCCCTCCATAAATCCTCCGTGGGCCGAGGTGGCCCTGTGGAAATTCTAGGCCACTAACCCCTTGTAGTCAAAGCAAAGCGTCAAATTGTCGTCAAAAGTGCAGCCAAAAGAGCGGCTCTCCTCGGCAGTTCGGAAATGACAACTGACTCGTGCTCGGCATGCGCGCCTTCGCCAACTCCGCCCAAACCATCGAGTGTTGGAATGCCCAACGCCGCGGTGAAGTTTCCGTCCGATCCCCCGCCAACCGCCGCCTCTGCTAACTTCCAACCAAGTTCCTTGGCCACAGCGGCGGCTTTGGAATAGAGGTGCGCAACTCCCCGGGTGCGCTCCATGGGCGGCCGGTTCATTCCTCCGGAAATGCTGATCCGACAGTGCCTGTTGAACGGCTTCAGCGAACGCAATTTTCGATCAAGGCGAAGGGCATCGCCCATTCTGCGTATCCGAACATCGATGGATGCTGTCGCTTCTGCCGCCACTACATTCACTCGAGTGCCGCCGCTGATTTTGCCCACATTCACAGTCACGCCGCGCTTCAAATCAACCAGCTTGGAAATTTCGCCGATTTGTTTCGCCAATTCGAGAATCGCGCTCTGCCCCTTCTCGAAATCCAATCCTGAGTGCGCCGCCTTACCGGTCACTTTGAGCGTGTACTCGCAGATCCCTTTACGCGCGGTCTTGACCGCCAGGCCCTGCGCCGGCTCGAGCACCAGCACTGCCGCCGACTGCCGCGCCAGGCTTTCGGTGATCGCCCGCGACGATGTACTGCCGACCTCTTCGTCGGATACCAGCAGCAATGTCACTGGCCTCGCTAGCTTGCCGGCATTCCACTTCAATATGGTCTCGATCACATGCAGCGCCAACGCAATTCCGGACTTCATGTCGAGCACGCCCGGCCCGTATAATCGGCCCTTAGCAACGCGGCACGGCATTTTTGAAATTGTGCCGATGGGGTATACCGTATCCATGTGTCCGAGCAGCAGAACCGGCTTTTGATTATTTTGGTTGCCGTCGCCCTTAAATTCGATCTGCAAATGGTTGCCGAATTTTTCTGCAGGATGCACGTGAACTAGCCCGCCCATGTCGGCGCATCGCGAAGCCAGTACCGTGCCCAGGCGGTCGACTGACTGTTTCACGTCGCTGGGAGATTCAATTTCAACCAAATGGCGAATGGTCTCAACGATCTTTGGCTGTTGCTTTTTAAAGTAGCGAAGTTGTTCGCTGGCGCTGGGGACGCTCATCGTTTCTTTGCCGATCTCTGTCTGGATTGCGGAACCGTAATCAGGATGCGATAAAGTATAATCGTCGATCCCAGCAAACTGATCCCGGCGAATACTGATTCCGGCAAACAATGACCGACACCGTCCACACTGCGACCGAAGCTCCCACGACTGAGCACACCACGCTCGACATTCACGACATTATGCGGATTCTGCCTCACCGCTATCCGTTTCTGCTGATTGATCGCGTGGTTGATCTGGTGCGCATGAAGCGAATTGTGGCGATCAAGAATGTCACCATCAATGAACCATTTTTCGCCGGACATTTTCCCAATATGCCGATCATGCCCGGCGTGCTGATCGTCGAAGCCGTCGCGCAAGCCGGCGGTGCTTTGCTGCTCACCGAAATTCCTGACCGCGAGCACAAGTTGATGGTCTTCACCGGAATCGAGAAAGCTCGCTTTCGGCGGCCGGTAGTTCCCGGCGACCAGTTGCGAATTGAAGTTGAGGTGAAGGCATGGCGCGGGGACGCAGTCCGCATGCAGGGCATCGCGTACGTGGAAGATAAAAAAGTTGCCGAAGCCATCGTGACTTGCCGCCTGGTGGATCGCGAAAGGGGACGAAGCTCTCAAGCCGAAGGCGACGATGCGACGCCCGAAATAAACGGGTGAGCGCCCGTCGACACGGGAGTGCCATCGAAACAACAAATCAGAGTCCCAACACGTACGCCATATAACCCAAATGCACGTCCACCCCACCGCCATCCTTGATCCCAGTGCGAAAATTCATCCATCCTGCAAAATCGGCCCCTACTGCACCATCGGCGCAAACGTAGAAATGGGTGAAAACTGCGAACTGATCTCGCACGTCGCTATCGATGGTCCAACGAAAATCGGCGCCCATAATCACTTCTTTCCCTTTTCATCCATCGGACTCGCGCCGCAGGATATCAGCTACAACGGCGAGCCCACGCGCCTCGAAATCGGCGACCACAACGTCATTCGCGAGTTCGTCACCATCAATCGCGGCACCGTCAAAGGCGGAGGCCTCACCCGCGTCGGCAGTCACAACCTCATCATGGCCTACACCCACATCGCCCACGATTGCGCGATCGGCGATCACGTAATCATGGCCAATGCCGCGACCCTGGGCGGCCACGTCATCGTCGAGGATTGGGCCACGGTCGGCGCGCTATGCCCGGTGCACCACTTCGTGCGTATTGGCGCGCACGCTTTCATCGGTGGTGGGACGACAATTACTCGCGACGTTCTTCCCTTCTCGAAAACCGCAGCCGAACGCGGCACCCGCGCCTACGGATTGAATGCCGTCGGCCTCGAACGCCGCGGCTTCAGCAAAGACCGCATTGGCAAGATTCACCACGCGTATAAAGTTTTGTTGGCGTCGAAACTGAACACCTCGCAAGCATTAGAGAAGTTGAAGTCCGAATCAGATCGCGGTGAAGATGTGGAAATGCTGATCCGGTTTATTGAGGCGAGCGAGCGCGGAGTGATTAAGTAGAGTAAAGTCGCCCGTGCATCCTTCTAATGTTCCTTTGGACTAATGTTCCTTTGGATCGCTTGCCCGGTGTGCACTAATATCATTGTCGTATGGAGAAATCGTTCAGAACTGTGGGCGGATTTTTAGACGGAACAGAACGCGAAGAGGATAACTACTTCAAATATTCTGCGACTCTTCGCATATTCGGTGACATCCCAAATCTGGAGAAGATTTCTGCCGCGCTGCAGCTTGAGCCGACGGATTCGCACCGGAAGGGGGAAAAACGCAACAGTCGAACTGTGGGGTTTGCTCACGACATGTGGTCGTACAGCCCAGCCATCGACGAATCTGAACCTCTCCACAAACACATCGATGCACTGTGGCGGAAATTGAAACCACACAAGAACCACCTGCTTGAACTAAAGAAAACCGTAAAGGTAGATGTCTTTCTAGGGTATCGGTCGAACTGCGATACCGCCGGATTCGAAGTGCCACACACTGCTTTGGAAATGTTCTCCGAGCTCAAGATTCCATTTGGAGTGTCAATCATCATTACCTAATGGTGCTAAAGACCGCGCTTTGAGGCCGGGTACCCCACTTCTTTCTCTGATAAGAAGATATCTGCACCCACAAAAACATATGAGGGTGCCCCATTTCTCGCGTTCTTTGCGAGAAGTGGGGTCTTCCAGTTCATCCGTCACGGAGCTTATGCTAGTGCGGCAGTTGGGCCGGCCTTCGTGAATGACTGGTCCGACAGTGAGGACGGACCGCGGTGAATGATCTGGATCAATGAAAAGCCCCACTTCTCGCAAAGAACGCGAGAAATGGGGCACCCTTCGATTTATGGTGGACGAGTGGACCACCCGCCTGCGACAGATCCCTCACTCCGAAGTTCTCCTTGCAAAACAACGCAAGTGTGGAGCACCCTGAGTCGGATTGGTTCCACTAAAAAATGCCTTTTGTGCGGGAGGGTTCAATGCAGAAAAAGACGCTCACGTTTGTGGCTTTAGCATTCTTCACGCTGGTTGTCCTGCCCGCAACAACCTGTCAGGCGCAGGCCGAGAAGGCTTCTTATCCCAGCATGGCTCCTCTCGATCAGTATCTGATTCCCGACGTGAATTCCGAAATCGCGCTGGCCCGCAGCGGCGCCCCAGCGTCCATTTCAGACGGAGCGGAAGTGATGGTGCTGGGACCCCAGGGATATACCAGCGCAGTGAAAGGCACAAATGGTTTTTTGTGCATAGTGGAACGATCCTGGGGCGCCGGCACCGACGAACCGGAGTTCTGGAATCCCAAAGTGCGCGCACCCATTTGCTTCAATCCGGCGGCCGCAAAGACCTTCGTCCCCATCTTTCTGATGAAAACCAAACTGGTGTTGGCTGGAAAATCCAAGTCCGAAATCGTCGCGGCGACGGCATCGGCTCTGGATAAGAAGGAACTGCCCGTGCTGGAGCCGGGCGCGATGTGTTACATGCTCTCGAAGCAGCAGTATTTGAACGACCGCGGCAAGAGTTGGCATCCACATCTGATGTTTTTGGTTCAAGGCGCCGTAGCAAAGACTTGGGGAGCCGATCTGCCGGGCTCACCGGTCATAGCGGCTAATGACCCTGAGGAACGGGTGACTATATTCATGGTCACAGTTGGCAAGTGGTCCGATGGGACGCCGGCTCCGAAGAGCATGGACTGAATGGAACACTGGTTAAAATACCTTGATATTGATCGGCTGCTAGTGCAACAAAGCTGGCTATGTGAGAGGACGATGCGACTCGTGGCGCCTAACGTCTTCCCAGGACCTGTTTCTTGCCAACGAGTCCGGCAAGATCCGTCTCGATGACTGATTGCGCAGATGCCCTTCGCTGGGCAAAGTTCCAAACTCATCGAAACTTTCCGGCGAGACGGCGTAGCCCGCGTCGCGCCGGTGTTCACTAGTCGCTAGGGAAGCACTACCACCTGGCCGACCATGCCCAAGTCGTCATGCAAAGCGCATATGTATTTGTACGTACCTGGTTGCATGAAGGTAACGCGAAAACGGGTGTGATTCAGCGCGATCGAGTTGTTAGGACTTGAATTCACCGGAGTTCCAAACTGATCATCCAGTGCCTGAACAATGAAGCCGGAGTGCACGGTGTCACTCGGCGAATTCAGTATTGCGCGCAAGCCCCCGTCGGCATCAAGAGTGACATTAGACGAGGGGTCGAACAAGTCCTCAGGCTCCGCCCCGAAGGTGATCGTATGCGGCTCTTCCGGGTCGGAATTGCTCCACTCGACGGTATCGCCGGCATGAATCTCGATATTTCCCTTCACAAATCGCACCAAGGAATTAGTCTGCAACCCGCCGGGAGTTGACGCGATTTCTCCCACTCCAGCAGTCACCTGAGCGGCAGGAGACGAACTGCCGTTTGCGGAAGCGGCTAATTTCGGACTGGCAGCAGAATGCCGCTTGGACTCGGCGAGGATACGCACAGAAATCGAATCCATTGCATGCGCGTGCGACATGTGCATTTCCTTCATGTCGGAACTGCTTGCGTGATCGGTATCGGTGAGCAGATTCCGGGCCTCCCTCTCCGCTTCTGCGTTATAGAAGGCCTGGTTGTGCGGCAGAGGGATAGAGAGATCAAGAACGTGGACTACACCGTTCATCGTATTGTGGACCAGGCACTGAAGCTTGTAGTTCCCGGAGGTCGGGAAATTCACCGTGAAATTTGGCTGGCCCTTAACCGATGGTGGTGTGGTCACGCAAGTCGAGCCATCAAAGCTTGCGACACCAAATGAAAATCCGGGACAACCCACCGGAAACGGCGGGAAGATTTGTCCAACAACAAGAAAGCTTACAGTGTGAATTTCATCCGAGTTGAAGGTCCAGGTGACGCTGTCGCCGGCATGAATCCAGATTTCGTTTGGCAAAAAAGCAAGCGCCTGTCTGCCCATGTTCGGCGTCTCGGCGCCAACTTTGGCATGCCAGTTTTGCTGCGCATTAAGAGTTCGGGGAAAGCTTAAAACGGCCAGAGCTACCAATCCAAGAAGAAGGTGCGGGGACGCACTGAAATGTTTCATGTCTTTTCCTCCTTTTTCGAATCAAACGCGATCCAGGACATTTTTGCGGACCAATCCACGCGATGTGCCTTACTCCGGCAAGGGGAGCGCAAAGCAGCGCGCAAGGATCGGCAAGGATGAGACGTACTTCCTCCAACCCCAGAACGGGCGGATTTTAATCTCCATTGCTGCTTGCGTCAATGTGAAACAATTTGCATTCCTGATAACCTTTTCAAACCGATTACTGTTGATAGACGGCCATTTCACTCATTGACCGGGTACTGAACGCAAGCAAAGATAGCAACTGCTGAGAATCTGCATGGCCCTGAACCCCAAACTCGGTCTCATCGCTGGCAACGGACGGTTCCCTTTTCTCGTTCTCGACGCCGCGCGCGCGCAAGGCTATGACGTCGTGGTCGCGGCGATCAAGGAAGAAACATTCCCTGATATCGAATCGCATACCGCGTCCGCAGTGCATTGGCTCTCTCTCGGGGAACTCTCCAAACTCATTGAAACTTTTCAGCGCGAAGGCGTCACTCGCGCGGTCATGGCTGGACAAGTCAAGCACAAGCAGATTTTTTCGAGCATCCGGCCTGACTGGCGGCTGGCGAAACTTTTGCTCTCGCTGACCACCCGCAATACCGACTCCTTGCTGGGAGCGGTCGCTAGAGTTCTCGCCGACGAAGGCATCGTATTAGAAAATTCGACGGCGCTTCTTGAGCCTCTGCTCGTCAAAGCCGGCGTGCTCACCAAACGCGCTCCATCTGAACAAGAAAAGAGGAACATCGACTACGGACGCACCGTCGCCCGCGGCCTGGCGCAATACGACATCGGCCAAACCGTGGTCGTCGCCGAAAACGCCTGCGTTGCCGTCGAAGCCATGGAAGGCACCGACGCGACCATCGAGCGCGCTGGGCAAATCATGGCCACGCTCGATCCCGGCCGCTCCACGCTGGCACGCGAGTTGACGGTGGTCAAAGTGGCCAAGCCGAAACAAGACATGCGGTTTGATGTTCCGGTAATCGGCGTGAAGACAATTGAAGTTATGCGCAAAGCCGGAGCGACCTGCCTGGCACTTGACGCGGGCAAATGCCTCCTGATCGATGGCGACGCGGTGACTACAGCGGCCGATGCTGATGGAATTTCGCTCGTGGCAAATTAACATCGCACCACTCAGTGAGTAGCAGCTAAGAACAGGACGTTCCGCGGTGATGCAGCGTGCAACACAAACCAAATAAACTTGTCATCCCGAACTCGTCCGCTGAAAGCGGGCGAGAGAGGGACCTTACGATGCGATTAAGCTCGATGGACGCATAAAGGAGCAACCCCACTGCATGCGCCAATGCTGAACTTAATTACGGCAATGCCAGCAAAACCGCTACGTAGGTTCCCTCATCCGTCCGCTTTCAGCGGACGCATTCGGGATGACAAGTTTTGTGTCATGCGCAGTTTTGAATGCTAGATTAAACATATGCCCGAGATCGAGACCCTGGTTGATCAATTGAATCGCGCCCTCGACGGCGAAGCGTGGCACGGTCCAGCATTGATGGAAATTCTCGATGGGATCGACGCCGAAACAGCAGCCGCGCATCCCATTGCCGAGGCTCATAGCATCTGGGAATTAGTGTTGCACCTGATCACCTGGGAGCGAGTAATTGCTCGACGGATCCACGGCGAGGCAATCATGCCCCCGGAGGAAGAAAACTTCCCTGCCATTCAGCAGCCCACAGATGCCGACTGGAATAAAGCAATTAAGAATCTGCGGGCCACCCATAGTGCACTGATCCAACTCGTTTCCGCCATGAAAGAATCGCGATTGAGTGATCGCGTTCCCGGTAAAGACTATGATCTACGTTTCATGCTAACCGGCGCAGTGCAACATGCGGCATACCATGGGGGCCAGATTGCGCTGCTGAAGAAACCGCAGGACAAAATGCAGAAGTAAGAAGTCAGAATGCAGAAGGATTGCCGATTTCAGATTTTAGATTGCAGATTTAAAAGCAAAGGCTCGGCATTCTTTGTTCTTCAATCTGAAATCTAAAATCTTCAATCTGAAATCGGTTCGGAGTCCCACTGCCTAATCCAGCTCCCATCCCCGTTGCTGTCATCGGCGTAGGCGCATTCGGACGCAACCATGCCCGCGTCTATCATCAACTTGCCCGCGAACAGCGCACGGTGGAACTGGTCGGAGTGGTCGACGAGAATCCCGCTCGCGCTGATGCGGTTGCGAAAGAATTCGGCTGCCGTGCCTTCGGTTCGATCGAGCAACTGGTCAGCACCGGGATCGACGTTAAGGCCGCTTCTGTCGCAGTACCCACAATTCACCATCTCTCCGCGGCGCGCCAGCTTATGCAAGCGGGCATCGATGTTTTAATCGAAAAGCCACTGGCTTCATCCCTCGCCGAAGCCGACGAACTAATTGCCGCCGCCGAAAATACCCGTCGCATTGCGCAAGTGGGTCACCTCGAGCGCTTCAATCCTGCAGTGCGCGCTACAGTCCCGCTGGTCACGCGTCCTATGTTTTTCGAAATCCACCGGCTTAGCGTTTTCACTCCCCGCTCGCTCGATGTGGACGTTGTGCTCGACCTGATGATTCACGATCTCGACGCCGTTCTCTCCTTCGTTAATTCTCCAATTCGCGAGATCCGCGCCGCGGGCCTGCCGATTCTGTCTAACAAGGTCGATATCGCCAACGCGCGCATTGAGTTCGAATCCGGCTGCATCGCAAACTTCACCGCCAGCCGAGTCTCGACCGAGCGAGTCCGCAAACTAAGATTTTTTCAGCCACGGCAATACATTTCCATCGATTACGGCCGTCAGGATGTGCTGGTATTCACCGTCGGCAGCGAGGAAGGCGTTCCTTCGGCGAATCCTGAAATTAAAATTTCCAAACCGCAAATCACGCCCGAGGAGCCCCTGCACGCAGAAATTCAGGCCTTTCTTCACTCCGTGCGCACCCGCGAAACTCCCGTTGTTCCCCTCGAAGACGGTCGCCGCGCGCTCGCCGTTGCCCTAGAAGTCCTTGAACAGATTGAGTCTCACCGCGGACGTCTCAATCTTGCCGGATAGCACCGCATAACTTGAGTCACGGCCCTTTACATTTTTTGACACCTCTAGGTCGCGCCGCCAGCTAACCTTAGAAGGTGCTCCCGTCGTAAGTACCTGTACCGTCAGAATTTCTACAACCGACGGAAAAGATGAGAAAATAGACAGCAACCCGCATCAGATTATTTAGTTAATGCCTTTGACCCAAATTCCGTCTTTGCAGGACCCGCCTCCAGCCCCGCCGACAACCGGGCCCGATCCTGCGCAACTGGAACTTTACGGCGCCGAGCAGTGGGAATCGGCTTACAGCCAGATGCACGACTTCCCGACGCTGCTGATCCAGGCGCAGGACGATCTCTCGCGTTCGCGAAAACGTGAAGCCTTCTGGATGTCGCTGTTCGCGCATGCCGTGCTTCTGCTGCTGATTCTTCACCCGCCGGATTTTGCCAAGTATTGGTTTAAGCGCTCCATGATGATCGTGAAGCCGGTCAATAACGATCGCCACCTGACATTCGTCGATGCTGCGCCGGACAACTTAAAGGTGAAGCGTCCGAACACGGACAAAATTTCAGACAAAAATCGCATTGCCTCCAGCAAGCAGCCGCAACTCGACCGCAAGCAGCTGAAGAAGATTCTTGATACGACTCGCGCCGGGCGTCCTGGTCCGACAGCGCCGCCGGTACAACAACAGCCTCAGCCGCAAGCCATGGCTCAAAGCGCTCCGCCTCAGGAACAGCCTGCGCAACAGCAACCACCTCCGCCGGCGAACCAGATGGCGAAATTGCAACCACCTCCGGTCAGCCCAAAGGCGATATTCAAGACTGGGCCGATGTCAGCTAGCCGTGCCATCGAGCAGGCTGCGAACGCTGCGGCGGCGACTCGTGGTAAATATGCTGGCGACGAAGGCGATCTGGGACTGGGCCAGCGCCAGAGGGCGGATCGCATGGGGCCGGAGATCCTCAGCGATACCATGGGCGTTGATTTTGGCCCCTACATGGCCATCATATTGCGCGAGGTTAAGAAGAATTGGATCAGCCTAATTCCTGAAGCCGCGGCTTATAAAAAGGGCGAGGTTTCGATCATCTTCACCATACTTAAGGATGGTCGCGTAACCGGTATGAGCTTCGTCAACGGCTCTGGAGATGTCGCCCTTGATCGTGCAGCTTACGGGGGGATCACGGCTTCGGATCCATTTCCGCCTCTGCCAAGCGAATTTAGCGGACCCAATTTGACCCTGCGTTTCGCCTTCTTCTACAACGAAAATCCAGACGGCTCTGATCTCCAATAGGCAATAAACCGCTAGGGTTTGCCTCTCTCGGGCTGGGCGGCGGCGGGACCGACCTGCTTCGGCGCTTCGGCAACAATTTTTCTCAATAATTCAGTTGGCAGGATCGCAGTAAGAATTGTGCGATCGCTTTTCTGCTCGACCTTCAGGCTATCCAAAGCTTTCTTCACGTCGGGATCGGGGGTTTGCCCCGCCACCGAAATTTCAGCCGAGTGAAAAATCGAGAGGAAGGTGTTCACCTGTGTGGTTAGTTGTTGCGCCTCTTGTTCGTCGCGGGTAAAAGCCTCGGCGCGAAAATGGACTGCGCGCAAATACCGCACCGATGCCACCACCGTCGCCGGACTGGTAATGGACAAAGCTAAGTCAGTGGAAGATTGCGCGCCCTGCGGATTCAGGCGAAAAATTCCCCACGCAAGACTCGCAATCGGAACGCGCTTATAAAACTGCCGCAGCAGCGCCGGACCGCCAAACGGCGACGCCAGCTTTCGCGAGCGGTCAATAATTCCCCGAATTACTCCTGCATCGGGATGGTTCGAGGCTGCGACCGTGTCCGCGCCCAGAATTGCCACTCTCAGCGTTCGTTCCTGCAATGGAATGTTGTAAATATCGACTGATTTATATGAATCGACCGAGCGCGTCAAAATTTTCATATAGTCGCGTAATCGATCCCCGTCTATCTTGCCGATGAACACCTCCGAGTAACGGGTTTCGCCTCCGGTCAGCGGGCTGGCGTAATGGATGGCTAGCGCCGCTTCCTGCAGGTCGCGTTCAAACTGGAACCCGGTTGCTCGGATGAACGCCTCATATTCAGGATCGTGCGGCACCTCGGGTATGTGCGTGGCAATATCGGCGCGCCGCATCCACTTGAGATCGATGTAAAGAAATGCATCGGCTCCGGGTAAAAGGCGCGCAGGCTCCGGTGGCGCGTGCTTTCGCAGTTGCACGATGAGAGCTACGGATGCGACAAAGATCAGAAAGCCGAGCAGTACAGGAAACGCACGCTTGATCCGCATGGAGAGATGCGAGAGATGATATCAAACTACAAAGATTGGCCCGGAGCTTAGCTTTGTTTCGCCCGGTCACCTTCCCTTCCGCGTTGACAATCCAGCGTTTTCTAGTCTATCTTTAAAGCTTTGGTAGTTCTGCGGTTGCCCGCCTGATAGCCCTGCGCCTTCGGCGCTTGCAGAGAGTGGGTACTCAGCGTTTTTCTTTCAGTTTTCATTTTTTTATCTGGGAGATCAGAATGTCAACGTATTTCCCCAAAGCGGGGGAAATTGCGCGCAAGTGGTATGTCGTCGACGCCTCGGGCCTCGCGCTCGGGCGGGTGGCGTCGCAAGTGGCGCGCATTTTAATGGGCAAAGAGAACCCGCAGTACACGCCTTTTCTCGATACCGGAGATCACGTCGTCGTGATTAACGCCGAGAAGGTAAAGATGACAGGTATGAAGGCCGATCAAAAGGTCTACCATCGTTACACGGGTTATCCGGGCGGCCTTCGCAGCGAAGAATTTCGCAAGCGTTCGGTGCGCAAGCCGGAAGCGATTATTGAAGACGCCGTGCGGCGCATGCTTCCCAAGAACAAACTGGGCACGCACATGTTCACCAAGCTGAAAGTTTATAAAGGCGACAAGCACCCGCACCAGGCACAGAAGCCGGAAGAAAAGGCGCTGGCGTAAAGCAGCTTCTTAGCTATTAGCTCTTGGCTCTTAGCTAAAGCAAAATCGATTTCGAGGAAAGGTACAGAGTTGGCCTTGGCACGAAAAAGCCAAGAGCTAACAGCTAAAAGCTAATGGCTGAATTAGTTCAATACTACGGAACGGGACGGCGCAAGACCGCCGTGGCCCGCGTGTTTCTGCGTCCAGGCAGTGGCGAATTCAAAGTTAACGGACGTCCCTTTGATGAATATTTTGTGACCGATTCGCAGCGTTCGGCGGCTAAGCAATCTTTGCTGTCAACCGAATCGTCCGCGAACTTTAACGTGATCGCAAATGTCTCCGGCGGCGGCGTAAACGGCCAGGCTGATGCCGTGAAGCTCGGCGTCGCCCGCGCATTGATGCTATTCAATGCCGAGTTGCGCAAGAAGTTGAAGTCCGAAGGATTGGTCAGCCGCGATTCGCGCGGCAAAGAGCGTAAGAAGTACGGGCAGAAAGGCGCCCGCAAGCGCTTCCAATTTTCAAAGCGATGAGTTCCGAGCGGCGAGCTTTGAGCTTGCCAGACCTGCTCGCAGCTCATTACTCGTAGCTCGAAGCTGTTCAATTCTTCCCGTGCTCCGGTGCGGGGACGGGAAAGCAATCCTGAGTTCGCACTTTGGACGAAGGATGCAGACTTAAAAAGGAGGTTTTTTGGCTAACATCACCATGAAGGAGCTGCTCGAAGCGGGTGTTCACTTCGGGCATCAGACGAAGCGCTGGAACCCCAGGATGAAGGAGTTCATCTTCGGCGAGCGCAATGGAATTTACATTATCGATTTACAGAAGACTCTGAAGATGTTCAAAGAGGCTTCGAAGTTTGTCGCCGACCTAAGTGCCGAGGGCAAGACCATCCTCTTCGTCGGCACCAAGCGCCAGGCGCAGGATGCCATCGCCGAAGAGGCCGGCCGCGCGGGAAGCTTCTATGTGAACCAGCGCTGGCTGGGCGGATTGCTCACCAATTGGGTGACTGTGCAGAAGTCGGTGAAGCGGCT
>Ga0157372_10001890_pt1 | contig 22727 bp, 17 predicted proteins | sample C55metaG_FD_115307 | JGI IMG/M metagenome (GOLD analysis project Ga0157372, IMG submission 115307) | Corn rhizosphere microbial communities from Kellogg Biological Station, Michigan, USA - C5-5 metaG | ecosystem: Host-associated > Plants > Roots > Rhizosphere > Soil | place: USA: Michigan... | reverse complement strand
GCCTCTCCTGGACATCGCTCACTTGCCGTTTGCTACCCCGTGGCCATCGCCTGCGGACATGTCGGCGAGCCTGAGCTTCTCGCGCTGGTAGTCGATCAGCAACTGGTTGGCCACCATGTAGTGCTTGGCGGTCAACGCCGACTGGAGCATGGCGGCGACCTCCTGGTCGGACTTGCCCCGCATCGACGTGTGGTGCATCTGCGAGGCCAACTGCGGATCGTAGGCATCGGCAATCGTCTTGGCCACCTGGGGCGCCAGGCCCATGCCTTGCCATGCCTCGGCCAGCTTGGCATGAAGCTTGGCCTGGTTGGCCAGGGAATTGAGCCACGCCTGGCGGTCGCCAGCCTCCATCTCCTTGGCACTCCTTGCCTGGCGGTTGTACACGTCCTGCATCGTCGGTGTCCTGACGGTGGGCTGCGGCCTGGACTGTTGCTGCGCAAAGGCGCCAGGGGCAAGCACCGCCAACGCCAGCACCCGGAGAATCGGCTTCTTGATCATGTCCCTCTCCCTAGTTGGCCAGCCTTTGAAGACCGGCAGAAAGACGTCCATCCGAACTCGGCCACCCCTATACCAGCCAACGCCTTCCAGCGGAAGTGCGCAGTAACGGCAGCCCGGCACCTTCTTTCGATTCTCCTGCGCAGCTGCCAGGAGGCAACGGCCATCCCGGAGTGCACTCACCGACGACAGATCAGAACCCCGGCGGCCGTTGTCCGGCGACGCCGGCCTTCGCCTCCAGCGCGCGGCCGACGCGGGCCAGCGTGCCCTCCTCGAACAGCCGGCCGATCAGCGTCACGCCGTAGGGCACCCGGTGCGGCCGGGACAGCATCGGGCGCGGGTGCGCGGGGTTGGGTGCCCAGTCGCTGCGCACCTGGTTCACCTCGACGAAACCGGTGCGCAGGGTGAGCGAGGGTTGGCCGGTCATGTTGGAGATCACCATCATCTCGTCGCGCAGCGAGGGCACCAGCAGCAGGTCGACTTCGCCCATCACGCGCGCCATCTCCAGCGCCACCTTGCGGCGCAGGCGGTCGGCCTGCACGAAGTCCACCGCGGAGAGGAAGCGCGACTCGCGGAACAGGTTCGGCCAGGCATCCGGCGTCTGCTCGCGCATCTGATCGGCCTTGCCCGAGAGCGTGAGTTCCTCGAATGCGGCCGCGGACTCGGCGAACAGCAGCACGTTGAGGTCGTCGTACGGCCAGTCCGGCAGTGACACCTCGGTCGGCACCAGCCCGAGCGCGCGCAACTGGTCGAGCGCGGCGCGGTCCAGGTCGGTGGCCGGCGCCTCCTTCATCCAGCCGGGAAAGTAGCCGACCTTCAGGCCCTTGATCGGAGCGCTCGCCTCGTAGTCCAGGTGCGCCGGCACACTGGCGGTATCGCCGGCATCCGGGCCGCTGATGGCGTGCAGCACCAGCACGGTGTCCTCCACCGAGCGGGCGATCGGCCCGAGCTTGTCCATGGTCCAGCACAAGGTCATCGCACCGGTGCGCGGCACGCGGCCGTAGGTCGGGCGCAGGCCGGTGGTACCGCAACGCATGCACGGACTGATGATGCTGCCCTGGGTCTCGCTGCCGATGGCGAAGGCGACCAGGCCGGCGGCGGTGGCTGACGCCGGACCGGCGCTGGAACCGGAGGCACCTTCCTGCGGCAGCCACGGGTTCATGGTCTGTCCGCCGAACCAGATGTCGTTGAGCGCCAGCGCACCGAGGCTCAGCTTGGCCACCAGCACCGCGCCGGCCGCGTCGAGCTTGCGCACCACCGCCGCGTCTTTGTCCGGCACGCGGTGGCGGAACGGCTCCGCCCCATAGGTGGTGGCGATGCCGGCGGTATCGAGCAGGTCCTTGGCGCCCCATGGGATGCCGTGCAACGGCCCGCGGTAGCGGCCGGCGGCAATCTCCTTGTCGGCCTGCGCCGCCTGCGCCAGCGCGTGTTCCTCGCACAGCGTGATCACGCAGCGCAGTTGGGGGTCGAAGCGCTTGAGGCGCTCGAGGTAGATCCGGGTCAGCCGGGTCGAGGTGAGCTTGCGCGCATGGATCCAGGCACCCAGCTGGGCCACGGACGAGAAGGCGATGTCCTCGTCCTTTGCCGGCAGCGGCACGACGGGCACTCGGGACGGCACGAAGCGGTCATGGGCAGGACCGACCTGCGTGCGCCCCATCGCCGGGAACCAGGTGGTGGCCGGCGCCAGTCCCTCGTCCAGCGCAACCTTGCGCGGACCGGTGCGGCGCTCCAGCAGCGCGGCCATGGAAGTGGGCCAGTTGGCCACGGCCATCTCGCGCTGCGCCTCGGTCAACGTCACCTGCATCAGCTTTTCGGCCTCGGCGAAGGTGGCCGTGGTCAGCTTGGGCCCGACCGGCGGCGCGGTGTTGAATGCCCCCGGCGAACCGGGCGGCGGCGTGGTCTGGGCCGGCGCTGGCGCGGCCTGCGCCACCGCACGGCCGGCCACCACGGCACCCAGCACGCCGAGCGGCGCCTGGGTCAGGAAATCGCGACGCGTCTTCATGGTCTTCCCCCAGCGAGCCCGCGCCGGGACGTTCCTGGCGGCGCGGCGGCACGAATGGAACGGCCACGCGTCCATGAGCTGGCCATGGCTCCGATGGCTACCGGAGCGTCCACCCACTTTGGCGAACCGCCCGTGCGGAGGCAACTGTGTCACCGGTACCACGATCGGACGGGCCTGATCCTGCAGTCAGCTCTTGAGCTTGTAGCCGGTGCGGAAGATCCAGCCCACCGCCACCAGGCACGCGACCAGGAAGCCGGCGATGGCCGCCAGGCTGGCGCCGACACCGACGTCCGCCAGGTCGTAGAAACTCCAGCGAAAGCCGCTGACCAGGTAGACCACCGGATTGAGCAGGGTGATCTTCTGCCACAGCGGCGGCAGCATGTGGATGGAATAGAAGCTGCCGCCAAGGAAGGTCAGCGGCGTGATCACCAGCAAAGGGATCACCTGCAGCTTCTCGAAGTTGTCGGCCCAGATGCCGATGATGAAACCGAACAGGCTGAAGGTGATCGCGGTCAGCAGCAGGAACGCGACCATCAGCAGCGGATGGGCGATGCGGTAGTCGACGAACAATCGCGCCGTGGCCAGGATGATCACGCCCACGATCACCGACTTGGTCGCCGCCGCGCCGACGTAGCCGGCGACGATCTCCACGAACGACACCGGCGCCGAGTGGATCTCGTAGATCGTGCCGGTGAACTTGGGGAAGTAGATGCCGAACGAGGCGTTCGACACGCTCTGCATCAACAGCGACAGCATGATCAGCCCGGGGATGATGAAGGCGCCGTAGCTGACGCCTTCCACCGAGGTGATGCGCGAGCCGATGGCCGAGCCGAACACCACGAAGTACAGCGAGGTCGAGAGCACGGGCGAGGCGATCGACTGCATCAGCGTGCGCCGGGTGCGGGCCATCTCGAACTTGTAGATGGCGGCGATGGCATGCCAGTTCATCAGCGGCTCCTCACCAGGTCGACGAAGATTTCTTCCAGCGAGTTCTGGCGCGTGCTGATGTCGCGGAAGCGGATGCCCGCCGCGGCCAGGTCGCCGAGCAAGGCGGTGATGCCGGTGTGCTCGGCCTGGGTGTCGTAGGTGTAGGTGAGCTCGGTGCCGTCGGCAGAGAGCGCCAGCGGGTAGCGGGCGAGCGACGCCGGGATTGCGCCGAGCAGGTCGTGCAGCTGCAGGGTGAGCTCCTTCCTGCCCAGCTTGTGCATGAGCGTGGCGGTCTGTTCCACCAGGATCAGTTCGCCCTTGTTGATCACGCCCACGCGGTCGGCCATGTCCTCGGCCTCCTCGATGTAGTGCGTGGTCAGGATGATGGTGACGCCGCTGTCGCGCAGGCGCCGCACCAGGTTCCACATGTCGCGGCGCAGCTCGACGTCGACGCCGGCGGTGGGTTCGTCCAGGAACAGCACGCCCGGCTCGTGCGACAGGGCCTTGGCGATCATCACGCGGCGTTTCATGCCGCCGGAGAGCGTCATGATCTTGTTGTTGCGCTTGTCCCACAGCGACAGGTCGCGCAGCACCTGCTCGATGTGCGCCGGCTTGGGCGGCAGGCCGAACAGGCCGCGGCTGAAGCTCACCGTGTTCCACACCGTCTCGAAGGCGTCGGTGGTCAGTTCCTGCGGCACCAGGCCGATGCGCGAGCGGGTGGCGCGGAAATCGCGCACCACGTCGTGGCCGTCCACGGTGATCGAACCGCTGCCCGGGTTGACGATGCCGCAGATGATGCTGATCAGCGTGGTCTTGCCTGCACCGTTGGGGCCCAGCAGCGCGAAGATCTCGCCGCGCCGGATGGTCAGGTCGATCGGCTTCAACGCCTGGAAGCCTCCCGCGTAGGTCTTGTCCAAGCCCTTGACGACGATGACCGGGTCGACGGTCGTGGGTGCCGATGCCTCGGTGTGCAGCAAGGTCATCGGCAGGCACCCCGCCGCGTTGCGCAATGCGTGCTCATGGCGTTCCTTGTGGGGACAGCAGGACGATAGCGCCGCAGGGGCGTGCCGCCGGGGCATCCTAGCGCGAGCAGTCCATCGATGCAGTCATCGCCGGTCCACTGCGCGCACCGCCCGCTTCTCCGGTTGTTCGCGGGAATGAAGCCGATGCAGCCATGACGGACGACCGGTTGGCTCGGCACCCTGGTTTGCGCAGCTTTCACGCCGCCAGGGCGCAGGCTAGTGCGACCTGCCACCCGATTCCGCCCATGCTCCAGCTCAATCCGCCGCTGCCGCTCAATACTCCCAAGGGCGAGGGATTCGCCCACATCCTGATCGACTATGGGCCGGAATCCGACCTCTACTGGACCGTGTTCATCACGGCCACGGGCGAAATATGGACCTTCGCCAACCGCGACGTCCGTGCCAGCAAGAACATCACCTTGGGTCGCACTCACCCGCAACTGCCGCAGGGCGAGCCGCATGGCCCGGTGCCGATGCGGCCGGTCGGTTGACGCCGCAAGAGCGAACAGGGTTTTGCGAAAGCCCGTCGGCTGTCGGGTTCACTTCGCGACAACCGGCAATGCACCTGCTCCCGTGCCGATCACCCTTGAGTGGCCTATCGATGCTCATCAGGGAAACACCGCACCCGGAGTTGTTCCGTGGTCCGTACCGCGATCGTAGACGAGGTCCAGGTCCTCGTACCTGGCCACTGTGGCGCCGGCCTCATCGGTGAATATTCTGGCGATCTGCGTGCAATTGCCGGGCACGCTCGACCTGCCCGGCCGGGTCGAGCTCGGTGTCGCCAGACCCCGACCTGATGTCGATCGCGACCTCCAGCACGTTGCGCACGATCCTCTGCCGCAGCCCGGTGGCAGGGTCGTAGAGACTGACCGCGGCGAGCGCCGGTGCCACGTCGATCTCGTCGGTGAAGACCAGCCGCCCGTCGCGCGTCCACACCGGATCGAGCGCACGCACGCTGCCGACGCCTGACAGGCCGGTGCCGTCAGGCTGCACCTTCATGATGGTGTAACCCCCGGTGGCATTGCGGTCGGAGGCGAAAACGATACCCCGCGGCCCCCAGGATGGATTCCAGTCGTGGAATCCCCGGCTCGTCAGCCGCTGCGGCGCGGCACCGGGCGCCAAGGGGAGGATCTGCAGGTTGGCCGTGAAGTCCGCCGGATCGGTCTGCGAGAAGACCACGCGGTCGCCCGCGGGCGAGAAGCTGGGATGGTCCTCCTCGCCCGGCAGACTGGTCAGCCGCTGCGCGTTCTGTCCGTCGGCATCCATGATCCAGATGTCGCTGCTGCCGCCGGCGCTGGAGGTGTAGGCGATCCGGCGGCCGTCGGGCGACCACGCCGGCTGCTTGTTGTCCGCACCATGTGTCAGTTGGATGGGTGCCGAGCCATCGGGGTTGACCAGCCACAGATCGGTGTTCCCATCCGCGTCGAGCGCCTCGAATGCGATACGACTGCCGTCCGGCGACCAGGCCGGATCGCCTTCGGAGCGCGCGCCGCCCACGATGCGGTGCAAGCCGCTCCCGTCGATGCTGCACACCCACAGGTGCGTGGCGTCGCCGGTGCCATCCATGTTCGCCTCGAACACCACCTTGCGGCCATCGGGCGAGGGCGAACCGCTCTTGCTCAGCGGGCCGGCCGTGTCGCCGGAGGCGTGGACCCCGCCAGTGCAGCAGATCAAACCGAGGATGGCCCCGCCAAGAAACCGGATAGACATGTTCGCTCCCTGTAACAGGGTCGGACCGTGAGCCGGGAGAGCGTCGAGGACTTGCTCGATGCCTGCGGCCCGTATCGATTGTTCGTGTCCGGTCCCAGCGCGCGGACGCTCGAGCAGGTGAACTGTCCCTTGCTCCGGTGCCGGTGCAGCGTCAGGCGAGCGTCTTGCACCACACCCGGTCGTCATGGACCTGGTCGCCAAGCCTGAACTCGCAATGCCCGACTTCGGCAAATCCATGTCGAGCATAGAAGCGTTTGGCGCGCTCGTTGTGATCGAACACCGTCAGGAAAAGCGACGGTGCGCCACGCGCGAGCGCCTCGCCCACCGCCCAGTGCATGAGCAACTCGGCGATGCCTTTGCCGTGCCAGGTGGAGAGCACGTAGATCTGCTGCAACTCCATCGCTCCCGATTGCCTGGGCGACGGCAACCCCGTCCACGCACGGAGCTTGGCGTAGCCGACAGGCACGCCCGCGTGCTCGGCGACACGCCACCCGACGGCGGGGTCGCCAAGGTCGCGGGCCATCGCTCCCGAGGGCCCGTAGGCAGCGTCACAGAATGCATCGAACTCCGCCCCTGCAAACCGGGATCCGAACGTCTCGGTGAAGATGCGTCGAGCCATGGGTGGCAGCGCGACTTGATCACCGGGAACGGCGCCGCGGAAGAAAATGTCGGGTGGCCATGCGGGGGTGTCCATGCGGTCTCTGTTAGCTGCCAGGAAGGAGCTCTGCTTGAGCCGCAAGCACGCGTACTTACATGGGCCGTCCGAGGAAGCGCGGCCCATTCAATCCAGCTGGCCTCGCTCTCCCAGGCAACACAGAGCGAGAACAATCCTCGCACGAAGGTGTTGGACGCCGCAGGGACATGTGCGCGGCAGGCGAACCGGCGTCAGCTTCCGGAATAGAGCGGACATCCAGCGCTGAAGTTAAGCGGCGGCGAAGCTGGCAGCCTTGAACAGCTGGCATGTCGGCTGCCTGCGACCGGGGATGACCGGAAGTCTCTTACGGAGCTGTTAGGCATAGACATCCAGGGCGTCGCACTGGCCGTCTTCGCCACAGCGGCTCAACCGTTTTCGTTGCCCATCTTGTTCATGGGGGCTCGACACCAGCCACGGCTCGTGGGTTGACACGAGGCATGTCCTGGCGGTGGCGGGAAAGTGGGTGACGGTTACCCGCCGGACACGACAGCAGCACTGAACCTGCGCCAGACGGGACACGCGTGACTCCCTCGGGACGGAGCGTGCCGGCGGCATGTGTAACCGTTTTCGCCTCGGTAGCGAAATTCAATCGCCTTACACGCAACCGGGCGCACCCTCGCGTCCCCTCTCACGATAGGAGACCTCTCATGAAGACACGCACGTCCTCCCGCATGTTGGGCACCCTGGCCCTCGCGCTCTTCCTCGCCGCCGGCAGTGCCGCATGGGCGCAGAGCACATCCCCGACCGACACCGGTCAGAATCCCGACACTATGGGTTCCATGCATTCCGGGCACGGCAACATGGACCGCATGATGGGCATGCACAAGAACGTGATGGGCATGCATGCCATGCCGGCGACCGTCGATTCCGTCGACCAGAAGACGGGGCTGGTCGGTGTCACCTCCGAGGGCATGAGCCTGAAGGTGCACTTCCCGCCGTCGGCTCTCGCCAACCTCAAGGCCGGCGACAAGATCACCGTGCACATGGGCTTCACCAAGCCGTAAAGACCGCATGGGCCCGCCTCCAGACTTGAGGGGGCGGGCCCCGATCGGTAGGCTCCTCCGCATGACCGCCTCGCTCCGCCCTTTCACCCATTCCCGTAGCCTGCGTGCTCTCGGAATGATGGCGTGGCTCATGCTGGTCATCACCTCGCTGGGTGCCACGCCCATGGCCATGGGAAGCGCCCATGCCTCGCATGCGGCGATGGGCGCGGTCGGTCAGATCCATGCGTCATCCCATGACTGCTGCGATCACCACGCCGATGGCTCGGGCAACGCCCCTGGGCAGGCCTGCGGATGCATCGGCCTCTGCGCCAGTGCAGTGCGGCCTGCGCCCGCTGGCCTATTCCTCGTTTCGCGGGCTTCCCGGGCGCCTGCCCAGCGATCGGGTCTGCACGCGCCGTCGGCGCCGACGTCACCGCCCCTGCGGCCACCCGCCGCCTGACTCTCCCCCCGGTTGATTCTCTGCCTGCGGCGGTGGTCACCGTGCCCCCGCCGTGATGATCGCGCCAGCGCGCGACGCTTAACCATCGGAGAGTTTTCATGAAGTCGTTCCATCCTCCCGCCGCGACTGACCTGTCGCGGCGGCGCTTCGTCCAGGGTGTGGCCCTGGGAGGCGCAGCTGCAGGTCTGGGTCTGCTCCGGCCGAACAACGTTTGGGCCCTGACGAGCCCGGGCCAGCCGACCGTCCTCAGCGGCACCAATTTCCACCTCGAGGTCGCAGAGACGCCCGTCAACTACACCGGCGTGGTTCGTTCCGCCACGACAGTCAACGGCAGCCTGCCCGGGCCGCTTTTGCGGTGGAAGGAAGGCACCACGGTGACCTTGCGGGTCACCAACCGCCTGCGCGTGCCTACCTCGATCCACTGGCATGGCATCGTGCTGCCCTTCCGGATGGACGGCGTGCCAGGCATTGCGTTCGACGGCATCGCGCCTGGGGAGACCTTCGCCTACCGCTTCGCGGTGCGCCAGGCGGGCACCTACTGGTACCACTCGCACTCGCGCTTCCAGGAACAGACCGGACTGTTCGGTCCGCTCGTGATCGAGCCGGCCGGTCCCGAGCGCTATCCGGCCGACCGCGACTACGTGGTCATGCTCAACGACTGGACTGACGAAGACCCCGGGCGCGTCTACGCCAAGCTCAAGAAGCAGAGCGACTACTACAACTTCCACCAGCCGACCGCGCCAGAGTTCTTCCATGACGTGCGCCGGATGGGCCTGGGCGGGGCCTTGGCCAAACGCAGGATGTGGAACGAGATGCGGATGAGCCCGACCGACCTGTCGGACGTGAGCGGCCATACCTACACCTACCTGATGAATGGCCAGGCGCCGGCCGGCAACTGGACCGGCCTGTTCAAGCCTGGCGAGAAGATCCGCCTGCGCTTCGTCAATGGCTCCGCCTCCACGATTTTCGACGTGCGCATCCCGGGCCTGAAGATGACCGTGATCTCGGCCGACGGTCAGGACATCGCGCCCGTCCCGGTGGACGAGTTCCGCGTCTCGGTGGCGGAAACCTACGACGTGATCGTGGAACCGCAGGACGAGCGCGCCTACACCTTGTTCGCCCAGTCGATCGACCGCACGGGCTACGCCCGCGGCACGCTTGCGCCGCGTAGCGGGATGGAGGCGGAAGTCCCGCCCATGGATCCACGCGTGTGGCTCGGCATGGAGGACATGATGGGTGCCATGCCCATGGGTCACACCGACCATGGCGGCCCGCAGGGTTCGCAGCACACCGCGCCGGGTAAGGACATGGGCGACATGCCGGGCATGGACATGTCCGGGATGCAGGAACCGGGGGGCACGACCGCGCACAGCATGCCCAAGGTCCGCCATGCCCGCACCGAATACGGCCCGGGCGTGGACATGCACGTCGACATGCCGCGCACCAACCTGGACGATCCGGGCGTAGGCCTGCGTGGCAACGGCCGACGGGTGCTCACTTATGCCGATTTGCGCTCGCTGGACGGCCCCATCGATCCGCGCGAGCCCGAGCGCGAAATCGAACTGCACCTGACCGGCAACATGGAACGCTTCATGTGGTCGTTCGACGGCGAGAAGTTCTCCGAGGCCAAGCCCGTGCATTTCAACTTCGGCGAGCGGCTTCGCATCGTGCTGGTCAACGACACCATGATGAACCACCCGATCCACCTGCATGGCATGTTCAGCGAGCTGGAGGACCCGCAGGGCCGGTTCATCGCCCGCAAACACACGATCAACGTGCAGCCGGCACAGCGGATCACCTACCGCGTCAATGCCGACAACCCGGGGCGCTGGGCCTACCACTGCCACCTGATGTATCACATGGAGGCGGGCATGTTCCGCGAGGTAGTGGTGTCATGAACGGCACACGTCTATCGCCCGCGTTGCCACGCTTGGCCCTCGCCATCGCGCTGCTCGCGTCGATGCCTCTTGCCGGATGGGCCCAGAACGTCCCAGCGGCCAACGCCGATGTCATGGCGACCATGCCGGGCATGGATCACGGAAGCATGGACGGGATGGCCATGCCAGCCCCTGCGGGCACGGCCCGCCGCCCTGCGCACCCCCGCAAGCTCGCGCCTGCGTCCACAACCCACGCACATGCGAGCAGCGCTATGCAGGTTATGGATCAGGGCTCCATGCAGGGTATGGATCAGGGCTCCATGGAAGGCATGGACGAAGGTTCCGTTCAGCATGAGGATGCCAGCTCTCCGCAGATGATCGAGCAGGGATCGATGCCCGGGATGGACGACAGTTCCCAACAAGGCATGCCGATGGGGCCGATGCAGGGCGGCGGCCCTCCCCCGGATGCACGCGACCCCGACTACTCGGCGGGCACGGACTATGGTCCGACTCACGGACTTGGCATGGCCATGAATGACAACCCCCGCTTCGGCAAGCTGCTGCTGAACCAGCTCGAGGTGGCCCACGGTCGTCAAGGCAACGGCCACCGCTGGGATGCCGAAGCCTGGTACGGCAACGATGACGACAAGCTGTGGCTGCGAACCGAGGGCGAGCGCGCGCGCGGGGCGCTGGAGAGCGCGGACCTGGAGGCATTCTGGAACCACACCCTCGGCACCTTCTGGAACACGCAGATCGGCCTGCGCACCGACGCCGGCCGCGGCCCAGATCGGACCTGGGCAGCGTTTGGCATCCAGGGGCTGGCGCCCTACTGGTTCGAGCTGGAAGCGACCGGTTACGTGGGTGCGGCCGGCCGCACGGCGGCGCGCGTCCGCGCCGATTACGAGCTCCTCCTGACGCAGCGCCTGGTCCTGCAACCGGAGTTCGACGCCAATCTCTACGGCCGGGCCGACCCGGCGCGCCGCCTGGGTGCGGGCCTGTCCGACGCCGAGCTCGGCCTCCGCCTGCGTTATGAAATCCGCCGCCAATTCGCGCCCTACATCGGCGTAGTCTGGGTACGTCGTCTTGGTGGCACCGCCGACTTTGCCCGCGCCGAGGGCGAGGGCATCTTCGACCGGCAATGGGTCGCCGGTGTCCGCATCTGGTTCTGAGAGGGCTGTCCGTGAAACATCACCTGAAGCACTACGGCATCGCGATCCTCGTCCTGCTGGTGATCCTCGTCGCCGGCGGGCTGGCTTTCGTCTACTCAGGCGTCTACAACATCGGCGCGGACGCGCACCACACGCGTCCCGTCTATGCGTTGATGCAGGTCTTGCGGGAGCGCTCGATCGACACCCACTCGGGCGACATCCAGGTGCCCAACCTCGGGGATCCGAGACTGATCCTCAAAGGCGCCGGCCAATACGCGGCAATGTGCACCGACTGCCATCTCAAGCCCGGCATGGCTGATTCGGAAATTCGCCCGGGCCTCTATCCGCAACCACCCAACCTCTCGCAGGTCCGCATAGACCCGAAAGAGGCCTTCTGGGTGATCAAGCACGGTATCAAGATGAGCGCGATGCCGGCGTGGGGTACCAGTCATGACGACCCGACCATCTGGAGCATGGTCGCCTTCCTGCAGAAGCTGCCCGGGATGACGCCCGAGCAGTACAAGGCCATGGTCGCCAAGGCGCCGCCGGACGAAGACATGGACGGGGGCGATGACGACACGCGCCATCACCACGACCACGGCAGAGAGGATGCCGGGGGCGAACCAGGCAGCGGGGAAATGCCCGGTCGATCGGACACCGAGCATCAGCACAGCCATCCTGCCGCTGACGCCTCTGTGGGCGGCACGCAACCGTAGTCCGACGGTTATAAGCCCGGGGTCGCCCGCCCTGACTTCGACGCCGCACTCGAACACGGCGACCGGACCATCGTGATTGGTTTGCCGGGCTCCGGGCGGCATCATCAGTGAAGAAGGCCAGAGACAGTCGCGTGACGAATACGCGGCCCACCATCTGGGCCAGGAGCTTGCCTTCCTGAAGAAAGGTGGTGCCGCTCCGGATGGGCTCCATGCCATGGACGATACTGCCGTGGTCGCCAGCGAGGCGCGCATTTCGGGACCTGGTGGACTCAGGTTGACGATCGCCGCAATGAATGCGATCAACCGTCTCGGCGTCAGCTTTCGCCTCAGACCCCGCGCCAAAGGCGGACAGGTAGTGCACCGCCCGCGGCGCATGGTGCTGTCGTCGATGCGCTGCGGGGGTCTCTGGCTGAGCCCTCGGATCACATATGCCTGCTCGAACAATTGCAGCCGCGACCGCTGCCGCACCAGATCGGACGCAAAGGCGGCAACCGGGGCTACGGGAAAGGGAACATCCGAGCTCAGCCTGCGAAGTCGCCAGAGATGCTCCGGGCGACCGCGGCCAGAATGCGCGGCACGTCCTCGTCGGCCGTGGCCCAGTTGGAAAACGCGGCCCGTATCGCCGGGCGCCCATGCAGATGGGTAGGAGTCATGAACACCTCGCCCGTCCCGTTCAGTCTTTGCAGGAACGCATCGCGCGCGGCAGTGCCGGCGCCGCGCAGGGCGAACGCCACGATGTTGAGGGGCACCTCATTGAGAACATCCAGCCCCAGTCCCTCCAGGCCCCGGGCGAGCGCCCTGGCCTGGCGACAGTTGGCCGCGACCCAGCGGCCGATCCCGGCGCGCCCGCGCACTGCCAGCACGGCCCAGGCCGGCAGCGCGCGGAAGCGGCGCGAGTTCTCGGGCGTGTAATGCAGCGGATCGGGATCGTCCCCCAGATAGGCCGAACTCGCAGCGAAGACCTCCTTCTGAAGATCGGGCCGGCGGGTGAACGCCAGTGCGTTGTCGTAGGGCACGTTGAGCCACTTGTGCAGGTCCACGGTGACGGAGTCGGCCCGTTCGACGCCCGCGACCAGCGAACGCAGGTCATCGTCGAATGCCGCGAAAAGCCCGAACGCGCCGTCGACGTGCAGCCAGGCCCCGGTGGCCGCGCAAATATCGGCCAGGCCGCGCAGGTCGTCGAAGTCGCCGGTATTCACTTCGCCGGCGCTTGCCACGACGATCGCCGGTCCCCGGTGCTGTGCCAACGCGGCCCGCAGGGCTGCGGTATCGACGCACGTGCGCCCGGGCAGGGTAGCTATCGATACGTGCCGGTTGCGCCCGATGCCGGTGATGGCCATGGCCTTGAGGATGCTCGAGTGTGCCGATCCGGCGAATACCGGTTGGCAGCTCGCCATGCACCCGGTAGGCCCATTGCCGCGCGGTCGCCATCCCAACCAGGTTCGCCATGGTTGCACCACTGACGAACTGCCCGTGCATGACCGGCTCGAGGCCAAAGATGCCGGCGTAGGCGGCTACCGTGCGGTCTTCCAGATCCGCCGCGATCGAGCCGATGCGGCTCGAAAGGTTTTGATCCCAGGCGCTGGCGAGCCAGTCCGCCGCAAGCGCCTCAGGCGTCACGCCGCCGGTGACGAAGCCGAGGTAGCGAGGCCCCGGCGAGGCGGACAGATAGGGCGCGACCTCGGACGCGAGCAGCGCGAACGTGCGATCCAGTCCGACACCGTCAGGCGGCATGGGAGCCGGCGGCAGGGCCTCTGGCGTGACCCGGCGCAGGTGCAGTTCCTGCAGAAAGGTGTCTGCCAGGCGACGCGCGTGGTCGAGTGCAGGGTTGTAGTCGTGGGGGATCATGGGAAAGGACTCCAGCGGCGGGAGCCGCGTCGGGTTGTCGTCCGGCGAACAGACCGCACGGTTTTTTGCCTCGATCGTCCCACAGCGATCAATAGCCCGCGGACAACGCAGCTGGTGCACCGAAGAAGCACGAGGCTGCACGACTACCCAACAGGCGTAGCCGCGCATTGCTCACAGAGATTACTTGCCGACGGCGATGCGCCGAACAGCCATGGGTCCCGATCCACGGGAGCCAGGCCTCGCCGACTGGCGTGATGCCGGATCGAGGTCCCTCGCTCCGATGGGCAATGTGGCCTTTTCGAACAGATGGCCCTGGTGGGACATGGCTGACCGGCCGACGTAGTGCACTCGAGCCGGATCCGGAGCTCACGATTCCCCCGGGCCCTGGCTTTCGAGGCGATTGGCATCAACCAATCCGCAACGATTGGCTATGTACCGGCATGCCGGTGCGAGGCGATCTTTGCCTCCAGACGTCCGTAACGAAAAGTTGATGGCGCCGCCTTCAACCGGTTAACGCCGACGTCCGGCCGGCCGCGAGTCCCCACTCGCGCCCCGAGTCCCCACAGGCCCCATCTGGAGTGAAAACGCTTGCCCGTCTCGGCGCCCCTGCCCGATGGCATTACGGCTGTCGCAACCAAGGAACGGCCGGACACGCCTGCCGACCGCCCGCAGCCATCGGTTGCGCTCGCCAATGGCGGCGACTTGTCCTGGCTGGCCTGCGATGCGAGCCGCGCGTCCTTGCCCACGAGCCCGCAGGACTTTCCGGACCGGGTCAGGCGTCTGATCGAGCGAGCAGGGGGCGTGAGCCAGCTCGCCAGTCGTTGCGGGGTGTGCGAGAGAACCGTCCGCAATTGGCGCGATGGTCGCAGCGACATCCCGCGGGAACGTTGTCTGGTGCTCGCGCGCGCCCTCGGCATCTCGCCGCTGTGGCTGCTCTGCGGCGAGGGCGAGATGACCGGTCCAACCGGCGAGAGTGCATTACCGAGCGTCGACGCGACCAAGGCGCCCAGGGCCGTCGACGCCTGGCGCCTGGCCGCCGCGCTGCAGGTGCTTCAGTCCTACATCGCGCTCGCCGGCGGGTCATTGGATCTGACGCAGCGCGCGGAAGCGGTAGCGGAGCTCTACAGCATGCTCGCGCACGCGGGACCGGACAGTGTGAGGCGGCTGGTGGCCTTCCACACCACGCTTGGCGGTCACCTGCGCAGCAACCGCTTTCGGCTGATCACGTGATCGCTGTGGCCAAACCGTTCCGGCACGCGGTGCTGGGTGTGGCCAACGAGGTCGCCGCGGGCGCAACTGCCGTCGCTCCGATGGCGGCCGCGCGCGGCACGTAACGCATCACCAGAAACGCCTTCCGGGGCGGAGCGGCCGACCCGGCCACCACTCCCCTCGCGGCAGGCACCAACGCAACAACCATCGAGAGGGGAGCTGCATGAGTCACGATAATTACCAGCGCATCCATCGCCCGTTGCGCACTGCGACCGGCGTGAGCATGGCCGTCGCACTTGCGCTGTACGGTGCCTTAGGCGCACCCGCCTTTGCGCAGACCACCACGGGCAGCATTTTCGGACAGGCGCCCGCAGCGGCCGGTGCTACCGTGACGGTGCAAAACGCGTCCGGCGTCACCCGCCAGGCGACTGTCGATGCAGCCGGCCGCTACACCATCGGTGCACTGCCGCTGGGCAACTACACGGTCACCCTGCAACGCGATGGCACCACGCTGGACACGCGCAACGACGTCGAGTTGCACGTGGGCGCCGGTACCGAGGTGTCGTTCCTGCCCTCGACCGGCGCGCAGAACCTGTCCGCCGTCACGGTCACGGCGAACGGCTTGCCGGCGGTCGACGTGAGCCAGGTGGACTCGCGCACCGTGATTACGTCGCAGCAACTGGCCAGGCTGCCGTTGGCCCGCAGCGCCGAGGCGATAGCACTACTGGCGCCGGGCACCGTGCAAGGCAGCGATACGTTCATGGGCATGGGCATGGGCGTCTCCTCGCCGCAGAAATTCGTGTCCTTCGGCGGCTCGTCGGTAACCGAGAACGCGTATTACATCAACGGTTTCAACACCACCGACCCGATCAGTGGCTTCGGCGGCCTGACCCTGCCCTACGGCTCGATCGACCAGGAAGAAATCCTCAGCGGCGGCTACGGCGCCGCCTATGGCCGCTCCGACGGCGGCGTGATCAGCCAGGTCGGCAAGCGCGGCACCAACGAATGGCATTTCGGCGGCCAGGTGCTGTGGAAGCCAAAGAGCCTGCAGGGCGATCCACGGGACATCTATTACGGACAGGGCAGCCCCGACGCGGGCCAGCTGTACTGGCGCCGCGGCAGCAACAAGTCCAGCACGACCACGGTGGACGCCTACGTCGGCGGTCCGCTGATCAAGGACACGCTGTACCTGTTCGCTTCGATGGAAGGCGAGCGCATCCAGGGCACCGGCGCTTCCGGCGGCACGCCGTCCGGCGCCATCGGCGCGCCCGCCGGCGTGGGCATCAACGCGCCGCCGAGCTACGAGAACCACTCCCGCCTGGACGATCCCAAGTGGTATGCCAAGCTCGACTGGAACATCAACGACAGCAACCTGCTGGAGCTGACCGGCGCCTCCAACAAGACCTCCTACCGCGGCAACCTGTATCAGTACGACTACGCGACCGGGAAGCAGGGCGCTTTCGACCATCCGGACCTGGACATCAAGGACGGCTCGGACCTGTATCTGGGCAAGTTCACCAGCTTTCTCACCGACGATCTCACCCTGTCGGTGCTGTACGGCAAGATGAAGGGCACTCACTACAGCCAGTTGCCCGGGTACGATCCGTCGCTCGCCCCGATCATCGGGCAGACCTCGGAAAACCCGGACATCACCGGTGGCCAGACCTACGGCAATGCACAGACGTCGTCGCAGCTGTTCGACCCGCAGCACGTCACCAGGAACACCAACCTGCGCCTGGACGTGAGCTACAAGCTCGGCCCGCACATGCTTACCGCGGGTATCGACAACCAGGACGTACGCGACATCCACGACGGCCAGTTCACCTCCGGTCCGGGCTACGGGTGGCTGTATGAATCGGGCGATCCCGCCAGCTTCATCATCGGCGGGCCGGATGCGAACGGAGCGGGCTGGCAGGGCTATCCGTGGGTGCAGGCGCCGGGCAACTACCCGGGCGGCTCGACCGGCTACTACGTCTCCAGGCAGGTCTTCGCCAACAGTGCGTCGGTGCGCGTGAAGCAACACGCGCAGTACATCGAGGACGCCTGGCAGGTCAGCGACCGCTGGCTGGTCAAGATCGGACTGCGCAACGACCAGTTCACCAACTACAACGGCGTCGGCGTGCCGTACCTGCGGCTCACCCATTCGCAGCTCGCGCCGCGGCTCGGCTTCACCTGGGACGTCAATGGCGACTCCAGCCTGAAGGTCTATGGCAACGCGGGCCGCTATTACCTGGCGGTGCCGGCCTCGGTGGCGCTGCGTTCGGCAGGGTCGTCCACGTTCACGAACCAGTTCTACACCTATACCGGCATCGACCCCGCCACCGGGTATCCCACCGGGTTGACCCCGATCGACACGTACCTGGGCGTCGGGCAGCCAGTGTCGAGGAACCTCGAGTACGGGCAGCCACGCGATCCGAAGACCGCTGCCGCCACCAATATCAAATCCGAGTACCAGGACGAACTGATCCTCGGCTTCGACAAGCAGCTCAGCGATGCCTGGGTGTATGGCGCGAAGGCGACCTGGCGCAAGCTGGGTCGCGCCATCGATGACTGGGGCGATACCGGCCGCATCGCAGCCAAGATGGCTGAGCTGGGCATGGATGACTACGACAAGGTCAATGGCATCCAGGGCAGCTACCTGATCAACCCGGGCGAGAACCCGATCATCCAGGTGCCGAAGCTGTCGGGCGGCTATTACCAGGTGCCGCTGGACTGGCGCAAGGACATGGGCTTCAACACCTCGCTCAAGCGCAAGTACTACGCGCTGGACCTCTACCTGGAGCACCCGTTCGACGGCAAGTGGTACGGCAAGGTCGATTACCTGTTCTCGCGCAACTACGGAAACACCGAGGGCCAGGTGCGGTCGGACTTCGGCCAGACCGACGTGTCGGCGACCGTGGACTGGGACTACACCCAGGTCATGGACTACGCCAACGGCGCCCTGCCCAACGACCGGCGCCACCAGATCAAGGCGTACGGCTACTACCAGGTCACGCCGGAATGGCTGGTCTCGGGCAACGTCGCGATCCTGTCCGGCGCACCCAAGACCTGCCTGGGCCTCTACGGGCCGGACCAGACCAACCCTGGCCTGGGCTACGGCTCGTTCTACCACTACTGCGGCGGCACGCCGGTGTCCCCCGGCTACGCGCGCGAGCCGTGGACCTACCTGCTGAGCCTCGGTGCCGAGTACCGGCCGGACTGGGCAAGCCGTCGCCTGGCCTTCCACGTGCAGGTCTACAACGTGCTCGACCAGCAGCGGATCACCCAGGTCAACGGTCGCTACGGCAGCTCGAGCAACGTGCGTCCGACCTACAACCTGCCGTTGTCGACGCAGCCGCCGCGCTACGTGCAGTTGGGCATCACCTACGACTACTGAGTCGTGCTCCGTCGCGTCCGGCCGTGTGGCCGGACGCGACGCCGGATTCGCGCCCGTGCCTGCACCGGGCATCCCACCACCGCGGAGCCGCGCCATGAAAAAGCTGCTGGTCCTAGGGTATTTGCTCTTGGCTGTCGCGACCGGCACCAGCCATGCCTCGTCGGCGGCACCGGCCGAGTTCAGCGGCATCACGCAGTGGTTCAACTCGCCACCGCTCACGATGGCAGGCCTGCGCGGCAAGGTCGTGCTGGTCGACTTCTGGGCGTACTCCTGCATCAACTGCATTCGCGCCATGCCGCATGTCGAGCACCTGTACGAAACCTACAAGGACAAGGGGCTGGTGGTGGTGGGCGTGCACTCGCCCGAATTCGACTTCGAGCAGGACCCGGCCAACGTGCGCGCAGCGATGGAACGCATGCACATCACCTATCCGGTGGCGATGGACAACCACCTGGACACCTGGCGCGCCTGGCACAACGCGTTCTGGCCGGCGGAGTACCTGGTCGATGCGAATGGACGGCTGATCGGCCACCACTACGGCGAGGGCGACTACGACAGGATGGAAAACGCCATTCGATTGCTGCTGGGCATGGACATGTCGACGCCGGGCCCGCGGTCCGACGGAGCGGCTCCCGGCCCGGGCGATACGTCCGAGTTGCACCTGGGCAGCGACAGCCAGCACGGCTTCGGCAACCTGGAGAGCGGTCGCGAAGGCGTGCGCCGCTTCACCATCCCGCCGCGGCTGGCCCTGCATCACTTTGCGCTCAGCGGTCCTTGGGAAATCACGCGCGAGTGCGCCCGTTCGATGGGCCAGACCGAGCTGCACATCCGCTTCAAGGCCGCCAGGCTCTACGTGGTGGCCAGTGCGCGGGCGCCGACCCCGCTCGACGTGCAGGTGGATGGCAAGCCGCAACCGGCCGTGATCGTGCAGGGCAGCCGCCTCTACACGCTGTTCGATAGCCACGATGACGCCGAACATGTGCTCGTGCTGCGCATCCGGACCTCTGACGTGCGCGTTTACTCCGTCACTTTCGGTTGAGCGAGCGACGGATCGCCCCCGCAAGCTCCTGCCCGAAATCCAGTGCAGCACGAGGGAAGTCAAGACGGTCGCGGGACGGCCTGCGGCCAGACGATAGAGCCTGGATATAAGCCACTGGTTGATGCAGGCCCGGGTTGTGCACACACTCTGACGGCGGCCACCCCTGCGGTCACACCACCGAGCGTATGCATGTTCCTCGAACTGGACGGGTGCGGTCCCCGTTATGCGCAGTTGATCCGCTCTTTGCGGAGCGCCATTCTGGATGGGCGCATGGCGCCTGGCTCGCGCCTTCCACCCACCCGCGAGCTGGCCCGTGACCTGGGCATGTCGCGCACGACCCTGCTGACGGCGTACGAACAGTTGCGCGCCGAGGGGTACATAGAGGGTCGGGTCGGGTCTGGAAGTTATGTGGCCCGCCTCCAGCTCACCCCGCCCCTGCGACCGGCTGTCGGTGGCGACGATGCGCCCACGTCGCGCTTCGCCGAACGTGCCCGGCAATTCCGCGAGCGAAAGATCGCGAGGCAACACTTCGGACTGCGCTATGAGTTGCGCTTCGGCGATCCGCTCACCAACCCCGCCCTGAACGCCGCATGGGGACGCGAACTGGCGCGCGCGACCGCCTATTCACCGCTTACCGTCACCGGCGCCTGGGGCCTGCCGGCACTGCGCCAGCAGGTCTGCGATTACCTCGCACGGCGCCGCGGCCTGCAGGCAAGCCCCGACGATATCCTGATCGTCTCGGGAACCCAGCAGGCCTATGCGTTGTGCGCCCGCGTTTTGCTCGACGAAGGCGACACGGTCGTGCTGGAGGAGCCGCACTATTTCGGCGCCTACCACGTGATGGTCGCGCACGGGGCCCGGTTGCATCCGGTGAGGACCGACGGCGAAGGCCTGGTCTGCGCCGAGCTGCCGGTAACGGCGCCCAAGCTCATTCTCACCACGCCCTCGCACCAGTTCCCCACCGGAGCGGTCCTCTCGCTGCCCCGCCGGCTTGAACTGCTGCGTTACGCCTCGCTCAAGCGCTGCTGGATCCTGGAGGACGACTACGACGGCGAGTTCCGCTACGACGGCCATCCGCTGGCCGCCCTGCGCGCGCTCGACGAAGCAGACCGGGTGATCTACGCCGGCACCTTCTCCAAGACCTTGTTCGGCGGCCTTCGCCTGGCGTATCTCGTGCTGCCCGCCGCGCTTCGGGAGGACTTCATCACCGCAAAATACCTGAGCGACATGTCCTCGGGCGGGATCGAACAAGCCGCCCTCGCCCATTTCATGGAGAGCGGCGGGTTCGAACGCCATCTGCGTCATGCGCGCAAGGAGCTGCAGGCCCGCCGCGAAGCCCTGATCGCCGGCTTGCATCGCCATGCGGGAGAGCGCGTCGAGATCGTGCATTCCCCGGCCGGCATGCATGTGGTGGCCTGGCTGAACGGTTATGACCATAAACGCGCCGAGACCCTCATCGCGCACGCCCGAGAACGCGGGCTGGGCTTGTATCCGATGGCGCCACATTACCTGCAGCCACCCGCGCGGCCGGGCCTGCTGCTCGGGTATTGCAGCCTGTCGGTCACCGAGCTGCGGGAGGCCACGCAGCTGTTGGGCGAATCCATGGATGCGGTCCCGTAGAAAGCGACCTGGATTTCGCCCGGGACCACTGCTCCCCTGCAGTCGACCGGGCACGGCAGGGAGCCGGAACCACGCAAATTGGCCTGGTTCCTGCCGAACGGATTGGCTATGTATTCCTGGATGTCCAGCGCCTAGGCTTCCGCGCAACTCCCGGCGGTTACCCCCGTGACGTCCTCGGTTCGCCCTGCCGTCTCCCCAGCGGCAGGCGGGCCTCTTTTTTGTTTGGCGATGACCATGGCAGAGGCAAGGCACGCAAACCTGAGGTGTGAAGGAGCGAGCCTTGGGCATCGAGCTGGCGCCTGCTTTCCGAGGACGACTGTCCTGACACGCTTGAGGTGCACCCCGCGAACGATCGACGCGACCCATCACGAAGCTCTTTCCTATCGCCCATCCAAGAAGGGGAATACCACCATGCACAAGCATGTGCTCCGACATCTCCTGCTCGCCGGCCTTGCCGCCAGCGTGACCGGCCTCTGCAGCCAGCAGGCTCGTTCTGCGCCTGCCGAGCCCCCCTCGCAGACCCGCGCATCGATGGAGGTGGTGCAGATTCCCAGCCACGGCGCGCTGTTGAACGGGCTGGTGTACGTCGCCGCCGGCGAGGGCCCGCACCCGGCGGTGATCCTGCTGCACGGACTCCCCGGTTACGAGCGCAACCTTGACGTGGCGCAGGACGTCCGCCGTGCGGGCTGGGACGTGCTGAACCTCGATTACCGCGGTTCCTGGGGGACGCCGGGCGATTTTTCGTTCACTCATGGCATCGAAGACACCGCCTCCGCGCTGGCCTACCTGCGCAACCCGGCCGTCGCGAAACGGCTGCGGCTCGACCCTGCGCACATCGTGTTGATCGGCCACAGCATGGGCGGGTTCATGGCGGTCGAGGCAGCCGCGGCCGACCCGAAGGTCGAGGCCATCGGAATGATTTCCGGTGCTGACCTCGGCGCCGGGTATCTCGGACTGCAGCGGGAAGACACGGCCCCGGTCGCGCTACGCAAGCTGGCCACAGCCCTGGGAGGCCAGGGGATGGCACCGCTCGCTGGCTGCACTGCCAGCGGCCTGGCGCATGAAGCGGCCGCACACGCGACGCAATGGGCATTTCCCACGCAGGCACCGAGGCTGAAGGACCGCGCGGTCCTGGTCATCACCGCCGACGACGGCTTTGCCGACATGGGCGACGCTTTCGTCAGGGCATTGCAGCGCGCCGGCGACGACCGGGTGACCACCTTGCACCTGGCTACCGATCACGCCTACTCGGACAAACGCATCGAGCTGTCCCGGGCAGTCCTGGCTTGGCTGTCCGGACTGCCCCATGGGAGTGGGGCCGCCACCCACTAGCGAAGCAAAAACCAGGCTGTCGATCGATGCCGGTCCAGCCCCCCGTGGGGCATCGGGCCGAATTTCAACCGCGGAACCAAGCGTCCCCAACAAGATGCGGCTTGCCCGCTGGGGCGAGCACAACAACCCCTGTATCAGGATGGAATCAAATGAAAAGTCTGTTCTTCGTTGCGGCGTTGACCGGCGCCGCCCATGTCGGTGCAGCCAGGTCGACCCCAGTCTCGCTGCCCGCTTCGCTGGCGCATGCCGCCGCCGAGTTCGATCACGCG
>Ga0157372_10001888_pt1 | contig 22728 bp, 20 predicted proteins | sample C55metaG_FD_115307 | JGI IMG/M metagenome (GOLD analysis project Ga0157372, IMG submission 115307) | Corn rhizosphere microbial communities from Kellogg Biological Station, Michigan, USA - C5-5 metaG | ecosystem: Host-associated > Plants > Roots > Rhizosphere > Soil | place: USA: Michigan... | reverse complement strand
GGCAAATGATGTCACTTTGTTGACGATATGCGCTTTGCCTTATGCGCTTAAAATCGTAAATTCGCAACTCATTTATAATAAAATGTCTCAAGAAACTGAACACGTAAAATGCCTGATCATTGGATCTGGTCCTGCAGGTTATACTGCAGCTATATATGCTTCCCGCGCTGATCTTAAACCGGTTATGTATACCGGCCTATTAGCCGGCGGCCAGCTTACACAAACTACCGAAGTTGAAAATTTTCCGGGCTATCCGCAAGGCATTATGGGGCCTGAGTTGATGGAAGATTTCCGGAAACAGGCTGAGCGCCTGGGTACCGAAATCCGTTTCGGATATGTTAGTTCTGTTGATTTTTCAAGTTTACCGCATAAAGTGGTAGTCGATGATGTAAAAACCATCACTGCCGATACTGTAATTATCTCAACCGGCGCTTCAGCCAAATGGCTTGGTCTGGAATCTGAACAAAAATATAGCGGCTTTGGCGTTTCTGCATGTGCTGTTTGCGATGGTTTCTTTTTTAAAGGTCAAGATGTAGCAATAGTGGGCGCCGGTGATACCGCTGCCGAAGAAGCTACTTATTTAGCTAAATTGGCCCGCAAGGTATATATGATCGTTCGCAGGGACGAGTTCCGCGCTTCAAAAGCCATGGTTCATCGGGTATTGAATACGCCGAACATTGAAATTTTATATAACACCGAAACCAAAGAAATTTTAGGTGACGGCCAAAGTGTTACCGGTGTTAAAGTGATCAATAACCAAACCAACGAAGAAAAAGACCTTGACGTTACAGGTTTCTTCGTAGCGATTGGCCACCACCCAAACACCGATATTTTTAAAGGCTGGTTACATATGGACGAAACAGGTTATATCATCACCCGCCCGGGCTCAACTGAAACCAACGTTGAAGGCGTATTTTGCGCCGGCGACGCCCAGGACCATATTTATCGCCAGGCTGTAACAGCAGCAGGCACCGGCTGTATGGCCGCTATCGACGCTGAGCGTTACCTGGCTGCCAAAGAGCACGTGGTGACGGCGTAATGAGTGGTTAGAGATTGGAGGTTAGTGATTAGTGTCGTAGACTCAGAAAAGCGATAGGTTTACCTGTCGCTTTTTTTATTTCTTTAACTTTCCTTAATACACAACTCCCTCGTTTGCGTTAATAAGATCTTTTTGAGTTTGCTTAGCATTCTGTTAATTCATTTAATTCCACAAATTCGGTTCAGGTATTTTCCTACTACACTAACATTTTACACACCAAAACTTCTTATATTTTTTTAAAAAGTTTTATCTTACGGGCTCATACTAACCTGTATAGATAAATTATGTATAAAAAGGCCTCTTTGATACTGCTTGCTGTGCTTGCAGTAACCACCACCATTGTAAACGCGCAGGATGCCGATCCAAACCTGGGTATTGTCCCCGCTCCCGTTTCATTGAAAAAATCTCCCGGGCAATTTGTTTTGAGCCAGGAAACCATTATCCAGGCGGATACACCTTCAAACAAAGCGGTAGTATTTTTTAAAGATTACCTTGCCAACAACCAGGCTTATCATAAACCTGTGATTGTTAAAAGCGGTGCAAGCACAAATGTTATAACCCTTACTACCGCCGGCACCGATGGTTTACCTGCCGAAGGCTATCGTTTAACTATAACGCCGCAACAGGTTATTGTTGCAGGTAAAGGTGCCGGATTGTTCTACGGAGTACAAACACTGCTTCAACTAATGCCTGCCGAACATGCCGCCACTATTAAGCTGCCGTGCGTACAGGTGGAAGATTATCCGCGTTTTGGTTACAGGGGGGCAATGCTTGATGTTGGCCGTCATTTTTTTGGAGTAGAGCTGGTGAAAAAATACATTGACCTGTTAGCTGCCTATAAACTGAATACTTTTCACTGGCACCTTACCGAAGACCAGGGATGGCGCATAGAAATAAAGAAATATCCGAAACTAACCCAAATCAGCAGTATGCGCGCGCAAACCCTGATTGGTGGTTACCGCGACCGTACCCCGCAGCAGTTTGATGGCACACCGTATGGCGGGTTTTATACACAGGATCAGATCCGCGAGGTGGTAAAATACGCGTCTGACAGGTTTATTAATATAATACCCGAAATCGAGATGCCCGGACACTCTCAGGCTGCACTTGCTGCTTATCCGGAATTAGGCTGCGATCCCGGCAAAACGTATAAACCTGCCGAAACCTGGGGCGTATTTAAAGATATTTACTGCCCTAATGAAAAAACTTTTGCCTTTTTACAAGATGTATTGACCGAGGTGATGGCACTTTTCCCAAGCAAATACATTCACATTGGCGGTGATGAAGCCCCGAAAGACGCCTGGAAAAACTCGGCTTTTTGCCAGCAACTGATTAAAAAGTTAAAGCTGAAAGATGAGCACGCGCTGCAAAGCTACTTTATACAACGCATTGAAAAATTTGTAAATTCCAAAGGCCGCAGTATTATTGGCTGGGACGAGATTTTAGAAGGCGGCCTTGCACCTAACGCCACTGTAATGAGCTGGCGTGGTGAAGATGGCGGGATTGCCGCGGCACAACAAAAACATGATGTGATCATGACGCCGGGAAGCAATGGTTTATACATTGATCATGGCCAGGGCAAACCAAGTCAGGAACCCTTGAGCATAGGCGGCAACGAACCACTTTCAAAAATTTACAGCTATAACCCTACTCCTGCTGTGTTAACAGCCGATGAGCAAAAATACATTAAAGGCGTACAAGCCAATTTGTGGACAGAATATGTAGCAACAGATGCCAAGGTGGAGTTTATGCTGCTGCCGAGGCTCTTAGCTTTATCGGAAGTAGCCTGGTCACCGTTGGCCAACAAAAACTACACTGATTTTGCTGATACACGTTTACCGGGCCATTTGGCATGGTTGGATAAAAATGGGTTTGATTATCACGTGCCCACAGCTATAGGTGCAAAAGATACAGTAATGATTGGCAGTAAGTTAACTGCCGTATTGAAACCCTCAGTTGAAGGTGCAAAAGTGTATTATACTATTGACGGTTATACCCCACGCGAGACAGATTTAATTTATACTATCCCTTTGAATTTGGATATACCCATTGATCAGTACCGCGAACTACAAACCATAGTGATCACTCCTTCGGGCAAACGGAGCAATGTTACCCGTACATTGGTTTATAATAAAGCGCCAATGGCGGCCGTTACTTATACAGGTACAGCAACAGGCCTTAAGTACCAGGTTTTTCCTGGTCTTTATACCAGTACAAATCAGCTCGGCGTTATGCCTGCCGACAGCGGCGTGACAAAAACCTTTAATACTGCCGATCTGCGAAAAAATAAAGGCAAATATGGTGTGATTTATACAGGATTTGTTAATATTGAAAACGATGGCGTTTACGGCTTTACAACGTCATCTGCAGGGGGCTCGGTGTTATTAATTGATGATCAGCAGGTAGTTGATAACGACGGAAAACATACCATGGATGAACAAATGGGAGCTGTACCGTTATTAAAAGGCTATCATAAGATAACAATAAAATATTTTGATCAGGGCACTGGTCCTGTAGCGTTAAAAGTATTTATTACTGCCCCCGGCAAAGCAAAAGCCGAGCTAACACCAGATACGTTATATAACTAAGTTGAACCATAAAAAATATGACTAACAGGGTTTACCTTTTTGCGCTTGCGATGAGCGCATTAATGGCTGGATGCAGCGGGCAGGAAACAAAGAAGCCTGCCGCTCCTGCGGCACCTAAAAAGCCGGTTTTGATGGCGCCTTTCAGGTTTCACAAACTGATAGAGGTATCGCCGGGGCAAAGCTACGATGTTTTGAGCTGGGGTCGCGGTGCTGAAGAAGCGGGTTCGTTTATGATATTGCATTCAGACTCCTCGGCGATAAAATACACTACAACAACCGGTGATTTAGATGGAGCTATCATTGACGTTTATAATTCAGATATGGATGTAGATGGCAACCCGGAAATCCTGATCCAGGCTAAATCAAAAGATACAACCAACTACACCTCCATCTACGCTTTTGAGTTTAACGACAATAACAGCAAGGCAAATAAGCTTGATTTCCCGAAGCTGACCAGCTCGCAACGCAAAGGTTATCGTGGTAATGATAATTTCTATATTAAAGAAGGTAAGCTGATGCGGGAGTTTCCGATCTTCAATGGCACAGGCAAAGATGCTAAACCTTCAGGCGCAAAACGCCAGTTGGAATATGGATTACGTGGCAATGAATTTACGGTTAAACAATTGAGTAAAGATTCAACAGACGTAAAGCAACCGGACAATCAACCCTCCAAAACTGAAGAAAGAAAATCATCGGATAAACGAAGTTCATCTTCGTCGTCAAAATCATCTAAGAAAAAGCATAAAAGACATAGAGGATAATTTAGTTTGCGTTACAAACGCAAACCCAGGTTAAGCACTCGTTACAAACGAGCGCAAGTCAAAAAAGGGAATAGTAAAAGCGCCATGATCAGCTACACGTCATGGCGCTTTTTTTCTAATCTCAAACCTTTAATCAACAAACATTACGTCTGTATCACCCCCACATTAAACGCTTTTTCAATAGGCGCGTGATTAGCGCCCTCAATACCCATAGATATTACTTTACGGGTTTCAAGCGGATCGATGATCCCATCAACCCAAAGCCGGGCAGCGGCATAATATGGGGTTGTTTGGGCGTTATACCTGTCGGTTATCTGTTTCAGCAATTCAGCTTCTTTTACAGCATCTACCTCTTCTCCTTTGGCTTTGAGGCCCGCTGCCTGGATCTGTAGCAGGGTTTTGGCAGCTTGTCCGCCTCCCATTACAGCAATCTTGGCCGATGGCCAGGCGTAGATCAACCGGGGATCATACGCCTTGCCGCACATGGCATAATTACCGGCACCATAGCTATTACCTATAACAATGGTAAACTTAGGCACAACAGAATTTGCCACCGCGTTAACCATTTTTGCACCGTCTTTGATGATGCCGCCCTGCTCCGACCGGCTGCCGACCATAAAACCGGTAACATCCTGCAAAAATACCAATGGGATCTTTTTCTGATTACAGTTCATGATAAAACGGGTAGCCTTATCTGCCGAATCCGAATAGATCACCCCGCCAAACTGCATTTCCCCTTTTTTTGACTTAATCACCTTGCGCTGGTTGGCAACAATTCCCACAGCCCAACCATCAATACGGCCCAGTCCACAAATAATAGATTGTCCATAACCGTCTTTATAAGGTTCAAAGGCCGAATTATCCAACAGGCGATGGATAATTTCCATCATGTCGTAAGCTTTCTCCCGGTTATCCGGCAATATGCCATAGATCTCCTTTTCATTGAGCTTTGGAACTGATGACTGAATCCTGTCAAAACCTGCTTTGGTATAATCGCCAGTCATGTTCATGATATTACGGATGGAGTCAAGTGCGGCCTGATCGTTAGGTTGCTTATAATCGGTAACGCCAGAGATTTCGCAATGGGTTGTTGCGCCTCCGAGCGTTTCATTATCTACATCTTCACCTATTGCAGATTTTACAAGATATGATCCGGCCAGGAAAACAGAACCGGTACCTTCTACTATCATAGCTTCATCGCTCATGATAGGCAAGTAAGCGCCCCCAGCCACACATGAACCCATAATAGCGGCAATCTGGATAATGCCCATACTACTCATCACCGCATTGTTGCGAAAAATTCGTCCGAAATGCTCTTTGTCAGGAAAGATCTCGTCCTGTAAGGGTAGATAAACCCCTGCCGAATCGACGAGGTAAATGATAGGCAATTTGTTTTCGATAGCTATTTCCTGTGCACGAAGGTTCTTTTTAGCTGTTATCGGAAACCATGCGCCAGCCTTTACAGTGGCATCATTGGCAACAACAACACACTGCCTGCCTGAAATATACCCAATACCACATATGACACCACCAGATGGGCAACCACCATGTTCGGCATACATACCATCGGCTACAAAAGCGCCGATCTCCAGCCATGGTTTATCTTTATCAATGAGGTAAGCCACCCGCTCGCGGGCCAGCATTTTTCCTTTCTCTTTTTGTTTGGCTGCAGCTTTTTCACCGCCGCCCTGGTATACTTTGTTAAGCCGGGTGTTTAGTTCATAAACAAGCTGCTTATTAATATCTTCATTTTTATTGAATTCGATATTCATAATTGGTTTTAGATAGGACAGGTAATTTAGAAAATTTCCTATCTAAAAAGGGAATTGCAAACGGTTTTGTTTTAAAGAGATAAAACCGGTATCAGTTTGCAGTATAAAGCTGGCAGCAGACAGTTTAATCAGCTAATAAGACTATGCTACAAACTAACACTTTTGACTTAAGTCTGCGAACTTAAAACTAAGTAAGGTTTCTGTCTTTAAACCATACGTCGTCGGGTTTGGCGTTGAAATTATCCATAAGGTTCACCAGTTCTATCGGATCGCCGGAGGTAAGGATCAATTCTCGGTTGGTTGGTTTTAAGAAACGCTGTTCAACCATTACATCCATTTGTTTAAGTAAAAGATCATAAAAACCGTTCACATTTAACAAGCCAATCGGGTGATTATGTAAGCCCAACTGCAGCCAGGTTAGCACCTCAAAAAACTCCTCAAGTGTGCCCCAGCCACCCGGAAGCGTGATGATACCCTCGCTAAGGTCGTTCATCATTTGCTTACGCTGATGCATGTTTTCTACAATATGTAATTCCGTTAAACCTGTATGCCCTACTTCCTTATCCATCAAAAATTGTGGGATTATACCGATGGCTTTACCACCCCTGCTTAATACAGCATCGGCCATTAAACCCATAACGCCAACTTTACCGCCACCAAATACAAGGGTAATGTTACGACTCACCATAACCTCTGCCAGTTGATCAATTGCTTGCTTTAATGCAGGATCACCATTGAAATTAGCACCACAGAATACACAAATAGATTTCATTTATTGAGCTTTAATAATATTAATTATGATTGAGTAAAAAGTTTAATCAGAAGTTCACGATATTCTTCGTCCTTTTCAATAAGTTCAACCATGGTTTGATCTTTGTCTATATTGAAAAATATCTCCGCCTCGTCGCCATCTGGTGAATCGAAAAACAACTTCAATTTCTTGAAATCATTTCCATCTAATTTTGCGCCTTTTACTACGCTCTTAGCAAAAACATCCAAGTCAACAAAATTGGCGGGTATTTTATTAATAAATTTTTTGGAAGGGTCTATCTTGATTTTATAATTTCAGCTATAGCATTTCTAAAATCATCGCTAATTTTGCCGAGACTTCTAATTTCAATTCCTTTTCCAAAGCCATTTAAGCTTTGGTTAGTATTTTCCGGAACAACTATCTTGAAGCCAACAAGCCTCCCTTTGTATTTCGCTTTTACATCATAAATAAGTGATGTATCTATTTTACTTTTTTGCGTTACAGATAGATGAACGTCTCCTCCAAAGCTTTCTGTATTACTTTTGATATCAAATAAGCTAACTATATCCGGCTTACTTTGAGTATTGCAACCTGATACTACGACCATCAAAAACGACAAATCAATTAATAAAATTGCAAAAGGCTTCATAATTAACTATTTAACCACGTAAAATTAACACCACAGGATACACAGATAGATTTCATGCCCAATGATAATAAAATTTGTTCAATGGCCTATTAAGGTTTTATTACCTGTTGATTGTATTGCTTTAATATTGATATATTTAGAAAAATTATCACATGAAAAAACCTATTTTAACCATTATCACCCTTTTTACTATTGCAGTGCAAGCATTCGCGCAAAGCATCACAAATCCTAATGTTGAGCAAAAAGACGATCAATCAACAATCGTAAAAAAAATTGAAACCAATAGTCAATATACTATTGTAACTTTTGAAAATTACGCTTTCCAGGATAACGCGTGGGTACAGCTCAATAAAGAGATCTTTATTCAAACTGACTTAAGCAACGCACATTATGACTATGTTAAGTCGGAAAACATAGCCATGGTGCCCAATAAAAATGTATTGAAAAAAGCCGGCGATAAGCTTGAATTTAAAGTATACTTTAAAAAAATACCGGCCGATGCTAAATCAATTGACATCATAGAGCATGCCGGGTTAAGCAAATCAGGAATTAACTATTTTAATTTTTATAATGTCAGTTTAACGCAGCGGGCCACCACAACCAAACAGGTTAAGATAACAGATGTTGTATTGCTTCCGCCACCACCTGTAGCCACAGATACAGCCTCAACAGGACTATTTAATGGAAGCCCCTCTAATGACATGCAAAACGCGATGAATTCTATGGGACCGATGTACGCATCGATGGCAAAATCAGTGCTTGACGCTCAACTCGTTTACTTTAAGCAGCCCGGCAAAATAGCCGAAATAGCTAAATTAAATAAAGATTATTTTGATGCACTTGTTAAAGTGGGGTTCAATTACGAACAGGCGTTAAAGATCATCACCGCGAACGGTTTAATTTCAAAATCATCATCAGTGACCGGCCAATAGGTCATTATCAAAAACAAAAGCGGCTGAAAGATAGAGGATCTTTCAGCCGCCTTATTTTATGCAGTTTATATTAAGAATTACCTGCTTGTATAGTTAGGCGCTTCTTTAGTGATAGTAATATCGTGTGGATGGCTTTCACGCATACCGGCAGCAGTGATACGTACAAATTTAGCACGTTGCAAGTCTTCGATATTGGCGGCACCGCAATAGTGCATACCGGCACGCAAACCACCGATGTACTGGAATATTACTTCGGCCATGCTGCCTTTAAATGGTACACGCCCAACAATACCTTCAGGAACCAATTTAGTTACCACATCGGTTTCGTCCTGGAAGTAGCGGTCTTTTGAGCCTTTTGCCATGGCCTCAACAGAACCCATACCACGGTATGATTTAAATTTACGGCCTTCGTATATAATGGTTTCGCCCGGCGACTCTTCAACACCGGCAAATAATGAACCTGCCATGATTGAGCTTGCACCTGCCGCGATTGCTTTAACGATATCACCGGTTTGTTTGATACCACCATCGGCAATTACCGGAACGCCCCGGCCTTCGAGTGCCTTGGCACACTCATATACCGCATATAACTGTGGTACACCCACACCGGCAATGATACGGGTTGTACAAATCGAGCCCGGGCCAATACCTACTTTAACCGCATCAGCGCCGGCATCGGCAAGTGCAATGGCAGCATCGCCCGTTGCAATGTTGCCGGCAATTACCTGCAGGTTAGGATAGAGTTTCTTAACTGCCTTAACCATATCAATAACTCCTTTTGAATGCCCATGGGCCGTATCAACCGTAATCACATCTACACCGGCATTAACCAGGGCAGTTACACGATCTATGTTGTCGGCGGCTACACCAACGGCTGCACCAACACGTAAACGGCCGAATTCGTCTTTACAGGCATTAGGGAAGTTTTTAACCTTTTGAATGTCTTTATAAGTGATGAGGCCTACCAGTTTTCCATCATTATTCACAACCGGTAGCTTCTCAATTTTATTGCTTTGCAGAATGTTGGCAGCATCGGTCAAGGTAGTTCCTGCCGGTGCGGTGATCAGATTAGTTTTGGTCATTACCTCAGTAACCGGAATGCTCATGTCCTTTTGGAAACGAAGGTCGCGGTTGGTGATGATACCTTTCAGGTTGTGATCTGCATCGATAACAGGAATGCCGCCAATGCTGAATTCTTTCATCAGTTGAAAAGCATCTGCCAGTAAAGCATCTTCACGCAAGGTAACAGGATCCTGGATCATGCCGCTTTCTGAGCGTTTTACTTTACGTACTTCATCGGCCTGTGCCTGTATGGTCATGTTTTTATGCAACATGCCTATTCCACCGGCCTGCGCAATGGCAATAGCCAGCTCGGCCTCGGTAACGGTATCCATAGCGGCCGAGATAATAGGAATGTTTAACCGGATGCTTTTAGTTAAGTAAGTGCCGGTATTCACTTCGCGCGGTAAAACTTCTGAATAAGCCGGGAGTAGTAAAACGTCGTCGTAAGTTAATCCTTCGGCAACAAATTTTGATGGGTCTAACTGCATAGCAAATAATTATTTTGGAGTTATTATTTGCCGGGCAAAGGTAATAAAATATTTCGGACTTTGGAATTTCGCTTTCCTATTTATTTAAAATTGCCTTAGGATGATAATTCGGGATTTGAGATTTCGAATGTTCGATTTCGGATTTATTTTATTCTTACTAAGAAGCTGTTTAAAAACGGTAATTTAAAAATGTTATTGGGCGTTTTGCAGACATTCAGGCTTAATATTCTGCGAATTTTCTCAATCAAAGCCGCTATAAGCCGCTTAATTATTCGCCAAAATCCGCTATAACATTTTTACTCCGTTGGTTTTAACCAACGGAATAATGAGTAATAACAAGGGGCTTCAGCCAAAATCCTTTTGCACAATTGAGCTAAAGCCAAGCCACTTTTCAACTTTTTTACCGTTGGTTAAAACCAACGGCAATGAATATTTCTCATTTTTTAAACAGCCTCTAAGAATTTGGGATGTTCGCTTTCTGATTCGCCATTAGACAAATCCTAAGTCGAAATTCCGAAATTCGAAATCAAAGTAATCCGAAATCGAACATCCCAATTCCGAAATGAAATCAAATTAATATTTCCCTACAATCACTTTATAAAACTGATCGAAGTTGAAATAAGTGTTGGCCAGCTGGATCAGCTTATCTGAAGTTATGTTTTTTACAGTTACCGTGTACCTGTCATAATAATCGTAATCCAAACCCGCAAAATAGATGGTTTTGAACTTATCAGCATGCGAAAATACATTTTCCAAACTGCCTAATAATGAGCCTAACATGTAGTTGCGCACCAGGGAAAGCTCCTCTTCTGGTACCAGTTCGGTTTTCAACAGGTTCATTTCCTTTTCAATTTCGGCAACCGCCGGCTTGCAAACATCTGCACCGACCTCGGTCGCTATAAAAAACGATCCGCCCTGCTTAAATGACGCCAGCCCCGAGCCTATACCATACGTATATCCTTTATCCTCGCGGATGTTAGCCATTAGCCGTGATCCAAAATAACCACCGAATACTGTATTTAAAACCTGTAATGCCTGAAAGTCCACATGCGAACGGTTGATGATAGACGTACCTATCCGGATGGCCGATTGCAAAGCTTCAGGTTTCTCGGTAAAATAAAACAGGTCGGCAGCCGCTTTAATATCAGGCTGTATTGTAATAGCCGGTGTTGGGCTGTTTTCCCAGTTTTTATCAAATGTATCGGTAAGCAGTGTTAGCGTTTCCGGCTCAATTTTACCCGCTATGACGATAGTGCAATTGGAAGGCTGGTACATTTTTTTGTAATGTGCCAGCATATCATCATGCTGCAGAGTTTGATAGTCGGTCATCTCGGCAGCATATCCAAAAATGGTAGCTCCATAAACTGCCCTGTTAAATGCCCTGCGGGCCACCACATCATTTTTTTGCAGGCTCACCTGCAATTTTTGTTGTTGGTTGCGCTTAAAAGTTTCCAGCTCCTTTTCAGGAAAAATGGAATTATTCAGGATATCGGCAATAACCGGCAAAGTATGGTGCAGGTGTTTATTTAAGCTATACAGCGTTACCTGCGAGTTTTCGTATCCATAGTCAACCTGCAAAAAGGCACCGTAAAAGTCAATTTTGTCGGCAATTTGCGCAGCTGTTAAAGTTGCAGTGCCATCGGTAAGCATGGAGTTTACGGCCATGTTAAGCAACGGTTTCGCCGGATCAAAGCTCAGGTTACCGAAGATCCACTCAATACGCACCAACTCCTGGTCGCCGGAGTTAAAGCAAAAAATATTGCAGCCATTATTGAGTTTCTTGTGCTCTGGCCTAATCAGATTAATATTATCGATAGCCCTGAATTCGGGGGCTAATTTTCTGTTGATCATATGTATATTGTTTGCCCTTGGTTGGCGTGATTTAAAGATTTCCTGATCCGAATAACTCTATGCATCAGGGCAATTCTAAAATCCTTTCAATCAGGGTTTCTTTTATTTCTCCGCCAGATAAATAAGCGTTGATGAATTATCTTTTATGAATAGTTTATTGGCTTTTGCTTTTACCTGGGCAGCGCTTACAGCAAGATATTTTGCTGTTTCATGGTTGATCAGGTCAGCATCGCCCAGCAATTCAAATGAGGCCAGGTTCATGGCCTTATCCAATAGCGACATTTCGGAAAAAATCATGGTTGACTCGGTTTTATTCTGAACTTTAGTAAGTTCATCCGCCGGGATCTCCTCAGCTTTTATTTTCTCCAGTTCATCCCATAGTGCAGCTTCCGCCTGTTCAATGCTGATGCCATCGAGCGGTTTGCCTTCTAACACAAACATGCCTTTATCCAAACTGCCGGTGATATAGGCATGCACCTCGCTAAAAATCTGCTTTTCCTTAATCAGCGATTTATATAATCGTGATGAGTTACCACGGGAAAGAATATCCGAGAGCAGTTCTACCACATAATAATCCTGATCGGTACGGCTACCCATCTGAAAAGCTATGTACACATCATTGAGTGGTACTTTGGCGGTCACCGTTTCACGGCGGGCCTCCTGTTGTTCCGGTTCCTGTGGCAGGTTGCGCTGATATTTTTCGCCGGCAGGTATCGGGCCAAACCATTTTTCAGAAAGCTCTTTTACTTGCTGGGTTGTTACGTTGCCCCCTACTACCATAATAGCGTTTTGAGGGTTGTAGTGCTTTTTGAAGAAAGCTTTTACGTCTTCGATTTGTGCATCCTCGATATGTTTGATGGTTTTGCCGATGGTTGCCCAACGATAAGGGTGTTTTTTGTAAACCAGCGGACGAAGCTTTAACCAAACATCGCCGTAAGGCTGATTTAAGTAACGCTGTTTAAACTCCTCTATAACTACGTTACGCTGCACCTCAAGGCTTTTTTCGCTAAAAGCAAGGCTCAGCATCCGGTCACTCTCCAGCCAAAATGCGGTCTCCAGGTTAGCAGATGGCAAGGTGATATAATAGTTGGTGATATCGTTGCTGGTAAAGGCATTATTTTCACCTCCTACCCTTTGCAGTGGTTCATCATAAACAGGAATATTGACTGATCCGCCAAACATGAGGTGCTCAAACAAATGGGCAAACCCGGTCTGTTCGGGATCTTCATCGCGTGCGCCAACATCATATAAAATGTTAAGCACCGCCATTGGCGTTGTATTATCTTCATGCACAATAACCCTAAGGCCATTGTCAAGTGTAAATCGGTTGAATTTAACCATGTATCTATTAAATTTTTAATACGGATAGCAAATGTATAACTTTTGGTGACATAGAAAGTGAATGCCAGAAATGAACAGGTGTTTTAGGTTAAGTATCAGCATTTATTTACTTTTAAGCTACTATAATGACCCGCGACGAACTCACCCAAAAAATAGAGAACACCATTGGCAAGCTCAAGGTACTTGAATTGAGCCGTATTTTAACCGAGCAGCAATTTAATTTGCACGATCTGATTGACATTACCTTTCACCCCGATAAGCCTCTCGCCTTCCGTGCGGCCTGGCTGCTTGAAAATATGTTTTTGAAGGATGCTGATGTCTTTACCGGTAACCTGCAATATTTTATTGAACGGTTGCCACAGGTTACGAACCCCGGCTGCCAACGACATTATGCTAAAATACTGATGCACGCTACCGAAGCCAAGGAACACTCTCCGGTAAAGCAAAAACTCAACCGCCTTGATCTTGAACCCGTTGTTGAGCGCCTTTTTGACTGGATGATAGATCCAAAAGTTAAAATAGCGGTGAAAGTATTTGCTGGTTGGGCATTGTTTAATTTACGGCACCGTTACGCCTGGGTGGCCGATGAGCTACCGGCCCAGCTTGAATTTTTAATGCGCAATGGTACCGCAGCTATACAATCTGCCGGGAGAAAAATGATGAAAGAATTGAGACCTCTACCTCTCTAATCCCCAAAAGGGCAGACTTTTAAAGTTGGCTATTGTATTAAAAGCCAAAAGCCGCCAACAAATATTCCGCTGTCCCTACAGAAATATTTGTCACCGACTTTTAACTTAAGATTTTTGACTTAAGACTTTCGACTTATTTACGCCGTTGGCCTGTCGTCGCCGTGCAGGTTATGGCTTACCTGCCCGTGATGTAATTTGGCAGCTAACGCTGATGAGCTATCATCGGCATAAGTACCATAAGCATTTACCAGCACTCCTTTTAAGTTATATTTTGATGATGATACAGCGTATACTATCGACATATCCGATGGGTTACTTGGACCTTCAAAGCGATAAAACTCATCGATCTCAAAGTCATCAGCTGTCATCCTGATATCTTTTTCTTTATCATCAATAGTATCGCCATCAAGGCTAAGGTTGGCCGTATATCCTCTCTTCATGAGGTCATTAGTGGCATCCACTAAGGTTTCATAATTTTTCATGGTGATGTTTTTGTATAGGTAAAACTGAAGATGAGTTCATTAATCACCTTCGTATAATATATAACTGTAAAAGCAACTAACTTGTTTGAAGCAGGATAATAAAAAAGTCCGGTTGCTACGGGCAACCGGACTTAAACTAACAAATAAAAATTCTCCCTTTCGGAGAAAGGTTATTATACACTTACTGGGCTTTGGCCAGCCAGAATGAAGCATTTAAATGAAATGACGAATGCGAGGTATATCCTGATGGAGCATCACCCGACCAGCCGTTAAACAGGTTATCGCCTGTATCACCTGTACCGTCATCAGCATCCGAGCTGTCACCGATCCAAACTACACGACCGCTTCCATAGGTTGCCAATAATGCCATAGCATTGGCATTGCCGCCATTGGTAGCGCTGTTACGCCAGAATAGCCCCTGTACACTTGAGTTGTTGGATGGGAACAGGGTTGCTGTTGAACCATCGTAGAAAGCCATTTTTGAAGCAGTGCCAGCCGCACCGTTCAGCACTTTTTGCGCATCGGCATTGGAGCCGGTATAAACATTAGTTGACGGGCTTTCGCTGATATCAACATAATTTACGCTAAAGCCGAATGGATTGTTGTTATTGATGCCATTATTGGTCATCAAGTCATTCCAAACCCTTGGCGAATCATAGCCATCACCATCACGGTCTGAAGGATTGTAGCCATTAGCATCGGTACCGGCAGTTGTTGCCGCCGTATGATCAGCTATCATGAATAAACCACCACCGTTAGCCACGAAGTTCATCAAAGCAGTTTTCTCGGCAGCCGTAAACAAGCGGTTAGGTTCGCAAACCACAAATACATCGTAGTTGCTCAAATCCTGTGCACCGCCGCCGCCGTAGGTAATAGCTGTGCCTACAGGCAGTGATTCAACAAGTTCTCCGCGTTTTACCAGTTCTACAGCCCATGCTGAAAGAGCGCCTTTCCAATAAGTTTCCGTAGTAGATGAAGTAATACCTGTGTATGAAGGAGTAGGAATACGTTGAGCTTTAGTTTCGGTAGTTGTACCGCCGGTATAAATTGCAACCTGCTCAGTGCCGTCTGCATCTATTTGCCAGTCGGCACTCCCCGCGTTTTCAAGGTGACTTGCATCAAAAAGGAATTTTTTGCCTGTAAGTACAGTGCCGCCGCCTGTACCGCCGCCGCTGTTATCATTAATGATGATATCGTCAATATTGATACGGTTGGTACCGCCGCTAAGTTTACGGATCTCTAAACGTACAGTGCCGGTTTGTGTAAGTGTAAATGTAGATACTGTTAATGTTGATGTAGTGGTAATTGCCGAACCGGATTGCGTCCATGACGAACCGCCGTTAACAGAATAAAATAGTTCCCAGGTGCTTGGGCTGTCGCCGCCGTAGGTAGCACTTTTGATGGTAACCGTGCTGATGCCGGTAGTAACATCAAACAGCATAGTAATTTTACCGGTGTTACGGATACGGGCACTCCATGAGCCCGCTTTTTGGTCGGCAGAGAGATTGCCGATCAAGGCATCGTACATATTCCATGAATTGCCGGATAGGGAAACATTGTCGCCGCTTGATGAACCGGTTGGCGATACATCATAAGCAGTTTTTGGACTGGTTGCGCCAACTTCAAAACCCTGTGTTAAGGACACAGCTAAGGTTTTAATTGTTTTTGTACCGGTTGCAGTTTGATCAGCATCTTTCAATGCAGGCATCTGGCCATTTTTCTGACAGCTTGCCAGCACGCCTGTTGTGGCAGCGACCAATACCCACATACGTAGATTAGTAAGTTTTAGCATAATGATTTTTCAGGTTTTAATGTATAAGTTAACAATGTTAAATTATACGGTAAAACTGCACAAAGGTTAATTCGTAATCATTGCTATTTCATTAACTTATTGTTAAGTAAACCTATTGAAGCTTCTTACATTTATATAAGTGTTCCATTTTCAGAAGTGGAACGGCTAACATATGACTGGCCGTAACAAAAAAAGCGTCCAAAAAGGCCGCTCTTTCAGTACATTAAAATCGTTCAAATTTATTTGGCAAAATAAGCCCCTATCCTTTTGGCAAAAGCTACCGTTAGTATACCGATAAATATTTTTGCCCCTGCCGATATTACGCTGCTTTGTTCATTAACGTTAGCAAGCGTATACAAGTGGTATAAAAAATCGGGAATAGTGCCAACCAACAATAACCCTCCTATTATTACCAAGGATATTTCGTAGATAACTTTTCGCTCCGCGAAAAGTTTCGCGTTTTCCTGGTAATCACTTTCATTGGTGATCCAGCGGGTGATTCTTTTTGTACCGGCAATTAACAGCACCGCCAGTACAATCAGGAAAATAAAGTTTAGCCCGTTTACCAGCAAAAGGTTTCCTTGATCGGCAGGCTGCTGTTCGACAGGAGAATTTGCATGGTTACTGATGAAAGTGATCAGGCCCGGAAGTTTAGAGATATCGGCCACCAGCAGGTATATACCCAGTATTTTAATGGCGACCTCATAGATGTCGGATTTTTTCATTCGACTTAATTAGGGATTAATTGGTTTATGGCTTACAAGATAAACAATTGTACTACAAGTAAAAGAGAAAGAAGATCCGCAGGACAAATTATTCCAGGTAATAGTGCCTGATCCTGTTTAAATCCCCATCAAGTTCATAAACCCAGGGGGTAGCGGTAGGGATTTCCAGCGAAGTGACTTCCTCATCATTTAAATTATCAATATATTTTATAAGCGAACGCAGGCTGTTACCATGTGCCGCTACAATAACCTTTTGATTGCGGCGCAAGGCCCTGACAATTCTTTCGTTCCAAAAGGGCAATACCCTGTCCATAGTTTCGCTCAGGTTTTCGGTCAGCGGGAGCTCACGCTCGGTCAGGTCCTTGTACCTGAGATCATGACCCGGATAGCGCGCATCATCTTTGGTTATAGCGGGCGGGTGTTCATTAGGGTCGCGCCGCCATTTTAACACCTGTTCTTCGCCGTATCGGGCAATGGTTTCATCTTTATTTAACCCTTGTAAGGCACCATAAAACCGTTCGTTCAACCGCCATGATTTTTCGACGGGGATCCATAAATGATCAAGTTCTTCCAAAATATAATGGAGCGTTTTAATGGATCTCTTTAAATAAGATGTAAAGCCGATATCAAAATTGTAGCCGTTTTTATTAAGGATCTTTCCGGCGCGATGGGCCTGTTCGTAACCTTTTTCTGACAGGTCGACATCTTCCCAGCCTGTAAATCTGTTTTCCTGGTTCCAGGTACTCTCGCCGTGGCGTATTAATACTAATTTTTGCATAGGTAGGTGTCTCTAAATCCCCCCTAATGGGGAAACTTTTATTGTTTGTTATTTAAAAGTCCGCTCTGCCGGACATGCTTTGAGTGGGGCCGTTTAATTATTGCAAAAGTAGGTTAAGGGTGTGAAAAACTTGCTTAATATTTATAAATCAGTTAGCTTGCGGTACAAACCAAATAAACTAAAACCTATTATGATCCCTACCACACCAGTACCAGTGAAGGATGGCATTGCCAACCCGGCGCCGCTTGGCCTTTGCGCTTTCGGAATGACCACCGTTTTATTAAACATTCACAATGCCGGTTTTTTTGAAATGAACACCATGATATTAGCTATGGGCATATTTTACGGCGGTTTGGCGCAAGTTATTGCCGGTGTTATCGAAGCTAAAAAGAACAATACCTTCGGGCTGACAGCATTCACTTCGTACGGATTTTTCTGGCTTTCATTAGTGGGCGTGTTGGTAATGCCCAAATTTGGCTGGGGAACTGCGCCATCTGAAGGTGCCATGATCGCTTACCTAAGCATCTGGGGTTTATTTACCCTGCTGTTGTTTTTTGGAACATTGAGGCTTAACCGCGCGCTGCAATTTGTTTTTGCATCGTTAACTATATTATTTTTCCTGTTAGTGGCTGGTGATGTCACCGGCAATGTAGGGATTAAGCACCTTGCCGGTTATGAAGGTATTATTTGCGGCGCGTCGGCCATCTACACAGGTATTGCTAATGTTTTGAATGAGATTTACGGAAAAACTGTTTTGCCAATTGGCCCGGTGAAGGTTTAAATTATTTGAGCTAAATTGCGCGGGTGAAAGATTATAAAAAATATTACAGCATACCGGCCACTCCCGAAGAGATCTATATGGCCATCACCAACCCGGTTACCATTGAATTGTGGACTGGTGAAGTCGCAGAAATGTCGACAGAGCCCGGTACCGAATTTTCTATGTGGGATGGCAGTATCGTAGGTAAAAATATCGAGTTTGAACCCAATAAAAAAGTGGTTCAGCAATGGTATTTTGAAGGACAAAGCGATAACTCTATCGTTACCATCAAATTGCATGCTGATAAACAAGGCACTTCGGCCGAGTTAAGGCACACCAACATTCCCGATGACGATTATAATGATATTGTTGACGGGTGGAACGAGAGCTACTTTGGCGGCCTGATCGATTTTTTTGAGGGAGCTTAAAACGCCGGTTATTCAACATCACCTCTTTAATAAAACAAAACATTTATAATTTATACGCATGAAACAAGGTCTTTTAATTGATATGGATGGTGTAATTTACAGCGGCGAGGAACTGATACAGGGCGCCGATAAATTCATCAAACACCTTATTGATAACGATATACCATTTGCCTTTATGACCAACAACAGCCAGCGCACCAGCCTGGAGGTTGTACGGAAACTTAAAAGATTGGGAATAACTGTAGAAACAAAACATATTTATACAAGCGCCATGGCTACCGGGAAATTCCTGGGCGATCAAAGCCCTAACGGTACCGCTTTTGTGCTTGGCGAGGGCGGCCTATTGAGCAGTTTGCACGAAAACGGCATCACGCTTGTTGATTCCGACCCGGAGTTTGTTGTTTTGGGCGAAGGCCGCAACTTTACATTGGAAATGGTGCAACGCGCGGTCGACATGATCCTGGCAGGCGCTAAGTTTATAACCACCAACAGGGACCCATCTCCTAAAAAACCAGGCTGGAACAATTTAGGTATCGCAGCTACAACAGCCATGATTGAGGAAGCTACTGGCCGTAAGGCTTTTGTAACCGGCAAGCCAAGCCCGGTAATGATGCGCTCGGCAAGGAAATTCCTGGGCCTTGAAACTGCCGAAACGACTGTAATTGGCGATACGATGGAAACTGATATCCAGGGTGGTGTACAAATGGGATATAAAACCATCCTGGTGCTATCTGGTATCTCCAGTAAAGATCAGTTGAGCCATTACGCGTTTAAACCGGATATGGTAGCGAGCTCGGTTGATAAGATAGTTTTTCCGCTTAAGTGGTGGTCATAAAATAGATTCTGTATCCTCATTTAAAGCGGACGATCCACAAGATCGCCCGCTTTTTGTTTTTAGATATTTTAATAGGCGGGCAGAAATCCGGCAATAAGGTACAGCACTTAAAATATAAAATAACCTGTAACGAAATCTTTAATATTCGCGTCCCATTTAAAAACTTACCTTATGCAAAACATGCAATCTTCTCACATATACAATAAATATATCCGGGTGCTTATACTTACCTGTTTAGTTTTGTCCGGGCTCATCTGCAACTTACAAGCCCAGATCATAAGCCCAGCCGGGAAACTTATCAGTAACACTGCTATGGATGCTTTTTTGAAAAAACAAATGGATTCGTTGCAGCTCCCGGGGGTATCTATCGCATTTATAAATAAAGGTAAGATAGTTTATCACCGGGCTTTGGGTATAAAAGATATTAAAACAAAAGCGCCTGTAGACGAGCAGTCGATTTTTGAAGCAGCCTCACTTTCCAAACCAATATTTACTTATTGGGTTTTAAAAATGGCAGATCGCGGAATATTAAGCCTGGATACTCCTTTGTATAAATATCTTCCCTATCCTGATAACGCCCATGATGAGAGATACAAACTAATCACCGCCCGGATGGTGCTTTCTCATCAATCCGGGTTACCAAACTGGCGCTTCTTTCCTGCTGATTCTGCGTTGCACGTTAAACCCGGGAACCTTTACTTGAAATTTACACCCGGCACCTCATTTTTTTATTCGGGCGAGGGTTTTCTTTACCTGGGCAAAGTGATCGCTCATCTACTTAACCGGTCATTGCAAAATATAGAGCCGGTATTTGAACAAGAAGTGACTGTTCCCCTGCACATGGCCCACAGTTCGTTCACTGCTAATCCCTATATCCTGAAGCACAAGGTCTCAGGTCACCAGGAGGGGCATGTAGATCCTGTTGGTGGGTCAAATTGGCCAGTGTTACCATCTTTGCAGATAGATTCAAATACTTTTAACCCGGCGGCAACGCTGCATACCAATGCTTTGGACTATGCAACTTTCATCATAGCCTTAATGAAAGACAAAGGGTTGAGCAAGAACAGCATCCGGGAAATGTTCCGTCCGCAGTTAACTGTTCCGCTTGCCGAAGATTTCCGCAAAGCAGGCTATTCAGCCTGGGGATTGGGTATAGCAATAGCGCAAAACCCGGTGGGTACGTTTTACCTGCATTCGGGCAATAACGGTAATTTTCAATCCGGCTTCCTGATGGACAAGACACGGCAATCGGGCTATGTGTTTTTTACCAATTGTGATCATGGCGGCAGTTTTAATGAGAAGCTGATGGCTTTCCTGTCACTAAAATAGGATTACTATATTTGCTATATGGATACACCGCTCCAACTTTCCACCTTCGAATCTGAGTTTCGCGTACGCCCCGATGATATCGACATGTTTCAGCACGTGCATAACAGCAAGTATTTTGACTACGTGCTGGCTGCCCGCTATGATCAGATGGAACGCTGCTATGGTATGGCCATGGAAAAATTCATGGAGCGGGGATTTGGCTGGGTTGTGCGTACAGCCCATGTTGAGTACAAACGCGCCCTAACCATGGGCGATTACTTTATTGTAAAAACCGGCATTGAAAGTATTGACGACAAAGGCTGCCGTGTAAAGTTTACCATCACCAATAAAGCCACTAAAAAGATCTGCTGCGATGGTTGGTTTGATTATGTGATGATTGACATGGCTACCGGACGCGGTGCAAAGATCCCTCAGGATGTAATTGATCAGTACCTGATCTGACCTTAACTGCGCGGATGAAACTGGCTTATTGTACTTTTTAAATACTCCCTGTCCAAATGGGTATAAATTTCTGTTGTGGTGATGCTTTCATGTCCCAGCATCTCCTGTACCGCCCGTAAATCGGCGCCACCTTCAACCAGGTGTGTGGCAAAGGAGTGCCGAAAGGTATGCGGACTTATCTTTTTCTTCAATCCAATGGTTTCAGCCAACCCTTTGATGGTTAAAAAAATAATCTGCCGGCTTAACCTTGTACCCCGTCTGTTCAGGAAAACATAGTCCTCCTCACCTCTTTTTATTGGGTTATGTACTCTTACATTTTCTATCCAGATCTTCAGCGCTTTTATAGCTTCGCTGCCTATCGGCACCAATCGTTCCTTATTGCCTTTACCGGTCACCTTTATAAATTCAATATCAAGGTACAGGTTGGAGAGTTTTAGTTCGGTAAGCTCGGATACACGCAGGCCTGAACCGTATAGAGTTTCCAGGATGGCTTTGTTTCGCATGCCTTCGGGTTTGGAAAGGTCTAAGGCAGCTATAATTTTGTTGATCTCTTCATAGCTCAATGTATCCGGCAGTTTACGCCTGATCTTGGGCGATTCGAGCAGTTCTGACGGATCGGATTTAATAATATCCTCCATCAGCAGGTATTTATAAAACGCTTTGATCCCGGATAGGATCCTGGCCTGGGATGAAGGGATCATCCCCAGCTCATTTATCCAGTTGATGAACTCCCGTAAATTAGTTAAAGTAATTAATTCTGGTTTTAAGTTAACTAGCTGTGAATCTGAATATTGATATAGTTTTTCTATGTCCCTGCTGTAAGCTTCGATAGAGTTGTCGGATAGCGACTTCTCTAATTTTAAATAAGCCTGGAAACCTTTTATTGCCGAACGCCAATCCAATTGATTTTAGTTTTGATGATTTATAGCTAAGTTTGAACTAATGAAGATACAAATTATAAACGGCCCCAATTTGAACCTGTTAGGCGTTCGCGAAAAATCAATTTATGGCGATGCCAGTTTTGAAACCTATCTTGAAACCCTGCGTCAACGCTTTGCAAACATCACCATTGATTATTACCAAAGCAACATTGAGGGCGAAATTATAAATAAACTGCATGAAATTGGTTTTAGTTACGATGGTATTGTAATAAACGCCGGCGCTTATACCCATACCTCCATTGCTATTGCAGATGCAATTTCTGCCATCAATACCCCGGTTATTGAAGTGCATAT
>Ga0157372_10001887_pt1 | contig 22733 bp, 18 predicted proteins | sample C55metaG_FD_115307 | JGI IMG/M metagenome (GOLD analysis project Ga0157372, IMG submission 115307) | Corn rhizosphere microbial communities from Kellogg Biological Station, Michigan, USA - C5-5 metaG | ecosystem: Host-associated > Plants > Roots > Rhizosphere > Soil | place: USA: Michigan... | reverse complement strand
CGCTCACGCCCCTAACGCGAGAGTCGTTTCAAAAGGTCGTACGTGAAATCGAGGGCATCGTCGAACGACGACACGAGAATCCGTTCGTCCTTGCCGTGCGCGCGGACGTCGTCCGTTGCGATGAAGAGGCCGGAGAAGGCGTAGACGGGAACACCGGCGTTGCGGAAGAACAGTCCGTCGGTCGCGCCGGTTTCCATGATCGGGACGACCGGGACGTTGCCCCAGATCGCTTTCACGGACGCCTCGACCGCGCTGAACACGTCGGGGCGAAGGGGTGACGCGGGACTCGGGGTCGCGGTGTCCGCCTGGAACTTGATCGACGCGTCGTTGACCACGCGGGCAAGTGTACGCTCGACGGCGACCGCATCATCGCTCGGCAACATGCGACAGTTGATCACCGCCTTCGCTGTCTGCGGAAGCGCGTTCGGTGCATGGCCACCCTCGAGCATGGTGGCGACGCAGGTCGTGCGCATCAGAGCGTTGTAGAGCGGCGTCTTGCTCAGCCGCGCGATCGCGGCGGGGTCGTTCGATCCGCTCGAAATCGTTCTCATGTCCGCGGCGACGGACGGTGCGACCGTCGCGGCGGCTTTGCCGAAATAGGCGCGGACGACGTCGTTCGGCTTCGCGGGAAAGTCGTACGCCGCGACGCGATCGAGCGCGCGGGCGAGCGTGTAGATCGCGTTGTCTTTTCGCGGCAGCGAGCTATGGCCACCGGGATTCGTCGCGATGATCGTCACCGAGTGATACACCTTTTCCGCGGCCTGCACGTCGAACAGCACATGCTTGCCGGCCTTGTCGAGCTCACCGCCGCCGGCGTCGACGTTGATGACGTACTCGGCGTCGATGAGATCGCGCTTGTTCTCGAGCAACCACTCGACGCCGTTGTACGGTCCGTTCTCCTCGCCCGCCGTAAGCGCGAGGATGAAGTCTCGATCGGGAATGAAGCCCTCCTGCTTCATGCGGAGCAGCGCCGTGACGAGAGTCGTTGCCCCTCCCTTCACATCCTGCGTGCCGCGGCCGTAGAAGTAGCCGTCCTTTTCGGTGAGCTTGAACGGATCGTAGGTCCAATCGGTCGGCTTGGCCTCGACGACATCGAGGTGCGCGAGGAGCAACACGGGCTTTTTCGCGCCCGATCCGCGATACCGAACGACCAGGTTTCTGTTCGTTGGCAGCGGACCGACGACCTGCGCGTCGGCCGGCGAAAACCCCGCGTCGCGAAAACGGACCAGCAACTGTTCGGCCAGCGGCGACGTGTTACCGGTGGTCGCGGCGGTGTTCAGTTCGACCATCTCACGAAGAATCGCGCGGCCGAATTGGTGGTACGCTGGCGGTTGCTGCGCGCCGACGCGGCCCGCCACGGCGAGCAGCACCAGTGCTCCGCGTACCCTCATGGCTGCACCTGATGGATGCCGGCGAGCGACGTTACGAGGAGCAACGCCCATTGTGGGCCGAGAAATCCGTTCGGGCCGTCGTCGTAGGACTCGCCGAGCGCGTGCGCTCCCTCGCCTCGTCCGCCGCCGCCGATCCGGATTCCAGGAACGCCAAGGCTGATCGGGATGTTCGCGTCGGTGCTCGACGCGCCCGTTGTCGCCGTAAACCCAAGCGCTTTGCCCGCCGAAATTGCCGCTTGCACGATATGGGCGCTGTCCGCTTGGCCGCCCGTGGGACGAATGCCCATCGTATCGATGACGAGGCTCAGTTTCGCTGCCGCGGCGCGCGGACTGGTCCACCGCGCGTTCTCCGCGGTGAGCGCGTCGCGAAGAATCTTCTGCACTTTGGCATCGACCGCGGCGAGCGATGACGCGTCTTCCGAGCGCATGTCGACTTCCATTGTCGCGTCGCCGGAAATCGAGTTGACCGAAGTTCCTCCCTGAATGACGCCGACGTTGAAAGTGGTCTTCGGCGTTGCCGGAACCTGGATGTCCGAGATGCCGGCGATCGCGCGGCCGAGGGCGTGGATCGGATTCGGAATTCCGAACGCGCCGTAGCTGTGTCCGCCCGGCCCCTTGTAGGTGACGCGGTAGCGATAGCTGCCCACCGCGCGGCTGGCGATGTCGAGGCCCGTTCCGTCCACCGAGATGAAGTAGTCGATCTTTCCCTTCAGCTCCTTCGCGAACAAGTAGCGCGTCCCGCGCAGATTCCCCGGCCCCTCTTCGCCGACGTTGCCGACGAAGTAGACCGTGCCGTTCGTTTGAATCCCGGTCTTCTCGAAGGCGCGCGCCACGGCGAGTACGACGGCGAGGCCGCGATCATCGTCCCCAATGCCGGGAGCGCTGAGCTTCGTTCCGTCGCGCTTCACGCTCACCTTCGTTCCTTCGGGGAAGACGGTGTCGAGATGGCCGGCGATGACGACGGTCGGCCCGCTTCCCATGCCGCGCCGCTCGGCAATGACGTTGCCGATGGAATCGATGCGGACGTTGCGCAAACCGAGCGCCTCGAGCCGTTTTTTGTATTCGGTCGCGCGGGCCGATTCCTTGAACGGCGGCGAGGCGATCTGCGTCAGCTCGACCTGCTGCTGAATGGTCCAGGCATTGTCGGACTTCAGCAGGTCGAGCGCGCTCCGAATTTTCGCATTGGTCGTCGGGAAGGAAGCTGTCTGCTGGGCCGACAGGGGTGCGACGCCGACGAGGAAGGCGAGCGCGAGGTATCTATGAATGGGCATGCGCGGAACGTATCGCGAATTCGGCGAACCGGCGACTGGCCGGGTTCGCGGATCAGCTGCTGGCTGCCGCGGCCTCGGCGGAGGTGACGACGGGCCGCACTTCGAAATCGACGAGATCGGACCACGCAGCCATCCATTCGTCGAGCAACCGGCGGTCCTCGCACTCCATCACTTGGTAGCAGTGGGCGAGATCACTCGTCACCCAACTGGCGACGTAGTGCAGTCCCTCCGGTGCGAGGCGTCCCTTCGTTCTGAAGCGCGTGTAGACGGGTTTCGGGTCACCGCCGCGAAAATGCTCGATGATCATATAGAGCATACGAGATCGATGTCAGGTGGTGGCTGGACGAGACAACGTGAGTCGCGGGCCAAAGCTCGAGACGACGACTCCGGCGATGACGAGGGCGGCGGCAGCCGCCATGTGCGGACCGAATTTCTCGTGAAGCACGATGCGAGCGAGGGTCGCGGCGAAGACCGGCTGCACGAGAACATAGATCGCCACGAACGACGATTCGACGCGCGCCAGGGCCCAGACATTCAGTAGATACGGAAGGACCGTGGCCGCCACGACGACGAACGCGATGCTGAGCCATCCCGTCGTCGTGATCGTTCCGGAAAAGAGGCGCGACGCGTCGCGAGCCCCGAACGGCAACACGGTGACGGCGGCGAGGACGAATGTCCAGCTGATGACGCGGAGCGGATCGTGCCGGGCGAGAATATCGCGGGTGAGCACGAGGTACAAACCGTACGAGCAACCCCCGGTGAGCAGCAGCAGATTGCCGACGGTCGTTCGCGAGCTGAAGTCGATTCCGCCGCGCGGAACGATCAGCAGCAGCGCGCCGGCAAGGCCGAGGGCGATTCCCAAGCCCGCGGCGACGCTCGGGCGTTCGCGGCCGAGAAGCACGGCGAAGGCATGCGTCAGCACGGGAATCGAGACGAGCATGATCGACGCATTCGTCGCCGTCGACCGATCCAGCCCCGTGAGAAAGCAGAGCTGATTGATCGTGACCCCGAGCAAACTATACAGAAATAGCTGGCCGAACTCCGAGCGACGGATCGGTTCCCTGCGCTGTGCCGGACGGTGCAGCAGCGAGGCGATGAAGAGAATCACCGCGGTGCCGCACGCGCGGGCGACGACAAGACCGCTCGGTGACACTTCGCGGAGCGCAAACTTCGCGACGACATAGTTCGCGCCGAAGAGCAACGACACCGTGAGGAGAGCTCCGTGCACCGCGATTGGCGTCTTCCCTCTCACGGTGTCGGCATTCGATCGGAGCTCCGCGTCTCTACCTCAGTCGAACCCTGGCCAGATGAATTCCTTTGGTGTCGCGCATCGAAAGATAGACGACCTTTCCTTTCCCGAAACCGACGAGCGTGTACCCCGGTGGAAGCTGGAGACGATCGCTCAACTCGCCCTTTTCGTTCACAACATCGTAGATCGGGCCGCCGGGGACGGGCTTCGGGGGAATCGTGCGGATCCACAGGTTACCATCGGCGTCGGCGCGGGCTGCGCCCGGCGCGATCGGCGGGCGGTAATCGGGTAGCTCGGCCGCGGGAATGACGTTGATCTCGCGCATCTGCGGCGGCGGCGGCGCGATGCCACCGCTGATCATGATCGGTTGCGGGATACACGACGGAATCCCGGCCGGCGAGCCGGGAGCCCCACCGATCATTCCCTGCGGCAGCGCGGGCATTCCAGCCGGCGGCGCCGAGGGCGCGCCGGGAGCGGCAGCGACGGGTGCGGGCGTCATCGTCGGCTCGACACCGGGTGGACATCCATAGATGTAATTCGCCGGGAACTTCATCCCTGGTGGAAACTTCCAGTCTTTCATCAGGCCCTGTTGCGGAACGAAGGTGTCCGGCACCTTGAACGTCGCGGGGTACGGCTTGTTGTAGACATTCGCCCAACGAATCATCGAAGCGACGTAGCCCGACATCTGCTGCCGCGTGTTCGCCTCCTTCACCGAGTCGACGACCTTCTGCTTGTCCTCGTCGCCGAGGTGCTGCCAGTCGTACGGCAGCTTCTGCGACGACCACAGCGTGCCGTCGGGCCGCAGGTACTCGATGCGATAGTCGCGTCCACGCACGAAGGCGATCGTTCCGTTCGGCAGCACGGCCCAATCGTCCGTACTCGGCAGCGGATTCACCGTGGATGTGAACGAGAAATAGCCCTCGGCGGTCTGCTTGATCTGGTAGATGTTCTTCGGAATGCGGATCACGCCGAGCGTGTCGAGCTTTCGCGTGTCGAGATCGATGCCGGCGATGAACGCGGAATCGGGATCGGGCGGGAAATACGGTACGCCCGCCGGCGGCGCGACTTTCGGCGGTGCGGGCTGCGCGGGAACGCGATAGACGATCCTTCCCTTCGCGTCGACGCTTGGCCATCCGTAATACGCGCCGGGATTGGTGAACAGGTATGTGTCCTGGACGCGCCAGATCGAACGCACGCGCGTGATGCGCGCCGCGGGATCGAGCACGAGCACCGCGTACGACACGGGATCGACGAACAACACCGAATCGGCGCGATACGGAATCAACGTTCCCGGACGCGTACCGTACGTGTTGGCTATTTCGGCGAGCGAGTCGAGCACGACTTGCACGGTTTTGAGCGTCGTGTCCATCAACAGCAATCGGCGGCGTGAGCCGTCGTTGACGAGAACTCGACCGTCGGCGAGCTCCAACACGCTGGTGATGCCGCCCAATTCTTCAGTCGACAGCGCCTGTGCGGTGGCGATGCGCCGCACTGTCGGGCCAGCGGGTGCGGGGCGCTGTGCACTATCTCTCTGCGCGGAGAGGGTCGTCGACGCAAGCATGGTGATGACCGCGGCGACCAGCCTGCGCGAATGACGCGGAGCGTTGCTCATCGAATCACTCCGCTCACGGCCATCATCTCGACCATTCCGGCCTGCGAGAACGCGATCATGCCCAGTGGAGTATTTCCTCCGACATACAGCGACGTGCCATCGCGTATCGAGACCAGATAGCGCGGGTCGAGAATGTTGACGACGAGCTGCGGCAACTTGCGCTTTTGCTCGGCCGACAGCAGGTCGTTGAGGACGGGGACGATCTTCATGAGCATGTCGACTTGTGCGTGCCGCGCCTGCCGATACCGATCGAAAGCCTCATCCTCGTGATACTTCTCGGGCAGCAACGCGAAATAGCGGGCGACAGGCGCCCACAAGGAATCCGATCGGTAGTTGTACCGACGGTTCATCGCCGCGATGCTGTCCGCCTGCGTTGCCGTGAGATGCAGCGAGTCCTGCTGGCGCAGAATGACCGACATCGGATTGCTCACGCTGTTCACGCCCGTGCTTCGGAAAAGCACCTCGGGGTAGCGGGTGCCGGGCAATGTGCGACCAATGCCGAGCTGCTGCGCCAGACTCTGACGCTCGCGCATCGCGCCGAAGTCGAACTTCATTGAAGTAGTGAGCACAACCGGGGAACGCAGCACGACGAGGTCTGGCCGCGTCGCGCCGAAACGCTGATTGACCTCGTACTTGAAGCGGTTGGTCATCGGATCGAACCCGCGCACGTAGAGCAGCGACGGATCCGGGGAAACGCTCTGACCCCAGCCTTTGAGATGACCGGATCCGTTGACGGCGAGATCCGCCGCACCGATCGGATTGCTGAGCGAGAACTGCACGTTCGCGCGTTGCGGCATGCGGAACTTCGCGCGGTCGAGCGTGACGACCAGCGACGCCGTCGAGCTCCACGGCCCATGACAGCTGTTGCGGGTCGCGATGGTCCCGATCTGCCTCTCGAGGCACTCGCGCGTCGCGGCCGGTGCGCCGGCGAGAAGTTGCCGCATGCCATCGGCCAGCAACGGATCGGCGGTCGTCGAGGACGAATAGATGAAGGCGCGGTCGTTGAAGTAGCCGTCGCCATTGATGTCGCCGGCGACAACCGGCGTGTAGGCGCTGCCCGATCGGAATACGCCGCTCCAGCTGATGCGGACCGCGTCGAGCAGGTTGTAGCCGAGGCTGTAGTTGAGCGAGTGCGGGCCTTGCGCCGAGCGCGCCCAGAAGACGTCGAGCGGATTGCTCGCCGTGCTGTTGAAGCCGGAGACCTGTTCGCGGCCGTACGAGTACGTGTAAGCGGCGCTCCAGGTGAAGCGGACGGGCCCTCGCGGAATGGGCGAGAGACGAAGGGTGAGTTGCGCGGTTCGTGACTGTATGTCGGAACGGATTTCCGATACGCGCGAGAAGCTCTGAGAGACGCGCGCGTCACCCGACGCGATACTACCGGTCACGGGCTCGATGCTGGTCGGCTGAACGTAGATCGGACGACCTTCGTCGGTCAGCGAAAAGCGCTCGACGGGGCTGAAGTTCAGGTTTACCGATCGCTGCTGATTCAGGTTGAGCGAATACGTGGCGTCCACGCTCGCCGCGAAGCGCGCGTCGAGGATGCTGCCGTTCCACGACGTGTTCGCGCGAACGGAGCGCTGCGGGCGCCAGTTCTTCGCGAACAGCGTGACGTTCGGCGCGCTGTTGGAGAACAACGAGCCGGCGGTTCCATCGACGCATTCCGTGGGGACGGCGGACTCGCTGGTCGCGTACGCGGTCCAATTCGGGATCGGCACCGCCGGACCGGTGCAGGTGATCTGCTGCGCGCCGTCGGGGAGCCCGGTGTTGTCGAGGGCCGAGGTGATTTGTCCGGAGCTCAATGAATTCGCGTAGATGCCGATTCCAGCACGGACCACAGCGCGCGGTGCGCGGGCGGCGCCCGCGAACGCCGAGATTTCCGGATTCGAGCCAAGCGTCCGCGAGAATCCGATGCGCGGGCTGATCGTGATCGGGGACGGCAATCGATCGTTGCGCAGCCCGAATGCGCGTTCGACTTCCGGATTGAACGTTGGCGTCGCCGTGAAGTGGCCGCCTTCGACGCGCACGCTGTATTGAATCTGGAGGTCGGGGTTGCGTCGATACGAGTCGGTGATCGAGAGCGCCCCGTTCAGCTGTCCCGTCGAGCGACGACGCGCGGTGAGTGTTCGGGTGAACGATGCCGGCGCACCGGCTTCCAGATCGGCAAGCGAATTGAACGTGAACGTGCCAAGAAGGTTGGACGATTGGTCGGACGCGGTGTTGCCGGCGTTGAGCTCCGTGCCGAGCTTGATGCGGTGCTTGTTCGCGTTGTCGAACCAGGACAGGGTGTTCATGAAGCTGGTGTTGACGGAGCGCGAGCTCGAGCTCAGACCCTGGTTGCCGCCGAACGCCAGACTCTGCACGCCACTCGCGCCGTCGGCGAGCACCGAGTTGACGCGCACGCGTCCCGACGGAAGCTGGAGGTACGGGTCGCCGTAGTCGCGTGACACGCCGACGCCGAGCTGCGACTCGCTGAGCACCATCTTCAGGTAACCGCTGTGGCGCAGCTGCGCGTTGGCGCCATAGTTCGCGCGATCCCCGCTCGCTGATTCGAGCTGCGTTGCACCGCCACCGATGGGGCTTTGCCGCGACCAATTGCCGTTCAGCGTCATCCCAACCGACTGACCGGTCGACGAATTGGGCGGCGAGAAATCGAAGTTCCCCCACACCGACCCGTTGTCGCTGTATCGCTGTCCGCGGAGCGGACCGGCGGCGACGGGAATTCCCCGCAGGCGCAGGATGTCGAGAAAGTGATTAGCGGAATCCTGCGCGATCCCGTACGTCTGAAGACCGAGGGCGCTCGCGTTCAGCAGCGTGAGATTGTCGCGCGACTGGCGTCCGAGTTGATAGGAAACGTTGTAGAACGACTTGTTGTAGGAGATCGGCCCGGTGAGGAGTCCGCCGAGCGAGACGCCGGTATACTCCGTGCCGACGGCCTGCGCGGCGCGGTCGGTCCACTCGAGCTGCGGAGTGTTGAGCACGAGGCTCATTCCCCGCGTGCGGAAGTTGGATCCCGATCCGGGTCGGATGTTGAAGTTCCCGCCGCTGAACCCACCGCGCGATCCGTCGTACGGCGAGGTCGAGAGTGAGCTTTGGATCTGTGCGTCGCGCGGGAGATTGTTGCCGCCGATCTGCATGCCGTTGAGCGTGACCGTGTTCTGGTCCGCGCCGAGTCCGAGCACGGAGAATCCGTCCGCTTGGCCGTCGAGGCCGGGGATCAGTGTGACGCCGGGAAGCGACGCGGCCATCGCGGCGATGTCGCCCTGCAACTCGGGCGGAAGGGTACCGGTGGGGATCGTTCGTTCAGTGCCGCTGACGTCCGGCGTCTGTTGGTTGCGATTCACGCGCTGCTGGTTCGACGCCGTACTGACGACCGTGTCGAGCTGCACGACGGAAAGCCGCGCATCGGCGATCAACACGTCCTCGTCGGCGACGCGCTTGATCTCGAACTGGCGGAAGTTGTAACCGATGAGCGCGTAGCCCATGATGTAGTCGCCGGTCCCATTCGGGAAAGCGATCTGGAACGCGCCCTGATTGTTCGTGCGGATCTCACGCGTGACGTTGCCGGGAATGGATGTCGCCGTGACGCGAACGCTCGGCAGCGGCAACCCTTCGGTGTTGGTCACTCGCCCGCGGATAACGTCGGTGTTTTGCGCGTGAGCGGCTCGCGGGATCACGATCAGCGCAAGCAATGTGAGACCGATTCGCGAGCGACGTCGGGCGGAGTCCAGCGATGACGGATGGGGAAACATCGACGGCTCCAACTATGCGGGTGGTAGGTGCTCAGGCTAATCCTTAGAGTCTTGAATGGTCAAGAGCGTTGTGTCGCCGTCGGAGATGGTTTAATCGATTGCTAATGACGATCTTGGGGCCGTCGGTTGAGATCGCCGCGCGGGCGTAATGATCTCGAGCGGGACGCGGATTAATTGGCGTCCAATGCGCGCCGCATTTTGACGCGTAGAATTTCGTGGCGACATCTCGCTTCGATTCGAGATCTCACCACAGGGTCGATCGCCCCGGCATCTCCTGAAGACAACGAGCTCATTGCTCGTCATGACGGTGCGGACGAGGGCGCTACGGCACACGCCGCCGAATCGGCGGCTCTGAGCACCCCGCAGCGGGTTCGGTGAGGCCGCGGCGCTAGACTTGCGGCACCTGATCGCCCGTCGATTTGACACCCCAACTCGCGGACGCTCGTGCTGAGTCAATCCTCATCGCCTCCGAAGCCGAACAAACGTCGGTCGCGGCGCACGGTCGTTGTCCCGGCGCTCGCCTACCATAAGGTGGCCGAGATCCCGCGTGACGCCTTGTACCGAGGCAACTATGTCACGCCCCAACAGTTCAGAACTCAACTGCGCTTTCTCCGCGCGCGGGGATACCAGGCGATCTCGTTCCACGATCTCCTCGCCTACCGGCGGGGCGAAGGCGAATTACCGGCCCGTCCGATCCTCATCACTTTCGATGACGGCTACCGAAGTATTCTCGACTACGCCCTGCCCGCCCTTCGCGAGCATGGGTTCTTCGCGACGGTCTTCGTCGTGACCGGTCGGCTCGGCCAGACCAATACATGGGATACCGACGAGTTGCAGGAACCGCTCTTTTCGGTCGAAGACATCCGACGCGCTGCCGCGGATGGGCATGACGTCCAATCGCACACGCGAACGCACCCGGACCTCAACCGACTCTCCGAGCGCGACGCGTTGGCCGAGCTTCGGGAGTCGCGGCTCGAGCTTCAGCGAATTGTCGGCTCGCCGGTAAGGGTCGTCGCCTATCCGTGGGGGAATCCGGACAACCGTGTTTGTCGGCTCGCGAGCGAGGCCGGGTACGACGCCGGGGTAATCCTCCGACGACGCGTGAACTTCGACTCCACATCCGCGTTTGCGCTGCGACGGATCGGGATCAACTACACCACATCGGTCGCGCGCTTCGCATGGGACCTCGCGCGGCTTCGGTGGCGAGGCGAGTGACGTGACTCCCACACTCCTCGACAATACCGCGCGTCGTGAAGTCGCCCCGCAGTTGGCCGTTGCACCAACCGCGGTCGTTGGACGCGGTACACCCATCGCCCTGTATACGTCGTCGGACTGTTGGCGCGGCGCGGGGATCAGCTACCTGGAGATCGCCGCGGCCCTCGAGTCGTCGGGTTTCGCGCCATTGATTGTCGCGACAGATCCGGTCGTCGCCGAGGAATTTCGCGGGGCCGGATTGCGTCCGACCCTGGTGTCCGGCGCGCGCGGAGAGTCGATGCGCCTGCGAACGTTTCTGCGCGCTCACAACGCTGCGGCTGTTCTGGTGGATCGAGCGCACGATCTCCGCGTCGCGACGCTGGCGACGATCGGAACGCGCGTCTCGGTAATCTTTCGATACAATCATTTCCGAGAACACGCTCCGGCAGATGCGCTCGTTCGGCTTGCCTATCGGACGGGTCTCAAGGAACAGGTATTCCTCTCGGTTGCCGCGCGCGAACGTGTGCTCCGGGAGACACCGTTCATGCGGCGCGTTCGCGCAACGACGATTCACGAGGGCATCGATGCATCGGAGTTCCGTCCGAGTCGCCGAGCCGCGGCCGAGTTTCGCCGGTCGATCGGTCTTGGTGCCGAGCCATTTCTCCTCGCCGTCGGCGCCCTATCTCCGGAGAAGCGATACAACGTGGTCTTCGACGCGCTGCGGCTGCTCCGCCATCACGCGCCTCGACTTTTGCTTTTCGGGGAGGGGCCGCAGGAAGGCGACCTGCGCGCGCGAGTGGAACAGCTGGGAATCGACGTCCTCTTCCTTGGTCGCGTTCCCCGCAAGCGGCTCGTCGGCGCCTACTCGGCGTGCTCGGCATTCGTCCACGCCGGCGGCGTCGAGACCTTCGGACTCGCGGTCGTCGAAGCAATGGCCTGTGCACGCCCAGTCATCGCGAGCGCCGGCGGCGCGTTGCCGGAGGTGATCGGCGTAGACGGAACATGCGGGACGCTCGTCGCGCCGAATTCGGCGTGGGATCTTGCCGGCGCTATCTCGCGCGTGATGTCGGAGCCGGAGCACGCCCGACGGCAAGGCGCTCGTGCGCGTGAACGCGCGAGTCGGCACTTCTCGCTGGCGTCGATGCGCCGTGGGTACGCGCATCTCGCGGCGCGTCATGCCGGCTATCGGCTCCTCGCCGACGCATGATCACACGACTGGCGTCGGTGCGCCGGCAGCGTCTGGTTGAGCCGCGAGGCTTCTCGGCGTAAGGTAGGGTCACGGGCGTTCGCCGACGGCCGTCCGAATGAGAAGTCTTCACAACGATTCCTCAACCAAAATCGACATGACTCGGACTCGTCTCGCCTCCGCTGCCGGCAGCGCGCTATTGGTGTTCTTTGGTTTCGCGCCTCACAATGCGACCGGCTTCTCGGTTGGGCAGGAAGTCGATGCCTGCAGTCTCCTCTCCGTCGCCGATGCAAGCAAGGCGCTCGAGCAGTCGAGCCAACCGGGTAAGCGAATGGTGGAGTCGAGCCCGTCGGGGTGCATCTGGTCGGCCGACCCCAAGATGTCGGACAGCTCGCGTCGCGTCGCGGTGAACACCCACACGCCGCGAGCGTTCACCTTCGCCAAAACGCCGGCGATCAAGACGATCACCGTCGAGCCGGTGGCCGGTCTGGGCGACGAAGCGTTCTACCAGATCTATCCGAAGGACAGTCCGTTCATCTGGGTCAAAAAGGGAAACAACGCGATCAGCATTCGCCTCATGGGAACGAAGGCGAATCGATTCAGCCTCGAGCAGGAGAAGGCGAAAGAGTTGACGCTGGCGAAGGCGGCAATCGCAAAGCTCTAACGCGAGCATCGTCCACGACATTTCGTCTGGACAGCTCCAAGGTTCGTCCTCGCGCCGTTATTTCGTGCCGACGGCGATCATCGCTTCGTGGGTCAACGCGTACGGGCCATCGCCCTGTCGCGACTTGAAGTCCTCGGCGACCGCGTCACGAAATGTCGCGCGCTGCTCGATCGTGAGCGACGAAAACGTCGCGACGGCCGGCGGCGCGCACTTCCCCATCAGCTCGACGAAGCGGTCCAGGTCGTCGAACGCCCAAACGTGTCGCACTTCAACGACGTGCACGCGCGAAAACCCGCTATCCAGAACCCGCTGGCGAAACGTGTCAGCATCCCCGAGCGCGGCCCAGAGCGGCGGTCCCGACGGCTTAGGCAGGTTCCCAACCGTCTTCGCCATCGCTTCCCCCATGATTCGCCCCATCTCGCCTCGGGGCGGCGGGGCCCATGTCGATACGACCGCACGTCCGCCGGGAACGAGTACTCGCGACAACTCACGCAGCCCCTTCAACGGATTCGGGAAGAACAGTACGCCGAAAATCGACGCCGCGACGTCGAACGATTCGTCGTCGAGCTCGAGCTGCTGCCCATCCATTACGTCACAGCGGAGGCGGTCCGATAATCCGCGACGTTCCGCCTCGCCGCGCAAATAGTCGATCATGCCGGCGGCAAAATCCGTCGCCAGCACGCTCGCGCCACGGCTCGCCGCGGCAAAGGTGAAGTTGCCCGTCCCCGCCGCGACGTCGAGGACACGCGTGCCTTTGCCGATGCGGACGAGTTCGGCTGCATCCTCGGCGAAGGGCCGCGTGACATTTCCGGCGAACGCGTGATAGTCTGCCGCGACCGCACCCCACGCGTCGGGCTGCTGATCCAACGGACGGTTCTTTGACGGCGCCTTCTGTTCTAACGACTGCTGCATCCTCAACGCCTCCAACCTGGTCCACGAAGTACGACACCCGGTTTGGCGCCGGTGACCTTCGCATCGTCCACGACGCCGACTCCATTCACGAACACATAACGCATCCCGAGCGACAATTGGTGCGGGCGCTCGTACGTCGCCCGATCAATAATAGTTCTCGGATCGAAGATCATGATGTCCGCGGCGAGCCCTTCCTTGAGCTCGCCCCGATCCTGGATCGACAGCCGCTGTGCCACAGCGCCCGTCATCTTCCGCACCGCGTCCTCGAGCGTGAGGATATGCTGATCGCGCACGAAGCGGCCGAGGATCCGAGGGTATGTGCCGTAGGCTCGCGGGTGCGTCGCGATCTTCGCGCTGTCGGGATCGAAGGCCTCGGCGTCGGTGCCGAACTTCATCCACGGCTGCCGCACTTGCATCGCGACGTTCGAGTCCGACGCGACGAAGATCACCTGGCTGAGGCGGTTGCTCTCGAGGACCGTGAGATCCATCAGCGCGTCGGGCCAGTCCTTGTGCCAAGCGGCCGCGATCTCGGTCAGTCGCTTGCCTTCGTACTTCTTGAGTGAATCGACTGAGAAGCCGACGACCTCGACGCCCGCCGGCGTGGCCGCGAGGCACAAGCTCTCGAAGTCGGCCGCCTCACTGGTCATGTCCGCCTTGATGCGCGATCGCTGCGCGGCGTCGTGCAGCCGCTCGAGCAGCTTGCCGTCGGCGTGCGCCCACGGTGGGATACACGAAGAGAGATTGTTCTGCCCCGCGACGTATGGATACTGATCGGTCGCTACGTCCTGTCCGGCTGCACGAGCAGAATCAATCTTGGCGACGACGATCCTCGCCTTCGGCCAGTTCTTCACGCCGGCCGCTTTGAGATGATAGATCTCGACAGGAACTCCGGACCGGTGGCCGATAGAAATGGCCTCGTCCACCGCTTCGACGAGCTTGTCGCCCTCGGAGCGCATGTGCGTGATGTACAGGCCGCCGAACGGGGCCATCGCTTTTGATTCTTCGATCAATTCTTCCGTGGAGGCGTAGCTTCCCGGCGGATAGATCAAGGCGCTGCCGAGCCCGAAGGCGCCGTCGCGCATGGCGTCGCGCATCACGCGGCGCATCGTGTCCAACTCGGCGGAACTCGCGGGGCCGGCGGTCATTCCTTTCGCGTAGGCACGCACTGTCCCCGCGCCGACGAATGACCCGACGTTGACGGAGGCACGATGCTGCTCCATCGCGCGGAGCCAAGCGTCGAAGCCGTGCGTCCCCGTGAACCCGCGCATCAATCGTCGCTGCGCGGTATCAGCGGCGATCTTCTCGGCCGCGTCGAGCACTTTGTCATTGACCGGCGCCGGCGTGTCGCCCTCGCCGCGGATCATCGTCGTGACGCCCTGAGTGATCATGCTGACCATCCGGCTGTCGCCGGTCAGCATCTGCACGTACGACTGGGCCTGGATGTCGATCACGCCAGGCGCGACGACGAGGCCGCGCGCGTCGATGCGCCGCTTGGCCGGCGCGTTCGCCAGCAGACCGCGCGGCGTGATGCGCGCGATCTTGCCGCCGGCGATGCCGACATCGCCGTAGAACCAGGCGTCGCCGGTCCCATCGACGATCGTACCATCGGAGATGACGACGTCGTACGATCCGCCCGAAGGTCGGGACGCCGTCGTGGAGGGTGAGTGGGTACACGCGGCGAGGATTGCCGCGAGAGCGAAGCCGAGTGTGCGCGAAGCGTGAGTCGATGTTGTCATGGGAAGGCGATAATGTCGTGCTCGAGACCGGCAGGTAAGGCCCGCTTGTGGCCGCGCCCGAGAACACGTTAGCATGATGCAGCGCCGCATGGGCGGCCGACGGTCCGCGTAAAGGGTTCAACCCACCCAAGCACTGCTGAGCTGCGTCACCTTCTATTCCACGCCCTCCACGCGGACACTGGGCGACACGACGAGTCATCTCGTCAAGGAATGGAGGTGGGTATGACGGAAGATTCACGGGCGACTACGGCCGCTCCTCGGCCGCTCCCCGACGAGCCGAGCCTCGACTGGCTCAAGAAGCAGGCAAAGCGCCAACTCGCCGAGCTGCGCAAGACAAATCCCGACGCGCAGCTCTCGAACGCGCAGCTGAGCATCGCTCGCGAGTACGGATTCTCGAGTTGGCGCGCCCTCAAGTCGCACATCGATTCGCTCACGATCGACGGCATGCTCGTCGCGGCAGCGAGAGCGGGCAACGTGAAAACCATTCGCGAGCTGCTCGACGAGCACCCGGAGAAGGTCCAGTCCCGGTCAGGACAGTACAAATGGACCCCGCTCCATGTTGCCGCAAGTCACGGCCAGCTCCGAGCAGTGAACGAATTGATCGAGCGTGGGGCGGACGTCAACGCGCGCGAAGAAGGCGACAATACTTATCCCATGCATTGGGCCGCCGCGGCGGGGCATCTGGACGTCGTTCGCCGGTTGGCCGACGCGGGAGGCGACGTCGTCGGGCATGGCGACGATCACGCGTTCGAGGTAATCGGATGGGCGTCGTGCTGGGATGGCGGCGACGACGCGGCGCATCGAGACGTCGTCGACTTTCTGATCAGTCGCGGCGCGAGGCACCACATCTTTTCGGCGATCGCGCTCGATCTGGCGGATGAAGCGCGTCGGATCGTCGCGGAGAATCCGGCGGCGCTCGCATCACGCTTGAGCCGGAACGAGAACAACCAGACTCCTCTTCATTTCGCCGTCGGTCGCCGACGTGCTGGAATGGTCGCATTGCTCACGGAGCTGGGCGCGGACATTTTGGCGGTAGACGGATGGGGCATGCCGGTCGCCGCGTACGCAGTGTCGACCGACATCGATCGGCCTGTAATGAACGCCATACACGCTCTGACGTTGGCGGAGATCGACAGCGCGAACCGCGGGCACCGTGCCGCACGGGGAAGTGTGCTCGACCTTCTGGCGAGCGTCGCTGTTGGCGACTGGAAAACCGCCGAACGCCTCCTCGCGGACAGTGCGGAACTCGCCGCGACGTCCGGCCCGCTGCACATCTCCTCGAAGCGCGGAGATCTCGAAGGTGTTCGATGGCTGCTCGATCACGACGCCGATCCAAGCGCCCGATGGGCGCACTGGGACTCCGACGTCACACCGCTGCACCTGGCGATCCTCGCCAATCATCCCAAGGTCGCGCGGCTATTGCTGGACCGCGGCGCGGATCCAGGTATCCGCGACACGAAGCACGACAGCGACGCGTTGGGTTGGGCTCGGTTCTTTCAAAACCGCGAGATCGAACAAATCCTATCAGCACGCTCGGCTGGTGCGCCGGGTAACGGTGACTGACGCGCGCTCGCAGCCCGTGCGCGATCCTGCTCTACGATGGCTCTCACGCGCGTCGAGTCGGCGATGCTCCGACGACCGCCGCCCGTGAGAACCATCGCAGCTCGCCGTCACGGTTTGCGGGCGCCTTCGATCGGCGGGCTACCGCGCTGCGTGAACTGCGCCTTCGTGATTTTGCCACCTTCATCGACGAACGTGATGAAGATCGTCGGATCGACCGGCGTCGCGAACTTGAGACCGCCGACGTGGACCAGCGGGAACTTCCCCTGTCCCTGGCCGTCGGCCTGAGCGACCAAGCGGCCGTCTTCGACGTTCACATGAATCACCAGCTGCCCGAAATCATATACGCCTGGAATGCGGTCTCGATCGATGTCACGAAGCGGCGAAGCCTGGAGCCGTTGGGGAGGTGTGACGAGCGGAATCCCCATCACGGCGCGCGCAATGTTCGCGGCGAGCGCGTCGGGGCCGCCCTCCGAGTTCGTGAAGACCGCGACGTTGATGGAATCTTCGGGAATGAAGACGCCGGCGGTGGTGAATCCGAAAATCCCGCCGCCATGGGCGATCATCTTCTTGCTACCCACTTGCCCGACCGTCAGGCCGAAACCGTAGTTCATCCGCCGGCCGCCGGGGAGTGAATCGGGTGTCGTCATCTGCTCGAACGATTTCGGAGAAACGACTTTGCCGCCGACGAGCGCGCGCTGCCATTTCACCAGATCGCGAACGGTCGAGCAGATCGCCCCGGCCGCGAACGGATGCGTCATGCTGAGGTAGTCGGCGACTTTCATCGTGTCGCCTTTCATCTGGTAGCCGACGGCAAAATGAGAGTCCGTGGGGTGCGACGGACAGTAACTCGTTTGCGTCAGCCCGAGAGGCGTGAAGAACTCGCGCTGCACGAACGTCGCGTAGGGCTGCCCGCTCGCCTTCTCGATTACCATCCCGAGCAGCACATAGCCCGTGTTGCTGTAGGAATAGCGCGTGCCCGACGGGAAATCGAGCGAGTCCTTGTCGACGAAGGCGACGATCTGGCGCGGCGTGTAGTCCTGGTTCCAGGTCTTCATCCACTCCGGCGACGCCGTGTAGTTGTGAACGCCCGACGTGTGGTTGAGCAGCTGCCGGATCTTGATGTTCTGCGCGTGCGCCGGCAGATCGGGGACGTACTTCGAGATCGGGTCGTCGAGCGACACCTTGCCGCGTTCGACCAGGCGCATGATGCCCGACGCCGTGAACTGCTTGGTGATCGATCCGATCTCGTACACGGTCGATGCATCCGCCTTTCGATTTGCTTCGCGGCTCGCCAAGCCATAACCGCGCATCAACACGGTGTCCCGACCGTGCAGGACAGCGACCGAGACGGCGGGCGTTTTCTTCGCCGTCATGTAGTCGTTGACCAATGAGTCGATACGCTTGATGAGCGGCGCGCCGGCTGGTTCCTGCGCGTGAAGAGGTGAACCGGCGATCAGGAGGGCGGTGAAAAGCGCGGGGGCACGACGACGCATGAGTTCTACTCGGTTGGGAGAGTGTGTGGATCTAGAGAGAGTCGCGGACAGCCTTTACGGGACCGGCTCGGCCATCGGCTTTCCCTTCTCTACGAGATAAACGGCCAAAATCTTCACCGGCGTCTTCCCGATGTTCTTTGCGTTGTGCACCGCCGCCTCGTTCTTGATCGCATCGCCCGCCTTGGCCGTGTATGGCGCCTGGCCGTCGCGCTCGACGACGAGCGATCCCTCGAGAACGTAGGCGAGCTCGACCCCTGGGTGACGGTGGCGTCCCGAGGACGCGCCCGGAGCAATTTCGGCGATTGCCATCACTGCCTCGTAGTTCGGCGCACCCGGTTCGTCGACGCGTTGAAGGATCGTGCGCTTGATCCCGTTGTTCGGCTGCTGCGCGAACGCGAGGCGGTCGACCGCGACACCTATTCCGACACCGATGGCGACGAGCGCGGCGGCAATTCCGATCATGCGACGGTTGGACGGTATCATTGAGCCCAGCATTCCTGACCCCGGCGAAAGAGTGGTGTGATTTTCAGGCGGCAAGATTGTCGGGACGTTCGGTCCGCGCGATGCCGGCGGCCGCACGCCACGCCGAAAGCTGCCCGACGTGATAGGCGAGATGGCCGCTCAGCATGTAGGCGACGAACTCGCCGGCCGTGTAGAACGGATTGCGCGCCGGCTCGTACGGGTTCACTGCGGCGAGGAGCGATGGATCCGCTTCCGCGGCGGCGACGCACAAATCGGCGTAGACCGCGTTGAGCTTCTCGCGGAGCATTGCCAGCGGCGGATAAGTGGACGCGTCACTCGACGGCCGCGTTCCCGGCGTGAACAACGCGCGCCATTCCCGCGGGCAGATCGCCTTTCGGCCGCAAAGATGCCTGCCGAAGTCGGCGGTCGTCGCGAGATGGCCGATGAGCCATCCCGGGGTCTTCAGTCCCGGCTGCGGCTCGACGGCGATGTGCGTGTCGTCGATGCCTTCGATCAGCGAGTCGGCGAGCTGAATGAGATAACGGCACTGCTGGATGGAGGCGTCCATGGATCAGGGCCTCTTCGTGCCGTCGACCGGCGGGCCGCCACGTTGCGTGAACTGCGCGCGCGCGATCTTGCCGTTCTCGTTCACGAACGTGAAGAACATCGTCCGATCGAGGTCGGTGCCGAAGCGAAGGTTGCCGAGGTGCACGAGCGGAAACTTCGGCTGACCGGCGCCATCGGGTTGGCCCATCACGCGGCCGTCGTCGACCGTGACGTGAATGACGAGCGCGCCGAAATCGTAGACGCCCGGGAGGCGATCGCGGAGCGAATCCGGGAGCGCCACGGCCACGAGGGGGCGCGGCATTGGCACGACCGGGATGCCGAGAACCGCGCGCGTGACGTTGAGAGCCAATGGACCCGGACCACCGTCGGAGTTCGTCAACACGACGACGTTCAGGTTTTCGTCCGGCATGTACAGACCGTACGTCGTGAACCCGTTGATGCCGCCGCTGTGGCCGATCGTGCGCTTGCCGCCCAGCTGGCCCGGCACGAGACCAAAACCGTAGTTGATCTTCGAGCCGTTGTTCAGCGTATCGGCCGTGGTCATGAGCGAATACGAACGGGCGCCGACGACGCGTCCGTCGAGCAGCGCACGTTGCCATCTCACCAGATCGCGCACGGTCGAACAGAGCGCGCCGGCGGAGAAGGGTTGCGTGATGTTCAAGTACTCGGCCGGCTTCACCGCACTGGATGTCGCGGCATAGCCTTCAGCGAACTGTGAATCTTTCGGCTTGTCCGCGCAGTAGCTGGTTTGCGTCAGACCGAGGGGCGTAAAAAACTGCTTCTGCAGGTACGTCGCGTACGGCTGGCCGGTCACCTTCTCGAGGATCATGCCAAGCAGGACGTAACCCGTGTTGCTGTAGGAGTATTTCGTTCCAGGCGCAAAGTCGAGCGTATCCTTGTCGACGAATGCCACGATCTGGCGCGGCGTCATCTCCTCGCCCCAGCGCTTCGCCCACTCCGGTTTGTCGGTATAGTTGTGGACGCCGGACGTGTGGGTGAGAAGATTCCGAACGGTGATGCGTTGGCCGTGCGTCGGAACGTCGGGCAAATACTTCGTGATCGGGTCGTCGAGCATGATCTTTCCCTGCTCGACCTCGCGCATGATCCCCGCGGCGGTGAACTGCTTGGTGATCGAGCCGATACGATAGATCGTCGACGCCGTCGCCGGGCGATTCGCTTCGCGGCTCGCCAAGCCGTAACCCTTCATCACCAACGTGTCTTTGCCGCGCACGACAGCAATCGACACGGCGGGAGCCTTCTTCAACGTCATGTAGTCCTTCGCCAGTGAATCGATTCGCGCGACGATCGCGGCGTCATTCGATTGCTGGGCGCGCACCGGACTCGCCGGAATACACAGTGCGAGACCGAGTGACAGACGGGCAAAGCGCATCAAAACAGCTCTCGGGGGGAGTGTGGGAGGTCTAAACGACCAACGTGGACAATACGCCGCGACGCAACCCGGCGAAAGCGAGCCGGCCCTGGGACCTCAGCAAATGTGGATCGCGGTCGCCTTGAACCCGGCAACGACGTCTTTTCCAACACCGAGCGAAAGCTCGCGCACCGACCGCGCGGTCACCGCCGAGATAATCGGCGTCCCGCTCGCGTCGACCGTGATCTTCGTCAACGCGCCCGCGGGAACGATCTCCGTGATCCTCCCACGGAACTGATTCTGCATCGACGACGTGGAAGGCTCCGCGGAGAGTGAAACCTCCTCCGCGCGGATGACCGCGTGCGCGGGCCCCGAGACGACGTCACCCAAAGCGTAGAAGGTGAGTGCACCGGTGGTGAACGCGACCGGCATCTCGGTCACCTGATCGCTCGAGCTCTCGAGCCAATCGGGCGGCTCCGCCTTGATCGGCCGCGCCGTACCGGCAAAGACATTCTCGGCGCCGAGGAAATCGGCGATGTAGGGCGACGCCGGTTTGCGGAAGACCTCCTCCGGTGTTCCCTTCTGTAGAACGCGACCCTTGTCGAGCATGATCGCGATGTCGCCGAGCATCCCGGCCTCGCTGAAGTCGTGCGTCACCTGTAGGACGGTGAAGTGACGCTCATAGTACAACGCTCGGAGCTGGCGCCGCGCGAACGAGCGCGTCCGCGGATCGAGAGCGCTGAACGGCTCGTCGAGCAACAACACTTCGGGTCGACGCGCGAGAGCGCGCGCAATCGCCACCAACTGCCGCTCGCCGCCACTCAGTGACCCGACCGGTCGCCCGAAGAGATCCGCCACGCCGAAACGATCGGCGACGTCGGCGGCGATGGACTCGCTCAGCGACCCGTATGCGACGTTTTCTTGAACGCTCAAGTGCGGAAACAAGAACGCGTGCTGGTACACAATGCCGAGTCGCCGGCGCTCGGGCGGCGCCGACGTCAGATCTTCGCCGCCGAGCATGATGCGGCCGGAGGTTGTCTTCACGACGCCCGCGATCGTCTCGAGCAAGGTCGTTTTACCCGAGCCGGCCGGGCCGATCACCACGCCATAAGAACCTTGAGGGACGTCAAAGGTGATGTCGCTCAGCCGGAACGCACCGGCCTTGGAGTTGACGAGCTGAAGGGAGATCATTTGGCAGTCATCCTGAGCGAAGCGAAGGACCTACTGTGCTTGACTAGGCACTGGTCAAGCACGGCAGGTCCTTCGTCGCTGCGCTCCTCAGGATGACAGCTCATTTGCTCTCGCGCCGAAGCGCTCTTAATGCGGCGAGTGGTACGAGGGCGAAAATTACCAGCACGGCCGCGACGGGAAGCGCCTCATTGAGCCCGAAGCTGGTGAAGCGATCGTAGCTCAACACGCTCGCGACCTTTGGGTTGTACGTCAGGATCACGATCGCACCGAACTCACTCACCGCTCTCGCCCACATCACGACCGCGGCAGCCGTCAATCCGCGACCGGCGAGTGGAAGCGTGACCCGTCGAAATGCACGCCAGACATCGTCGCCGAGCGTCCGCGCGACGGACTCATAACGCGCGTCCACGCGCGCGAACGCTTCCCGCGCCGCGCTGACGTAGAGCGGCGCCGACACGAAGAGCATTGCGCAGACGATCCCGGTACTCGAGCCGGCGACGCGAAGGCCCGCCTCGTAGAGTGCGCGGCCGACCGGGCTGGCTCGGCCGAGCACGAGAAGCAACGCGATACCGGCAACCGGATGCGGAATGACCAGTGGCAGCTCCATCGCCGCGGCCACGATCGAACGACCGGGAAAGTCGCGGCGCGCGAGGAGATAGGCGATCGGTGTTCCGCCGAGTACCCCGAGAGTTGTGGCAATCGTAGCGGTGATCGCGGTCAGCGCGAGCGACGCGCGCAGCTCGGCGTCACGGCCAAGGATGGAAAGCCCGCGTCCACCGCCGCTCGCGACGAGACCAACGACGGGGGCGAGAACAAAGAGGAGAAAAAGTGACGCGACGAGCGCGACGACGACGGCGATCGCGGCGCGAGCCACAGCGTTCGGCTGGCGCGGTACCGGCGTCGTCTCGAGAGCGCTAGCGTCGATCTCCACGCGCGAGCTCGGGCGGTGCTCCAGCGCCAGTGACGATCGGACGGTCGAGCATGTCCACGTGAGCCGCGCGCAGCTGGCGCACCACGTCGGGGGTCAGCAGGTATTCGATGAATCGGCGCGCGACCGCCGCGTGTGGAGCGGCGATCGGTATGCTCATACCATATAGTATGGGCTCGCCGCGGACGCTCATCGT
>Ga0157372_10001885_pt1 | contig 22738 bp, 13 predicted proteins | sample C55metaG_FD_115307 | JGI IMG/M metagenome (GOLD analysis project Ga0157372, IMG submission 115307) | Corn rhizosphere microbial communities from Kellogg Biological Station, Michigan, USA - C5-5 metaG | ecosystem: Host-associated > Plants > Roots > Rhizosphere > Soil | place: USA: Michigan... | reverse complement strand
TCGCTTCACAGCTCTAATGATAGTCGCGTGCTAGCATCTAGGTTTTGCTGCGCTTCAACAGGGCCGACCGGGTGCGGCGGCCACTGCGGGGATGCGCGGCACGCGCTGTCTGTACGGCCCCGCCCTTTGCGCACCTTCAGCCGCCGAATTTCCCGCCTGCCTGGAGTTGTGCACTTGCCAAAGAACGTTCATTCGAACGGAATCAGTTCAGAGCCGTCGACGCCGTGGCTCGCCACGGACTTTTTTCTAGCTGGGCTGGGGACCGTGCTCCTGGGTCCGTTGCTTCCGTCCGTGGCACATGCGTGGAACCTTACAGATGCACAGAGCGGGCTCTTGCTCCTGACGAAGTTTGTGGGTGCCTTTCTTGGTGGAATCAGTGTTCAGCGCCGACTTGGCCTTGGCATCTTTGTGGGTTCGTTCCTGGCGTTTGCAGGGTTCGGCGCATTCGCGCTGTCGCACACACTTCTGGCGGGCTGCCTCTCGCTCTTTGTGAGTGGGGTTGGCTTGGGGCAGATTATCGCGTCCACCAACATTCTTACGGGCCGGAGGTATCGCGCGCATACGGGGTCGGCACTAGCATCGCTCAACTTCTTCTGGAGCCTGGGCGCAGTGATCACCGGAGTGCTTGTCGCGGCGTTTATACCGCAGTACGGCCTGCGAAAACCGCTGCTATATTTTGCCGCACTCTACCTTCTCAGTGGCCTGGGCGGTCTGCTCCGGCATACAAGTTCGTCCGGCGAAGCCGGGACCGAATCTGAACCAGCACACTCGCTCGCTGTGAGCAGCATTGCTTTTTTTGCGCTGCTTCTCTTCCTATATGGAGGGCTGGAGACGTGCCTTACGGCGTGGATCACCACGTTCACTATCCGCTTCTCTGACCTCCATCTGCTGGGTGGGCAGTCGGGCGTTGTGTTGTTGTGGGCTTCGCTGACGGGTGGCCGCGCGCTCGCTTCCATTGCACTGCGCCATGCCAGTGAATTGGCTGTGCAGCGAGCAGGGCTCCTGCTGGCGAGTGTCGTTATTGCAATTCTCTCGTGGGCTCATCATGGCTGGACCCTGTCATCCTGCTGCATCCTGCTTGGACTCGGTATCGCTCCTTTTTTCCCCGCGACTTTCGCTCTGCTGATGCGACAGCAGCCTTCTGCAAGAACCGCCGGGTTCATCCTTGCCGTATCGGGCCTGGGTGCGGCACTCTTTCCCTGGATGATGGGAGTACTCTCGACGCAAACCGGATCCCTGAGGATTGCAATGGTTGTGCCTTGGACGCTTGCTGTTCTGCTGCTTCTTCTTAGCCTCATATTCCGCTCGACGGCCTCGTTTTCCACCTCGCGCAAGGGCGAAAATTCGGTGAAACTCGGCGTATAAAGGGTAGAGGTCAAGAGCCGGTGGAACGCAAATGTCCGACCATGTAGCCGAGTCTTATCTGCTGGATGCGCTAGCCCGCGGCGTAGTCGTCGTGCTGCCCAATCACCGCGCTGCGCGAACGTTGCGGCAGGCGTTCAGCGAGCGCCAGCGAGCGGCCGGCCTGCGGGCGTGGGATGCGCCTTCTGTCCTCGCATGGACAGATTGGACACGAGGCCTCTGGTCCGGCCTTACGGTTCGGGGCCATGAGCTTCGTCTGCTCTTGAACGTCGCCCAGGAACACGGTCTGTGGCGCGAGATCATCGAAGCCTCGCTGGCCGGACGCACATTGAGCTCACCGGATGCGCTAGCGGAGATGGCGAGATCGGCGTGGTCCCTGGCGGCGGCTCATCGCTCGACGACACGCATTCGAGCCACCGCAACAACCTTTGACACTCGCACGTTTGCAGGATGGGCAGAGAGCTTCAAGAAGACTTGCGCGGCGGAGAGTTACCTATCCTCGGCAGAGCTTGAAGAGGCTCTTTGTCCTCACGCGGCCTCCGGTGTTCTCCGGTTGGATGGCCATGTTCTCCTCGCGGAATTTGAAGAGCTCACGCCTGCGCAGTCCACGCTTATTGAAGCGCTAAAAGCGAATGGGGCACAAATCACAGAAGCCGTGCTCGATTCTTCGGAGCGTGCGGCTACTGAGCGAGTCAGTACGATCGTCCCAACTCCGGGGGACGAGATCATCTTCGCAGCGCGATGGCTTCACCAGATGTTCGCGGATCGTGCTTCCGATTCGAGACCACCTCGCATTGCTGTATTACTGCCCCAGGCGGAAGAGGGCCGCGCCCAGTTGGAGTCTGTCTTCCGTGCAATCCTAGCGCCTGAGTTGCAACCGATTGAAGCCGACAATTCGGCCACGCCATGGGAGCTCACTGCAGGCGCGCCATTACTCTCACAACCGATGATTTCGGACGCACTAGCGATCCTGCATCTGGCGCACGGTCCCCTATCGATCGAACGTCTCGGCGCACTTCTTCGTTCACCGTTTGTCGGCGTCACTTCCGAGCATTTGGCAGCAGCTCGTTTTGATGCAAACGTTCTGCGGCTCGGCCCCTACCTGCTGCCGGAACTCGATTTGAATGGATTTATGCGTCTCATCCGGCAACAGTCCCGCTCGACCAAGAACTCGACTTTTGTGCCCAGTTGGCTGAATGGCCTTGAGAATGTCGCCCGAGCAAGAGTTCTGACATCTGCGTCGCGTAGCTATGCCGAATGGTCAGAGATCAGTCGCGATCTTCTGCGTGCGGCCAACTGGCCCGGCGACCGCGCGCCTACACCTTCAGAATTTTCCACGGCTCGCGCGTGGGATTCGACGCTCGATCTCTTCGCAACGCTGGACTTCCGCGGCTCACGTGTGAACTTTGCAACCGCGGTGAAGACGCTCGAGCAGTTGCTGCAGTCTGCCCACGTAAGCCCGCCATCTGCTGGTGCGCCGATTCAGATCATGCATCTTGGCGAGGCCGAGGGATCTGTATTCGATGCGGTCATTCTTCTGCACGCGACGGATGAGGAATGGCCTGAGCCTGAGCGCGTTCATCCATTCCTCGGCTGGCCAATGCAGCAGGAGCTCGGGCTTCCCGGTTCTGATGCCTCCAGCGACGCCGACCGGGCGATGAGACGTGCAAAATCGCTCCTGCGTCGCACCTCGAACCTGCTTATCCTGAATGCCGCAACAGATGAGCGTGGGCCATTACGACCGTCACCGCTCATACAGCAGCTCGGCATTGCTAGTGTTCCATCCCAGGATCTCGTGCCATCTGTCAACTACGCGCCACTCATTGCGGAGGAGGTCGTGCCTGATGATGTGTCGCTCCCTTCCCTCCCATCGAACGAGCTTCACGGCGGTGCCAGAGTATTGAAGTTGCAGGCGGCGTGTGGTTTTCTGGCGTTCGCGGAGATGCGGCTTTACTCCGCAACTGTCGATCCTTGCGAATTGGGTTTTGATGCGATCGAGCGCGGCAACCTCGTCCATCGTGCCCTCGAAAACTTCTGGAGCGTCACGCATTCTCAGTCGGAACTGCGCTCTCTTACGAGCGAAGAGCGTAATCGGCGCCTCTCTAAGGCGATCGATGCAGCGTTCTCCAAGCTCTCGGCTCCTTCGCCGGGGTGGGGAGCGGCTTATGTAAGGCTTCAGCGTGAACGCTTGCGACGACTGCTTCTGAGGTGGCTCGATGTGGAGCTGCAACGCGGCCCCTTCACCGTAAAGCAACGTGAAGAGCGAACGCGAATTCCCATAGGCCCGCTGCAACTGAAGGTTCAGCCCGACCGCGTAGATGAGGTGGAGGGCGGCGTTGTGCTGGTTGATTACAAGACTGGCTATTCCGTCCACCCGTCAGATTGGCTTGGCAATCGACCTGATGACCCACAGCTTCCGCTATATTCGCTTTTGATCGAACCGAACAAGCTACAGGCGTTATTGTTCGGCCGCCTTCGTCCCGGCTCGGAAATGAAATGGCAAGGTCTTGCAGCGAATCAGACCGTCCTGCCATCCCAAAAGCGACAAATTATCGCTGACCTTGAGCTTCGCCGGAATGAATGGGAGACGGTTCTGACGACGCTTGCGGAGGATTTCGCCGCAGGACGCGCCGATGTGGATCCCAAGAGCGTTGCAGTGAACTGCAACGGCTGTCATCAGCGACTGCTTTGCCGCATGGATCCGACAACTTTCACCGACTCTACAACTGACGATGCGGAGGGAGAGGAAGAGATCGATGTCTGAGCTTCTTCACTTCCCGCCGCCAGAGCCCGTGCCCCCCGCAACGGATGCGGACAATCAGCCACCTGATTATGAGGCACGGCGTCGCGCGCTCAACGTGCGGCTCTCGGCCATCGTCGAAGCGCCTGCAGGTTCTGGAAAGACGGGCCTGCTGCTGCAGCGATACCTCAAACTACTTGCCGAAGGAGGGATCTCAGAACCGGAAGAGATCCTCGCTATAACCTTCACGCGTAAAGCGACGGCCGAGTTGCGCGAACGCGTTCTCGAGCAACTTCACGCGGCAGCCGCTGGCCATCCGCTTGGCTCGAATGCAGGAAGCTTTGAGCGTGAAACCCGAGGGCTCGCCGAAGCAGTCCTTGCGGTCGACGCAAGATCAGGATGGCGGCTCCTCGAGCAACCGCAGCGCTTGCGTATTCGTACGATTGACGCGCTTTGCGCCGAGATCGCGCGGACGCTGCCCCTGCTGTCGGGCTCCGGTACGAGTGAACCTGTCGAATCGGCAGAGTCATTGCATCGAGAGGCTGCGCGCCGGACCCTGCTCGAGCTCGGTGGCGGAGACAACCTGCTTAATGATGCTCTGTGGACTGTTCTGCTTCATCGCGATGGCAATCTCGGTGACTGCGAGTCGCTTCTTGCGCGCATGCTGGAGCAGCGCCAGCAGTGGGGCGAACTCGCTCCGATCGATTCTGAATCCCTGACGGACATGCATCTTGACACGCAGGTTCGCCCGCGCCTGGAACGTTCGCTCGAGGCAATTGTCAGCGCCGGATTGAAGCGCGTGGTCGAAACCGTGCCCCAGCCCGAACTTGCGGAGCTCACCGAATTGGCGGCGCGACTAGGATTCGCACCATCCTATGCTCCGGGTGAGGAATCACCCATCAAGACGTGTGCCGGTCGCGATCAACCTCCGGAGGCATGCGCCGAGGATCTCGAACACTGGCTTGCATTCCTCCATCTCCTCTTCACAAAAGACGGCGAATGGCGCAAATCATTTAGACCCGGCTATTTGAAATTCAACATCTCTTATGAAGACGGTAATACTCTAAGGGACATAGTTTGCAGACTGCAGACTGACGAGATCGCAGAATCACTGAAGTCTATTCGACGTCTCCCACCAGCTCGTTTCCCCGACGAGCAGTGGCGTGTTGCGAAGGCGCTCTTCCGGCTGCTTCGCCACGCGCTTGCGCATCTGAAAATCCTTTTTGCCGAGACAGGCCGTTGCGACTTTTCTGAACTCGCACTTGCGGCCTGTGAGGCACTGTCCGCCGAGGAAGGAGTTGCAGATCTGTTGCGATCCCCTGGTGCGCGGCTCACGCACCTGCTCGTAGATGAGATGCAGGACACCTCGTCTTCGCAGTACACGCTCCTCGAGCGCTTGACACGCTCCTGGGACGGCCATTCCCAGACTGTCTTTCTGGTCGGCGACCCGAAGCAATCTATCTATCTTTTTCGGCAAGCGCGCGTGGAGCGATTTCTTCGCACCGTGGCGGAGCGCAGGCTAGGGGACGTTCCACTGGAGCCGCTGCAGCTCACCGCAAACTTCCGCTCGCAAGGCGCGCTTGTCGAGGATTTCAATCAAACGTTCGCGCAACTGTTCCCAGAGGCTGCGGTAGTTACTCAATCGCTCGGCGAAGAGCTCGATGTCCCCTTCGTGCGTGCGGAGGCGATTCGCCCACACTCCACGCACCCACAGTCGATCGAATGGCACGCCGAGATCCTCGGCAGCCATCCGATTTCAGGCAATCCGGCTCCGACAGCACCTGAGCTCCGCGCCGCGCGCATTCAGCGTGAGACTCGCCAGATCCGTCAGATCATCGAGGAATGGCGTGCACGACCCCTTCCGCCTGGCCGCAAGCCATGGAGCATCGCAGTCCTCGCTCGCGCACGTAAACATCTGGTTCCCATCAGTTCCGAGCTATCGCGCGATTATGGGGCCGGCCCGGTTCCGTTCCGAGCGGTCCAGGTTGACACGCTCGATGAACGACCCGAAGTGCTGGATGCGCTTGCGCTCACTCGCGCCCTGCTTCATCCAGCCGACCGGGTTGCATGGCTCGCCGTCCTACGTGCTCCATGGTGTGGACTCTCGCTTGCCGATCTGCTGCGCCTGACCGGAGAGGGCCCTGATGCTGACCGAGAAGCAACCGTCATGGAACTCGTCGCTCAACGTGCTTCTCTGCTCAGCCATACGGGGCAGGAGCTTCTTAAGCGAAGCTGGCCGACACTCCAGCAGGCAGTGCTCACGATCGGCCGAACATCTTTTGCAACGCACGTTGAGCGCACATGGCTCACACTTGGCGGCGATGCGACGCTCTCCCTCGAACGCCATGCCAACGTGCGTCGCTTCTTTGAGGTGCTTCGCGAACTCGATCAGGACAGCGCTGGTTCAATCGATACCCCTACGCTCAATGCACGTTTGTCGAGCCTGTACGCAGAAACCGCGGCCGACGAAAATGCTGTCCAACTGCTCACGATTCATAACAGCAAAGGCCTTGAATTCGACCTCGTTCTCATTCCAGGACTCGAGCGCGTGACGAATCGAAGCCGTTCTGAGCTCTTGAACTGGTTAGAGCTGGATCCACCTGACGGCGAAGCCGCGCACATTCTGCTTGCTCCGATCGGGTCGCGCGGCGAACAAACGGATGCACTCAACCAATGGCTCTCCCGGGTCAGGCGCTCGCGTGAAAACGCAGAGCTCCGTCGTCTGCTGTACGTGGCCTGCACGCGTGCCCGCGAAGCCCTCCACCTCTTTGCTGCTTGCGAACCGCAAAGGGACGGCACGGCCCGGACGCCCGTGGAAGGAACCCTGCTTCGCGCAGCGTGGCCAGCTGCATCGTCGCATTTTGTCAGGCCATCTGATGGGATAATCGGCCCAACGGCCTCTGCGCCAAACTGGGGAGCGAATCTTCTGCCTTTCGCAGTAACTACGCAAGCCCGCGATGGACTTGCAATCGCCGCCTCTACGAACGAAGAGGAGCAGACCAAACGCGCTCCGATGGTGCACCGTTTGCCGCTTTCCTTCGATCCATCGGCGCGGTTTCGGTCCGCCGAAAACCTGCGCCTCCCCTACACACCCGCCTCTGCCCTCCCGCACGCGCCTTCATTTGAGCGACCAGAAGGCTCCTTCGCGGTACGAGCGTTCGGGAATGTCGTGCATCGGTTCCTTCAGTACATCAGCGCAAATCTCGCCGCTGGAGACACTCCGGAGACACTACTCTCCCAACTCTCATCATGGGAGCAGCGACTGCAAGCGGTGCTCCGCAACGAGGGCGTTGCACCTGCGGTCGCACAGCGCGAAGCACCTCGGGCCCTCGCCGCATTGCGTAACGCACTCGCTGATCCTAGCGGCCGCTGGATTCTTTCGGCTCGCCATTCGGCTGCGAGCGAGTACCCGATCGCTTCGTTCGACGCCTCGGTGCTGCGCGCGGATCGCACATTTGTCGCAGGTGGCGAACCGCTTGCCGAGGGCGATGACAGTATCTGGATCATCGACTTCAAGACCACGGACCAAGGCTCACGCTCGCCGGAACACTTCTCCCAGGACGAACTACTTAAGTACCGCGACCAACTGGAACACTATGCGTCTGTTATGCGCGAGCTCTCTCTTCAACCACGCAGGATTGTGCTTGGTCTCTATTACCCTCTGATTCCTCGTTTGCTTCACTGGATTTCATCAGAGACCTCCTAGGTCGTAGTGCGTCTAACCTCATGTGCCAGTGCTATCCTTCTATCGGACGTCCCCGGAGGACCCACAGGGCTATATGTCACACCCAGGACGCCTGGTCCTCTGCGTCGATGATGAGCGAGTGGGACTCCATGTACGCAAGCTTCTCCTCGAACGTTCGGGCTATAAGGTGATAACCGCGCATGATGGCAGAACCGGGCTCACGCTCTTCGAAGAGAACCCGGTCGATGCAGTTGTGCTCGACTATGCAATGCCGGGAATGCACGGCGGCGAGGTAGCAGCGCGTATGCGCGCCGCTAAGCCGGACATACCCATCCTCCTGCTGTCGGCATACGTCGGCCTTCCCTCAGATGTTACCGGGTTAGTAAACATCTACATGACCAAAGGCGAGGGTGCGCCTGCGCTTTTGGAGAAACTCGACGCGCTTTTTTCGCATATTAACTCTTAGCTCTTGCGAATATTTAAGTATCGCGTTTTGCGACCACTTAAACGACACCCTGCCCATCAATGGTGCATCGGTGAATCCTGAAGCATTGCTGTTGCGAGTCGTCGAGTGAACCTGAGTCAGCTAAATCGAATACTGCTGCAAACTCTGCTACTTCCAGTAGTGGCCCTCTTGCTCGTCTCGGGAGCCCTCATCTGGCAAATCGGCAACGCGCAAAAGACAGTTAGTGATCTCCAGGATGCCGATCACAACATTGCGACAGCCACTTATATCCTTGCACTTACCGGTGACGAGGAGACCGGCGTACGCGGATTTCAGAACACCTCCAATGAAGCATTCCTTCAGCCGTTCGAGAGTGCCCAGGGCCCGCTCACCGCGAGTGTTTCCACCCTTCGCAAGGATCTCGCGGCTCGAGGCAAGGACACTCATCTACTGGACCAATTCTTAACAAGCCACCGTCGCTGGCTTGATACCGTAGCTGCTCCTATGATCGCCTTGGTTCGGTCCGGAGGCGACACCAAGGACGTAGCTCTTAACCTCCGTGGCAAAGAGGAGATGGATCGCATCCGCGACATCCTCAACGAACTCATCAGCGAGCAGAAGCTGCAACGGCAAAACGAGGTCGAGCATTGGCAGACGCAGGTCCGTCATACGCTTGAGGCCATCGTTGGTTGTGCGGCGCTAATCGGACTTCTCATTGGTCTCTTCGCCCGCAGCCGCCTGCACATGGTGACGCACGCGTTCCAGGGTGCAATCACCGCTTTACGGAAGAACGCGCAAGCTACCTACGATTCAGAACAACGTCTCCGCACGACCTTGACATCGATCGGCGATGGCGTGGTCGTTTGCGATCAGCATGGCCGCGTCGAGCTGCTCAATACCGTCGCGGAACAACTCACCGGTTGGAGCCAGGCGGAGGCGGCGCAAAGGCCCATCAGTGAGGTTTTCCTCATCGTTGACGAGACTTCCCGCGATCTCATGGAAAATCCTGTCGATGCTGTGCTACGAACGCGCCGTGCTGTCTCGCTTGCCAATCATGCCGTCTTGCTTCGCCGCGGCGGCGGAGAGATTCAGATCGACGATAGCGGCGCACCAATTTTTGATCGCTCGGATGAGCTTTCCGGAGTCGTGATGGTCTTCCGTGACGTTACCGAACAGCGTCGCACACAGGCCGCCCTGCTCGCCAGCGAAAAACTTGCCGTCACTGGCAGGCTCGCCGCAACGCTGGCGCACGAGATCCATAACCCACTCGACTCAGTTGTCAATCTGCTTTACCTGATGAAGAATGGCGCCACTCCTGAAGAAACCGGCGAATTCCTGGACCTCGCGCGCTCGGAGCTCGATCGTGTCACTCAGATCAGCCGTGCGATGCTCGGCATGTACCGGGAATCGAAGACCCCCATCGAATTGGACGTAAAGGAGCTGCTCGACAGCATCCTCCTTCTGCTGCAGCGCCAGGTCACGCAGGCTGGCGTCACGCTTCAAAAGAACCTCGATGACGACGCAAAGATCAGCGGCTACCCGGCAGAGCTGCGCCAGGTCTTTACAAATCTCCTGACCAACGCGATGGACGCTTCGACACCCGGCTCCCTCATTGAAGTCTCACTGCGTTCCGCTCCGTCGCTGGATGGCCAGCGATCACACGCCAACCGTCCTGGCGTCACGGTTTCCGTTGTCGACCACGGCCCTGGGATCCCTGCAGATACCATCAAGAATCTATTCCAGCCTTTCTTTACCACGAAGGGTGAGAAGGGTACGGGTCTTGGTCTCTGGGTCAGTCAGGGCATCGTGCAAAGACACGGCGGCGATATCCGGCTCGAGTCACGCACAGGCGAAGCCGATCACGGCACAACGGTCTCTGTCTTTCTTCCGGAAACTCCCATCGGGACCCTCGCAAAAGAGCCGGTAGTCTCTCAGGCCTGAACCGCAGCACCACACAGCAACCTCTCCAGGACCGACGCAGCTCGTTCACAATCTTTGCGGCTCACGTCGTAGTGCGTTACAAGCCGCACAGCATGAGGTCCAATCGCACTTGCCAGCACGCCATTCTCGCGCAGTCCTCGCACGAGAGCCGCGGCATCTCCATTATCGCGCAGAGTAAAAATCACAATATTAGTCTGCACCTCAGTCGGATCGATCTCTGCCGCTTCGCAACGCACAATCGCCCCTGCCAACAACCGAGCATTCGCATGATCTTCAGCGAGCCGTTTCGGCATCTCTTCCAAAGCGATAAGCCCCGCAGCAGCCAGCACGCCGGCCTGTCGCATCCCACCGCCCAGCGACTTGCGAAATACACGCGCGCGATCAATGACCTCACGCGAACCCACAAGGATGGATCCAACCGGCGCACCGAGACCTTTACTAAGGCAGAACATGACGGTATCGAACCCTCGTGTCAGTGTCGCTACGTTTACTCCCAGCGCTGTTGCCGCGTTGAAGACGCGCGCACCGTCCAGATGAACCGGCAGCTTTGCCTCACGCGCACCCTCCCAGATCTCTTCGAACACCTCGACCGGCGTCACAGTGCCACCTGCCATGTTGTGCGTGTTTTCCAGCGCAATTAATCCAGTTGGCGCACGGTAGTAAATCTTGGGGGCAATTGCCCGGCGAATCGACTCCCACGACAGCACACCTCGATCTCCCTCCACCGTCCGCGGTACGCAGCCCGAGAAGGCCGAAAGCATCGCCATCTCCCAGTCGAGGATGTGGGATTTTGCTTCGCAGATTACCTCTTGTCCATGTTGCGTATGGAGCCGAATCGCTATCTGATTTCCCATCGTCCCCGTCGGTACAAAGATGGAGGCTTCGCGTCCAAACACTTCCGCCGCACGCTGCTCCAGGCGGTTCACTGTCGGATCTTCGCCATAGACGTCATCGCCAACTTCAGCCGCAGCCATTGATGCCCTCATCGCCGCGGTCGGCTTTGTTACCGTATCGCTACGCAGGTCAATCGTGTTCTCGCTCGCCAAATCGCTCACCTCTTCTATGCCGTAACAGCCAATAACTCACCGAATATCTCGCTTGATACGAGCCGCCCACGTCTTGTGAGCTTCCATCGGCCGTCCTCACTGAGCATCAATCCTTCGCGTACAAGATCTCTGACGCGCTCTTCACAACCTCGGACCCAGGTGACCGAAAACTCCTCGCGCAAACTATCGACCGAAATCCCTTCGTTCAACCGTAACCCGAGGAAGACTGATTCCTCGAACGCCTCGCGTTCACCGACTATCGTTATCTCGTGACAGATGTCGGAATCGTATGCATCGAGTTCATCTGCGTTCGCAAACCGCACCGCGCTGCCGTCCGCCCGCGGCAGCATGGAATGCGCGTCGAGTCCAAATCCAAGATATGGCACACGGTTCCAGTACTTACGGTTGTGCCGCGACTGACGCCCAGCGCCACGGGCGAAATTCGAAATCTCATACTGCGCAAACCCATTCGCTTCCAGAAACTCGCAGGCATCTTCATACAATTCGGCCGCAAGTTCCTCACCTGCAACCGCTGGCGCATGCAGTCGCGCTCCACCGCCGAGCACCTCACGTCCCAACCGCGATCCTTCGTCGATCTCCAGCAGATACACGCTCAGGTGCGTCAGTTCGGAGCTGCACGCAGCCTCGAGTGATCTTCTCCAGCTTTCGCGCGTCTGATGCGGCAGACCCGCAATCAGATCCGCACTCACTTCTTTGACACCCCTGGTGCGCAGCCACGCGATCTCCTGTAAGCAGGAATCTCCGGTATGCGTTCGTCCCACTGCGGCACTCTCGCGATCGACAAAGCTCTGAACACCGAGGCTCACACGGTCCACACCCAGTCGCATCGATTCTTCGAGTACTTCGTCAGCAATCTGCCCGGGCGCCGCCTCTAGCGTAATCTCAGCGTCCGGCTCCAAAGCAAATTGTCCCCGAAGCGCGCCGAAGATCTCGCCCATCTGCCCCGGCTCGAGCAAACTTGGGGTGCCACCGCCGAAGTAGACCGTATCCACAACACGCGGCAGTTGGGCACCCAGGCTTACCACTCTGGCACCCGCGCCCTCAATCTCTGCGCAGAGGCTCCGCACATAATCCGCAATGCGGTCGGCCGCCGACACCCCGGAAGCGAAATTGCAGAAGGTGCACTTCGCCCGACAGAACGGCACGCTCACATACACTCCCAACCGGTCTGTCTGTGACAATTTGCTCACAATTCCATTCTTTCATGCGACCAAACATCGCCTCTACAATCTATTCATCATGGCCTCTGGTACCAACGAAAAGCAGGGCAAGGCGCAGACTGCCGATTCCGTACCCCAACCCCGTTCCGGACCCGACGAAGACGTCGTCGGAAAGGCGTATGACTCGCGGCTGATGCGCCGGCTTGGGCGCTATCTTTTGCCCTATAAACTTGCGGCCGTCGTCTCTGCCTGCGCCATCCTCCTGAAATCGGCCTCCGACGTGGCCGGTCCTTACCTTGTCAAGGTCGCAGTCGACAGGTATCTCGCTCCAACTGGAAACCCCGGATGGCTCGCACGCCACCTCAGCCCCAACTCCATTGCTGGTATCAACGAGTTGGCGCTCCTCTACCTGGGGGCGCTGCTTCTCAGCTTCGGTCTTGAATTTGTCCAGACCTATCTCATGCAATGGACCGGCCAGAAGATCATGTACGACCTGCGCTCGCAGATCTTCCGTCACATCCAGCGCATGCATGTCGGCTTCTTCGATCGAAATCCAGTCGGCCGGCTCGTCACCCGCGTCACCTCGGACGTCGATGCACTGAACGAAATGTTCACCTCGGGTGTACTCGCCATATTTGAGGACGTCTTCGCGCTGACCTTCATCGTCGTAATCATGTTGCGGATGAGTTGGCCATTAGCGCTACTGACTCTCTCGGTCATTCCCGGAATTCTTTACGCCACAAAACTATTCCGCGAGCACGTCCGCGACAGCTACCGCCGCCAGCGCGCCGCTACTGCCCGCATCAACTCCTTCACTCAGGAGTACGTCTCTGGTATGTCGGTCGTGCAACTCTTCAATCGCGAACGGCGCGCTATCAGAGATTTTTCCGCAGTCAATCTCGAAAACAAGATCGCGTGGACCGACGCGATCTTCGCCTACGCGCTCTATTACCCGGTCGTCGAATTCCTCAGCTCACTTGCTATCGCGCTCGTCATCTGGTTCGGCGGAAGCGCGGTACTCCATACCGAGTTTGTCAATTCGCACGGCCAATGGCTGACGGCGCATAGGTTTCTCCTCAAATCCGGCGGCTCCGGAACCCATTTCACGCTTGCTGGAGCTGTCACGCTCGGTGTTCTCATCGCCTTCATTCAGTACGCGCAGCGCTTCTTCCGTCCCATCCAGGATCTCAGCGATAAATACAACATCCTGCAGGCCGCGATGGCCGCAGCCGAACGCATCTTCAAACTCCTAGATACGCCGCCCGACATCGCTGCGCCCGCGCGTCCTCTGAATGGCGACGGCTCCGGCCGCATCGAGTTCCAAAACGTCTGGTTCACCTACCAGAAACTAAGCAAGGAGGACTCAGCGGTCCTCGTATCATCCACTGACCCCGAGCGCGATCTCCCGCACATTGAGTGGATCCTTCGCGACGTGAGCTTCGTCGTTCATCCGGACGAGACCGCAGCCATCGTTGGCCACACCGGCGCTGGCAAAACTACGCTTACTGCACTGATGATGCGCTTCTACGACGTGCAACGCGGACAGGTTCGGGTCGACGGCATCGACGTACGCGAACAGGATCTTTTGACCCTGCGCCGTCGCTTCGGCGTGGTATTACAGGATCCATTCCTCTTCTCAGGCGACATTCAATACAACATCCGCCTCGGCTCGTCGTGGATTACCGCAGACGAGGTCGCAAACGCCGCTGACCAGGTAAATGTCGGCGATTTCATTCGCACATTGCCCGGCGCCTTCCACGAACCCGTACTCGAGCGCGGTTCCACACTCTCCACCGGTCAGAAGCAACTCATCAGCTTCGCCCGCGCGCTCGCACACAAACCTGGCATCCTGATCCTTGACGAAGCCACCAGTTCCGTCGACACCGAGACCGAGATCCGCGTACGTTCCGCATTGGAGCGGATGATCACTGGACGGACCAGCGTGCTCATCGCGCACCGCCTTTCCACAGTTCAACGTGCCGACACGATCCTCGTCATGCACAAAGGCCAGCTTCGAGAACAAGGAAATCACCAGCAGCTCCTTGCGCTTCGAGGCCTCTATTACAAGCTCTACCGCCTTCAGTACAAGGATCAGGAACTCGTCGCGGCCGACTGATCTTCCTTCCACATGCCCTCAACCTCACAATCGATTGCCGCCGCCCGCCGCCTTGTCGCCGACACACACGGTACGATTCTTTTCGAGAGCAGCACGGTCAGCACTGCACAACAGAATCGATCTTTGCTCTTCCATGACCCGATCCATTGGCTCGAGGTGCGTGACCTGGGTCAACTTCCCGCCGCCTTCGCGAGAATCGACGAAGCCCTCACGCACGGCCATTGGATCGCGGGTTATCTGGCGTATGAGTGCGGCTACCACTGGGAACCCACCGCCTATCCACGCTACGTGCCTACTTCAGCCAGTCTTCCACTGGCCGTTTTTGGCATCTACGCCGAACCCACTCTTTGCGCTCCATCGTCTCAGCGAGAACCAAGCGAATCCGGCCTCACCGACCTCACCGTCTCCCTCACACCGGAGCGATACGCTCAACAATTCGATCAGGCACAACAGTACATTTCCGCCGGCGACACTTACCAGCTGAATCTGACCGCCGAAGTGCGCGCACATTACGACGGCGACCCGGCACAGCTCTTTTCCCACATGATGGCGGCGCAACCGGTCGATCTTGGAGCTATGCTTCACGTCGGTCCACGGCATATTCTTTCGGCCTCGCCCGAGCTCTTCTTCCACCAGCAGGACCGTGAAATTGTCGTCCGCCCCATGAAGGGAACCGCGCCACGCGGCTCTACTCCTTCCGAAGATGATCGCCTTGTCGCTTCACTCGTCGCCGACGAGAAGAACCGTGCCGAAAACGTCATGATCGTGGACCTCCTTCGGAACGACCTGGGACGCATCTCGGAGTACGGCTCGGTCCGTCCGGATAAGCTCTTTACCGTCGAGCGCCTGCCATCCCTTCTCCAGATGACCTCCGAAATCCGCGCCACTCTTCGTCCGGAGATCACTCCCTATCGCCTGTTCGCGGCGCTCTTCCCTTCCGGCTCAATCATCGGCGCACCCAAGGTTCATTCCATGCAACTCCTCCGTCGCCTCGAGCAACGCGACCGCGGCGTGTACACGGGCGCTATCGGATTTTGGTCCCCACGCGGTGAAGCAATGTTTAGTGTCGCTATCCGCACTGCGATACTGGACACCCACCAACTCACTATGGGCATTGGCTCCGGCCTCGTCGCGGATTCGGTCGCCGCCTCCGAGTACAACGAGTGCCTTCTCAAGAGCGACTTCCTTCGCAACCAGGCCTTCGGTCTCATCGAAACCATGCGCTGGCAGCACGGCCGCTGCGAACTACTCCAACTCCACCTCGACCGTCTTCAATCTTCGGCGACGCACTTTCACTTCCGATTCGATCGCAAGTCAATTCAAAACGCCATGGAGCACCAGGTCGCCAATCTCGATAAAGCCACACCCTACAAACTTCGCCTGGTGCTCGATCACCGTGGCGTCTGCACTTTCAACGTGCCCGAGCCCATCGCCGCCGAAGATTCGGAGACTCCGCTACATATCAAACTGTGGCCCACGCCAATTGACTCCACCAATCGGCTGCTTCAACACAAAACCACCCGTCGCACACTCTACGATCACGCCTACTCCGAAGGCCGCCGTCAAGGGTTCAGCGACGTGATCTTCGTCAATGAACAAGGCCATATCACCGAGGGCGCCATACACAACATCTTCGTTCGCCACAGCGGGCGGTGGCGCACACCGCCTACGACTGCCGGGCTCTTGCCTGGCGTGTACCGGCAGCATCTGTTGAGAAGTCGCCCTGAAATCATCGAAGCGAATGTGCATCCGGAAGACCTTTGCACCGCGGACGAGATTTGGCTCACCAACGCCGTTCGCGGGATTCGGAAAGCAGCTCTCATCCCCTGACGTGATTCACACAACTGCTACCCTCACTTATGGCATCAAGCAAGATCAACACCCCGCGGCAGGTCCTCTTCGCCTCGCTCGTGGGTACGACGGTCGAGTTCTTCGACTTCTACATCTACGCCACTGCGGCGGTCCTGGTCTTTCCGTCGCTCTTCTTCCCCGCGTCGAACCCGGCCTCCGCCGTCCTTCTCTCGCTCGCGACCTTCGGCGTTGCCTTCTTCGCGCGCCCGGTTGGTTCAGCGTTATTTGGCCACTTCGGTGATCGAATCGGCCGCAAGCGCACTCTTGTCCTCGCGCTCTCCACCATGGGCCTCTCCACCTTCCTCATCGGTGTGCTGCCAGGGTATTCCGCGATTGGTGTCCTTGCACCATTGCTGCTCGCTCTCTGCCGATTCGGGCAGGGCATCGGCCTCGGTGGCGAATGGGGCGGCGCTGTGCTGCTTGCCGTCGAAAACGCGCCACCTCGCAAGCGCGCGCTCTACGGCATGTTCCCTCAACTCGGAGCCCCGCTCGGCTTTCTCCTCTCCGGTTCTGTTTATCTCGCTCTCTCGAGCTTTCTCACGCCAAAAGAGTTTCTCGTCTTTGGCTGGCGCCTTCCCTTTCTCGCCTCGGCTCTGCTTGTCTTACTCGGTCTCTACGTTCGTCTTACGCTCACGGAAACGCCTGTATTCGCCGAGTCCCTGCGCCGCGCCCAACCCGTAAAGATGCCGCTGCTCAATGTCTTCCGCCGCAATCCGCGCGAGCTCTTTGCGGGCATTCTCGTCTGTCTCGCCACCTTTGTGCTCTTTTATCTGATGGTCGTCTTCGCTCTTTCTTGGGGCACCAAGGCGTTGCACTACTCGAATTCTCGGTTTCTCATGCTGCAGCTCTTCGCCACGCTCTTCTTCGCAGCCACCATTCCTATCTCCGCGTGGATCGCAGAATTCGGCCGCCGTCGTCTCATGATCGCCGTCACCATCGCCATCGCGGCCTTCGGCTTCGCTCTGGAACCGCTCTTTACGTCCGGTCTCAGCGGCGCATTCCTCATGATGAGCATTGGCCTTTCGCTCATGGGCATCACCTACGGCCCGCTCGGCACTTTGGTCTCCGAGCTCTTCCCCACGTCCGTTCGTTACACTGGCAGCTCGCTTGCCTTCTCTACTGCAGGCATCCTCGGCGCCTCAGCCGCACCGTACATTGCAACCAGGCTTGCAATGAACTACGGGCTTCACGCCGTCGGCTACTACCTGACGGCCTCAGCTCTCCTCACGCTCATCGGCCTCTTGCTCATCCGCGAGACGAAAGACCAGGATCTCAACGCGCACACGGGAGAAAAACTCACTGCCACGACTTGATGCCGCTAAACGAGGTCTCGCGTCGTTGCACTTCAGTCGCTGGGCGCCCCGATCGCTGCGTAATCGGCTGCGCGGCCTTGCCCCGCAGCAAATCTTCCAACGCGTCATGCACAAACAGTAGTGACAAAGCGCGTCCATCCGATTCTGGTTTTGTCTGCCCCGCATTATGAATCAGAAGGGCCGGCCGTGGATCAAACTGGCTGCGCGATGCTTGATCGTCCTCCTCAGTCCACGCTGGCAGCCAGTCCCAAAGCATGATGCGCCAGGAGTGATCGCCCTGCACGATCACGGTTGTGTCCTTCCACCGCGGAGACTGCTGGAGTACCGTCAGCACGCTCCCCAGCATCCTATCCGCCAGCGCCAGGTTGTCCAGGTAAGAGCTTCCGCACCCGCGTGCATAATCATCGTTCACGCGGCTCCAGATATTCGGGCTGTGCGGAATTGGCATGTGCAGAAAAATAAAATCTGCCTGATCCTCCTTCAACAAATCTGTCATATGTCGCTGCAGATTTAAATGTGTCTGCAATCTTTGTCGCACATCAAAGTCACAGCTCCTCCGATCCGCCAGTTCCGGTGACACGAACTGGATCGCTAGCCCTTGGAACGGTCTCGCTGTATTCCGCCACAAGCTGTATCGCTGCGCCATATCGCCATCGGTGCGATCTAGGTTCGTCCAGTAACAACTATCCAGTGCGCTTCGATAGACTGCGCAGTAGGGGTTGTACCAGCCGACAACTGCAGTCCTCCATCCCATACGTTTCGCATCATGAAAGACCGTGCCGCTCCCGTCCAATTTGTGCCAGCCGCGCATACCGTCATAGTGCACCTTGAGCGCGTTATCAAATCCGTAGCGGAAGTCGTCTACCACTGCTCCGCTTAGCAACGACGGCACGATCTTCACTGTCTTCAACCCAATGGGCTGCACGTTCGTGTACAACGTGCTCTGCGCTCTCAGCGCATCGAAATTCGGGAGCGCCAGATCGTGTGCGCGGTGCTCAAATAACTGGTCATATGAGAGTTCATCAAACAGCACCCACACGACTCGCGAATGTTCACGTGGCGGCTGCGGAGCAGAAGTCCACGCAGCCTTGATCTGCTGCAGTCCAGGCCGCCATGCCATCACCCATACCAGTTGGACAATGCTGCAGATCGCAAAGATCGCGAAGAACACGCCCACTGCATCGCCCACGCGAATGACACGTCTGTACCAAATAGGAAATCGCAACAGCAACAACAGCAACAGCGCAGTCCAGGCCACGCCAAGAATCAGAATGACGCCATCCGTCAGCGTGAGCGGACTCACCGTTCGCGTTCGCTCCAGTAAATAGGGCGGCGCCAGCAGCATCACCATCAGCTGCACCCAGGAGTAATATGTTGTACGAGCCACGAACGCCAGCACCGCAAATAGCACCAACCCAAGAATCACAATGTCTGCAATCTGCGCCAGGCATATTCCTGTCAGCGGAAACGGAACGTGCATTCGCACATCTGCTCCACCGCCCAACAGGTCCCCATAATTGACAACTAGGATTAGAGACGCCAGCCCAATGCACTGGCAAAGTCTCTTAAACATGTGGCGCCTTGTTGAGTCCGCCTCCTCGTTCACCCCCGCACCTCGCTTGAGATGCGTTCCAGAATATAGAGAGTGCGGCCGTTCCCAAGCTTCTCCATGCGCAACACCGAAAACAAATCTTCGCACGCCGCTAGCAGGTCCCGCTCACTCAGTGATCCATAGAGTGCATCGCGTCCACGCATCAGGCTGACGAACATCGGGTCTGTCGCTGGAACCCATTCCACCAGCACAAACCTCTTCGTCAGCCTGTGACACAGTTCCACCATCGCACGCAGCGGGATCTGCTCCAGCAAGAGCAGATGATGAATCACCGCCAGCAGCATCACCATCTCAAACTGTTCCTCGAGGCGCGGCAACAGCGCACTTGACTCACGATTCTCCCATCCCACCGCTGGCGTCGGCCTGGCTAGGTCCGCATGAATCGTCTGGATCTTCAGATCCTTCGCGATACTCCTCCGCACAATCAACTCCGCCGCGTCCGCATCGCGTTCGAGCGCCACAACCTCCGCTCCCATTTCGGCAGCTATCGCGCTGTATTCCCCTGTATTCGCGCCGACATCCAACACCGTCCTGGGTCGCAACTCGTCGAGCACCCCACGAATCCATGCCCGCTTCTGCGCACTTTCCGCCGCGGTATAGTGCGACAGCGAACTCGTATACCCCGCCCACTCTGAGTTCGCGCTCTTCGGCATCGCTGCGCGTGTCCTCCTGCGCAGCCCCGCAATCGTTCGCTTCAATGTATGCAGCGTCAACTCCGCGTCCCGCACGGGTTGCGTTTTCCGAACTCCTGTCTGCGAATCTTTACGCCGATCAATCAGCGCCGGGATCGTCACCGGCCAAAGAGCCGCTGGCGAGAGCCGCTTCATCCAGCTCATCGCTGCATATAACTCCGCCGGTTCATATCCGTCGCGTTTGAACGACGTCAGTTCCATCGGCCACTTCAACATCTTCTTCATCAGCAGCGGCAGCAGAAACGTCCGCACATACTGCCCGTACGCGAGCCACAGAGAACTGCCCGGATCGCGCCGTTCGAACGACAGGACGTCCACCAGCACTGGCCTTGCGCCATCGAACAGAACATTGAGCGGCGTGGCATCCTTCAGAATCCATCCATCGTCCAGCGCTTCATCACAAAGCCGCAGTGTAAGTTCCGCCGCACTCAGCCACTGCGATGCTGTCCACTCCCACGGATACGAAGCGATGCGCACGCGCGGATGAATCAGGCGCAAACCGTCTGCGTCATCCTCAATCTCGCTCCCGATCATCTCGCCGTGTTCGACCGCACGACGGTAGAAGTTCGAGTGTAGAAACTCGAACACTGGCTCGCGGAACTCGGGCCGTATCACACGGACAGCTCGGTCGCGTTCGACAACAAGAGAACCCGCGGGATCGCGAAAGGTAGGTTCAGCGGCAACCGGACTCATGCCACCTTGCGCGGTTCACCCTTCTCTTCGCCAAGAGGAACATAATCTTCGGGCTTGCGCCTCACCCCAAACACTGCCCGGATCTTCCTGCGAAGAAAGAATGCAGCAGCCGCCATCACCGAGGCTGCAGACTGCAATGCCAGCAGGCCCGAACCCGGATCTACGTACATGGCCATCGCTCGCTGCTCTGTGGCAATCAACACGCATGCACACACGACGCAGCCGAGCGCAAAAGAAAGGAGACGCTTCATCGACACTCTCCGAATAAGCCGGTGCATTCTTACCCGGCTTTTGTTGAACTGGTATTGGGGGCCCTGAATTTATCTATCGACTCAAACTCCAAATCCACGAGCTCGTTCTGCAACTAAAGTCCGCATCATTCACTTCACGCCAATGCTGCGAACGCAATTTCACAGACAGAGACGTGCCTCGTCGTCGAAAAGACGACTATCTGGATGAAAAATTCTGCAGTGCCTTTAAAGACACTCCGCACAATTCGCTGGAGCAAATGACACGATATCGATACAGAAGTCGCAACTAGATGTTTTCAACATCTAAAGCACGCCGCTCTGCCGCCTCCACTAACTTCTGGACGCGACGCTCACGCGCCTCCGGCATCTGGTAATAGAACACCGCCATCAGCTCCGATCTGCGCTGCATTGGCGTCATTCGTTCCCATCCCATCTTCGCATTCAGTCTGCTGCGTAATGCGCGCGCCACAATCGGCGGAAGTTCCACCTCTGCCTCCATCGTCGCCAGTAACCGCTCTGCCATTTGTTGCGCGCGACGCATCTGCGCCTCCTCGCTCTTCACTCCCAGCACCCACTTCCCAATCTCGCGTCGCCGGGACTCGGATAGCGTGTCGTACCACTTCCGAAGTCCCGCTTCACCATCGAGCAGCGCCGCCAGCACATCGGGCAGCTCCGCGGGCCGTGGCTCGAGATCCGGCTCCAGCGTGATTTCTACTGAATCGCCCAACGATACTTGCGCTTTCTTCTGTGTCTCGCGATTCACTAAAAGAAAATAGCCATTCGCGTCTGCGAATAACGACGTCCTTAATACCGTGCCGTTCACCTGTCCGCGCACCCGCCGCCGGATCATCTTCGGCCACGCCTTTGCTGGATCAAACGGCACCCGCGCAATCGTCCACCCTAGCCCGTGCTCCTTCTCGAGCACGGCACGAAATCGCTTCTTCGTCTCTATCCCACGCGCAGCCATCTCGCAGACCATGTTAGCGGCACCACAACCTCGTCACCCGTCACAAACGATAAACTCGACGCATCGCCGCCATCTCCAATCCGCGCATCTTCCTCTCGGCTGGCGAAGCCTCCGGGGATGCCTACGGCGCTCAGGTAATCGCTGCCCTTCGCACCCGCCTCCCCGACGCAACCTTCACCGGCCTCGGCGGCGCCCAGATGGCCCGCCAGCATCAGCAGCAGATCGTCCGCGCCGAAGACGTTGCAGTCATGGGCGTAACAGAAATTCTCCGCCACATCCCCCACATCTATTCCAGCTACCGCCGCCTTGTCCGTTCCATCCGCCGCGACCGTCCCTCCGTAGCTATCCTCATCGACTTCCCGGACGTCAACTTTCGCCTCGCCCGACATCTCCGTCGCGCTGGCATCCCGGTCGTCTGGCTCGTCTCGCCGCAACTCTGGGCCTGGAAACGACGCCGCCTCCACTGGGTTCAAGAGCGCGTCTCCAAAATGCTCGTTATCTTCCCCTTCGAACAGACTTTCTATCGCGAGCGCGGCGTCGATGCCGAGTTCATCGGCCATCCCCTCCTCACCCCTGAGTCCACCTCGCCCTCGCTTCCACGCGAGACCTACGCCGCCCAGCACGACCTCGATCCAGCCAAGACCTGGATAGCCCTCCTCCCCGGCAGCCGCTGGAAGGAAATTCACGCCAATCTCCCGGCGCTTCACGAGCTCGCGATGAGCGACTTGATCGCCACCGCGGCCGCCGAAACCACCTTCGACGGCCACAAGATTTCCACACCCCGAGACCCCGCCGCCCACACCCGTTACGAGTTCCTCCTTCCCGTCGCTTCCACCATTAGGC